>Ga0008833_1001380_pt1 | contig 10943 bp, 8 predicted proteins | sample HotLakConsoUCCLE_FD_62216 | JGI IMG/M metagenome (GOLD analysis project Ga0008833, IMG submission 62216) | Hypersaline microbial mat communities from Hot Lake, Washington, USA - Hot Lake Consortium UCC-LE | ecosystem: Environmental > Aquatic > Non-marine Saline and Alkaline > Hypersaline >... | reverse complement strand
CACGCGCTCTCGCCGAAGCCGACCGGCACAATCGCTCGGACAGCGTCGTGCGCCGAGGTGTGGGCGTCGCCTCCTGCTGGTATGGATGCGGCAATACCGGCATTCCCAACCCCTCGACGATGAAACTCGGCATCACGCCCGACGGACGCCTGGTGCTGCACCAGGGCGCCGTCGACATCGGCCAAGGTTCCAATACGGTCATCCCGCAGATCTGCGCCGAAGCGCTGGGGATGCCGCTTGAAGCCTTCGAATTCGTCGGCGGCGACACCGCACTCACGCCCGATGCCGGCAAGACGTCCGGATCGCGCCAGACCTACATCTCCGGCAAGGCCGCGGAGAAATCCGGCCGCGCATTGCGCGAGACGATCCTGCGCCACGCCAACGTCTCGGATCAGGCCGTCATTGCGCTGGAGGGCGCCGATCTCGTTGTCCGCGAAGGCGAGGCCACCCGCCGCATCTCGCTTGCCGACCTTCCCGTGGACACAAACGGCTTCGTCTTCTCGGCAATAGAAAGCTACGACCCGCCGACCAGGCCGCTGGATGAAAACGGACAGGGCCAGCCCTACGCCGTCTATGGCTGGGGCGCGCAGCTCGTCGAACTGGAGGTCGATACCGGCCTCGGCACCGTGAAGCTTCTCCGCATTACGGCGGCACACGATGTCGGCCGCGCCATCAACCCGATGCTGGCCGAGGGCCAGATCGAGGGCGGCATCGCGCAAGGGATCGGTATGGCGCTGATGGAGGAATACGTCCCCGGCCGCACCGAGAATCTGCACGACTATCTCATCCCGACCATCGGCGACGTGCCGGTAATCCACTCGATCCTGGTCGAGGTGCCCGATCCCGAAGGCCCCTTCGGCGCCAAGGGGCTGGGCGAGCACGTGCTGATCCCGACCGGCCCGGCGATTCTCAACGCCATCCGGCACGCCACCGGCGCTACCATCACCCGCCTGCCCGCCACGCCCGACCGCGTGCTGGCCGCCATCGACGACACACGGCAAGCCGGATGAGCGAACTCGCCGAACGTTTCGAACCAGCCGATGCGCCGGAAAAGACCGCCGGCGAGAAGCTCAGATGCGATGCCTGCCCGGTAATGTGCTACATCGCGGAGGGGCGCACCGGCGCTTGCGACCGATACGGCAATTTCGGTGGCCGCATCGTGCGCTGCGACCCGGTCACCATTCTCGAGCATCAGATCGAAGCCGGGCAGCCGGTCGTCGAATTCGAGAAGCGGGAGGGCGTGTGGGACGGCAACCCCGTCACCGAAAAGCGCCGCTTCGTCACCGGTATCGGCGCCGGCACCACCTATCCGGACTTCAAGCCCGCCCCCTTCATCGTCTCCCAGGAGGTCGAGGGCGTCGATCTGGTAACTGTCGTGACCGAGGGCATCTTCTCCTATTGCGGGGTAAAGGTGAAGATCGACACCGACCGCCATCTCGGTCCCGAAACCGCAATGGTGAAGGCGCAAGGCGAACCAGTCGGCCATGTGACGACCGCCGAATACGGCTCGCAGATGCTGTCGCTGGGCGGCGTGCGGCATCTGACCGGCGGCTCCAAATCGGAAGGCCGCATCACCTGCGAGACGCTGCTGGCGCTTTGCAACAGACAAGCAGTCGAACTGGAGATCGAGGGCGGCTCGACCATTGTGGTCCAGGCCGGCCAGGCGCCGATCATCGACGGCAGGCGCGAGGAGCGCATGCGTGTCGGCTGCGGCTCGGCCGCCATCGGCATGTTCGCCACCCAGTGGCAGGGCCTCGTCGACGAGGTGGTGGTGGTCGACGATCACATCACCGGCGTCGTCTCCGAGCACCAGGCCGGCAAGGTGATCGGCTGGCAGGACACCGGCATCAAGATTGTCGGACGCCGCTCGACCCCCGGCCGCTATTTCAAGGTTTCCGAACCGGGCCTCGGCTGGGGCGGCACGACGATCTCCGACCCTCTGCAGATTCTGGGTCCCTGGAACCCCAAGAAGGGCGCCCGCCCCGGCATGTCGCTGCTGATGGTCTCGACCACCGGCGAGCAATATGCCTATTTCGAGCTCGACGACGACCTGAACCCGATCGAAAAACCCTTTCCCGAGAGACTGCGCAAATCGGTCGAGCTGATCGAGGACAATTGCGAGCCCGCGCTCTGCACCGTGCTTTTCATGGCGGGCGCCGGCGGCTCCTTGCGCGCCGGCGTGACCGAGAACCCGGTCAATCTGACCCGCTCCGTTCAGGGTCTGAAGACCTATGTCACCTGCGGCGGGGCACCGGTTTATGTCTGGCCCGGCGGGGGCATCACGCTGATGGTCGATGTCACCCGCCTGCCCGACAACGCGTTCGGCTACGTGCCGACGCCCGCGCTCGTGGCGCCCATCGAATTCACGCTGCGGCGCGATGATTTTGTCGCCCTCGGCGGCTATGCCGACCATATCCGTTCGGTCGAAGACGTCCTCGCCGCCGGCGGCGAATATTTCAACGAGCGGCAAATCGGACCCGCCCCGATCGTCAACAGCTGGCCGCCGCTGCAGCAGCTTGGCCGGGAGCCGGCGCGATGAACGGGCCGCAATCAGCCCTGCTCGCCGACGGCCGCCGGCTGCACCTCAATCACGGCCCCATCGATCTCGTCATCGAGGCCTTCGGTGCGCCGCAGGAAGTTGCAGCGGCATATACCCAGGCACGCCGGCGCTTCGAGACCATCCTGACCGAACTGGTCGAGGAACTGCCGGCCCTGCGTCAGCCCTCGTCGGCGTCGTCGCGCGCTTTCCGGCATCCGACGGCCCGTCGCATGGAGACGGCAGCCTCGTCCTTTGCCGGCGAAACATTCGTGACCCCGATGGCCGGTGTGGCGGGCTCCGTGGCCGACGAAATGCTCGCTGCGATGGTCGCCGGACGCTCGCTGGAGAGGGCCTATGTCAACAATGGGGGGGACATCGCCTTTTTCCTCTCATCCGGCACGAGCATTGCCGCTGCCGTCGCTGGCGCCGGCAAGGGCTTTTCCGACCGGCTGGAAATCTCCTTCGACGATCCCGTGCGCGGCGTCGCCACCAGCGGCCGGCACGGCCGCAGCCATTCGCTGGGCATCGCCGATGCGGTCACCGTGCTGGCGCGCTCGGCCGCGTCGGCGGACGTCGCGGCAACGCTAATCGCCAATGCGGTTGACCTGCCCGGCCATCCCGCCATCCACCGCCGTCCCGCCCGGGAGCTCTCGCCCGACAGCGATCTCGGCGAGCGGCTCGTGACGGTTGCGGTCGATCAGCTGGAGCCTGCCGAGATCGCCGCGGCACTCGATCGCGGCTACCGGGCCGCCGCTGACTTTATCGAGCAGGGCCTGATCGACGCCGCCATCATCTATCTCAAAAGTCGCGAGCGCGTCTGCGGGCGTGTTTCTGCGCCGCACGCGAAAACCCATCTGTTGGAGGAAGCCGCCAATGCCTGAATTTCCGGTCCGCAAGATTGCGGTCCTCACCGAGGAAGTCCTGCACGACAAGGGCACCCCGCCCGCGACACCGCGCCGTCGTGGTGTCGCCATGGCCGTGGTGAAAAATCCCTTTGCCGGCAAATTTCATGCCGACATCATCCCCGCCATGGAAGACCTCAAGCCGCTCGGCCTGATGCTGTCGGACCGGCTGATCGCCGCGCTGGGCGGCGACATCTCCAAGATCGACGCTTACGGCAAGGGCGGCATCGTCGGCACCGATGGCGAGCTCGAACATGCCGCACTCTGGCATGCGCCGGGCGGCTACGGCATGCGCGAGCGGCTGGGCGATGCCAAGGCAATCGTTCCGTCTGCCAAGAAGGTCGGCGCGATGGGCGCGCGGCTCGACGTGCCGATCGGCCACATCAACGCGGCCTATGTGCGCAGCCATTTCGACGCGATCGAGGTCGGTATGGCCGATGCGCCCTATCCCGACGAAATCCTCTTCTGCCTTGTCATGGCCTGCGGCCCGCGCATCCACGCCCGTGTTGCCGGCCTGGCCGCGGCAGACGTGAAGGGCGAGGACGGGCTCAGGTGAGCGAGGCGACCGCCGGGAGGAAGGCGGAAACAGGCGCGACCGGATACCGGCTCGACGAGCAGATCGGTTTTGTGCTGCGCAAGGCAAGCCAGCGCCACATCGCCATCTTCGCGCGCGCCATCTCCGACCTCACCCCGCCGCAATTCGCGGCGCTGGCAAAACTCCATGAGGTCGGCGCCACCTCGCAGAACCAGCTCGGCGTGCTGATCGCCACCGATGCCGCCACGATCAAGGGCGTCATCGACCGGCTCAACGCCCGCAATCTGGTGACGCTGGCGAAGGATGACGGCGACAAGCGGCGGCTGGTGGTCTCCCTGACCCCGGAAGGCCGCGAGACGGTCGAAAATCTTCTCCCGATCGCCCATGCCATCACGCGTGAAACCCTGTCGCCGCTGACAGCGCGCGAGGCGGACACGTTGCTCAGGCTGCTGGCAAAAATGAGTTGAGCCAACTCCCAAAAGAGCGCCCCCTCCACCGCCTTCGGCGGTCCCTCTCCCCCGCTTCGCAGGGGAGGATATGCCGTCACGGCCGTCTGCGCCCTCAACCCTCCGCCGTTCGCGGGGGAGGCGGACTTACATGCCAAGAATGGTGGAGGGGCGCCTCGCAACCGGCGTCGACAAGACTTCAGTCCTCAGCCACCGCGCCACGCAGCTCGGCAGTTCCGGCCATGTCGATCTGCCCGTCCGCAGCCACCACCCCGAATTTCTCCGCCGCCTCCTCCGCCGTATAGTAGCCAAGCCGCACATCTTCCCGGACCAGTTCCGGCTGGCGCTCCAATGGGTCGCCATAGCCACCACCGCCCGGTGTCTCGACCGAAACCCGGTCGCCGGCGCGCATGGGCACGTCCTGCTCCTTCGACAGATGTTTCGGCACATGCGCCTCGCCGTCCCGCCACACGGTCACCGTGTTGACCGCACCATCCGCGCCGCCCATCGCGCCCTGCGGCCCGAAACGGCCATGATCCATGACAAAGGACGCCCGCGCATCGCCGCGCAGCAGTTCGATCTCGTATGCGAGCCCCAACCCGCCGCGCTGTTTCCCCGCACCGCCCGAGCCATCGCGCAGCGCGTAGTGCCGGTAGAGGATCGGATAGTTCTGCTCCATGATCTCGATCGGCGGCGATTTCGAAATGCCTATGGTCGAGCATCCATTGGACAGTCCGTCATGATCTGCATTGCCGCCATAACCGCCGCCCGACAGCTGGTAGAGCACGAAATCGCGGCCCCGTTCCGGGTCGTGGCCGCCAAGGCCGAAATTGCCGCTGGAACCCGCCGGTGCTGCCGTCACCTTATCCGGGATCGCCTGGACGAGTGCGGCGAAGACGGCTTCGGCGATGCGTTGCGACACCTCCGCCGCGCAGCCCGAGACGGGCCGCGGATAGCGCGCATCGAGAAATGTGCCTTCCGGCCGGTGGATGGTCAGCGGCTCGAACGCTCCCGCGCTCATCGGCACGTCGGGGAAAACATGGCGCATGGCGAGATAGACGGAGGAATAGGTGGTCGCCAGAACGCTGTTCATCGGGCCGATACAGGGCGGGCTGGAGCCGGCAAAGTCGAAACTCAGTTCCTCGCCGCTCTTTTCGACCGAAAGCCTGATCGCCAGTGGTTCGTCGACCACGCCGTCGGAATCGACATAGGCCGTCGAGCGGTAGGTGCCGTCGGGGATGGTCGCGATGCGGGCCCGCATCTGTTCGGCCGCGCGACGGCGCAGTTCGGCGATGGCATCGACAACCGTCTCGTCGCCGTAACGATCCAGCAATTCGAACAGCCGGTCCTGACCGACCATGAGTGCTGCGGCCTGCGCCTTGATGTCGCCAATGCGCTGATCGGCGATGCGGATATTGGAAAAGATGATCGCCTGGATCTGCGCGTCGAGTTCGCCCTTGCGGAAGAGTTTCACCGGGGGCAGCCGCAGCCCCTCCTGCTCGACCGCCGTGGCCGACGCCGAAAAGCCGCCCGGTACCGCGCCGCCGATATCGGGCCAGTGGCCGGTGTTGGACAGCCAGCAGAAGATCTCGTCATTGCGCCAGACCGGCATGGCGAAGCGCACATCCATCAGATGCGTCCCGCCGAGATAGGGGTCGTTGACGATGTAGATGTCGCCCGGTTCCGGAGCCAGGCAGCGCCCGTCGCGGATCATCTCGATGATGGTGCGCGTGGAATATTGCATCACGCCGACGAAGACCGGCAGCCCCCCGATACCCTGCGCGATCAGCGAACCGTCTTCAGCGGAATAGATGCCGTCCGAACGGTCGTTGGCTTCCGCGATGATCGGCGAGAATGCCGAACGCGAGAAGGCGAGATCCATCTCGTCGCAGACCTGGTTCAGTCCCGCCTCGATGACCGAAAGGGTGATGGCGTCGAGCGTGGTCATCGGGATGATCCGATCTGGATGATGAGGTTGCCGTCGACGTCGCCGCTGACCCGGTCGCCCGGCTCGACAACCGTTGTGGCGTCCATCTGCTCGATAATGGCCGGTCCACTGAGATTGGCGTGAAGCGGCATGCGTTCGCGGGCATAGACCGGCGTGTCGAGCCATTTGCCGGCAAACCACACGTCACGCCGCTCCACCAGCGCCTCGTCCAGCGTGGTGGCCCGGCCATCCGGCTCGATCAGTCGCGCCAGGTCGACCGGCGCGCGTCGGCCGATGACCGAGGTGTTCAGGTTGACCAGATTGGACCGGATTTCCTTCAACTCGACCCGGAACCGTGCGAAATACGCCGTCTCGAACAGCGCCTGCAATTGTGCGCCCGTCACATCGACCGAAGGCAGCGGCACGTTGATCAGATGGGTCTGGCCGACGAACTGCATGTCGGCCGAATGCACGCAATCGACATGCTGCGGCCTGACCGCCTCCTTGTCGATCTGCGCCCGGCCTTCCGCCGCCTGCTCCTCGAGCACGGCCCGGATCGTCGCGCTTTCCACTTCGGTCACCGGGCGGTTGATGGTGCGCACGAAATCATGCCTGAGATCGGCCACCACGCAGCCGAGCGCATTGGTGATGCCCGGCCGCGCCGGAACCAGAACCTTGGGGATCGACAGCTCGCGCGCCAGGGCCGTGGCGTGCAGCGGCCCAGCGCCGCCGAAGGCGAACAGCGCGAAATCGCGCGGATCGTGACCCTTGGCGAGCGACACCATGCGGATCGCACCCGCCATCCTGGTATTGGCAAGCCGCATCACCGCGCCGGCGGCTTCCGTGCCGTCCATGCCGGCCGGTCCGCCGATGCGCTCCGCGAAGACGGCCCGGACATCTTCGACGCGGATCGGGTTGTCGACGGCCAGCAGCCGGTTCGGGTTCAGCCGGCCGAGGACGAGATTGGCGTCGGTGATCGTCGGCTCCGTGCCGCCGCGTCCGTAGGAGATCGGCCCCGGCCGCGCGCCGGCGCTCTCCGGGCCCACGCGGATGAGGCCGGCATCGTCGAGCCTGGCGATCGAGCCGCCGCCCGCGCCGACCGTCTGCACGTCGACCATCGGCACATGTATCGGCATCGCATATTCGATCTCGATCTCGTTGGAGACCGCCGGCCGTGCGTTGCGAATCAGCGCCACGTCCGTCGAGGTACCGCCCATGTCGTAGGTGATCACATTCGCCATGCCGGCGCGTTCGGCCGTGTAGGCGGCGGCCATGACGCCGGAAGCCGGACCGGACATCACCGTCTTGGCGGCCTCGCGCGTCACGAAGCGGGCCGAGATCATGCCGCCATTGCCGTTCATCATCAAAAAGTCGCGGTGGTAGCCTTTGGCGTTCAGCTCGTCGGCCAACCGCCGCACATAGCGCTCGAGGATCGGCTGCACGGAGGCGTTGACGGCCGCCGTCACGCCGCGCTCGAATTCGCGGGCTTCCGACAGAAGCGCATGACCCATCGTGACATGGTCGTTCGGCCAGGTTTCCCGGGCAATTTCGGCGGCGCGCAGCTCGTGCGCGGGATTGGCATAGGCATGCAGGAAATGGATGACGAGCGATTCGCATCCCGCCGCCAGCAGCGCCTCGACGGCTTTTCGCATCTCGTCTTCGTCCAGGGCCGAACGCACCCGCCCCGAGGCCTCCATGCGCTCGGTGACCTCCAGCCTGAGATCGCGCGGGATCACCGGCACGAACCGCCCGGTCATCCCATAGGGCTGAGGCCGCGTGCGGCGCCCGAGCTCGATCACGTCGCGAAACCCGCGCGTGGTGATCATTCCGGTCCGGGCCAGCCGGCGTTCCAGCACGGCATTGGTGGTGGTGGTCGTGCCGTGGACGATGAGTTCGATCCTGTCGATCGGCGTTCCGGATTGCGCCAGCGCGGCCATCACGCCGCCGGACTGGTTGTCGGGCGTGGTCGGCGTCTTGGCGACCGTAACACGGCCCCCTGTCGCGGTGTCGATCAGGATCAGATCCGTGAACGTGCCCCCGACATCGATTCCGGCGACCACCGCGCCTTTCCCGTCATTCTCTTTCAAGCGTCCCACCCGCAAGATCAACCCAACAGAAGGCAGCGTTTTGGAAAAGCGCTCTAGTCGCGCTCATTGACCTGAAATTCATTTGTATACTAATAAATCCCCATCGCAAGTCCGATGGCCGTGCGGTCCTTGCAACCTGTCAGAATTGTGCGATATGGACACTATGCAGCATCAAAACGCGACAGCACATGCCGACGGCGCCGACCAGGTGCAGGCATTTCCAATTCCCGCCGGCGTCTTCTCCGAGACGGTCGTATCCGTGAAGCATTTCACCGACACGCTGTTCTCCTTCAGGATCACCCGGCCGCAGAGCTTCCGCTTCCGCTCCGGCGAATTCGTGATGATCGGGCTTCCCAATGCGGAAAAGCCGGTCTTCCGCGCCTATTCGATCGCCAGCCCATCCTGGGACGAGGTGCTGGAGTTCTATTCGATCAAGGTGCCCGACGGTCCCCTGACCCAGCATCTGCAGAAGATCCAGCCGGGTGACACCGTGCTCATGCGCCAGAAATCCGTCGGCACGCTGGTGCTCGACGCGCTGAAGCCCGGCAAGCGTGTCTACATGATCGCAACCGGCACCGGCATCGCACCCTTCGCGAGCCTGATCCGCGATCCCGAAACATATGAGAAGTTCGAGCACGTGGTGCTCACCAACACCTGCCGCGACCTGGCCGATCTGGCCTATGGCAATGAACTGGTCGACACGCTCACCCACGATCCGCTGATCGGCGAACTCGTCTCGGATCGCCTGACCTATTATGCGACCACCACGCGCGAGGATCACGTGCGCATGGGTCGCATCACGACGCTGATCGAGGACGGCAAGCTGTTCGCGGATCTCGGCTTCGAGCCGTTCAATCCGGAAACCGACCGTGCGATGATCTGCGGCTCCATGGCGATGCTCAACGACGTCAAGGATCTCCTGGAAAAGGCCGGCCTCGAGGAGGGCTCCAACAGCCGTCCGGCCGACTTCGTCGTCGAACGCGCCTTCGTCGGCTAGACGAACAGGGCACGTTCCTTCTCGACCGCTTCCTGCACGAAGCCTGCCACCGCCTGGATGTGCCGGAGCGGCCGCATGGATTCGTGATAGACCAGCCAGTAGGCTCGGCGAATCGGCGGCACGGCCTCCACCGGCACCAGATCCTCATGCGCCCTGGCAATGAAGGCGTGCAGGATGCCGATGCCGGCGCCCGAGCGCACCGCCGCCACCTGCCCCAGCGCCGACGACACCGAAAACCCCGCCGCCCATCCCGGCAGGAACTCCTCTGCATAGTCGAGGCCAGGCGAAATCGCGAGGTCGGGCACGTAGCCCACCAGCCTGTGCCCGCGCAGCTCTTCCCGGCCCGGCGGCAGCCCATGGGCCCGCGCATAGGCCCGCGAGGCGTAGAGGCCGAGCGTGTAGTCGACCAGCTTGACCGCCACCAGCCGCCCTTCCGTCGGCCGCTCGACGGTAATGGCAATGTCGGCCTCGCGCCGCGACAGCGAAAAGGAACGCGGCACCGGCACGAGCTGGATTGTGAGTTCGGAGTGCAGCGCGGTCAGCCCGCCCAGCCGCGAGGCCAGAAACGCCACCCCGAACCCGTCAGGCGCGCCGATGCGCACTGTGCCCGAGACCGTCTCGCCCTCATCGGTCATGTCGGCACGCGCCGCAAACAGGTCGGCTTCCATGCGTTCGGCTACCTCCAGCAGCCGCTCTCCTTCCAGCGTCAGTTCCGTGCCCGTGGTCAGCCGGCGGAACAGTTTTGTGCCGAGTGAGCCTTCCAGCGCGGTCACCCGACGCGACACGGTGGCATGGTTGAGCTCCAGCCGCCGGGCCGCGCCCAGGATCTGGCCGGCACGTGCCACGGCCAAGAATATGCGGAGATCGTCCCAGTTCATCGCCCACGACCTGATTGCAGATATTGATGCGCCATCATGCCGGAACATCAATCCATGCACAACGGTTGCGGGCGCCTGCGCGTTGCATCAGCCGCCGGGAAGCAGGACAATGCGGCTTGAACATTTTCGCAAGGGAGCGAGACCATGATCGAAGTCGGACATTACATCGGCGGCAAGCGCGTGCCGGGCACCAGCGGCCGCAGCCAGGACATCATGCAGCCCATGGACGGCTCGGTCCGGGGCAAGGTGGCGCTGGCATCGAAGGACGAGCTGCGCGCCGCGGTCGAAAACGCCAAGGCCGCCCAGCCCGCCTGGGCCGCCACCAACCCGCAGCGCCGCGCACGCGTCTTGATGAAGTTCCTCGACCTCGTCCACGCCGAATATGACGAGCTGGCCGAGACGCTCGCCCGCGAACACGGCAAGACCATCGCTGACGCCAAGGGCGACATTCAGCGCGGACTTGAAGTAGTGGAAGTCTGCATAGGCGCCCCGCACCTTCTCAAGGGCGAATACACTGACGGTGCCGGCCCCGGCATCGACGTCTACTCCATGCGCCAACCGCTCGGCGTCGTCGCAGGCATCACGCCCTTCAACTTCCCGGCCATGATCCCGCTGTGGAAGATCGCCCCGGC
>Ga0008833_1001379_pt1 | contig 10963 bp, 8 predicted proteins | sample HotLakConsoUCCLE_FD_62216 | JGI IMG/M metagenome (GOLD analysis project Ga0008833, IMG submission 62216) | Hypersaline microbial mat communities from Hot Lake, Washington, USA - Hot Lake Consortium UCC-LE | ecosystem: Environmental > Aquatic > Non-marine Saline and Alkaline > Hypersaline >... | reverse complement strand
GTCGACTGGGAGATGGACATGCAGCAGGCGATCTCCCTGCCGCATATGGTCAACATGTTCGGCGACTATGTGCTGGAGGAAGGCACCGCGGCCGAGGAAGCCGCCGCCACGCTCGAAATCATGGAGTTCGCCACGGCGATCCGCCCGCTGACCTCCGGCCTGCAGGGCATCACCATCACGCCCGAGGGTCTCGAAGGCGGCGCCGATCCGCGTCGCGAAGGTGTCGCCCTCGGCGATTGATCGAAGCGGCCCGGCAGGCCGGATCTTGGCGCTTGCCGCTTGATCCGCAGGCCAATCCATGTGAACCCCAAGGGCAGGTTTTCCTGATCCCGAGTCCGCCCCCATCATGCGTCCTGTCGCCCTCATCCTAGCCTTGCTTGTTGCCGCGCCGCTGGCCGCGCGGGCGGAAGTATTCGTGATCGGGCTCGCCGCACCCCTGTCCGGACCCTATGCCATCATCGGCGAGCAGATGCGCATGGGCGCGGCAGCGGCGCTTGCCAGCAGCGGCGCCGAACTGGTGCTGGTCGACGATGCCTGCAGCGCGGAATCCGGCGATGCGGCCGCCGCGCGCCTCGTCGAGCGCGAGGTCGCGGCCGTGGTCGGCTTCGTCTGCACCGAAAGCGCCGAGGCCGCCCTGCCCGCGCTGGCGCAAGCCTCCATTCCCGTCATCAGCCCGGTCATCCGCACCGTCTCGCTCACCGACCGGCGCGAGCGCACCGGCTGGCCGTTCTTCCGCCTGGCCCCGCGCGGCGATGCCGAACATGCCGCCGCAGCCGATATCCTCATCGAGCGCTGGCGCGAAGAGCTCTATGCGCTGATCGACGACGGCACCATCTATGGCCGCGAACTGGTCGAGAGTTTCCGGCTCGAGGCCGAGATGGCGGGGCTGTCGTCGGTCTTCGTCGACACCTACCGCCCGCAGATGGAAAACCAGATTTCACTCATCGGCCGCCTCGCCCGCGCCGGCGCCACCCATGTGCTTGTCGGCGGCGACCGCGAAGACATCGCCATCATGGCGCGCGATGCCGCCGAATTGGACCACGATCTGGTGATTGCCGGCGGCGAGGCCCTGCGCGCCGCCCCCGGCGAGGTCGCGCTTTCCGAAGGCGTGCTGATGATCGCGCCGCCCGAATGGAGCGAGCTTGCGGCGGACGCCACGCTGCAGGCCCTGCGCGATGCCGAGATCGAACCAGACGGCTACGTCCTGCCCTCCCACGCGGCCATCGAGATCGCGGTGATCGCGGCCGCCGCCGCCGAGGACACTGGCCGGCCGATCGCCAACATCCTGCAATCCCGCGCCTTCCCGACCGTCATCGGCACCGTCTCCTTCGACGAAAAGGGCGACCTCACCGATTTCGCCTATCGCCTGTATCGCCATGACGGCGAAGAATTCCTGCCCGTCGAGTAATCCATGACTACCAGACCCGGACCGAAAAACCTCATCACCGACGTTGCCGGCCTGCGCGTCGGCCAAGCGGAGGACCACAAGATCCGCTCCGGCGTCACCGTCGTTGTGTGCGACGAACCGGCCATTGCCGGCTATGAGGTGATGGGCGGCGCGCCGGGCACCCGCGAGACCGATCTTCTGAACCCCCAGAACATGGTCGATTGCGTCCACGCACTCGTCCTGTCAGGCGGTTCGGCTTTTGGCCTCGACGCCGCCTCCGGCACGCAGGCCTGGCTGCGAGAAAAGGGCATCGGCCTGTCGGTGCGAGGCCACATCGTGCCGATCGTGCCGGCCGCGATCCTGTTCGATCTGGTCAATGGCGGCGACAAGGAGTGGGGCCGCTATCCGCCCTACCGCGAACTCGGCTACCAGGCGACCGCGTCTGCCGGCCTCGATTTCGCGCTCGGCACCGCGGGCGCCGGCACCGGCGCGCTGTCGGCGGGGCTCAAGGGCGGCCTCGGTTCGGCATCGCTCCGCCTGCCCTCCGGCATCACCATCGGCGCGCTCGCCGCCGTCAACCCGGCGGGCTCCGTCACGGTGGGTGACACCCGGCATTTCTGGGCCGCCCCCTTCGAGATCGGAGACGAATTCGGCGGCTGCGGCCTGCCCTCCCCCTTCCCCGCCGACGCCACGACTCCGCGCTGGAAATGGCAGGACCCCTCTAGTGTCGGCGCCAACACCACCATCGCCATCATCGCCACCGACGCGAAACTCTCAAGACCCGAAGCCAAGCGCCTGGCCATCGCCGCCCATGACGGCTTCGCCCGCGCCATCTGGCCCGCCCACAGCCCGGTCGACGGCGATCTGGTCTTTTCGCTGGCTACAGGTGCCAGCGGGATCACCCCCGACCACTCGGCCGCCATGGACATCTACGCCCACGCGGCGGCGACCATGGCCCGCGCGATTGCGAGGGGCGTTAATGAGGCGCGGGCGGTCGAGGGGGATTTGCTGCCGGTTTGGGGGGAGCGGGGTTGAGGATGCCAACACCTTCATTGGAATAGGACGCCGTTCGCGGAACCGACGCGAGGTGGCGGGCACGCCGGTCCGCATACACGAGCGCCTTCCGTCTCGCCAGACGGCCCCAGGCACCTTTTGTGGCAGCGACATGTAAGTTCAGGCCTCACATTCGACCCGTATTCCATCCTGGGCCCAGCCTGATCCTGATCGACAAGCAAGACCTTGGGATCATTCAGGAAGGTCCTGCGTGGCGGCGTTGAGCGACTTGATCCTGCTTTAAGATGCTCCGACAAATTTGGTCGCGGCGCAGCCCCGCTCATCTTCGTGCTCACTGGGGATCAAAGCTATCCGCTGCAGCAGGAAGGTACGCAATGCAACGTCGGTCGTGAGCCCAAGAGCAACAGTGTATGCTTCTCGTGCCTCAAGGTGCCGGCCTGCATCGGCAAAAATCATCCCACGCGCGGCCCAGTAGGGCTGGTATACGTTCATCGGTTGTTCGTGTCCCAGCCGCTCGATTTCCTCGACAACATGCGCCGCGCCGTCCCTGCGCGCTCGGGCGACAATGCGATTCAGCCCTACCACCGGCGTCGGCGCTATGTCAGAGAGAGCGTCGTATAGCGCGACGATTTGCGCCCAGTTGTTGAGGTTCTTCAAGCGTCGAGCCACATGCGCGGACTGGATAGCAGCTTCGATTTGAAACCGGCCGCTGCCTTCCAACCGGTTTGCCGCGTGCAACAGCAATTCCGCCTGCTGGATCTGATCTAGCTTCCAGCGGCCGGTATCCTGGTCGTCAAGTGGCACATAGGAGCCGTCAGCCGCAGAGCGTGCGTCCCGCCGCGCCTCAAGAAAGAGGATCAGGGATAGAAGTCCCTTCGCCTCAGGTTCATCAGGCATTACGTCGACGATGACCTGGGATAGCCAGACTGCCTCTTCCGCAAGTCGAGATGATGTACCGTCGCCAGCCTCTGACCATCCTTTGGTGTAGGCCGCATAGACGCCTTGAAGGACGTCATCCAGTCGTTGGGGCAGATCGGCTTTCTCTGGAACGGCCACCGGGATGCCGAGCCTCTTGATGCGCGCTTTGGCACGTACCAGTCGTTGGGCCATCGTCGCAGGCGACGTCAAATACGCGGCGGCTATGTTCTCGGCCGTGAAGCCCAGGATGGTCTGGAGAATGAGCGGCGTGCGGATGTGAGGTTCGATAGCGGGATGGGCGCAAGCAAACATCAGCCCGAGTCGATGGTCCGGTATGTTCTGCTCCTTCTGCCGATCTGCTTCCAGTTCTTCTGAAATCAGCTTCAGGTGCTCCTGAAAGCGCATCTGGGTGGCCCGGCGCCGCGACGCGTCAGTAAGTCGTCGTCGAGCGATGGCGAGCAGCCATCCTTCAGGACTTCTCGGCACCCCCTGAGAAGGCCATTGCCGAAGCGCACTGTCGAATGCTTCGGCCAGTGCGTCCTCTGCGCAGGCAACGTCGTGATTGACGCGCGAGAGCAAGGCCACGAGGCGGCCATAGCTTTCCCGCGCTGCCCGTTCGACGGCGCGCCGGCTTTCGTCTTCCTTAGCCATGACCCAATTCAATGATCTGGCGGACTTCGACAGTGCCCCAGGTAGCAGCGGGACAGCGAGTTGCCCAATTCACCGCTTCGTCCATGTCGGCCGCCCTGATGATGAAGTAGCCACCGAGTTGCTCGCGCGTTTCGGCATAGGGCCCATCCTGCACCCGCGTTTCTCCGTCATGGAGCCGGACCGTACAGGCGGTATGGGTTGGCGCCAGCGGCGCAGTCGCGACAAAGGCTTCTGCCTTTCGAAGCGCCTCCCGATAGGCGTGCATCTGGTCCATGAAGCCGTTCATCTCCTCCGGTGGGATCTGGGAGCCTGCAACTTCATCTGCATAGAGCATTAGCATAAAATGCATTTCTGTTCCTTTCGATCCGGCTGCGACGGTCTCGACCGCCGCAACCATGTCGTTCGAACTGCTGCCTTCTCGACAGACGAGCAGCCCACCTCTCACCTACTGCCCTCGGCCGCCCTCGATTTCGTCAAGGAAATCAAGCAACACGGTTCGGAAGGCGGCGGGCTGGTCGAGCATGATGAAATGTGCGCTATCCGGGATGCGCGTCAATTGGACCGTCGCAACGGCGCCATAGGCATCGCGGTAGAAAGCATCGATCTGCGCTTCGCTGAGATTTGCTCCGGCAGGTTGAACATACATCACTTTCACCGGCGCGCGTATTGACGAAAGTTCGGACGACAAGTCCGTCAAGATCAATTCATGAAGCGCGTTCGCCACGACCTGTTCATCACTGGCGAGCCTGTCTTGCAACACAGTCTCGCGCCCTTCGGCGTCAGTGACCATCCCTGCGACCTCTTCCACAAGACGTTGCCTTCGCTCGCTGGGTGCGAGGCCTAGCAATTGAGATCGGACGTCATCGGCTAGGGATTGCAAATCCTCATCGGACATGCCGGGTCGGCCAAACACAGAACCGAGAAATGGCGGCATGTCGAGCACCACTACACCGGCAACGGCCGCCGGCGCACGCCCAGCCATCATCAACGCGATCGTCCCTCCCATGGAGTGGCCTACAATCACTGGTCTTTCCAGACCTGCCGCATTCGCATAGCTGAGAAGTTCTTCCGCGACAGGCCCGGCAATCGGCGCTTCACGATTCCCGGCGGCAGGAAGTCCCGCGAAACCGTGGACGTGGACGAGGTGAAAGCGGTTACCGGGCGCCGATTGCACAAGGTTGCTCCACACTTCGGGTGACGAACCCAGCCCCGGTACAAGTATGATGTCACGGCCCTCACCCACGACCTGCACATGAATGCGGTCGGAACTAAATCCTGCTGCCCATGCCGATGATGCGAGCGCCATTAGAATCATTAGCCCGATCAAGGCTCGGAACGGAATCGGAGCTTTACGCGCCAATGGCGATGCCCAGGTGATCGGAGGCGGTGTGATTAGTATTCGCTGAAACATGATAGTCCTCGAGGTTGGCAATAGTTGTAGGCAGAGCCGATCAGGGCCTGCTGCCAGCTTGTCGCGCCGACCTCGCGGTTTTCGACGTGGAACCTTTGGGAGTGCGATGTTTTTTCCGCTTATGTAGGACGGTAGGAGCTCGCGGAATGACCGCCTGGAGGCGCGTTACCGTCGAACTACGCCGCTAGCTGGATGGTAGCTTTCCCATTCCGCTGCCCAGTAGCGGTCGGGCAGGCCATCCGCCCCCAACCCACCTCACGCATCCTTCCCCCTTGCAGCCCACCCAATCATGTAATAACCCAAGTTACATGAAACGCGACTGTCGCCCCTTCGCCGTCCTCCACCGCCTCCTCCACATGGTGGACCTCGGCGATCTCACGACCGTTGCCATCGGCACCCGCAACAGGATCATCCCCCATGCAACATGACGTCATCATTGTCGGCGGCTCCTATGCCGGCATGGCCGCCGCCCTCCAGCTCCTGCGCGCGCGGCGCCGCGTGCTGATCGTCGACGCCGGCCAGCGCCGCAACCGCTTCGCCAGCCACGCGCACGGGTTTCTGGGCCAGGACGGCGTCGACCCGGCCGTGATCGCCGCCACCTCCCGCCGCCAGCTCGAAGCCTATCCGACGCTAACCTGGATCGACGGCACGGCCGAGGCCGCCAGCGGCACCAAGGACGAATTTACGGTGACCCTGACGGACGGCTCGAACCACACGGGCCGCCGCCTGCTCTTTGCCACCGGCGTGGCGGACGGTCTGCCCGCCATCGAGGGTTTGGTCGAGCGCTGGGGCCAGAGCGTCTTCCACTGCCCCTATTGCCATGGCTACGAGCTCGACCAGGGTGAGATCGGCGTCATCGCGGCGAACCCGATGTCCATCCACCAGGCGCAGCTCATCCCCGAATGGGGCACGGTCACCTTTTTCACCAACGACGCCATCACACTCGACGACGCCGCCCGCGCAGATCTGGCCGCCCGCAATGTCACGATAGAGGAAACCCCCATCGCGGGGCTGACGTGCCATGCCGACATCGCGCTTTCCGACGGGCGAACACTCGCCTTCGCCGGCCTCTTCACCGCCCCGCACGCTACCCCGGCCACCCCGATCGCCGAAAATCTCGGCTGCGCGCTGATGGAAACGCCGATGGGCATCCAGATCCGCACCGACGAGGCCAAGGAGACCACCGTGCCCGGCGCCTTTGCCTGCGGCGATGCCGCGCGCGTGCCGCATTCGCTATCGCTGGCCGTCGCCGACGTCGCCTGGGCCGGCGCCAACATCCACCGCACGCTGGTGTTTGACTGAGCGCGCGGGCTGTGACGTAGGGACAGGCTCGTGTTAGGCTCGACCCCGATTCCAGTTGGAGGCTTCCCATGACCGCGTTTCGCGCAGCATTTGCCGCTCTTCTCCTGTCGCTGCTTGCCGCCCTGCCTGCCCGCGCCGGCGACACGGCCGCCCTCGAAATCCTCGGCTTTTCAGCCGATGGCGGCATTTTCGCCTTCGAGCAATATGGCATTCAGGATGGCTCCGGCTTCCCCTATGCCGAGCGCTTTTATGTCGATGTCGACGCTGACAGCTGGCTGTCCGGTACGCCGATCCGCGTGCGCCTCGAAGACGAGACCGCCTCGCTCGAAGACGCGCGCGAAGAAGCGCGGATGCAGGGCGACGCCATCTTCCCCGACGCTGAATTGGCCGCCAACCGCGGCGACACCGCCGGCATGAGCCCGGTCACCCAATCGTCCGCCGACCCGCACCGCATGGCGGTCAACCCGCGCCCCGTCTTCCCGCCCGTCGACGACCCGCTCGAATTCCGCATCGAGGAGGTCGCCATCTCGCCGCCGGAGAGCTGCGAGGGGCTCGGCTGGGACATTATGGGCTTTCGCCTCACCCGCATCGATGCCACCCCCGGCGGCACCACCGAACTCCTCCATGAGGACGGCGCCAGCGTGCCGTCGAGCCGCGGCTGCCCGCTGGGCTACCGCATCGGCGCCATCCAGACCTTCTTCCTGCAACCCGGCAGCCCGTCCTACGCCGTCCTCATCGCCATCCGCACCTTCGGCTTCGAAGGCCCGGATCACCGCTGGATGGCGATCGTCGGCCGGCTGTGACCGCGCGGGGCGGGCCGTTGTGCCCAACATTGTGATTGCGGCCCCCATCTGCTAGGTCGCACGCATCTTCCGCACGCCACCCAGGACACACGATGATCCCGCGCTATTCGCGGCCCGAAATGGCCGCCATCTGGTCGCCCGAGACGAAATTCCGCATCTGGTTCGAGATCGAGGCGCATGCCTGCGACGCGCTGGCCGAGCTGGGCGTCATCCCGAAGGAAGCCGCCAAAACCATCTGGGACAAAGGCGGCCCGGCCACTTTCGACGTCGAGCGCATCGACGAGATCGAGCGCGAGACCAAACACGACGTCATCGCCTTTTTGACCCATCTGGCCGAGATCGTCGGCCCCGAAGCCCGCTTCGTCCACCAGGGCATGACCTCGTCGGACGTGCTCGACACCTGCTTCAACGTGCAGCTGGTGCGCGCCGCCGATCTGCTGCTTGCCGATATCGACGCCCTCCTCGCAGCCCTCAAGACACGCGCGATGGAGCACAAGGACACCGTCACCATTGGCCGCAGCCACGGCATCCATGCCGAGCCGACAACTTTTGGCGTGAAACTCGCCTTCGCCTATGCCGAGTTCGACCGCTGCCGGCAGCGCCTCGAAATGGCCCGCGAGGAGGTCGCAACCTGCGCCATTTCCGGTGCAGTCGGCACCTTCGCCAATATCGACCCGCGCGTCGAAGAACACGTCGCCGCAAAGCTGGGCCTCAAGCCCGAGCCGGTCTCGACGCAGGTGGTCCCGCGCGACCGCCACGCCATGTTCTTCGCCACGCTGGGTATCGTCGCCTCCTGCGTCGAGCGTCTTTCGACCGAGATCCGGCACTTGCAGCGCACCGAGGTGCTGGAAGTCGAGGAGTTCTTCTCGCCTGGCCAGAAGGGCTCCTCGGCCATGCCGCACAAGCGTAACCCGGTGCTGACGGAAAACCTCACCGGTCTCGCCCGCATGGTGCGCGCCTATGCCCTGCCCGCCATGGAGAACGTGGCGCTTTGGCATGAGCGCGACATCTCGCACTCCTCGGTCGAGCGCATGATCGGCCCAGATGCGACCGTCACGCTGGATTTCGCGCTCGCCCGCCTGACCAGCGTGATCGAAAAACTGCTCGTCTATCCGCGCACGATGGAAAAGAACCTCCACAGATTCCGTGGCCTGATCCATTCCCAGCGCGTGCTCCTCGCGCTCACCCAGGCCGGCGTCAGCCGTGAGGATGCCTACCGCCTCGTCCAGCGCAACGCCATGAAGGTCTGGGAAAAAGGCGCTGATTTTCTTGAGGAACTGCTCGCGGACTCCGAAGTCCGCGCTGCCCTTTCCGAAGATGACATCCGCGAAAAATTCGACCTCGGCTACCACACCAAACACGTCGACACGATCTTCGGCCGGGTGTTCGGCAAGGGATAGATCGCCTCCCCCTCCCTCACCCTTCCCTCGATGGGGAGGGTCGGATCGAAGATCCGGGGTGGGTGCGCGCCGGTCCCGTTCCACCGCCATCGAATCAACACCTACTCCGGCTGCCAAGGCGCCATCCCCCGCGCCGCACGCGAAAACCGTCGATGCCCATGCCATGGCCGAAAGGGCTCGCGTACCGCCTGCTCGATCTGAACCGATGTCCCATCAAATGTGACTGCCGCGCTGCCGCGCCGGGCGAGATCGCGCTTGGTCACCACCACCGCCGGCCGCCCGCAAGGGCTTTGCGCCGTCGCGTCGTCGATGACGATCAGCGCCGCCATTGAGCACAGGCCCGCCGCCTGTTCGGCGTTTGCGACATGAGCGATCAGGTGGCCCGACACAGATCTCGCGGTGCAGACATCGTCCGCGCAGTCGAAACCGACCAATCCCTCCCGCCGCGCGACCGCGGGCGCGACAAAATCCTCCATTCCCAGCGCCCTCGTCCAATCCTGGATGGTGAAGGCGTTGGGCCGGTCGCGGTTGGTGGCCAGCGTGCCAGGCGCGGTCCGCACGGCCACCAGCCGGCCGTCCTCAGAGATCAGCACCTCCGGCAACGTCCGGTCGACCAGCATCCACGCGCCCAGCAGCGCGGGCAACACCGCGCTCGCCCGCAGCACGGTCGTCGGCAGCACCGCCAGCACCAGCGCCAGCGTCAGCGCGATCACGCCTCCTACCGGCAGGATGCCGACGGCGTCGAAGGACGATTGGTCGGAAATCCAGCCGGCCACGGCACTGACATAGCTCAGCCCCATGCCCATCACCCAGAGGAACGGTCCCTCGAGCCCGAACGGCATCGCCAGCACCGACAGCAGGGCAAACGGCATGACGATGGCAGTCACCATCGGCATGACCGCCAGATTGGCAACCAGCGCTAAGGGCGGCACGCGGTAGAAATGGTAGGCGCCGTAGAGCGCCGTCGCCAGGCCCGCAATGATCGACGTCATCGCCAGCCCGCCGAGGAAATAGAGCAGATAGCGCCTGACGCGCGACGGCAGCGACAGATTGGCGGGCGGCACGAAACCCTGCTCATAGCGCCGTGCGCGCCGCTCCGACCAAATCGCATAGGCCCCGATCAGCGAGGCTGTGGCGGCAAACGACATGTGGAAGGAAGGCCCTGTCACCTCATGCGGTGAGACCGCGATGATGATCAGCGCGGAGATGGCGAGGTTGCGCATGGTCAGGGCCGCCCGGTCGAACAAAAGCGCCGTCAGCATCACTGCCAGCATGATGAAGCTGCGCTGTGCGGCCACCGCCGCGCCCGAAATGGCCAGATAGAATGCACAGGCAAACAGCGCCGCGAGTGCGGCGTATTTCTTCACCGGATGCCGCGAGGAGAAGTCGGGAAACAGCGCGAAGGCGATCCGGAAACCGAGCAGCATGATGCCGGCCACCAGCGCCATGTGCAGGCCCGATATCGCCAATATGTGGGCCAGCCCCGTGTGCCGCAACGCTTCCGTCGTCTCCTCGGGAATGCCGGCCCGGATGCCGGCGATCAGCGTTGCGGCGATCTCGCCCTCCGCGCCGCCGATCTGCGCCCTCACCCGCTCGGCCAGCGACAGGCGAATGTCCTCGATCCAGAGTGCGGCCTGCTGCCATGCCGTCGCCGCGGTGTCTGGCGGTGGGACGCCGAGTTCGGGATTGCGGTAGAAGAAGCCGACCGCCCCCAGCCCGTCGAACCAGGCGTGAAAGGCGAAGTCGTAGCTGCCCGGCCGCACCGGACCCGACATCGGCATCAGGCGGGCGACGCCGCTCACCACGCTGCCCGGCCGTGTTCCCGTCGGCACCTCGCGCGCCGAGAGCCGCACACGCGCCGGCGCAAAACGCAATTGCGGACGCTCGGTCGCCAGAACGTCGAGCGTCAAGCGGATGCGCCCCGATGCCTGGTGCTCCATCCGCACCACGCGTCCCGTCACCCGCGTGGCGACTTCCGAGCCGTTCATCTGCGTGTCGGCCCGCCAGCTCTCCACCTTGCCCGCGCCGATGCCGGCCAGAAGAAACAGCGCGGCAGCCAGCCCTGCCCGTAGCAACA
>Ga0008833_1001376_pt1 | contig 11013 bp, 11 predicted proteins | sample HotLakConsoUCCLE_FD_62216 | JGI IMG/M metagenome (GOLD analysis project Ga0008833, IMG submission 62216) | Hypersaline microbial mat communities from Hot Lake, Washington, USA - Hot Lake Consortium UCC-LE | ecosystem: Environmental > Aquatic > Non-marine Saline and Alkaline > Hypersaline >... | reverse complement strand
AGGCTGCGAGCGGGTAATGATCGTCGATTGGGATGCCCATCATGGAAACGGTACCCAGGACATCTTCTCGGCCGACCCGAATGTTCTATTCTTCGATATCCACCGTGCCGCTCCCTTCTATCCCGGCACAGGGAGCCTCGCGGAGGTTGGCATGGGCCTAGGGGATGGCACCATCGTCAATATTCCCCTGCCTGCCGATGCAGACAATGCCGCCTATCTCAAGGCATTCCGAGAGATACTGGTACCGGCGGCCCAGTGGTTCCGCCCCGACCTGATCCTGGTCTCGGCAGGATTCGACCCCCATACCCATGATCTCGCGTTGAATGTCTCCTATGATGGCTTTGCCGCCATGACTGGCATCCTCCAGAGCCTGGCACGCCAGCAATGCGGGGGAAGGTTGGTCTTCGTGCTGGAAGGCGGTTACAACCTGATATCACTGTCGCACGGCGTTAGGTCAGTGCTGCAAGTGCTGACCGGCGACGAACCACCAGAACCCGGCCTGCGAGGTCTTACCGAGGTGGAAGCCGCGCTGGCTTTCCATCACGGCGCCTTCGTTACCAAACCGTAAGCTTAGACTGCTTCCACCGGGCCGGTAAGAACTGGCAATAATGAATGGCATAAGCTAAACGACCTCACCGCTGGTTTATCCACTGAACCACTAGCCAGTCAAGGAGATCACGTACCCAGTAGCCGAATGATCTTCCCTCTCGGCCCAGCATCCGACTCAGCCACCCAGCCTTTATATGTTAAGTAATCCTGTTTTAAGTGAGGCAAACGTGGGGTTATGTACCCCATGGCTGGGTGAAATACCAATATGGAGGAGCATGCGATGGGCATAACACTGAAGAGCATCACCCGCCAGAACTTCGAGGCAGTCATTGCGCTGGAGTTAGCGACTTCACAACGTGACTATGTCGCTAGCAACCTGTACTCCATTGCCGAATCGAGCGTCCATCCAACCTATCAACCACGCGCTATTCATTGCGGCGGGGAAGCGGTCGGCTTTCTCATGTACGAGTCTTTCCACCACGACGGGCACCTGCCTGCCTACAACATCTTTCGGCTCATGGTCGACCGACGCCATCAGGGAAGAGGTATAGGGCACGGAGCCATGCAGTGCGTACTTGACGAGATCAGAGCAAATGGCCCCTTCGAGAGAATATTGATCTGCTATGTGCCAACCAACCAAGTAGCTCGTGACTTCTACTCCAGTCTCGGCTTCCTAGAGACAGGGCAGAGCGAAGTAACCGGCGAGACCATCGCCGAGATCCGGGGGTAACGAGAATCGCATCCTGCATGTCCGACACGTACCGGCGGTCTCAATGACCACGTGCAACACCTTACCTATTCAAAAGTGCAACCAACTCCTTTCAGTACACCAAACTGGATGGAGGTACCGCGTTACAAAATCATCTAAACCGGGCTTTCCTTCTTATTATGAGAAGTTTCTGGTAAAGAGGGGCTGTGCAGTGAGAAAACTGATCGGTTGTTGCCGGTTGTTCGACAGGAGCCACTAGGAAGGTACGCCGCAATAACAAGCATTTTATATGCTGGTTTTTTTGTGAGGTTGAATAGAGTATCGGCTACAGTCACATTATATTTAGTCAATAAATGTACATTTTGAAAAATAATGGCCGACATCACTTATTGAAATGCAGCACTTCAGGAGGTCAGCAGCTATTTATTAGATGTAATACCACTGGTTAGACACTGGCGAATTGCTCCCCAGGACAGGAATCTGACAGGCGCGCTGGATCAATCAGCATGGCTTCAATAACCTGCGACAACGCTTTTGGCGATCAGGGCCGTAGGCTCTACTGAATCGCTTATTGCAGCCCAGCCCAGAACGCCTCTGCATAGGGGCTCAGCGGAGCGACAGGTCTGGTGAGGTGAATCTCCAGCGGGATATCCCAGCTCTGATCCAAGGCACGATGCAGTCTCGCATCCGCGATTTCCTGCTCAGTGAGACTTTTGGGCAGCCAAGCAACCCCTTTGTTCTCCAACGCCATCGACATAAGAACCGCCGCTAAATGACTGCTAAAGCGTGGTTTCATGTGCAAGAACGCATCTTTTCCTTGAAGTCTATGCGAAACGATACGCCCTAGCCCTGATTCTTCGGTGTAGGCAAGGTAAGGCAATGACTCGGGCGAGGCGTCGAATTGCGCTGAACCTCCGACTAAGGCAAGTAGAGTGTCGCGACCAATTTCTTTACTAATGAATTGATCAGCCGTTAAACGCGGGGGGACATCCGGGTGACGGTGGCATAGTAAAAACTGCACTTGACCATGCACTAACATTTGCTCGCAAGTGGCCATACTGTCAGAGTGCAACTGAACGGATTCAATGGGTGCGCCCTTTTCTGCGCTTCTTATCCAGCGCGGAAAGAATGTGAACGACAATGAATGGGTCGCCGCAAAATGAAGTGTTTTAGCGGCCGTTCCTGCGACTTCTTGCGCCTCGGCTCTGATCCGGTAGAGCCTGCTAGCAGCATCTTGCGCGCTCGCAAGAATATGCCTGCCAGCTTCGGTCAAAGTGGCACCTTGAGGAGTGCGGATGAACAGATCTGCCCCGATCCAATTCTCCAAAGAGCGTATTCGCCGGCTAAATGCCGGCTGAGTGATGTGCCGAGCTTCTGCGGCACGGACGAAGCTGCCGTACTCGGCCAACGCTTCAAAATCTTCCAACCAAATGAGTTCCATAGGGCAATGCCGTTTCAGTATAGGGCGCGGCACTTATAGCATTGGGCGTGCCTCCTCGCCAAGCTTACCATGGTGGCGTCAACTACAAGAGGAACACGTCATGCGTATCGTAGAGATCCGAGAGAAAACCGTTTCCATTGCCTCACCTATCGCTAACGCCTACATCGATTTTTCCAAAATGACCTGTTCGGTCGTAGCGGTCATTACCGATGTCATTCGTGATGGCAAGCCAGTCATCGGCTATGGCTTCAATTCCAATGGCCGTTACGGACAAGGCGCTTTGATGCGTGATCGCTTCCTGGATCGCATCAGCGAAGCGGATCCAGATTCACTGATCGATCAAGAGAACGATAACCTCGACCCTTTCGCCATCTGGAAGACCCTGATGACAAACGAGAAGCCGGGTGGTCATGGTGAGCGTTCGGTCGCTGTTGGCACCATTGATATGGCTGTCTGGGATGCGGTTGCCAAGATCGAAGGTAAGCCGTTGTATCGTCTGCTGGCTGACCGTTATAGCGACGGTGTGGCCGATGACAAGGTCTGGGTTTATGCAGCAGGGGGGGTATTACTATCCTGGAAAAGATCAATCCAAGCTAAAAGCTGAGATGCAAAGCTATCTGGATCGCGGCTATGACGTTGTAAAAATGAAGATCGGTGCCGTGCCTCTAGATGAGGACATTCGTCGCATCGAGGCCGTGCTCGACGTTGTTGGTGACGGCCGTCGCCTTGCCGTGGATGCCAACGGTCGCTTCGATCTGAAGACAGGCATCGCTTACGCCGAGGCTATCAAGAAGTACAACTTGTTCTGGTACGAAGAGATCGGTGACCCACTCGACTATGCTTTGCAGGCCGAGATGGCCAATCACTATGAGCTACCGATGGCCACTGGTGAAAACTTGTTCTCCCACCAAGATGCCCGCAACCTGTTGCGTCACGGCGGTATGCGTCCTGATCGCGACTTCTTGCAGTTCGACTGCGCATTGTCCTATGGCCTGGTAGAGTACATGCGCACTCTGGATGTGATGAAAGAACTGGGCTGGTCGTCGCGCCGCGTGGTACCGCACGGTGGCCACCAAATGTCGCTAAACATAGCTGCTGGTTTGCACCTGGGCGGCAACGAGTCCTATCCAGATGTATTCCAGCCATTCGGCGGTTTTGCTGATGGTACCAAGGTAGAGAACGGCTATGTGGGCCTGCCTGAGGTACCGGGCGTGGGCTTTGAAGCCAAGTCCGCACTGTATGCTGTAATGTGTGAACTCGGCGAAGGCTGAGTCTCGTCTACGAATGCCTCGGCACGTAAGGGGCATTCGTGCTTTTGGCGTCAATTCCTGATGCCTTCCAAAATGCCCATCAAATGCATATAAAAAGGCCACTTAAGCAATGAGCTAAGCGGCCTTTTTATTACTATATTTGGTCGGAGCGACAGGATTCGAACCTGCGACCTTTGCAACCCCATTGCAACGCGCTACCAAGCTGCGCCACGCTCCGAGTATCTGGGCAAGCTTCTTGCCTCGAGACGGTGCGTATACTAGCGTTTTATCACACAAATGAAAAGCTCTTTTTGCGCTTTCTTTTCAAGCGCTTGTCTAATCGAGCGATTGGCCTACCCGGCCTGCTCAGGGTGATCGGCTCGGTGCAGCAACGCGGCCATCTCGGCATACACGGACGGAGCAGTGACCAGCAAATCCCGGGAATACAGATCAGCGGGCACCCCATCAGGCACCCCGTAGAGGTGACCCACACTGGCGCCCGCCTCCCGCGCGATGACCCAGCCGGCAACGAAGTCCCAGGGCGAAACGCTCTCGTAGTAGGCATCCAGGCGTCCGCAGGCTATATCGCAGATATCCAGAGCTGCGGCGCCATTGCGGCGGATATCGCGGCAGTTGCCCAGCACGGCGGCCAAACGTGGCAATAGCGCCTCGCGGGCCTCTCGCTGATACGGAAACCCGGTCGCCACAAGGCTGCGAGAGAGTTCACTGGCATCGCTTGGCTGTATGGGTTGCTGGTTGCAGTAAGCGCCGCTGCCCTCAGCGGCGGTGAAGGTTTCATCAAGAAACGGCGCATGTACTACCCCGACCTTGGCGACGCCGTGTTCCATCCAGCCAATCGACACTGCCACGTGGCGCAGTCCCTGCGCAAAATTGACCGTGCCATCGATGGGGTCGACCACCCAAAGCTGCGGCGCATCAGCAGTCAAGGCCTCATCGGGAGACAGTTCTTCGCTGAGGCGAACCTCCCCAGGAAAATGGGCGTCGAGCTGTTCGCTGATGAATCGATCGACGGCAATATCGGCATCGGTCACCAATTCGTCACCGGCCTTATAATGGCGGCCAAATGACTGCTCCTCACGCGCCTGACGAATCATCTGGCCCGCCTGTTCGGCAATCGACCGAGCGATATCCAGACGCGATTCCAGTGTATAGGTGGGCATACCAACTCCGTAAAGGGGAACTGTGGTTAGCGTAGGGCATCCACCAGGATATCGACAACCACCTGCGTGGCCGCATCAATTAATACCACATCCGTACCCACGCGCTGCCATTCATAGCCGGGATAGCGCGGCAGCTCATCGGCCAGACGACCGTCAAACCGCTTGGCGATGCCCGGCGGTAAAGGCTTGCCCCGCGCCAGGTTGCGCTCGATGCCGGGCGGCAATGGCTCGGCACTGGGCGCGCCATATTCGCGCAGCAGACGGCTTAGAGCACGCTCGTCGATGCTCGGCCGATCGCCACGATTATCCCGCGCGTCGCGATCGTCGTAAGAGCGATTCTGGCGTTCCTGAGGCTGACCCTGATGCTGTTTGTCTCGCGCACCGTTGGCTGGCGCATGATCGGGCTGGGCAGCGGCGACGCCACTGAATAGAAACGCCGAGAACGCACTGACCACCGCGATTTTGAAAGGATTCATTGTAAGCTCCTCAGCTAGGCTTTGAGCTTACAGTGTAGCGAGCAAATGCGCAGGGATTGAGCAAACAACGAGCATATTACCGCCATGCAAAATTGCTCAACACTAACCAGTACCTAAAAACGCGTTCTTTGGAAAACCTAAAGCTCTTTCTGATCGCGACAGGAACCCGGCAGATATTTTTCATCCAATGCATTACCCGCCCCGGTCGTCGTGCGGCAGGACCACTGAATTGAACCATCCGTCGCTTCAGATTCCATCACCACCCACTTGCCCGCGATGGCAGCGTTTGCGTCATCGCTCATTTCCACGACAACCCGTGCGTCATAGTTTTCTTCACCCGGCCAGATGCCAATGTATTCCACATAACTGTCGTTGTTACTTTCCCCTCCGTTACCGCTCCTATCGGCGTCTTCAGGTAAACCAGCCTCCTCATTACTAACAGGAAAACGCCCTCTTACCGCATAAAACTCACTCATGGTCGTTTTATACGCCGATGCCAGATTAAAGGCTTCTGATACCTGGGCCCGAGCCGTGTAGTTCTGGTATTGCGGTACGGCGATAGATGCCAGCACGCCAATAATCGCCACCACGATCATCAGCTCGATAAGCGTAAACCCCTGCTGTGTTCCCTTCACTTTTTTATCCCTCTAAGCACGCCTTCAGGCGTCGCTATCTAAAAGGGGCCAATCAAGGCCCCCTATATAAACTTCATTTGGAATTAGTCTTCGCGACAGCCGGCAGGTAACCAGTTATCTTGACCACCAGAATCAAACGTACAAGTCCATCCGCTTCCTGGATTACTATCATCAGCCGGGCCGATAGCCATTACTGCGCCATCAAGAGCACTTTCACCTTCATCCTTGAAAGTAACTAAAATTTCGGAATTCTCGTAATCTACACTTTCAACATAACGCCCTTCAATATCTAAGTTCTCTTCATCATCGCCAATACCCAGCTGTGCTGAAGATGGCATAGCATTTCGCAGTGAATACTGCTCAGCAATATCCGCTCGCACCCCGGCCGTTACCGACAGGCCCTCACTGGCCTGGGCACGGGCGGTGTAGTTCTGGTACTGCGGTACGGCGATGGACGCCAGCACGCCGATAATCGCCACCACGATCATCAGCTCGATCAGGGTGAAACCGCCCTGGCGCTTATTGCGGGTTGCCGGTTGTGCAAAGTGCTGCATGGAGACGTCTCCTTAAGGAATCGTACCCGGCTTGGCGCTGGGCATCACAGTAGGGTAAAGATGTGATGACAGTAACTTACAGTCTGACCTTTATCAACGTCATACCTTACCCCGTACGTATGAAAACTATCGGCCGACCGCGCTCGGGCTTGAGCTAAACGACTTAGGCCGCGTTACTGCCTTGCAGCGCCAAGTATGATAAAAGTAAACAGCAGCAGCGCTATTCACCAACGAGTCCCGCATGAGCGAACCCAGTTTTGAGTCTACGTTAAGCCATGCCGCCGCCCGAGGCGGGCTGCGTGGCATTGCCCAGCGCCTCGTCAAGCACGGCTTGCTGACCGAGGCCCAGGCGACCACCGCTGAGACAACCGCCTTTGAGCTGGATATCTCGCTGCTCCAGCACGTGGTCGATAGCGGCCTAGTCGACCCCAGTAAAGCCGCGCTAGCCGCCGGCTGGGAGTATGGACTGCCGGTAATGGATCTCAACGCGGTGCGGCTGACCTCGCTACCGCCTGCCGCCGAATATCCGGTCAAGGTGCTCCAGCATTTGAACGTGCTGCCGCTGGCGCGTCATGGCCATCGGCTCACCGTTGCCGTCCCCTACCCGGCAACGCTGACGCAACTGGATGAGCTGCAGTTTGCCACCGGGCTAAGCGTTGAAGGGGTGCTGGCCCCCGTCGACCAGCTGACGACGGCGCTGAATCAGTATCTCACCCAAAACGAGCGCAGCATGCTCGAAGAGCTCGACGACGTCGATGATGCCGTCAGCTCATTGAATGTTGTCCAGGGGGCCGGTGATGATGCGCCCCTGGAAGAAGCGCCGCAAAACAGCGACGACGCGCCGATCGTCAAATTCGTCAACAAGCTGCTGCTGGATGCCATTCGCCGCGGCGCGTCGGACATCCACTTCGAGCCCTACGAGACCCAGTACCGGGTTCGCTTTCGCATCGACGGCATGCTGATCGAGGTGGCGCGGCCGCCTTTTGCCATGCGCAATCGTATTGCCGCGCGGCTAAAAATCATGGCAAGGCTTGATATCTCCGAGCGCCGACTGCCTCAGGATGGCGCCATCAAGCTGAAGCTCTCGCGCACCCGCTCGCTTGATTTCCGGGTTAACTCGCTCCCCACCGTGTACGGCGAAAAGCTCGTGCTGCGGATTCTTGACCCCACCGCGACGCAGCTGGGTATCGAGCAGTTAGGGTTCACCGACGACCAACGTGGTTATTACGAGCGTGCCCTGGCGCAGCCCCAGGGTATGATCCTGGTAACCGGGCCTACAGGCAGTGGCAAGACCGTGTCACTCTACACAGGCATCAACATTCTCAATCAGGTGGAACGCAATATCTGTACCGCCGAGGACCCGGTAGAAATCAAGGTGCCCGGGGTCAACCAGGTCAATGTGCTGCCGAAAATCGGCCTGGATTTTGCCAGCGCCCTGAGGGCGTTCCTGCGCCAGGACCCTGACGTGGTCATGGTTGGCGAGATACGCGATCTGGAGACCGCTGAAATCTCGGTCAAGGCGGCACAAACCGGCCACCTGGTGCTGTCGACGGTGCATACCAACTCAGCCGCCGAAACCCTGACCCGCCTATCCAACATGGGCGTGTCATCATTCAATATTGCCAGCGCCGTCACTCTGATCATCGCTCAGCGCCTGGCGCGCAAGCTCTGCCCGCAGTGCAAGGCACCGGCAGACATTCCCCATGAAGCCCTGAGACGCGAAGGCTTCACTCAGCAGGAAATCCAGCAGGCCACGCTGTATCGCCCGGTAGGCTGCAAACAGTGTACCCATGGCTACAAGGGCCGGGTGGGCGTCTACGAGGTAGTGCCCATTACCGACGCCATGCGCCAGTTGATCATGCGTGACGCCAATGCCCTGGATATTGACCAGCTGGCCCGCCGCGAAGGCTACCCAAGCCTGCATCGCAGCGGGCTTTTAAAAGTCATGCAAGGGATTACCAGCCTTGAGGAAGTTAACCGCGTCAGTAAGGAGTAAATCATGGCCAAGGCGCCACGCGCTCGCCGCCAGCCGACCATTCAGCTTTACCGCTGGAAATGGGAAGGCATAGGCCCGCAGGATCGTCCGCTCAGCGGTGAGATGATCGGCCGTAGCAAAGCCGAAGTGGCAAGTGAGCTCGCCAACCAGCAGATCAATGTGCGGCGACTGCGAAAAAAAGGTGGCCTCAGCGGCCGAGGACGCATCACTCCCCACGACATCATGGTGTTTGCCCGCCAGATGGCCACCATGATCCGCGCGGGCATTCCCCTGCTTCAGGCCTTGCAGGTGGTGGCCGAGAGCCTCAAGAAGCCCGCCATGGTGGCGCTCGTGCAGCAGATGATGAGCGATGTATCAGCCGGGTCGAGCTTTTCCGATGCCTTGCGACGTCAGCCCAAGCACTTTGACCGGCTGTTTGTGAACCTCGTTGAGGCGGGAGAGCAGGCCGGCGCGCTGGATCAGATGCTTGACCGTATCGCCACCTACAAGGAAAAGGTCGAATCACTCAAGAGCCGGGTCAAGAAAGCCTTGTGGTACCCCTCAGCAGTACTGCTTATCGGCGTGGGGGTGACCATGCTGCTGCTGATCAAGGTGGTGCCCGAATTCGACAGCATGTTCGACAGCTTCGGCGCCGAACTGCCCGCCCTCACTCAGATGACCGTCAATTTATCCGATCTCGCGCAGCGCTTTTGGCTGTATGCCCTGGGCGCCGTGCTGGCCAGCGTTCTGCTGCTCAAGCAGGCAATCAACCGCTCCCCCAAGGTGGCTTACCGCGCCCACAGCGTCATGCTGCGCCTGCCGATCGTCGGCGACATTTTGCATAAATCAGCCGTGGCGCGTTTTGCCAGGACCCTGGCGACCACCTTTGCCTCCGGCGTACCGCTGGTGGAAGGCCTGGATACCGCCTCGGGTGCCACCGGCAACAAGGTCTACGAACGCGCGGTGACCCAAACACGGCATGACGTGGCGACCGGCCAGCAGTTACACTTTGCCATGCGCATGACCAATCAGTTTCCGCCGCTGGCGGTTCAGATGGTCAGCATCGGCGAGGAGGCTGGCTCTCTGGATGCCATGCTAAACCGGGTGGCGGACTATTACGAAGAAGAGGTCGACAACAAGGTGGACGCCCTTACCTCGCTGATGGAACCGTTGATTATCGTGGTGCTGGGCCTGCTGGTTGGCGGTGTCGTGGTATCGATGTACTTACCTATCTTCAACTTAGGCTCGGCCCTGTAAGGACCGTACAAAGGCATGTCATGCAGTTTTCTTCACTCATTTTTTGGCCGTTGATCTTTTTACTGGGCCTGTGTCTCGGCAGCTTTCTCAACGTCGTCATTACCCGCCTCCCCGTGATGCTGATGCGTCAGTGGCGTCAGGAAGCACGCGCGCAGTTGGCTCTGGAGGAAGAAACGTCGCCGCGCTTCAACCTCGCCCAGCCGCGCTCCATGTGTCCTCGCTGTGAGACCACCCTTCGCTGGCACGACAACCTGCCGCTGTTGGGCTGGCTTAAACGCCGTGGCCGCTGCGCCCACTGCGATGGACGGATCAGCGTTCAGTATCCGCTGATCAAGCTTGCTGGCGGCGTTCTAGCCATTAGCGTGGCTCTGCTCTATGGCAGCGAATGGCAGGCCCTGTGGCTTTATGCAGCCTGCCTGACGCTGTTGACTCTGGCGGTTATCGACTGGCGCGTGCAGCTGCTGCCCGACATCCTGACGTTGCCGCTACTGTGGGCCGGATTGCTTTACCACTGGCTGTTTCAGCCCGCGTACCTGGGCGATGCGGTTATCGGCGCAGTAATGGGTTACCTGAGCCTGTGGAGTTTTTACTGGCTGTTCAAGCTGGCAACCGGCAAAGAAGGCATGGGGTTTGGCGACTTCAAGCTGCTGGCGGCACTTGGCGCCTGGCTCGGCTGGTTGGCACTGCCGCTGATCCTGCTGTTTTCCGCGGGCCTAGGGGCCATCCTGGGGCTTGTCTACCAAGCCTCGATGCCTCAAGCGCGCGGAACCCCCATGCCGTTTGGCCCCTTTTTGGCCCTTGCTGGGTGGATCATGCTGCTGGCCGGAAACGATGTGCTTGCCGTGTACTTGGCTATCGTCAGCTAATATCAGGTCAGACAGATTTCACACGGCCCCTCGCATCGACAGGCAGGTAGATCATGATCGTTGGTTTGACAGGCGGTATTGGTTCGGGCAAATCCACCGTCGCCCGCGCCTTTGGCGAAC
>Ga0008833_1001372_pt1 | contig 11069 bp, 10 predicted proteins | sample HotLakConsoUCCLE_FD_62216 | JGI IMG/M metagenome (GOLD analysis project Ga0008833, IMG submission 62216) | Hypersaline microbial mat communities from Hot Lake, Washington, USA - Hot Lake Consortium UCC-LE | ecosystem: Environmental > Aquatic > Non-marine Saline and Alkaline > Hypersaline >... | reverse complement strand
CTCGGCCACGATCGCCCATTACATCGACGGCGCTTCGCTCAACCTGCCCGAAGGAGTGCCCGATTTTGCGCGCGTCGACCGCATCGTCATGGTCGCCTGCGGCACGGCCTACTACGCCTGCGCGGTGGCGAAATACTGGTTCGAGGGCATCGCGGACCTGCCCTGCGAGGTCGATATCGCGAGCGAATTCCGCTATCGCGAACCGCCCATCGGGCCGAACACCCTGGCGATCTTCGTCAGCCAGTCGGGCGAGACCGCCGACACGCTCGCCGCCTTGCGCTACGTGGCCGGAAAGGCCCGCGTCCTGTCCGTCGTCAACGTGCCCGAATCGACCATCGCCCGCGAAAGCGACGTCGCCCTGCCGATCTTCGCCGGCGCCGAGATCAGCGTGGCCTCGACGAAGGGCTTCACCTGCCAGCTCGCCGTGCTCGCCACCCTCGTGTTGCGGGCCGCGACCGACCGGGGCGCCATCGGGGCGGAGGCGCTCGCGGCCCGGCTCGCCGAGTTCGCCCGCATGCCGGGGCTTCTCGCCCAGGCCCTCTCGCGGGAAGCCGTCATCGCCGACATCTGCGGCGAGCTTTCCCAGGCGCGGGACATCCTCTTTCTCGGGCGCGGCACGCTCTACCCCCTGGCGATGGAGGGCGCGCTGAAGCTGAAGGAAATCAGCTACATACATGCCGAAGGCTATGCATCTGGCGAATTGAAGCACGGACCCATCGCGCTCATCGACAGCAATGTGCCGGTGATCGTGATGGCCCCCAGGGACAACCTCTTCGAAAAGACCATCTCCAACATGTCCGAGGTGCAGGCGCGCGGCGGCCGGGTCGTGCTCGTCACCGACGCGGAGGGCCGCGCGGAGGTCGGCGACACCGCTTGGCACGTGATCGAGATGCCGACGGTCTCGAAGTTCCTCGCCCCGATCCTCTACGCCGTTCCGGCCCAGCTTCTCGCCTATCATACCGCCGTGGCGAAGGGCACCGACGTCGACCAGCCGCGCAACCTCGCGAAGTCGGTGACCGTGGAGTGACGCCCGACGCCGCCCTTGCCGCTCTGCGCGCAAGGGCTGACGCCCGCAAGGCCATGGAGATGACGGCCTACCACAAGGCCAAGCGGGTCTGCCTCGGCGTCTCCAACCCCGGTATCGACGACCTCGTGAAGACCTGGAAACGCGGGCTCGTCCTCCATGACCGTCTCGCGCTGGCCGAAGGTCTCTGGAGAAGCGATGTCCACGAGGCCCGCGTCGCCGCCGCGAAGCTTCTGACCGGGACGCGGTTCAGGCCCGATGATGGCGCCGTCTGGGACATGATTGTCTCCTGGGTGCCCGAATTCGACGCCTGGGCCATCGCCGACCATGCCGCCATCGCCGGGCAGAGGCGGCTTCTGGCCGACCCATCGCGGCTCGACACCGTCGAAGGCTGGACGCGCGCGCCGCTCCTCTGGACGCGCCGCGCCGCCCTTGTGATGACCCTGCCCTGGGCCCGCCTCGAGGCACCCGCTCCCGACGACCTCGCCCGCCGCGAGCGCATTCTCGGCTGGATGGCGGGATATGTCGCCGACCCCGAGTGGTTCATCCAGAAGGCCGTCGCCTGGTGGCTGCGCGACCTCTCGAAGCGCGACCCCGACCGCACGCGCGCCTTCCTCGAGGCCGAGGGCACCGCCCTGAAATACTTCGCGCGCCGCGAGGCCGCGCGCCATCTCTCATCATCGGCCCGAAAAAATCCTGGGGGAGCGCCTGCAGGCGCCGGGGGCAAAGCCCCCGACCCTGCTTGAATTCCGCGCTCCGGACGACGATAGTCGTAGGATGACCTTTCCGCTGATCGACCCGTTCCAGCGCGCCATCACCTACCTGCGCGTCTCCGTGACCGACCGCTGCGATTTCCGCTGCGTCTACTGCATGTCGGAAAACATGACCTTTCTGCCGAAGAAGGAGCTTCTCACCCTCGAGGAACTCGACCGGCTCTGCTCGTCCTTCGTGCGTCTTGGCGTCCGGAAACTGCGAATCACCGGCGGCGAACCGCTCGTGCGGCGCGGGATCATGACGTTTTTCAACCAGATGAGCCGTCATCTTGACGCGGGCGATCTCGACGAATTGACCGTCACCACCAACGGCTCGCAGCTCGAGCGCTTCGCGGGCGACCTCTACGCGGCCGGGGTGCGCCGGATCAACGTCTCGCTCGACACGCTCGACGAGGCGAAATTCGCGCGGGTGACCCGATGGGGCCGTCTGCCCCAGGTGCTGCGCGGCATCGACGCGGCACAGGCCGCCGGTCTGCGGGTGAAGATCAACACCGTGGCGCTCAAGGGCTTCAACGAGGATGAAGTGTTCCGCCTCGTCGAGTGGTGCGAGAGCCGTGGCATGGACCTCACCTTCATCGAGGTCATGCCGATGGGCGATCTCGGCGGCGAGGACCGGGTCGGCCAGTACTGGTCGCTGAAGGACGTGCGGGCGAAGTTGTCCGAGCAATACAGCCTGACCGATCTCTCCGAACGGTCCGGCGGCCCGGCGCGCTATGTCCGGCTCAACGAAACCGGCCAGAAGGTCGGCTTCATCACGCCCTTGTCCCACAATTTCTGCGAAAGCTGCAACCGGGTGCGGATCACCTGCACGGGCGAGATCTACATGTGCCTCGGCCAGGAGGACATGGCGGACCTGCGCGCGCCGTTGCGCGCCCATCCCGAAGACGACGGCCCGCTCGAAGACGCGATCCGCGCGGCCATCGCGGCGAAGCCCAAGGGTCACGATTTCGACTATTCGCGCCAACGGGCAGACGGCCAGGTATCGCGTCACATGAGCCACACCGGCGGCTGAAGCGTTCCGGTGCACGATTGTGCACCGCTAAACCTCTGGCTTTACGGGGTTTTCCCTTTATACCTCCGGCGAGGCCGCTAGGGTCTCGGAAACATCCCGTAGGCGCGCCATGAGCCCCATCGAAGACCACCCCTTGCGCTATGCGCTCGCCAACGAGCTTCACGCCCGGCCGTTTCCATCGCTGGAAGCCCCCTGCCGGGCGGCGTTTCTTGCCATCAAGCGGCCCGAGAATGCCGCCACACGCGACCGCGAAGCGGATCTCGCGCATCTCCTGAAGCTGCTCGACCGCTACGGCGCGCCGCACCCCCAGCCCGGGGCGACGCATTATTTCGGCACCATCGGCAGGCATCAGCTGAAATGGGAGAGCCACACCGAGTTCGTCACCTACACGGTCTTTGCCGAGGGCGTGGCCGACACGCCGTTCGACGCGTCGACCTTCCGGATGTTTCCCGAGGACTGGCTCGCGGACGCCCCCGGCGTGCGGATGACATCGGCGCTGGTCCGGGTCGAGCTTCTCGAAGACGAGGCTGCGGTACCGCGCAAGATGGCGAAATGGTTCGTTCCCGAAAGCCTCGCGGTCAGCCGGGTCATCGACGATACCGCGATCATCGCCAGCGACTTCCGCATCGACAACCAGGGCCACATGCGCATGGCCGTCTTCGCGCGGCCCGGTATCGGCCAGCGCCGGATCGGCCGTGTCGTCCAGCGGCTTTGCGAGATCGAGACCTACAAGACGATGTCGATGCTGGGCCTTGCCCGGGTGCGCAGCCTCGGGCCGCGCCTCGCGGCGGCGGACGAGGAACTCACGCAGCTGATCGAGCAGATGGCCGGAGAGACAGTCGACCCCGACCAGACGCTGAAGTCACTTCTGGCTGTGGCCGCCGAACTTGAGAAGATCCTCGCGCAATGCTCGTTCCGCTTCGGCGCGACGGGGGCCTACGAGGCGCTCGTGAACCAGCGCATCGCGGTGCTGCGCGAAGAGCGCTTCGAGGGACGCCAGACCTTCGGCGAGTTCATGATGCGCCGGTTCGACCCGGCGATGCGCACCGTGAAGGCCAGCGAGCGGCGGCTTCAGGCGATGGCCGACCGCGCCGCGCAGGCCGGCAACCTCCTCAGGACCCGGGTCGATGTCGACCGGTCCGCCCAGAACCAGAAGCTTCTCGAAAGCATGGACAAGCGGGCGGATCTGCAATTGCGCCTCCAGCGCACCGTCGAGGGGCTTTCGGTCGTCGCGATCAGCTACTATGCGGTCAATCTCGCGATCTACGTCCTTGGCCCCGTGGGCAGGGAAGCCGGCGTGTCGAACATATTGCTGACCGCCGTCGTCACCCCGGTCGTGGTGCTGGGCGTCTGGGGTGTGGTCCGCCGCATTCGCCGCTCGGTGGAGTGAGCCGGAAGGCCGGTGAGGTCCGGCCGGCCGCCGAACTCGCGCGGCGCTTTCCCTCGCTCCCGCGCCGCGCTAAGTCTCCGGCTACCCCGAAGGAGTGCGAGATGCCGATCCGAAACCGCTTCGCCGAGCTTCTGCCCGAAATCACAGCATGGCGGCGCGACCTCCACGAGCACCCCGAGATCCTCTACGACACGCACCGCACCTCCGCCCTCGTCGCCGAAAAGCTTCGCGCCTTCGGCTGCGACGAGGTGACCACGGGCATCGGTCAGACTGGCGTCGTCGGTGTCATTCGCGGCAAGGCTGACACGAAAGGCCGGGTCGTGGGCCTGAGGGCAGACATGGACGCCCTGCCGATCCTCGAAGCCACCGGCCTGCCCCACGCCTCGAAGACCCCGGGTGCGATGCACGCCTGCGGCCATGACGGGCATACCGCGATGCTTCTGGGTGCGGCGAAGTACCTCGCCGAGACACGCAATTTCGACGGCACGGTCGTGGTGATCTTCCAGCCCGCCGAAGAGGGCGGCGCGGGGGGGGCCGCGATGTGCCGCGACGGCCTGATGGCGCGCTGGGGCATCGAGGAGGTCTACGGCATGCACAACTGGCCGGGCATGCCGCTGGGGCGCTTCGCGATCCGCCCCGGCGCGTTCTTCGCAGCGACCGACATCTTCAACATCGAGGTGAAGGGCGTTGGCGGCCACGCGGCCAAGCCCCAGATCGCCCGTGACCCCACGGTCGCGGCGGCGCACCTCGTGCTGGCGCTGCAGACGATCGTGTCGCGCAACGCCGACCCGACGAAGGAACTCGTCCTGTCGGTCACCTCGTTCGAAACCTCCTCGACCGCGTTCAACGTCATCCCGCAGACCGTGGCGATCAGGGGCACCGTGCGCACGATGGACCCCGACATCCGCGACATGGCCGAGCTGCGCATGGGCGAGATCTGTGCGGGCATCGGGGCCGCGATGGGGGTGACGGCGGCACTCGACTACAAGCGGTCCTACCCGGTCATGGTCAACCACGAGACCGAGACGGGACATGCCGCCGAAGCCGCGCGCCGGGTGGCCGGCGACTGCAGCGACGCGCCGCTCGTGATGGGCGGGGAGGACTTCGCCTTCATGCTCGAAGAACGACCCGGGGCCTACATCCTCGTCGGCAACGGAGATACCGCGCCGGTGCATCACCCCGAGTACGACTTCTCCGACGAGGTCATCCCCGCAGGCTGCTCCTACTGGGCCGAGATCGCCGAGACGCGGATGCCGCTCGGCGCGTGACCGGCCCCGACTTCACGCCGCTCTTGCCGACGGTGCTCATGCGCCACAGGCTGGCGGGGGTGGAGCAGGCCAACCCGGTGCCCGCCGGGGTCATCGAGGCCCTCGATGCCGGGCGCGACGACCCGACGGCGGATCATCTCGCCGAGGAGGATCTCGGTGTCGTTCAACGTGGTGCTGCGCTGCCGCGGCAGCGACCTCCCGCAATGGAAGGCGGGGTGGCCGAGGCTTCCCCGCGTCAGGGCGGTCAGTCGATCTTGGGCAGAAGCGCGTCGATGGAAGCCTTCGCGTCGCCGTAGTACATCCGGGTGTTGTCCTTGAAGAACAGCGGATTCTCTATGCCGGAATATCCCGTGCCCTGCCCGCGCTTCAGAACGAAGCACTGCTTGGCCTTCCAGACCTCGAGCACCGGCATGCCGGCGATGGGCGAGTTGGGGTCGTCCTGCGCGGCGGGGTTCACGATGTCGTTCGAGCCGATGACGATGGAGACGTCGGTGTCGGGGAAGTCGTCGTTGATCTCGTCCATCTCGAGCACGATGTCGTAGGGCACCCGCGCCTCGGCCAGAAGCACGTTCATGTGCCCCGGCAGACGGCCCGCGACGGGGTGGATGCCGAACCGCACATTCTTGCCCGCCGCGCGCAGCTTCCGCACGAGTTCGGACACCGACTGCTGGGCCTGCGCCACCGCCATGCCGTAGCCCGGCACGATGACGACCGACTCCGCCTCGTTCAAGGCGGCCGCCACGCCGTCGGCGTCGATGGCGATCTGCTCGCCTTCGATGGCCTGCGCCTCGCCCTTCGCCCCGCCGAAGCCGCCGAGGATGACCGACACGAACGACCGGTTCATCGCCTTGCACATGATGTAGCTGAGGATCGCACCCGACGATCCCACCAGCGCGCCGACGACGATCAGAAGGTCGTTGCCGAGCGAGAACCCGATCGCTGCGGCGGCCCAGCCGGAGTAGCTGTTGAGCATCGACACGACGACAGGCATGTCGGCCCCGCCGATCCCCATGATGAGGTGATAGCCGATGAAGAAGGCCAGCAGCGCCAGAAGAACGAGCGTCCAGCTGCCTGCGCCGCTGAGATACATGATGAGCAGCAAGAGCGACAGGCCCGCCGCCCCGGCGTTCAGGAGATGCCCGCCGGGCAGCTGTTTCGCGCTGGTGTCGATCTTCAGGGGCAGCTTGCTCGAGTTGCCGGCGAGCTTTCCGTAGGCGACGACCGAGCCGGTGAACGTCACAGCGCCGATCCAGATGCCGAGTGCGAGCTCGATCCTGAGAATGTTGATTTCCACGCCGGATTTCTTGGCGACGAGCTGTCCGAACGCCGACAGCCCGTCATAGACTTCCTTCGGCAGCCCGATGACGGTGAGACCGTCCTCGGCGACGGCGCCAAGGACGACGCCGCTCTCCGCGTAGAGCCCCGAAACGATGTTGATCATGATGTCGGCATTGAAGCCCACGAACACCGCCGCGAGTCCGACGAGCGAATGCATGATCGCGACGAGTTCCGGCATCTGGGTCATCTCGACCCGCGTGGCGAGCTGATAGCCGACGACTCCGCCGATGGCGATGAGCACCACCGAAAGAAGCCACAGCCCCTGCCCCGGCCCGATCAGCGTCGCAAGCACCGCGATCGCCATGCCGGCGATGCCGTACCAGACCGCGCGCTTGGCACTTTCCTGCCCCGAGAGCCCACCAAGCGAGAAGATGAAGAGAACCGCCGCGACTACGTAGGCCGCCGTCGTAAATCCGAAGTCCATGATGCTCAGCCCCTAACTCAGGATTTCTGGAACATGGCGAGCATGCGCCGTGTCACGAGGAAACCGCCGAAGATGTTCACGGCCGCCATGAGGATGCCGAGGGCTCCGAGAACGGCGATGAGCGCCGAGTTCGAGCCCACCTGCATCAGCGCGCCGAGGATGATGATCGACGAGATCGCGTTCGTCACCGCCATGAGCGGGGTGTGAAGCGCATGCGAGACGTTCCAGATCACCTGGAAGCCGACGAAGACCGACAGCACGAAGACGATGAAGTGCTGCATGAAGCTCGCCGGCGTGTAGAGACCGGCCAGGAGGATCAATCCACCACCCACCGCAAGAAGCGTCACCTGGTTCTTGGTCTGGGCCTTGAAGGCGGCCACCTCGGCGGCACGCTTCTCTTCCGCCGTAAGCTCCTTCGGCTTTTCCTTCTTCGGCGGCGCGGCGATGGCCGCGACCTTCGGCGGCGGCGGCGGCCAGGTGATCTCGCCCTTGTGGGCCACAGTCGCCCCCCGGATCACGTCATCGTCCATGTTGTGGTCGATGACGCCGTCCTTCCCGGGCGTGAGATCGGTCAGCATGTGGCGGATGTTGGTCGCGTAGAGCGTCGAGGACTGGGCCGCCATCCGGCTCGGGAAGTCGGTATAGCCGACGATCGTGACGCCGCCCTCGGTGACGATCTTCTCGTCCTTCCGGGTCAGTTCGCAGTTCCCGCCGCGTTCGGCGGCAAGATCGACGATGACCGAGCCGGGCTTCATCGCCTCGACCATGTCCTTCGTCCAGAGCACCGGTGCGGGGCGGCCCGGAATGAGCGCCGTGGTGATGACGATATCGATGTCGGGCGCGAGCTCGCGGAACTTCTCGAGCTGCTTTTCGCGGAACTCGGGGCTCGACGGCGCGGCGTAGCCGCCGGTCGCCGAACTGTCCTGCGAGCTTTCGTCGAATTCGAGGAACACGAACTCGGCCCCCATCGACTCGATCTGCTCGGCCACCTCGGGACGCACGTCGAAGGCATAGGTGATCGCCCCGAGCGAGGTCGAGGTGCCGATGGCGGCAAGCCCCGCCACGCCCGCGCCCACGACGAGCACCTTCGCGGGCGGCACCTTTCCGGCGGCGGTGACCTGGCCGGTGAAGAAGCGCCCGAAGTTGCTGCCCGCCTCGATGACCGCGCGGTAGCCTGCGATGTTGGCCATCGACGACAGCGCATCCATCTTCTGCGCCCGTGAGATGCGCGGCACCATGTCCATCGCGACGACCGTGGCGGACGTCTTCTTCGCGGCTTCGAGAAGCTCCTCGTTCTGGCCGGGATAGAAAAACGATATCAGAGACTTGTCAGCCGAAAGGCGCTTGAGTTCGGTCGTCGAGGGTTCGCGCACCTTGGTGATGATGTCGGCTTCTTTCCAGAGCGCCGCGGCGGTCTTGACCACTGTCACCCCGGCCGCCTCGTAAGCCGCGTCGGAAAACCCCGCCGCCTCGCCCGCGCCGGCCTCGATCAGGCACGCGTGTCCGAGCTTTTGCAATTGCATCGCGCTGTCGGGCGTCATGGCCACCCGGGCCTCGCCCGGAAACGTCTCTTTCGGCGCACCGATCTTCACGTGTCTCTCCCCCGCATTTTCGTTCCGAACCCGCAACATGGGCCAATGAAGGCCGAAGTCTCTTAGCTGCGCAAGGATGCCTGCACAACCCGGCAGCGCTGCCGAGCAGCACCGTGTGTATTCAAAGCCAGCGCCGGACCCGGGCGGACCATGCGGCCCATTCGTCGGGAAAGCGTGCGGCGAGCCTCGCCTCCTCACCGCGAATGAACCGTCGCTCGATGAGCGCGACGAAGCCAGGCAGCAGCACGACGACCGTGACCGCGCCGAGCACCAGCCCCGCGCCGAGGAGCATAGCCGCGTCTGCGAGGTAGATCGGGTTGCGGGAAAAGCCGTAGAGCCCGCCGGTGATGATCGCGTCGGGCTCCTTGTGCGGAATGGGCGAGGTCCGGGCGCGCAGAAAGGCGAGAAGCGCCAGCGCCGAAATCGCGAGCCCCGCGATGATCAGCCCCCAGCCCGCCGCCGCCACCCAGCCCGGCATCGCCAGTCCACCGGTCGCGCGTGTCTCGAGCCACATCACGGCGATTGCCGCGGCGAGCCAGACGGGCGGTATGTCGATGAGCTTCATGGCCCCGCCCTAGCCCGCCGTCGGCACGTTGTGAAGCCCGTACGCCGTTTGCGACGGAACCGCGCGCGCCGGTCGTAAAAGAGTGACATGAAACTGGAAGGGACAGAACCATGACCCGCATTCTTCTCACCGCGAGCGCCGTCGCCCTCGGACTGACGCTCGTCGCACCCGACGCCATGGCAGGGCCCCGCGACCGGATCGACCGGATCGAGGACCGCATCGACCGGCGGGAAAGCTACATCGATCGTCAGACCGACAACGGTCGCCTCGACCGGATAGAAGACCGTCTCGACCGCGCCGAAAGCATCGCCGACCGGCGGGGGCGCGAATTCACGCCCCGGCTCGACCGGCTCGAGCGACGGTCTTGGTGGCGGCTCCGGGGCGGCGGCGCAAGCTGATCCCCCGTTGCCGGGCCGCCTGCGGCCGGGCGCGGGGCTGTCCATCCCCCGCTGCCTCTCGAAACGCCCGATCCCAGTCGCCCCGGCGCCTTCCATCCAGTGCCAGCGACACCGACGGCCTCCGGCCTCGCGCGAGGCAGCGCGAAGGGCCGGGCACAGCTTTCGAACATGTCGAGCCGGCGCTTCAGTCGACCCCGAACGCCGCGCGATAGTCGCTCACCAAGAGGTGCATCGGCTCGGCGTCTTCCTCGAGTTCGGAAAACCGCCCGATGGGCTCGCGGAAGACATTGTCGGTCTCGTCGTCGTTCACCGTCGAGACCTCGCCGATGAGCACGCTGCCGCCCTCGCCCCAGAAGGCATGCCAGTCGCCGGGTCTGAGCGTGACGCTCTCGCCGGGGGCGAGGCGCAGCTTTTCGCCTGGGCCGAAGGCGCGTTCGATGCCGTCGCAGAGCACGACACCGCCACGGTCGCCGTCGAAGGCCCCGGTCTCGTCGGAGCCATGGAGTTCGACCACCAGCGTCGCCCCGCCGCGATTGATGATGTCTTCGGACTTGATGACGTGGGTGTGCATCGGCGAAAGCTGGTCTTCATGCGAAATCAGGAGCTTTTCGGCATAGACCATGCCCCGGCCCCGCTCGAGGTCTGCCAGCGAGCCGTTGCGGAGCGTGAACAGGAAGAGGCCCAGTGCGTCGAAATCGCCCTGTCCATAATCGGTGATGTCCCAGCCCATCCGCGCCCCGGCGATCCGGCGCGCCGATCCGTCGGCGACGCGGGCGGCGAATTCGCCCGGCGTCCAGTAGGCGAAGGGCGGCAGCCTGAAACCATGGGACCGGATCATCTCGTCCGCCCGCCCGATGATGGTATTGATCTCAGAGCGTTTCATCCGGCACCTCCTTGGGTGCCTACTTGCCAGCAGCGACCTCGCCCGTCCACTCCGCGATCAGCCGGTCGAGCGCCTTCCAGTCGGTGTATTCGCGGTTCTCGTGGGGAGCGACAGATTGGTCCTTCTGCCGGGCGATCCACCGCATCGCCCAGTAGGTGAAAAAGCCGTAATCGGCGAACTTGAACGCACCGGCGACCTGCTCGACGCGGCCCGGCGTCCAGCCCGTCTCCTCGGCGAAGCGGTCCGAACAGGCGGCGAGCTCCTTCCATTCTTCGGTGTCGTCACCGGCCGCGGTGAGCGAGACCGACAGAAAGAGCGTGGGCATCGCCGACAGCGCGCTCGCGTGCCTGTGAGCGTAATCCGCGAGCGGCTTCTGGTAGTGCCCGGCATGGACCGACCCTG
>Ga0008833_1001370_pt1 | contig 11075 bp, 13 predicted proteins | sample HotLakConsoUCCLE_FD_62216 | JGI IMG/M metagenome (GOLD analysis project Ga0008833, IMG submission 62216) | Hypersaline microbial mat communities from Hot Lake, Washington, USA - Hot Lake Consortium UCC-LE | ecosystem: Environmental > Aquatic > Non-marine Saline and Alkaline > Hypersaline >... | reverse complement strand
CCGCTGCCCCGGGATATATCGGGCCAGCAGAAGGGGGCCCGCGCGGCGACGGGGCGCGGCTTGCCGGGGCCGGGGCGCTTGCCTATAGAGAGCGGCGAGCCGCAAGGAGGACCGACCCATGCGCAAGGCCAGCATCTCCCGCGCCACCGCCGAGACCCGGATCGAGGCGCACGTCGCCCTCGACGGCACCGGCGCGCGCGACATCGCCACCGGGGTGGGCTTCTTCGACCACATGCTCGACCAGCTGGCCCGCCACGCGCTGATCGACATCTCCCTGCGGGCCGAGGGCGACCTGCAGATCGACGATCACCACACCGTCGAGGATTGCGGCATCGTGCTGGGCCAGGCGCTCGCCCGCGCGCTGGGCGACAAGGCCGGGATCCGGCGCTACGGATCGTGCCTGCTGCCGATGGACGACGCGCTGGTGCGCGCCGCGCTGGACCTGTCGGGCCGGCCCTACCTGGTCTGGGACCTGCCCTTCGACGCGCCGAAGATCGGCGGGTTCGACACCGAGCTGGTGCGCGAGTTCTTCCAGGCCTTCGCCACCCATGGCGGCATCACCCTGCATGTCCGGCGCCTGGCCGGGATCAACGCCCATCACCTGGCCGAGGCCGCCTTCAAGGCGGTCGCCCGCGCCCTGCGCGACGCGGTCGAGCCCGACCCGCGCGCCCCCGGCATCCCCTCCACCAAGGGCAGCCTGTGAGCCCATGACCACCGTCATCGTCGATTACGAGAGCGGCAACCTGCACTCCGCCGAGAAGGCCTTCCAGAAGATGGCCGCCGAGACCGGCGCGGGGCCGGTCATCGTCACCGCCGATCCCGACACCGTGGCCCGCGCCGAGCGCGTGGTGCTGCCCGGCGACGGCGCCTTCCCGGCCTGCCGCGCCGCGCTGTTCGGGCATTCGGGCCTGTTCGAGGCGATCGAGGCGGCGGTGCTGGGCCGCGGCCGGCCCTTCCTGGGCATCTGCATCGGCATGCAGATGATGGCCACCCGCGGGCTGGAATATCGCGAGACCCCCGGCTTCGACTGGATCCCCGGCACCGTGGGCCGCATCGCCCCCGCCGATCCGGCGCTCAAGGTGCCGCATATGGGCTGGAACGAGCTGGTCATCGACCGCCCGCACCCGGTGCTGGAGGGGCTGCGCCCGGGCGCGCATGCCTATTTCGTGCATTCCTACCAGGTGGCGCTCGACGATCCCGCCGCGCGCACGGCACATGCCGATTATGCCGGACCCGTCACCGCCATCATCGCCCGCGACACCATGCTCGGCACCCAGTTCCACCCGGAAAAATCGCACGCAACCGGCCTGACTCTGATCCGGAACTTCCTCGAATGGAGACCGTGAGGGCGGACGCAGGCGATCCCTTGCGCCGGTCCGGGCCATGCGTCATGATCGCGCGGCCCAGGGAGTTCCGACAATGCGCAAGTTCCTCGTCATCCTCGATGACAGCCGCGAATGCCTGAACGCGATGCGGTTCGCCGCCATGCGGGCGGCGCGCACCGGCGGCGGCGTGGAGATTCTCGCCGTGATCCCCCCCGACGAGTTCAATCACTGGATCGGCGTGGGCGAGGTGATGCGCGAGGAGGCCCGCGAGCGCATCGAGGCGCATTTCGAGGTCTTCGCCAAGTGGATGCGGGACCGCCAGTCCGTGGACCCGGAGCTGGTGATCCGCGAGGGCGAACCGGTGCCCGAGATCCTGGCGCAGGTGAAAGAGGATCCGGAGATCGGCGTGCTGGTGCTGGGCGCGGCCACCGGATCGAAGGGCCCCGGGCCACTGGTGAGCCAGCTGACCCGCAACGCGGGGACGCTTCCGATCCCGATCACCATCGTTCCCGGCGACATCTCGAAGGAACGGCTGGACGCGATCACCTGAGCCGCGCCCCGCGGAAGCCGCCTCGCCGGGCGGGCTGCGTGACCCGCGGCGGTCACCCGCCGGGCGCGGGAGTCATTTAGAACCGTTCCAAATCTTGACAGCGACCAGGCCGGAGCGCATATCTGGACGAGACACCGAAAGGGGTATTCCCGATGTTCATCCAGACCGAATCCACGCCCAATCCGGCGACGCTCAAATTCCTGCCCGGCCAGACGGTGCTGGAAACGGGCACCGCCGATTTTCCCTCAGCGGAGGGGGCGGACGCCTCGCCACTGGCCTCCCGCATCTTCGGGATCGACGGGGTGCGCGGCGTGTTCTTCGGCGCGGATTTCGTGACCGTGACGAAAACCGACGCGGTGGAGTGGGACCACATCAAGCCCGGCATCCTGGGCGCGATCATGGATCATTTCCAGTCCGGCCAGCCGGTGATGGCCGGCCAGGCGACGGCGCCCTCGGGCCATGCGGAGCATGACGGCGAGGATGCCGAGATCGTCGGCCAGATCAAGGAATTGCTGGACAGCCGGGTGCGTCCGGCGGTGGCGCAGGACGGGGGCGACATCACCTTCCACGGGTTCGACAAGGGCGTGGTCTACCTGCACATGCAGGGCGCCTGCGCGGGCTGCCCCTCGTCGACGCTGACGCTGAAGATGGGCATCGAGAACCTGCTGCGGCACTACATCCCCGAAGTGACGGAGGTGCGCCCTGTCGGGGTCTGATCCGCTCGTCCTGGGCCTCGACACGTCGGCCGCGCATTGCGCGGCCGCTTTGCTGTCGGGCGACCGGGTGCTGGAAACCCGCGCCGAGGAGATGGGGCGCGGGCAGGCCGAACGGCTGATGCCGATGCTGGAGGAACTGCTGGCCCGGCACGGTCTGGGCTGGCCGGACCTGGCGGCGCTGGGCGTCGGCACCGGGCCGGGCAATTTCACCGGAATTCGCATCGCGGTGGCGGCGGCGCGCGGGCTGGCGCTCGCGCTCGAGGTGCCGGCCGTGGGGGTGAACGGGTTCGAGGCGATCGGGCTGGACCGATCCGAGCCGCACCTGGCCGTGATCCCCGCGCCGCGCGGACAGGTCTATGCCGCCGCGCCCGGCGCGCTGCCCGCGCTGATCCCGGCGGAGGCGGCGGCCGAGGCCGCAGCGCGGGCCGGGCTGCCCGTGGCCATGCCATCCGCGCCGGAGGAGATGGCGCTGGCGATCGCCCGGATAGCGCTTGCCCGGCACGGCGCGCCGGGGCCGGCGCCCGCGCCGCTCTACCTGCGGCCGGCCGATGCGGCGCCCTCGCGCGAGGCGCCACCGGTGATCCTCGATGACGCCTGAGGCCATGGCGCGGCTGCATGCCCGCGCCTTCACGCGGGAGCGGCCGTGGAGCGTCGAAGAGTTCGCCGCCTTGCTGGAGAGCCCGCATGTCTTTGCCGCCGGCGACGCGCGGGCCTTTGCGCTGGGGCGCGCGGTGGCGGGCGAGGCCGAATTGCTGACTCTGGCGACCGATCCGGCGAATCGGCGCCTCGGGCTTGGACGCGGCGTGCTGGCGGCGTTCGAGGCCGGGGCGCGCGACCGGGGCGCGGCCGAGGGATTCCTGGAGGTCGCCGCCGACAACACCGCCGCCCTGGCCCTCTACCGGGGCGCGGGCTGGCAGGAGGCCGCCCGGCGCGCGGGCTATTACGCCCGGGCGGAGGCACGCGCGGCGGATGCGGTGATCATGCACCGAGCGTTTACCTGACGGCACCCCCGGTCCCGACCCCGTGACAGCGCCGCGCCGAGCAAAAACCTGTTGACCCCTCAAGGGCCCTACGTCCTAAATCGGGCACGATCGGACCCGATCCAAGACAAACCTGCGCAGGCCCGCGCTCCCCGCGCGCCGTGGCCCACAACCTGACTGGGAGACACCCATGACCTTCACGAAAACGCTTTCCGGCGCGGCGCTTGCCCTTGCCATGGGCTCTGGCGCGGCGCTGGCCGAGGCGGCGCTGATCTATGACCTGGGCGGCAAGTTCGACAAGAGCTTCAACGAGGCAGCCTTCAACGGCGCGCAGCGCTATGCCGAGGAGACCGGCGACAGCTTCCGCGACATCGAGTTGCAATCGGAGGCCCAGCGCGAGCAGGCCCTGCGCCGCTTCGCCGAGGCCGGGATGAACCCGGTGGTCACCACCGGCTTTTCCATGTCCACGCCGATCGCGAACGTCGCACCGGATTATCCGGACACCAAGTTCGTCACCATCGACGGCTACGTGGACCCAGAGGCGCATCCCAATGTGCTGTCGATCCTGTTCTCCGAGCACGAGGGCTCCTACCTGGTGGGCATGATGGCGGCGATGGCCTCCGAGAGCGGCACCGTGGGCTTCGTGGGCGGCATGGACATCCCGCTGATCCGCAAGTTCGCGTGCGGCTACGCGCAGGGCGTGAAGGCCGTGAACCCCGACGCGCAGGTGATCGCCAACATGACCGGCACCACGCCCGCCGCCTGGAACGACCCGGTGAAGGGCTCGGAACTGGCGCTGAGCCAGATCAGCCAGGGCGCCGACGTGATCTTCGCCGCCGCGGGCGGCACCGGGCTGGGCGTGCTGCAGACCGCGGCCGACGAGGACATCCTGTCGATCGGGGTGGACAGCAATCAGAACTACCTGCACCCGGGCAAGGTGCTGACCTCGATGCTCAAGCGGGTGGATGTGGCCGTCTACGACTCGATGATGGCGGGCGCCGACCTGGAGACCGGCGTGACGGTGCTGAGCCTCGCTGACGAGGGCGTGGGCTATGCGCTGGACGAGCACAACGCCAGCCTCGTCGGCGACGAGATGAAGGGCGCCGTGGACGAGGCGCGCCAGAAGATCATCGACGGCGCGATCGCCGTGCATGACTATTCCAGCGACGACAGCTGCCCGGCGCTGAGTTTCTGAGGCCGGGAGGCAGGATCGTGCAGGGGCCGCGCGCGGGAAACCACGCGCGGCCCGGACGATCAGGGGAGCGCCGATGAAACGTCTTGTCCTTGCGTGTCTTGTGTTTGGGTTTTCCGGCGCCGCGACGGCGGACACCATCACGTTCGAGGCCGACGGGGGCGTGACGATCATCCGATGGTATGACACCTTCGGGATGACCACCGCAGAGTTCATCGGAGAACCCGGTGCGATGTATCAGTGCATCGCTCTGGGCACCGATGATCGGCCGCTCGGGACGACGGTCGCCATGGCTGACGTCGGTCAGATGACCTACCAGGACCTCGACCCGGACAGGATCGCGCGTATCTCGTGCCGAAAGACGATGTAATGCAGCAAGATCCCGCCATCGAGCTTCGCGGTATCTCCAAGGCCTTCGGGCCGGTGCAGGCGAACAAGGATATCAGCCTGTCGGTGCAGCCGGGCACGATCCACGGGATCATCGGAGAGAACGGCGCGGGCAAGTCCACGCTGATGTCGATCCTCTACGGGTTCTACAAGGCCGATCGGGGCGAGATCTTCATCCGGGCCAAGCGCACGGAGATCCCCGACAGCCAGGCCGCCATCGCCGCGGGCATCGGCATGGTGTTCCAGCATTTCAAGCTGGTGCAGAATTTCACTGTGCTGGAAAACGTGATCCTGGGGGCCGAGGACGGAGCGCTGTTGCGGCCCTCGCTGGCCAAGGCGCGCGCGGCGCTGACCGGGCTCGCCCGCGACTACGAGTTGAACGTGGACCCGGACGCGCTGGTGGAAAACCTCAGCGTGGGCCACCAGCAGCGGGTGGAGATCCTCAAGGCGCTCTACCGGCAGGCGGAAATCCTGATCCTGGACGAGCCCACCGGCGTGCTGACCCCGGCCGAGGCCGATCACCTGTTCCGGATCCTCGCGGGGCTGAAACGCGAGGGCAAGACGATCATCCTGATCACCCACAAGCTGCGCGAGATCATGGAGATCACCGACACCGTGAGCGTGATGCGCCGCGGCGAGATGACCGCCACGGTGAAGACTTCGGAGACCTCGCCCGAGCAGCTGGCGGAGCTGATGGTAGGCCGCAAGGTGCTGCTGCGGGTGGACAAGGCACCGGCACGGCCTGGCAGGACGGTGCTGGAAATCGAGAACCTCCACGAGAGGGACGACAACGGTATCGAGCGGCTGAAAGGGATCGACCTGAGCGTCCGCGCAGGCGAAATCGTCGGGATCGCGGGCGTGGCGGGCAACGGCCAGTCGGAACTGCTCGAGGTATTGGGCGGCACCGCCAGGGCCACCGGGCGCGTGCGGGTGAACGGGCAGGACATCGACCTGTCGGGGCGGCATTCGGACGGGCAGTCGCGGCGCGCCGACGGCATCGCCCATGTGCCCGAGGACCGGCAGCGCGCCGGGCTGATCATGGACTTCGCCGCATGGGAGAACGCGATCTTCGGCTATCACCGCGATCCGGCTTGGGGCGGCGTGCTGATGGACAATGCCGCCATCGCCGCCGCGGCGCAGGACAAGATGGAGCGCTTCGACGTGCGCCCGCCCGATCCCGGGCTGGCAGCGCGCAACTTCTCGGGCGGGAACCAACAGAAGATCGTGCTGGCGCGCGAGATCGACCGCAACCCGGACCTGCTGCTGGTCGGTCAGCCCACCCGCGGCGTGGATATCGGCGCGATCGAGTTCATCCACCGCGAGCTGGTGCGGCTGCGCGATGCGGGCAAGGCGATCCTGCTGGTCTCGGTCGAGCTGGACGAGATCTTCTCGCTGTCGGACCGGATCGTGGTGATGTTCGACGGGCGGATCATGGGCGAGCGCGATCCGGCCCGCACCGACGAACGCGAGCTGGGGCTGCTGATGGCCGGGATCGCGGGAGAGCCCGACCGGCCCGACTGGCAGGCGGTGGAGGCGCAGTTGCAGGCGGTGGAGGCAGAGCAGGAGGCGGCGCGCGATGGATAGGATGCCGCCCTGGGCCGACGCGGTGCTGGTGCCGCTGATCTCGCTGCTGCTGGCGGCGATCCTGTCGGCCGGCGTGATCCTGGCGATCGGGGAAAGCCCGGTGGAGGCGTTCCGCCTGATGGTGGACGGGGCGCTGATGCGGTCCTCGGGCTGGGGCTACACGCTCTACTATGCCACCAACTTCATGTTCACCGGGCTGGCCGTGGCCCTGGCCTTCCATGCCCGGCTGTTCAATATCGGCGGCGAGGGGCAGGCCATGATCGGCGGGCTGGGCGTGGCGATCGTGTGTCTCTACCTGCCCTGGCCGCACTGGAGCCTGGCGCTCTTGGCGGCGAGCCTGGGGGCGGCGGTGTTCGGCGCGCTCTGGGCGCTGATCCCGGCCTGGCTGCAGGCCACCCGGGGCAGCCACATCGTCATCACCACGATCATGTTCAACTTCATCGCCGCGGCGCTGCTCAACTACCTCCTGGTGAACGTGATGAAACGGCCCGGTGCGATGGACCCGGCCACCGCCGAGTTTCCCGAAACGACCCATCTGCCCACCTTCCAGGAGATGTTCTCCACCGCGGCGGCGCCGATGTTCCGGGGGGCGCCGGCGAATGTCACCTTCTTCCTGGCGCTGCTGGCCTGCGTGCTGGTGTGGCTGCTGATCTGGCGCACGCGGCTGGGCTACGAGATCCGCGCGCTGGGCCATTCGGAAAGCGCCGCGCGCTATGCGGGCATCCGACCGGTGCGGATCACCGTGATCGCGATGCTGATCTCGGGCGCGCTGGCGGGGCTGATGGGGGTCAACACCACCATGGGCGAGGCCGAGCGGCTGATCCTCAATTCCACCGAGGGCGCGGGCTTCATCGGGATCGCGGTGGCGCTGATGGGGCGCAACCACCCGGTGGGCGTGTTCCTCGCGGCGATCCTGTTCGGCTTCCTCTACCAGGGCGGGGCGGAACTGGCGCTGTGGACGAATATCCCGCGCGAACTGATCGTGGTGATCCAGGCGCTGGTGATCCTGTTCACCGGCGCGCTGGACAACATGGTGCGGATGCCGCTGGAACGGCTGTTCCTGGCCTTGCGGCGGAAGGAGCGGGGCTGACATGGACCTTCTCACGATCCTCCAGGTTCTGGACAGCTCCATGCGCCTGGCCACGCCCCTGCTGCTGGCCTGCCTGGCCGGGCTGTTCAGCGAGCGGGCGGGCATCTTCGATATCGGGCTGGAAGGCAAGATGCTGGCGGCGGCCTTCTTCTCGGCCGCGATCGCCTTCGTCACCGGGTCGGTCTGGCTGGGCCTGCTGGCGGGAATCGCGGCCTCGCTGGCGCTGAGCCTGCTGCACGGGCTGGCCTCGATCACCTTCCGGGGCAACCAGCTGATTTCGGGCGTGGCGATCAACTTCCTGGCCGCGGGGCTGACGGTGCTGATCGCGCAGAGCTGGTTCAGCCAGGGCGGACGCACGCCCTCGCTGATGAGTGGCGGGCGGTTCGAGCAGATCACCCTGCCGCTCGCCGCGACCTTGCAGCCCGTGCCGATTGTCGGCCCGATCTATCACGACCTGATCTCGGGCCACTCGATCCTGGTCTATGTCGGCCTGCTGGCGGTGCCGGCGACCTGGTGGGTGCTGTTCCGCACCCGCTTCGGGTTGCGGCTGCGCGCGGTGGGCGAGGCGCCCGAGGCGGTGGATACCGCCGGCGTGTCGGTGATCGGGCTGCGCTACGCGGCGGTGGCGATCTGCGGACTTCTGTGCGGCCTTGCCGGGGCCTACCTGGCCACCGGGCTTCAGGCGGGCTTCGTCAAGGACATGACCGCCGGGCGCGGCTTCATCGCGCTGGCGGCGCTGATCTTCGCCAAGTGGCGGCCGTGGCATGCGCTGGGCGCCTGCCTGCTGTTCGGCTTCCTGCAGGCGATCGCGCTGCGCTACCAGAACATCGACCTGGGCGGCGTGGTGATTCCCGTGCAGGTGATGGACGCCCTGCCCTACATCCTGACCGTCGTGATCCTGGCGGGTTTCGTGGGCAAGGCGATACTGCCGAGGGCGGGTGGCGCACCCTACGTCAAGGAGAGATAGGGCCAAGGCACGAAAATCATGCCTCAGGGCAGGGTTTCCGCATCGCGGCATCTTGAAAGAACGCCGGGTGTCGGACTAGGAACACCCATGCAGATCTACCTCCCCATCGCCGAGGTCTCGGTCAATGCGTTCCTGCTCCTGGGACTTGGAGGGCTGGTGGGTGTCCTGTCGGGGATGTTCGGGGTGGGCGGCGGCTTCCTGATGACGCCGCTCCTGTTCTTCATCGGCATCCCGCCCGCCGTCGCCGTGGCGACCGAGGCCAACCAGATCGTCGCGTCCTCCTTCTCGGGCGTGCTGGCCCATCTCCGACGAAAGACGGTGGACCTGCGAATGGGCAGCGTGCTGCTCGTGGGCGGCCTCGTGGGCGCGGCGCTCGGGGTATGGGTGTTCAACATCCTGCGCGCACAGGGCAATGTCGATCTGCTGGTGCGGCTGTGCTACGTCGTGTTCCTGGGCGTGATCGGCGCGCTGATGTTCGTCGAAAGCCTGCGCGCGATCACCCGCATGCGCAAGGCAGGAGGCGCGCCGGCGCGCAAGCGGCGCCAGCGCGGCTGGATCCACGCGCTGCCCTTCAAGATGCGGTTCCGCACGTCCGGGCTCTATATCTCGGTGATCCCGCCCCTGCTGGTGGGCGTGTCCGTGGGTGTGCTGGCCGCGATCATGGGCGTCGGCGGCGGATTCATCATGGTCCCCGCGATGATCTATTTGCTGGGCATGCCCACCAAGGTGGTTGTGGGCACCTCCCTGTTCCAGATCATCTTTGTCACCGCCTTCACCACGCTGCTGCACGCCACGACCAACTATACCGTGGACATGGTGCTGGCGGTGCTGCTGCTGGTGGGGGGCGTGGTCGGGGCGCAGATCGGGGCGCAGATCGGCACCAGGCTCAAGGCCGAGCAGCTGCGCATCCTGCTGGCGATCATGGTGCTGGCGGTCTGCGGCAAGCTGGCGCTGGACCTGCTGCTGCAACCCTCCGAGCTCTACTCCATCGGCGACAGCGGGGGGCACTGATGCGCCGGCTTGCCCTTGCCCTCCTGCTGATGGCCGCCGCGCTGCCCGCCCGGGCCGAGGAGGTCGTGCTGGGCCTCAGCAGCAACCAGGTGCGGATCACCACGAATTTCGAGGGCTCCGAGATCCTGATCTTCGGCGCGGTCCGACGGGACGCGCCCGTGCCCGAAGACGAACCGCTGCACGTCATCGTCACCGTGGCCGGCCCCGACAAACCCGTCACCGTCCGGCGCAAGGACCGGGTTTTGGGCATCTGGGCCAACACCGCCGCCGTGGATATCGACAGCGCGCCCAGCTTCTACGCCGTGGCCACGTCGGGCCCCTGGAGCGACGTGCTGCGCGAGACCGAGGATCTGCGGCACCGGGTCTCGATCCCGCGCGCGATCCGTTCCGTGGGCGCCGAAATCGCCGATGCGGGGCGATTCACCGAGGCCCTGATCCGGATCCGCGAGGATAACGGGCTCTACCGTCTCTCGGAAGGCTCGGTGCAGTTCGACAGGCAGACCCTGTTCCGCACCTCGATCGAGATGCCCGCCAACCTGACCGAAGGCACTTATGCCACGCGCATCTTCCTGACCCGGGACGGCGAGGTGGTTTCCAGCCTCGATTCCGAGATAGAGGTGAGGAAGGTGGGGCTGGAACGGTTCCTTTTCGTCCTGTCGCGCGAACAACCGCTGGTCTACGGCCTGCTGTCGCTGGCCATCGCCATCGCGGCGGGTTGGGGGGCCAGCGCCGCATTCCGCGCGTTCCGCTCGGGCTGATCCGTCAGCCCCGGCCGCGCAGCCAGTCGATGACGTCCTGCGCGTTGCGGTCGGGCGGAAAGACCGGGTAGAACAGCTTCTCGATCCGCCCGTCGCGGGCCACGAATGCCAGCCGCTTGAGCAAGGTGCGGCCCGCCGCCTCGAAGGTGGGCAGGCGCATCGCCCCGGCCAGCCGCAACTCCGCATCGGACAGCAGGCCGAAGCCCAGCGCCAGCCGCGCACCGGCCTCCGCCTGCTCGGCGGTGGATTGGGTGGACACGCCATGGAGGTGATCCACCCCCAACGCGCGCAGCTCCGCGGAATGATCGCGGAACGCGCAGCCCTGCGGGGTGCAGCCCTTGGCGCCGGGGATCATGTCCCAGCCATCGGGTGGCGGCGCCTCCGGGGAGGCGGTCATCGGGTAGGCGTAGACCACCAGCCGCCCTTTCAGCGTCGACAGGTCCACCGGATCGCCATCGGTGCAGGGCAACGCCACCGCGGGCAGCGCCATGCCTTCCAGATGCGCCGCCGCGCCG
>Ga0008833_1001365_pt1 | contig 11105 bp, 16 predicted proteins | sample HotLakConsoUCCLE_FD_62216 | JGI IMG/M metagenome (GOLD analysis project Ga0008833, IMG submission 62216) | Hypersaline microbial mat communities from Hot Lake, Washington, USA - Hot Lake Consortium UCC-LE | ecosystem: Environmental > Aquatic > Non-marine Saline and Alkaline > Hypersaline >... | reverse complement strand
CATCTGGGCGAAGAATTTCGAGCAGTTGCAGTTGATCCCGCTTCTGGCGGTGACGCCGCTGGTGTTCCTTGGCGGGGCCTTCTACTCGGTCAGCATGCTGCCGCCGACATGGCAGACGATCACCATGTTCAACCCGGTTCTGTATCTTGTGTCGGGGTTTCGCTGGGCATTCTTCGGCATGGCCGACGTGCCCGTGGGCTGGTCGATCGTGGCAATCTTCGGCTTCTTGATCGCCTGCATGGCCGTCATCGCCTGGATCTTCCGCACCGGCTGGCGGCTCAGGGCGTAGGCGTCAGTCGAACAGCCCCTCGGGCGGGTCGATGATGACGCGGCCGCTGGCCAGATCGACGGTCGGCACCACCGCGCGGGTGAAGGGCACGAGGACCGAGCCCTTGATCCCCGCCCCCGTCAGTTCGAGGATGTCGCCCGCGCCATGGTTCAGCACCGCGGCGACCTTGCCCAGCGTGGCCCCGCCCGTATCCAGCGCGGTCAGGCCGATCAGGTCGGCGTGGTAGTATTCGTCGTCGGGCAGGCCCGGCAGCGCCGCGCGCGGCGCATAGAGCCGGGTTCCGCGCAGGGCGTCGGCCTCTTCCTTGGTGGCGATGCCGGTCAGGCGCGCGGCAAAGCCCGAGGCCACGCCGCGCGTCAGCGTGACGGTGAAGGACCGGCTGCCATCCTCACTGGTGAGCGGGCCGTAGGCGGCGATATCCTCCGCCTCGGCGCAAAAGCTTTTCAGCCGCACCTCGCCGCGGACGCCAAACGCGCCCGCGATGGCACCGACGCAGACCCGGTCCGTCATGGCCGGGTCCGCTGCAAGATGGGCAGGGGGCGCGTCATGCGCGGGCCGATTACTCGGTCGCGTCTTCGGCGGGGGCCTCTGCAGGCGCCTCGGCGGGGGCTGCTGCGGCTTCCGCTGCGGCGGCGGCCTTGGCTTCCTTTTCCTCGGCGCGGGCCTTGGCCTTCTTGCCCGGAACCGCCTTGTTGGGGTTGTTGCGGGTCTTCGCCTCGAGCAGGCCCGCGGCTTCGAGGAAGCGGGCGACACGGTCGGTCGGCTGCGCGCCCTGGTCGAGCCAATGCTTCACGCGGTCGAGGTCCATCTTGATGCGGTCCTCGTTGTCCTTGGCGAGCAGCGGGTTGTAGATGCCCAGCTTCTCGAGAAAGCGGCCGTCGCGCGGCATGCGGCTGTCGGTGGCGACGATGCGGTAGAAGGGGCGCTTTTTCGTGCCGCCGCGGGCCAGTCTGATCTTCATTGCCATGTGGGGTCTCCTTTGGATGGCGTCTTTGGGTGGGGCGGTCAGGCCCCGGTGTCCTGGTGTCGTTCGTGGTGTCGGATGACTTCCTGAATGACGAACTTCAGGAATTTCTTGGCAAATTCCGGGTCTAGATCGGCCCGTTTCGCAAGGTCTTCGAGCCGGGCGATCTGCGCCGCTTCGCGGGTAGGATCGGACGGCGGAAGGTCGTGGGTGGCCTTGAGCCTGCCCACGGCCTGGGTGTGCTTGAACCGCTCGCCCAGCGTGTAGACGAGGATCGCGTCGAGCCGGTCGATGCTTTCACGATGCTCCTTCAAAAGCTGCGCGGCACGGGTGATGGCGTCGGTCATGCAAGCTCCTCCGGGGCGGGATGGCGCCAGATGTGCATGGTGCCGTAACTCTCGTGCTCGAACGTGCCCTCGGGGCGACAGCCCATCTTGCGACCCAGCGCGACGGAGCGCGCGTTGACCGGGTCGATCAGGCTGATCGCGGTGGTCCAGCCGGCGGGGCCATAGGCATGGGCGCGGGCGGCCAGCGCCGCCTCGTGGGCGTAGCCGCGGCCTTCGCCCTCGGCGAACATGGTCCAGCCGATCTCGGGCTCGGGCCAGCCCGCGGGGAACAGCAGTCCGACCACGCCCAGCGGCTGGTCGGTGGCCTTGTCGGCGACGATCCAGCGGCCATAGCCAAGGATCGCCCATTGGCCTGCGAGGCCAAGGAAATGACCCCAGGCCTCGCTCCGCGTGTTCGGGCCGCCCACGAACCTTGCCCGGTCCGAGGCGCGGAAGGCGGCGAAGGCGTCGAAATCGTCCAGCCGCGGCGCGCGCAGGGTCAGCCGCTCGGTGGTGAGGGTGGGGATCTGGATCATGAGGCCAGCACCTCGGACGGGGCGGGGTGGCGCCAGGCCTGCAGCGGCTCGTCCGACTTGGGCAGCGCCGCGTCGGGGTCGAGGGTGCAGCCAAGGCGGCGGGCCAGCGCGAGGGAGCGGTCGTTGCGGGTGTCGATGTAGCTGACGGCGGTGGGCCAGCCGAGGTCGGCGTAGACATGGCGGCGGAGCGCCGTGATGGCCTCGCGGGCATAGCCCCGGCCCTCGTCCGCGCCGCGCCAGACGTTCCAGCCAAGCTCCTGCTCGGGCCAGTTGCCGGGGTGCCACGGGCCGCCGGCGCCGATCGGCCGCCCGGTGCTGCGGTCGGCATATACAAAGGTGCCGTAGCCCCGCAGGTGCCAATGGCCCGCGAGGATCGCGAACACGCGCCAGGCATGGCCCATGTCCTTGTCCGCGCCGCCCCCGATGAACCGCGCGCGGTCGGAGAGGACGAAGGGAACGAAGGCCTCCAGATCCGAGGCTTGCGGCGCGCGCAGGGTCAGGCGTTCGGTCGTGAGGGTGGGGGTGTCGGTCAGGTGCGGGATCATGCGGGGCAGCCTCCGCTTGTCGGGGACTCGCAAGGAAAGACCGGCATGACGGTGGACAAGCCTGTGAAGTGATCGCGATTGCACAAGTCAGTCATGCGGCCCTCCGGTGGCGCCAGACATGCGGCGCGTCGTCCGAGATGTCTCGCATCGCAGCTTCGGCGACTGTGTCGCGCGTTGCGCCAAGGGCGAGGGCCAGCCGGTTCGACGGCGCGTTGGCCGGGTCGACGTAGCTCACGAAGGTGTCGAGCAGGTCGAACCCGTGGTCGCGCGCCGCTGCGGCGGCTTCCCGTGCGTAGCCCTGGCCCTGCGCATGGGCGCCGAACAGGTAGCCAAGCTCGGGCTCGTCGTCGTCCCATTCGAGGCCGAGGTGGACGAAGCCCAGAAGCACGGTGTCGGATAGCCGCTCGACCGACCAGAGGCCGTGACCGTGCAGCATCCAGCCGGCGGTGTAGTAACTGAACTCGGTCCAGGCGTCCTCGGGCGTGTAGGGCCCGCCGATCCCGGTCGATCCGGGGCCGGTGAAGATCTCGGTCCAGAGCGTCAGATCCTCGATGCGCGGCGCGCGCAACCGCAGGCGCACGGTCTCGATCACCGGCACGGTTGCGCGGTGCAGGGCTGCTGATCGTGCAGCGGCGCCGGTCGGCGCTTGGGTGCAGCGCGGCGCGGTCACTTCTTCTTCCCGAAGCCCGACAGGCCCGGCGGCAACGCGCCGCCGCCCGGTCCGCCCATGCCACCCATGCCACCCATGCCCATCTTGCGCGCGGCTTCTTCCATCGCGGCGGGGTCCATGCCCGACGGGTCCATCCCCGGCGGCATGCCGCCGCCCTTGCCCAGCAGCGCGCCAAGCCCGCCGCGCATCAGGCCCTTGGTACCCATCTTGCCCATCTTCTTCATCGCGTCCGCCATCTGGCGGTGCATCTTGATCAGCTTGTTGAGGTCCGACACCTCCTGCCCGGCGCCGGCGGCGATGCGCTTCTTGCGGCTGGCCTGCAGCAGCTCGGGGCGGGCGCGTTCCTTTTTCGTCATCGAGTTGATCAGCGCGATCTGGCGCTTGATCACGAGGTCGTCGAACCCGGCCTCGTCGAGCTGCTTCTGCATTTTCCCCATGCCGGGCATCATGCCCATCATGCCCTTCATGCCGCCCATCTTCATCATCTGGTCGAGCTGGCTTTTCAGGTCGTTCATGTTGAACTGACCCTTCTGGAACCGCTTCATCATCCGCTCGGCCTGTTCGGCCTCCAGCGTTTCCTGCGCCCGTTCCACCAGCGCCACGATATCGCCCATGCCGAGGATGCGGCCGGCGATGCGCGACGGCTCGAAGGTTTCCAGCGCGTCCATCTTCTCGCCAAGGCCGACGAAGCGGATCGGCTTGCCGGTGATCGCCCGCATCGACAGCGCCGCACCGCCGCGCCCGTCGCCGTCCATCCGGGTCAGGACCACGCCCGAGACGCCGATCTTGTCGTCGAATTCCTGCGCGACGTTCACCGCGTCCTGCCCGGTAAGGCCGTCGACCACCAAGAGCGTCTCGCGCGGGTTGGCGACGTCGCGCACGGCGGCGGCCTGCGCGATCAGGTCGGCGTCGATGTGCAGCCGGCCGGCGGTGTCGAGAAGGTAGACATCGTAGCCGCCAAGGCTGGCTTGCGTCTTGGCGCGCCGGGCGATCTGGACCGGGTCCTCGCCCTTGATGATCGGCAAGGTGTCGACGCCGATCTGGGTGCCGAGGATCGCCAGCTGTTCCATCGCCGCCGGGCGGTTGGTGTCGAGCGAGGCCATCAGCACGCGCTTGCCCTCGCGTTCCTTCAGCCGCTTGGCGAGTTTTGCGGTGGTCGTCGTCTTGCCCGAGCCCTGCAGGCCGACCATCAGGATCGGCGCGGGCGGGTTGTCGATCTTGAGGCGGCCTGGGTCCTCGTCGCCGGTCAGCACATGCACCAGTTCGTCATGGACGATCTTGATGACCTGCTGGCCCGGCGTGATCGACTTGGTGACCGCAGCACCCGTCGCCTTCTTCTCGACCGCCTTGATGAACTGCCGCGCCACCTCGAGCGACACGTCAGCCTCGAGCAGCGCGACGCGCACTTCGCGCATCGCGGTGCGCACGTCGTCCTCGGACAGGGCGCCCTGTTTCGTGAGGCGGTCGAAAACGCCGGACAGGCGTTCGGACAGGTTTTCAAACATGGGCCATGGCCCCTTTCATCGGTCGCGGGTCGCCCCTTGAGGTAAGGGGCCACCGGACATGCACCAAGACCCGGTGTCGTTGGAGGGTTCGAGGGCGAAGCCCAAACGGGCTTTGCCCCCGTGGGCGAAACCTCGCTGACGGGGGGCGATCCTGCGATCACGCGGGACCGGGAAGCTGGCGCTTTCCGGTTGTTGGCGGGCGAATAGGCAAAATCCGGCGCGCTGTCAATCGCGGCGGGTCAGTTGCAGCGGGCCACGAGGTCGCTGACAACGCCCGCCAGCATGTCGACACCGTGGGCGTGCAGCGAAAAGGCGCGGCGCAGGTCCATCCTGTCCCAGTCGGCCTGCCGGACGGGGATCGCCGTGTCGGGCCGCGCGCCGGGCCGCCCGAACAGGGTCACCATCATCGGCCCGTTGTAGGCAAGCCCGCCAAAGCTCAGCCCTTGCACGTCGCGGGCATGGATGCCGACCAGATCGGCGGTCGGCCCGCGAGAGGTGGTGATCAGCGTCCAGATCTCGCCTCGGATCGTGCTGCCGAGACGCATCTCGCCCTCGGCCAGATGGGTGGTCGACCCACCCTCCTGCCGGAAGCTGCGGCCAGTGGCGGTGAAGCTTGCCTGCCCCTCCAGCCGGGTGCCGGGCAGGATCGTGCCCACGCCCTGCGTCACCTCGACGGTGAAGGACAGATCGCAGCTTTGCGCAGCCCCCTGGGCCGGCAGCGACAAGAGCAGAAGGAGACACAGGCCATGGCGCCACATGGCGGAACGCTAGCACGCGACCCGTGCCGCCCCAAGGCCATCGCGCGCGCCCTGCGGACCCTGCCGAACGCGCGCCTTGCGTTCCTGCATGTCTGCACGCACTATCGCGCGTGACCGCAATTTCGTGGAGCAGCGCACAGCCATGTCCTTCGATCACTGGGACGAGATCCGCACCGCCTACCAGGTCGCCCGCGTCGGCACCGTGTCGGGCGCCGCCGATGCGCTGGGCGTGCACCATGCGACAGTGATCCGCCACATCGACGCGCTGGAGGGGCGGCTGGGCGCCAAGCTGTTCCAGCGGCACGCCCGTGGCTACACGCCGACCGAGGCGGGGCAGGATCTGCTGAATGTCGCCGGCCAGACCGACGACCAGTTCACCCAGCTTGCCGGGCGCATCAAGGGCCGCGGCGACGAGGTGACGGGCGAGCTGATCGTGACCTCGCTCGACGCGCTGTCGCCGCTGCTGGTGCCCTCGATCGGCGAGTTCATGACCCGTCACCCCGAGCTTCGGGTGCGGCTGATCACCGACAAGCGGCTGTTCCGGCTGGAATACGGCGAGGCGCATGTGGCGATCCGCGCGGGCAAGCTGCCCGACCAGCCCGACAACGTGGTGCAACCCTTCTTTACCCTGCACCAGCGCCTTGTCGCCTCGGAGGATTACGTGGCGCGGTTCGGCACGCTCGAAACCGGCAATGTCGCCGATCACCGCTTCATCGGCACCACCGAAGAGGTGCCGCGCGCCCCGAATTACCGTTGGCTGAACGAGAACGTGCCGCCCGCCTCGATCTGGCTGCGGGTGACCTCGATGAAGGCGGCGCGCGCGGCAGCCCGCGCCGGGATCGGCATCGCCTTCGTGCTCGACTGGGAATGCAACGAGGCCGACGAGCTGGTGGAGGTGCTGCCCCCGCTCGAGGACTGGTCGTCGAAGATCTGGCTCGTCACCCACATGGACCTGCACCGCACCGCCAAGGTGCAGACCTTCGTGCGCTTCTTGCGCGAACAGGTGAAGACCTGGGGCGTGGACGCGGCCTGACGGGTCAGTCGCTGGCGGCGCCCCGCGCCGCGTCGAAGCTGCCAAGCTCGCGTTCCAGGAACGCCTCGAACGCGTCGAGGTTGATCGGCTCGAACTGGCCGAAGCCCTGCATCCAGACCGAGGCGGCTTTCAGCGCGTCGGGTTCCAGCTTGCACCATTTCACCCGGCCCCGCTTTTCCTGGGTGATCAGCCCGGCCCCGGCGAGAATGGCGAGATGCTTGGAGATGGCGGCAAGAGACATGGCAAAGGGCTCGGCCACGTCGGTCACGGCCATGTCATCCTCCAGCAGCATGCGCAGGATCTCCCGCCGCGTGGGGTCGGCGAGGGCGGCAAAGACGGTGTCGAGCGGGGTGGCCATGGCGGCAGTAGACAGGCTGGCCCGCAATCGTCAACCGATCGGTTGAATATGGGTCAGCGGCCAGATCGCGCGCCTAAGCGCCTGCCGGGGGCTGTGCGCGATTTGGCGCATCTCGAAAAAATACTATCTAAACAGTGGTTTGCGGGATATTTTCTGCATCGCGGCGCGCGTTGACTCCGGGCGCTGCCCGGCATAGCGTCCGCCCGACTTCCTGAAGGGGGTTCTGCGTCATGTCCGGGTCCAGCGAAGCCGAGCGACTGAAAGCTCTGGAGGCCCGGATCGCTGCGGCTCAAAAGGCCCAGGCGCCGAAGCCGCATATGGAAGAACACTATTCACAGGCAAATCTGGCCTGGCGGATGGTGCTCGAACTGGTCGCCGGCATGGCGATCGGGTTCGGGATCGGGTTCGGGCTGGATGCCGTCTTCGGCACGCGCCCCTGGCTGATGGTGCTGTTCGTGATCCTGGGCTTCATCGCCGGGGTCAAGACGATGATACGCTCCGCCGAAGAGGTGCAGCGCAAGCAGATTGAGGCGGCCCAACCGGCCGCGCGGGATGAAAAGGGGTAGCGGCGTGGCGACCGAAAGCACAAACGCTCAAGGCAAAACCGGGACTTCCCGCATCGTCTTCTACGTGCTCATCGCCGTCGCGGCGGTTCTGTTCGTGCTCGGCCTGACCGACGACTACACGATGGACGGCCCCAACATTCACCCGATGGACCAGTTCATCGTGAGCCCGCTGTTCGGCGATGGCCCGGTGCGGTGGTACACGCTCACCAACGCGACGCTGTGGATGGGCCTTGCGATCTTGTCGGTCGCGGCCCTGATGGTCATGGGTACCACGGGCCGCGCGGTCATCCCGTCGCGCAGCCAGTCGATGGCGGAACTGGCCTACGGTTTCGTGCGCAAGATGGTCGAGGATGTGGCGGGCAAGGATGCGCTGCCGTATTTCCCCTACATCTTCACGCTGTTCTTGTTCATCCTCTTCGCCAATTTCCTCGGGCTGATCCCGATGAGCTTCACCTCCACCTCGCACATCGCGGTCACCGCGGTGCTTGCGGCCGGGGTATTCATCGGCGTGACGGTGCTGGGCTTCGTCAAGAATGGCGCGTCGTTCCTGGGCCTCTTCTGGGTATCCTCGGCGCCGCTGGCGCTGCGGCCGGTGCTGGCAATCATCGAGCTGATTTCCTACTTCGTCCGCCCGGTCAGCCACTCCATCCGTCTTGCGGGCAACGTCATGGCCGGCCACGCCGTTCTCAAGGTCTTCGCGGGCTTTGCCGGAACGCTGGGCCTGGCCGGTGTCGTCCCGATCTTCGGGGTCGTGGCGATCTACGGGCTCGAGGTGCTGGTGTCGGCGATCCAGGCCTATGTCTTCACCATTCTCACCTGCGTCTACCTCAAGGACGCCTTGCATCCGCATCACTGACGACCGGTGGGCGGATCGCCCACCCCACGGATTTCACGAACTTCCAACGTAAGGAGATACCACTATGGAAGGCGATATCGCACAACTGGGTCAATACATCGGCGCCGGCATTGCAGGCATGGGCGCAGGCATCGCGGCGCTCGGTGTGGGCAACGTGGCAGGCAACTTCCTTGCCGGCGCACTGCGCAACCCCTCGGCTGCTGCCGGTCAGACCGCAACGCTCTTCATCGGCATCGCCTTTGCCGAAGCGCTGGGCATCTTTGCCTTCCTGACCGCGCTCCTGCTGATGTTCGCGGCCTGAGCCGCCCCTTCGCGTAACCATCCTTGCGTCCGAAGCCTTGCCCCATGTGGCGGGGCTTCGGAGTGACACGGTTCCAGGAGGACGGACATGGAAGAAGACGCCGCACACGCCGCAGCAGCCCCGGGCATGCCGCAGCTCGATCCGACAACCTTCGCCAACCAGATCTTCTGGCTGGTGGTGGCCCTTGTCGCCATCTATTTCATCCTGACCCGTGTGGCGCTGCCCCGGATCGCCTCGGTCCTGGCCGAGCGGCAGGGCACGCTGACCAATGACCTTGCCGCTGCGGAAGACCTCAAGCGCAAGGCGGTCGAGGCGGAAGAGGCCTACAACAAGGCGCTGGCCGATGCCCGCGCCGAGGCAGCCAAGATCGCCGAGGAAACCCGCGCCGTGATCCAGGGCGACCTGAACGACGCCATCGACCGCGCCGACGCCGAGATTGCCGCCAAGGTCGCCGAAAGCGAGACCCGCATCGACGAGATCAAGGCCGGCGCCTGCGATGCCATCGAAGAGGTGGCGCGCGCCATCGCCGGTGACATCGTCAGCGCCGTCGCACCGGGCCAGACCGCCGACGCCGACGCCATCGCGGCTGCCGTGTCGGCCCGGGTGAAAGGGTAACAGAATGCAAAAGCTCCTGATCCCCGCCCTCATCGTGATCACCGGCCCGGCGCTGGCCGCCGAACCGGGCTACGAGCCCGGCTACGGGTTCACCTCGCTCTTCAACACCGATTTCGTGGTGGTGATCGGCTTCCTGGTGTTCGTGTCGATCCTGTTCTACTTCAACGTCCCCACGATGCTGGGCGGCATGCTCGACCAGCGCGCCGACGGCATCAAGTCCGATCTCGACGAAGCCCGCGCCCTACGCGAAGAGGCGCAGACGCTTCTTGCCTCCTACGAGCGCAAGCAGCGCGAGGTTGCCGACCAGGCCGAGCGGATCGTGACCCAGGCCAAGGCCGATGCCGAGGCTGCAGCGGCCCAGGCGCGGGCCGATCTGGAACGCTCCATCGCGCGCCGCCTTGCCGCCGCCGAAGACCAGATCGCCAGCGCCGAGGACAAGGCCGTCCGCTCCGTCCGCAACCGCGCCGTCGAGGTGGCGATCGCCGCCGCCGCCGACAGCGTCGCCAAGGGCATGAGCGCGAGCGAGGCGAACACGCTCATCGACAGCGCCATCGGCGAGGTCGAGCGCCGCTTGCACTGACCGCGCGGCGCCGAGACACGAAAAAACCCCGGATCGTCGATCCGGGGTTTTTATGTCAGGCAGGCTTACTGCCCGAACCCCTGCAGCGCGTCGAAGTCGATCTGTTCGAGATGGGCCACCATCTCCTCCACCTCGCCGCCCGAGGCCTGGATCAGGACGCGGCCAGCGATCAGGCCCATCACCTCGCCCTCCTGGTTCACGAACGTCTCGCCGTTGATCCGGACGATATCGCCCATCATCGACATCATCACACGGTTGCCCAGCATCGCGCCCATCTGCATCACCATCGGGTTGTCGGCCATCAAGGTGACGGTAAAGCTCTGCCCCGGTCCGGTGTAGGCGGCCTCGGTCATGAACCCGCCACCCATGAAGGCGGCGGCGTTGCCCGAGCTTTCCTCGATCTGCCGGTCCCACCCCTCGCGCGGCTCGGGCAGGAAGGCGGTCAGCCCCTGCGCCTGCAACGCCTGCAACAGCTGCTCGGCATAGGCCATCTCGTCCAGCGCGCCCGAGATGTCGTCGGCCTCGTAGGCCTCGATCGCGGCGCTCAACGCGTCGGTGATGTCATCCGCGGCGGCAGCCAGCGGCATGGCCAGGCTGGTCGCGGCGAAAATCAGGGTCAGGGCACGCATGGTTCGGTCTCCTTCCGGTTGCATCGCCGTGAACCTACGCCCCCCTCGATCCGATGACAAAGCGGGAAAGCCTTACCTTTCAACCCGTTCGCGCCGACCAACAGGGCAGCGGATCGCCCGGCGCCGGCGTCGCGGCATGAACGCCGCGGGCAATCGCGCGCGACAGGCACAGCGCCGCCAGATGGCCCAGCATCAGCGGCACGCCGACGGGATCGGCCAGCGCCCGCGCCCCGGTCGCCGCGGCAAAGACCAGGTCGCCGTCCATCGGCGTGTGGCTGGGGTAGATCGCGCGCGCCAGCCCGTCATGGGCGGCCACCGCCATCCGCGTCGCCTGTGCTTGCGTCAGCGCGGCGTCGGTGGCGACGATGGCGATGGTGGTGTTCTGCGCCGCGCCGCCCTTGACCGGCGGCACCTCGGACGGATCGAACTCCTGTGCCATGCCCAGCCCGCCGAACTCGCCCCCCATCTCGCAGGGCGCGGCCCAGAACTGCCGCCCGCCGCCCACCGTCACCCGCCCCAGCGCGTTCACCGCCACCAGCGCGCCGACCGTGTAGCCCTCCCACACCGCCGAGGC
>Ga0008833_1001361_pt1 | contig 11138 bp, 11 predicted proteins | sample HotLakConsoUCCLE_FD_62216 | JGI IMG/M metagenome (GOLD analysis project Ga0008833, IMG submission 62216) | Hypersaline microbial mat communities from Hot Lake, Washington, USA - Hot Lake Consortium UCC-LE | ecosystem: Environmental > Aquatic > Non-marine Saline and Alkaline > Hypersaline >... | reverse complement strand
CATCCATGCCATATTCCCGGGGGGCGGCCATCAGCGCCGCCGTCACCTGCCTGTTCCTGCTCGCCCCCGGCGCTGCGCCCGCGCAGGATGTGCAACTGCGCTCGCTCGACGGCAGCGTGACGCTGGAGGGCGATCTGACCGCCTATGACGGCGCCTATTACCAGCTTACGACCGCCTATGGCCCGCTGACCGTCGCCGCCGAGGGGGTCCGCTGTGCCGGGCCGGGGTGCCCCGACCTGAACAGTTTCGTCGCCGAAGCCCGGATCGCGGGCGAGGCGACGGTGGCCGAGGGGCTGCTGCCAGCGCTTCTGGCGGGCTTTGCGGACAGCCGTGGCATGGCGCTGTCCGCGCCGGAGCCCGACGGGACAGGCTTTGCCTACACGTTGATCCGCGACGATGGCAGCACCGCGGCCCGGTTCGCCATCGCTCCCGGCACCAGCGACAGCGGCTTTCTGGCCCTCCTGAACGGCGACACCGATCTGGCCCTCACCTTGCGCGAACCCTCCGAGGCGGAACGCCGCGCCGATCGCGCCGCCACGCCGGACGATCCGTCGCTGATCCGCCGCGTGCGGGTCATCGGGCTGGACGCGCTGGTGCCCGTGGTCGCGCCGCAGAACCCGATCAACGACATCTCCCTGCCGCAACTGACGCAGGTGTTTTCGGGCGAGATCGACAACTGGCAGGCCTTCGGCGGCCCGGACGCCCCCATCGCGCTGCACCTGCTGGATGCCGGGCTGGGGCTGGCGCAGGCGTTCGAGATGCGCATCCTGCCTGCGGCCGATGGCGCCACCGCGGCCGACATTGCCCGCCATGCCAGCACCGCCGGGCTTGCCGCCGCCGTGGCCGGCGATGCCTATGCGCTGGGCATCACCGCGCAATCGGCGCGCGGGCTGGCGCGCAGCCTGCCGCTGGCCGGCGCCTGCGGCTTTTCCCAGCCCGCCGACGCGAACGCGGTGAAAGCCGAGGATTACCCGCTGACCGCGCCGGTCCATGTCTATCTCGCGCCGCGCCGCCTGCCGCAACTGGTCCGCGATTTCCTCGCCTGGACCGAGACCGAGGCCGCCGAACGCGCCGTGGCCGACGCCGGGTTCGTGAACCAGAGCCTGACCCGCACCCCCCTGGCGCTGCAAGGCACGCGGCTGGCCAATGCCGTCACCGCCGCGGGTGACGAGGTATCGCTGGACGAATTGCAGCGGCTGGTTGCCACGCTCGACGGGGCCGAGAGGCTGTCGACCACCTTCCGCTTCGATGACGGGTCGATCGATCTGGATGCGCAATCGCGCGCCTCGGTCGCCCGGCTGGCCGCAGCGATCGAGCGCGGGGCCTTTGACGGGCGGCGGCTGGTCTTCGTCGGGTTTTCGGACAGCGAGGGGCAGGCCGCGCTCAACCTGCGCCTGTCGCTGCGCCGCGCCGAAAGCGTGCGCGACGCGGTTCTTGCGGCAGCCGAGGCTGCGGACCCCGACCGCGTCACCCTTGCCCTCGACGCCTTTGGCGAGGCGATGCCGATGGCCTGCGAAGACACCGACTGGGGCCGCGCGGTCAACCGCCGTGTCGAGGTCTGGCTGGACTGAATGCTCAGGCGGCTTCCCGTTTCTGCATCGAGGGCTTGTGATCCTTCGGCAGGTACGCCTGTTCGTCGCCGGGCGGCATGCCCGCCTTTCGATCGTCGGACGGCGTTTCCGCGTCATCATCCACCGGACGGCGGGAGAATACGGACGGGCCGGGTCGTCCTAGCATGTCAGAGATACCCTTCGCTTCGAAAACTGAGTTCGCGGGCCTTGCCGATGATCAGGTGATCGTGGACGACAACGCCCAGCACATGCGCAGCATCGCGGATCGCGAAGGTCATGTCCAGATCAGACTGACTGGGTGAGGGGTCACCAGACGGGTGATTGTGCACCAGAATCAACGCTGAGGCATTCAGTTCGAGAGCGCGTTTCACCACCTCGCGCGGATAGACGGGCACATGGTCGACGGTGCCATCGGCCTGCGCCTCATCGGCGATCAGCACGTTCTTGCGGTCGAGGTAGAGAACCCGGAACTGTTCGAGGTCCCGATGCGCCATTGCCGTCTGGCAATATTGAAGCAGTGCGTCCCAGGACGACAGGATCGGCCGTTTCAGCACCTTCGCCCGCGCCATGCGGTGCCCGACCGCCTCGATCAGCTTCAGCTCGAAGATGACCTTTTCCCCCACCCCCTCCACCTCCTTCAGGCGGGGCGGGGGGGCGGCGAGGACATGGTTGAGATCGCCGAACCGTTTCAGCAGGCGCTTGGCCAGCGGCTTGGTGTCGCCGCGCGGCAGGGCGCGATACAGGATCATTTCAAGGAGCTCGTAATCCGGCACCGCCTCGGCCCCACCGTCGGTGAAGCGTTGGCGCAACCGGTCACGATGGGCGTGGCGGTGCACCTCGGCCCCGGCGGACGGGCCTGCCGCCATGCGCCCCTTTGGCCGCCCGACGGCACTGGCAGGCACGAAGCGCTGCGACATCTCGTCGAAGGAAAAGGAGGGCTGGTCGGACATGCCGCCAGCTTCCCGAAAAAAGGTTAACGCAGCGTTATCAGCCCCAAGTCGGGTGGAATTTTCCGCCCGGAGACAGGGTGAAGATATCGGCCCCGGTGGCGGTCACGCCGACCGAATGCTCGAACTGCGCCGACAGCGACTTGTCGCGTGTCACGGCCGTCCAGTCATCGGCCAGAACCTTGGTCTCTGGGCGGCCCAGGTTCACCATCGGCTCGATGGTGAAGAACATGCCTTCTTCCAGCCGCGGGCCTGTGCCCGGGCGGCCATAGTGCAGCACGTTGGGCGGCGCGTGGAACACCTGCCCCAGCCCGTGACCGCAGAAATCGCGCACCACCGACATGCGCTGCGCCTCGACGAACGTCTGGATCGCGTGGCCGATGTCGCCGAAGGTGTTGCCGGGCTTCACCGCCTCGATCCCCTTGAACAGCGCCTCGTGGGTCACGTCGATCAGCCGCTCGGCCTTGCGGCCCAGCTTGCCGGCCACATACATCCGGCTGGTGTCGCCGAACCAGCCATCGACGATCACGGTCACGTCGATGTTGAGGATATCGCCATCCTTCAGCACCTTGGCGCCCGGAATGCCGTGGCAGACCACATGATTCACGCTGATGCACGACGCATGCTTGTAGCCGCGATAGCCGATCGTGGCCGAGGTGGCGCCCGCCTCCGTCACCATGCGCTCGATCGCGGTGTCGATCGTCGCGGTGGTCTGGCCCGGCACGATCAGCGGCGCGACCTCATCAAGGATGCGCGCGGCAAGGTTGCCCGCGCGGTGCATCCCGGCGAAGTCGTCAGCGGTGTGTATGCGAATGCCGTCTCTCGTCAGACGGCCCTTGAATTCGTCCAACGTTGGACCTCCGAACGCAGCGTCACGTCTAAAGTAGTCTCGTTGCATGACAAATTCCAGTCACGCACCCCGCCCAACCGATGAGGCATAGCCCCGCATCATCGGGCCTGATCCGCGGTGTCGACCGGCAGCGCGCGACCGAGCCAGACACCGTCCGTCGTGATCGTCGTGCCTTGGCACAGCACCTCGACACCGGCGGCCCGCGCGGCGTCGAAGGCGCGCGCATAGGCCGGATCAAGATCCCCCGCAAGCCGGAACCGCGCGCAGTCGCTGCGCTGCACGACATACAGCATCACCGCGCGCCCACCACCCTGCGCGATGCGCGCCAGCTCCTGCAGATGCTTGGTGCCGCGCGCGGTCACGCAGTCGGGAAACTCGGCCCAGTCGCCGTCGCGGCGAAGATGGACGTTCTTGACCTCGACATGGGCGTCGGGCCGCCCCGGTTCGGTCAGCAAAAAGTCGATCCGGCTGTTCGCGCCATAGCGCTGTTTAGGCCGGATCGTGCCATATCCGGCCAGCGCGGCGATCTGCCCCCCGGCCAGCGCCTCGCCCACCACGCGGTTCGGCAAGCTGGCGTCGATCCCGGCAATGTGACCGCCGGGCAGGTCCACCAGCCGCCAGCCGAAGCGCAGCTTTTTTCGCGGGTCGTCATTGGGCTCCACCCAGATCCGGGCGCCGGGCGCGGCAAGGCCCAGCATCGCTCCGGGATTGGGGCAATGCGCGGTCGCCTCGCCGCCGTTTTCCAGCACGATATCGGCCAGGAACCGCTTGTAGCGGCGGATCAGCGTGGCCGGGACGAGAGGGGTTGGAAAGCGCATGGGCGTGGGCCTATACCGATGCGGCAGGCACGGACAAGTAAGCAAGCGAGGCGCCCATGCAGACCCCCACCGCGGCGATGCTGGTGATCGGCGACGAGATCCTGTCGGGCCGCACCCGTGACAGCAACATGCATTTCCTAGCCAAGGCGCTGACCGTCCACGGCATCCGGCTGGCCGAGGCGCGCGTGGTGTCGGACGAGCATGACCGGATCAAGCAGGCGGTCCAGGCCCTGTCGGCCGGCCATGACCATGTCTTTACCTCCGGCGGGATCGGGCCGACCCATGACGACATCACCGCCGACGCCGTGGCCGATGCGATGGGCGCCGCCATCGGCATCCGCGACGATGCCCGCGCGGTACTGCAAGCCCATTACGACCGGCAGGGGCAGGAGCTGAACCAAGCCCGCCTGCGCATGGCCCGCATTCCCGAGGGGGCGACGCTGATCGACAACCCGATTTCCGCCGCGCCCGGGTTCACCATCGGCAATGTGCACGTGATGGCGGGGGTGCCCACGATCTTCGAGGCGATGGTGGCCAGCGTCATGCCGACGCTGACCGGCGGCGCGCCGATGCTGTCGCAATCGCTGCGCATCGTGCGGGGCGAGGGCGATGTCGCCGGGCCGCTTGGGCAACTGGCGGCCGAGCATCCCGAGGTTTCCATCGGTTCCTACCCGTTCCACCGGGACGGCGTGCATGGCACCAACATCGTCGTGCGGAGCCAGGATGGCGCCGCCGTCGATGCCGTGATCGGCGCGCTGGCGCGCCTTTTCCCCGACGCGGGCTAGGCCCGATGCGGATCGAGGATCTTGCCCCTGTCATCGCCGCCACCTGGCCACCCGCCGCGGCGCAGATCGCGGGCGCCTTCACGGTGCCTGATGGCGCCGGCGGCGGCCAGAGGGTCAGCGCCGCGCGGCTGACCGACACCGCGGCGACCGACGCGCCCGAGGGCGACATCGACGCGGCCATGGCCGCACTGGAGGGCATCGGCCAACCGCCGCTTTTCATGGTGCTGGGCCCTCAGACCGGCCTCGACACACGGCTCGCCGCCAGGGGCTTTGCCCTGCGCGACACGACCCATGCGATGATCGCGCCCAGTGCGACACTGGCCACCGCCCCACCGCCGGTCACCTGCTTCGCCACCTGGCCGCCACTGGCCATCCAGGCCGAAATCTGGGCCGCGGGCGGCATCGGCCCGGCGCGTCTGGCGGTGATGGCCCGCGCGCGCGGGCCCAAGATGTCCTTCTTCGGGCGGATCGGCGACAGGCCCGCGAGCACCGCCTTCGTCGCCATCCACGACGGCGTCGCAATGCTGCACGCGCTTGAGATCACGCCTGCGCAGCGGCGCAAGGGGCTGGGCCTGACGATGATGCGCGCCGCCGCCGACTGGGCAACGGCCGAAGGGGCCGCGACCTTCGCCATCCTCGTGACCGGCGAAAACCGGCCGGCGCTAGGGCTTTATTCTTCCTTGGGGTTCCAAGCTGTGGGACAGTATCACTACCGTTCCTTGCAAGCCTGACGGGCCCATGACGCCTTTCTCCGGCGCGACGCGCCCCCTTTACCGCCTCGTCCTGACCCTCGCAGCCAGTTGCATTGCTTTGCCCGCCCTGGCGCTGGACCTTGCCTGGCCCGACGGGGCCGAGCGGATGGCGCAGACCAGCGCGCCTACCGCCGGGTTCCGGCTGGCCACCGGCGCCTTCGACGGCGACGCGGTGCCGGGCCAGGTGGTCGACGGCGATCTTTCAGAGGAAGTGTGGCGCATCCCCCTGGAAACCGGCGCCCCGGAACGGGTGCTGGGCCTGCTGCGCGACCAGATGCAGGAGCAGGATTTCGACATCGGTTTTGCCTGCGCCGACAGGGCCTGCGGCGGGTTCGATTTCCGCTATGCGCTGCCGATCGCGGATGCGCCCGAGATGTATGTGGACCTCGGCCAGTTTCACTATCTCACCGCCACGCGTCCGGCGCCCGGGGGCGGGGAGCATGTGGCGATCACCGTCTCGCGCGGCGGGCAGCACAGCTATGTGCACCTCGCCCGGATCAGCCCGGCCGGTGCGCTGACGGCACCTGTAACCGCGTCCAGCAGCGCAACGCCCCCGCCGCCGGGCGCCGCCGATGGCGGCCTGATCGCGCGCCTGACCGAGACCGGGTCAGCGGTGTTGTCCGACGTCACCTTCGACACCGGCGCCTCGTCGCTGTCGGATGCCCGCATCGACAGCCTCGTGACCCTCGCCGCCTTCCTGGCGGAAGATCCGGCACGCCGCGTGGTGATGGTGGGACACACCGACGCCGAAGGCACGCTCGAGGCGAATATCGCCCTCAGCAGGGTGCGGGCGGTCGCCGTGCGCACGCATCTGATCGAGATCTTGGGCACCGATCCGGGACAGGTCGAAGCCGATGGGATCGGCTACCTTGCGCCCCGGGCCGCCAACACCGACGCCGAGGGGCGCGAGGCGAACCGGCGTGTCGAGGTGGTCCTGATCGCCGACTGATCCGCAAAAAAAGGTGCCCGGGTCGGCACTGGCCGAACCGGGCAAGTGTTGCGTCCCCAAGGATACACTCACGGGGCGCGCAAGGTCGGCAGGTTACGACGGGGCGCCAGGCAGGCACCCCGGCGGCAGGGCTCACCAGTTGGTCGGGCCCTTGTCCTTGAACGTGTCGACAAGGAAATCGATGAAGGACCGCACCTTGGGCTGGGTGTAACGGCCGGGCGGGTAGATCGCGTAGACGCCCTGGATATCCACGGGCAGGTCGGGGATCACATCCTCGATCAGGCCCGCACGCATCGGGTCGGCGTAGAGAAAACTGGGCAGGTAGGCGATGCCAAGGCCGCCGATGGCCGCATTGAGCAGCGATTGACCATCGTTCACCGTCAGCCAGCCGCCGGTGCGCACCTGCCGCTGTTCGCCCGAGGGCGCGGTGATCTTCCAGACGTTGCCATTGGCGTTGTTGGTGTAATGCAGCAGCTTGTGCTCGTTAAGGTCGTCGACCTTCAGCGGGCGACCGTAGCGCTGGAAATAGGACGGGGCGGCGATCATCCGGCGCTGTGTCTCGCAGATCTTGCGCGCGCGCAGGCTGCTGTCTTCCAGCTCGCCCACCCGGATCGCCATGTCGAACCCTTCCGAGATCAGCTCCACGTAGCGGTTGTTCAGCACCATGTTCACGGTCACGTCCGGGAACTCGTGCAGGAACTTTCCAAGGATCGGCGAGACGTGATTGACCCCGAAATCCGTTGCAATCGATACCCGCAACGTGCCGGAGGGGGCGGATTGCATCGCAGTCACAAGCGCGTCGGCTTCGCCCGCGTCGTTCAGGACCCGGCGGGCGCGGTCGTAATAGGCCAGCCCGATCTCGGTCGGACTCACCCGGCGGGTGGTGCGGTTGAGCAGCCGCGCGCCAAGGCGTGCCTCGAGGCTGGATACATGCTTGGACACGGCGGACTTGGAAATCCCCATCTTTTTTGCGGCATCCGTGAAGCCGCCCTGGTCTACAACCATGGCAAAAGCTTCCATTTCCGTCAGTCGGTCCATCGATATGTCCTGCTCGGTCTTGTGCGACAGTGTGCTTCTGCCTCCCAAATGCGGCGCGATTGCGGAGCGGCGCGGGCCAAAGCCGGGTAATTCGACGGATCGTTCGTGTCGGAGCATCAATTTTTTATCGACGCCCCCCGGGAACACGGGCAAGGAGGCGCCGTTGCCCGGGGACTTTGTGTCTTGCCCCCGAACCGACTAGCCTGCCGGCGAGCGGTCTTGCCCAAGAGGAAACGGTGGCCCGAAGATCCGACACCAAGGGCGCGCTGAAATCCGCGATCCGCGGCGGCACGCGAAGCCGACGGCGCACGCGGCAACCGTCGCGCCTGCGCCGCCTCGCGCAAGGTGTGCGGCGCTGGCTGACGCGCGGTGCTGCCACCATCGTGCTGGCCACGGTGGTCTGGGTTCTTGCCTATGGCGTCGTGCCGGTGCCGACCACGGCCTACATGATCGGGGAAAGCCGCCGCCTTGGCGCGGTGGAGCACGACTGGGTGCCGATCGACCGGATCTCGATGAACCTGCAACGCGCCGTGGTTGCCGCCGAGGATGCCAATTTCTGCCTCCACTGGGGTTTCGACATGGAGGCGATCCGGATCGCCATCGCCGATGGCGCGCAGCGGGGCGGATCGACGATCAGCCAGCAGACGGTGAAGAACGCCTTTCTGTGGCATGGGCGCTCGTGGCTGCGAAAAGCTATGGAGGCCGCGATCACCCCGGTGATGGAGCTGTTGTGGTCGAAGTCGCGGGTGCTTGAGGTCTATCTGAACGTGGCCGAGTTCGGCGAGGGTGTGTTCGGCGCCGAGGCGGCGGCGCGCCATCATTTCGGCGTCGCCGCAGCCGACCTGTCGATGCGGCAGGCCGCGCTTCTGGCGGCTGTCCTGCCCGATCCGCAAGGTCGCGTAGCCTCGGCACCGTCCGGGTTTGTCGACCGGCGCGCGCGGTCCATCGCCGACGGCGCGGCGACGATTACCGCCGACGGGCGCGACGATTGCTTTGCGAATTGAAGTCGGCGCGGCTTTCGCGCCATAGAGGGGGAGCGTAACAAGATCGAGCAATCCATGGCGCGCCTGTACCATTTCGCCCTCTCCCCCTTTTGCCGCAAGGTCCGGCTGGTCCTGTCCGAGAAGCGGATCGAGGTCGAACTGATCGACGAACGGTATTGGGAACCGTCCACCGAATTCCTGCGCCGCAACCCTGCGGGCAAGGTGCCGGTGCTCAAGATCGACGGGATGCACCTGACCGAATCCAGCGCAATCTGCGAATATCTCGAGGAAACGCGGCCCGAGCCACCGCTCTTGCCCTCGGACCCCAAGGGCCGGGCCGAGGTGCGGCGGCTGGTGCACTGGTTCGACGACAAGTTCCACCACGAGGTGACGGCGAACCTTGTCTACGAACGGGTGAACAAGAAGATCATGCGCGGCGGCTACCCCGACGGCAAGGCGGTCAAGACCGGCGCGCAGCAGATCAAGTATCATCTCGACTACATGGCCTGGCTGCTGGATCACCGGCGCTGGCTCGCGGGCGACAAGATGACGCTGGCCGATTTCACCGCCGCGGCACACCTGTCGTGCCTCGACTACATCTCGGACGTGGATTGGAACCGATCCGACATCGTCAAGGACTGGTACGCCAAGGTGAAATCGCGCCCCGCCTTCCGGTCTATCCTCGCCGACCAGATCCCCGGCTTCATCCAGCCGCCCCATTACGCGAACCTCGACTTTTGACGGCGCTGAAGGCAGCCCTGCTGACCGAGGCCCGCGCGGCGGGCTTCGCCAAGATGGGTGTGTGCCGGCCCGACGCGATCCCGCAGGCGGCCGGGCGGCTGGCCAGTTTCGTCGACCAAGGGCGGCACGGGCAGATGGGCTGGATGGCCGAGCGGATGGGCTGGCGCGGCGATCCCGCGGCGCTCTGGCCGCAAGCGCGGTCGGTCATCATGCTGGCCGAGGTCTACACCCCCGACAGCGATCCGCTCGAGGCGATCACCCGGCACGACCGCGCCACGATCAGCGTCTATGCGCAGAACCGCGATTACCATGACATCGTGAAAAAGCGGCTGAAACGCGTGGGGCGCTGGCTGCTGGACCAGGCGCCGAAGGGCGAGATCAAGGTCTTCGTCGACACCGCCCCGGTGATGGAAAAACCGCTGGCCGAGGCCGCCGGGCTGGGCTGGCAGGGCAAGCACACCAACCTTCTGGCGCGCGATCTCGGCAACTGGGTCTTTCTTGGCGCGATCTTCACCACGCTCGACCTGCCCCCCGACGCGCCCGAGGCCGAGCATTGCGGCAGCTGCACCGCCTGCCTCGACATCTGCCCGACCGATGCCTTTCCGGCGCCGTTCCAACTGGATGCGCGGCGATGCATTTCCTACCTCACGATCGAGCACAAGGGCCCGGTCGACCCGGAGCTGCGGGCGAAGATGGGCAACCGCATCTACGGCTGCGACGATTGCCTGGCCGTCTGCCCGTGGAACAAGTTCGCGCAGTCCGCGACCGAGATGCGCTACGCCGCCCGGCCCGAGCTTGTCTCCCCCCGGCTGGAGGATCTCGCGGGGCTGGACGATAGCGGATTTCGCGCGATGTTCTCCGGGTCGCCGATCAAGCGGATCGGGCGCGACCGGTTCGTGCGCAACGTGCTGTATGCCATCGGCAACTCGGGCGAAAAACGGCTCGAACCCGCGGCGCAGAGCCTGACGGATGATCCAGACGCCGCGGTCGCCGACGCCGCGCGCTGGGCGGTGGAGAGACTGCGATGAACCTGTTGATCTTCGGCCATGGCTACACGGCCCGTCACCTCGTGGCTGCGATGGCCCCGTCCCCCGGCACTGTCCGCGTCACCACGCGCAGCGCCGACAAGGCCGCGCGGCTGGCCGCAACGGGCTTGGACGCGCGGGTGTTTCCCGGCGCCGACATGACGGATGACCTGCGCTGGGCAACCCATGTCCTGGTCAGCGCCGGCCCCGAAGACGGGCGCGACCCGGTTCTGGCCGAGGCGCGCGCAGCCTTCGAAGCGGCGGCGCAGGATCTGGCCTGGGTCGGGTACCTGTCGACCACCGGTGTCTACGGCGACCACGAGGGCGGTTGGGTCGATGAGGAAACGCCGCTGGACCCCGGCACCGAACGGGGTCTTGCGCGGGTGACCGCCGAAGCGGACTGGATCGACCTGCACGCGCGGCACGGTCTGCCCCTGCACATCTTCCGCCTTGCCGGCATCTATGGCCCCGGTCGCGGCCCCTTTGAGAAGGTGCGCGACGGCAGTGCGCGGCGAATCGTGAAGCCGGGGCAGGTGTTCTCCCGCACCCATGTGGAGGATATCGCGCAGGTGCTGATCGCCTCGATGGCGCGGCCGAACCCCGGCGCGATCTACAATGTCTGCGACGACGATCCGGCACCTCCCCAGGATGTGATCGCCCATGCGGCGGAGCTTCTGGG
>Ga0008833_1001357_pt1 | contig 11234 bp, 10 predicted proteins | sample HotLakConsoUCCLE_FD_62216 | JGI IMG/M metagenome (GOLD analysis project Ga0008833, IMG submission 62216) | Hypersaline microbial mat communities from Hot Lake, Washington, USA - Hot Lake Consortium UCC-LE | ecosystem: Environmental > Aquatic > Non-marine Saline and Alkaline > Hypersaline >... | reverse complement strand
ACCGGGCCAGCGCGCCCGGCGGCAGCCCGAGCTGCGCGCAGATCGCCGCCGCCGTCGCGTCGTCTTCGGTCTGCTCACGCGACTGCGGCGGCGCGGACGGCACCGCCTGGCGGAACAGCCCGGCGAATTGCGGCGTGGACGCGGCCAGGAAGGCATCGAAGCTCGCTTCGTCCCGCTGACAGAGCGCGGTGGCCCAGCCGCGCATGGCGGGGCTGATATAGCCCGCCGCCAGCGCCGCCTCGACGCGCTGGCCCGCGCGTTCCTCCGCCATGCGGGCGAGGGACTGGTTGCGCTCCTGGAGCAAGTCCTGGACGGCCTCCACCGGCACGAACCGCGCCGGGTCGGGTGTGCCGCCTTCCGCCGCCGTCTCGCGGGAGGCGGTCAGCCGTGCCAGGGCGTCCAGGATCGCCTGGCCGTCGCCGGGGTCTTCGACGCCCAGCATCTCGGCAATCTCGGTGATCAGGCGGGTGGGGTCCATGTCGGTCTCCTCTCTGGCAAGCGCGGTCAGATGCAGGGCGGGATGATGCACGAGCCCCGCGCCCTTGAGCCGCAGTATGCGCCCGTCCGTCTTGCGGAAAATGATGGTGGGGCTGATGTAGCGATATTCCTTGGCTTCGATCAGCCTCCGGGCGCGGTCGGTCCACTCCACCCGGCCCCAAAGCCCGGTGTCGCGGATCGCGAGTTTCTTGATCCAGCCCGCGACAGGCACCGGGCCAGACCGGGACTGCACCGCGCTTTCGGTCTGGTGCTCGAAGTCCACCGGCAAATCGACCGCGCGGGCCTCGAAATCGCGCAGGATCGCCTCCGGGTCTGCCAGGTCGAAGCGGCGACCGTCGCGCGCGTCCATCCGCCCCGGCGGAAGCAGGTGCACCCAATCCGGGGCAGCGCCGCCGGGCAGCGCGGCCTCGAAACTGGCGGTATCGGTTCCGCGCATCGGCTCAGTCGCCCAGGAAGGGCGTGACGATCAGATCAGCCGTGCCTCGCCAGACATTGGTGGCCCCTGCGGCGTTGCGGTCCGCGTTGAGGATTTCCAGCGCCGCCTCTTCCAGCGCGGGCGGCACCACCAGGACGGTGGGCTTGATGCCCAGCTTGCGCCCGCCATCGGCGCGGAATCCCATCATGGCAGCCCGCGCAGCGGCATAGTTCGCGCCGGTGAGCGCGGCCTTGGAGCCGTAGCCCAGTTGCCACAGGCCGAACCCGGCATTCACGCGGGCACGGACGCCGAACAGGTATTCGTCTTCCAGGAACACGTTCGGGTCGGTGGGGCGGTTCAGCATCTGGAATTCGTAGGGCTCGCGCTCCTGCCAGATGATCGGTTTGACCGCGCGGGACACGTCCAGGAGAAACCAGGGCGTTTCCGATCCGGCCTGCATGTTGCTGGTCACGGTGGTCTCGCCATAGGCATCCGTAATCGGGTGGTCCGTGTCGAAGAAGGGCTGACCGTCGTAACCCAGCGCGTCGAAGCCGTTTGCAAGCAGCCCGAAAATCAGCTCTTCGGGGTGAGTGCGCGCCAGCTCGCCCATGGACGCGAAGGCAGGCTTGAAGACCCCCAGCTTGTCGTCGGAAATGTCGTCGCGCGAGACGGAAACCGTGCTCTCGAACTTGCGGTTCGCGATGGTGAAGCCATGCGCTTTCAGGCCGTGGATATGGCGCGGCCCGATCCACTCGCGAAGCTGGGGGAAGGCCCCCAGCCACCCATAGGTTTCATCGCGCCCGGAGCTGGGCACCGCCATCGCAACCTTGTCCCAGTGGACCGTCGCGGAAAGATAGGCGTCGGAATAGACGGTCTTGAAGCCCCGGAACACGAGGTCGAGCGTTTGTTCGTTGGCGATCATGGAAGGCTCTCCGGAAAACAGGTTCCGGGGAAACGTAGGAAGGCGGGAAGAGGCAGGACAGCCGCAACGGTTTGTGGGGGTGCGCACCGCGCCGCCTTGCTGGGCGGGGCTGTCCGGCCAGGTGCAGGCTATGGCCCCCGGGCCGCACCGCGCAAGCGCTTTCGAGCACCGCACCGCAACAGGCCCGCAGAGCGCCGTTAAATACCCATTGAATACCCGTCTTGCCGCTCAGAGGGGGTAGGGTGCGGAAAACCCGGCTTGCCGCTCAGCGGGCCGCTCAGCGGCATTTGCCGGAAAAGCAACGGGGCGGCACATGCCGCCCCGTCCCGTTTCGCTCGCGGTGCCGGATCAGGCGGCGCGGGTCTTCATGGCCTTGAGCGCGGTGATCACCTTGGGCGCTGTCTCGGCCCGCAGGAAGCGCAGGCTGGAAACCTTCCAGAAACGCTCAAGCCAGGCGTTCAATCCGTCTTCGGTGCCCTCGCCGCGCGTCCATTCGTGCCAGAGCTGGCGAATGAGCTCGATCTGGGCAAAGCTGGCCATGCCATGCCGCGCGCCGTAGTTCGCGCCGCGCGCATGGCCGGGACGAAACCCGCAATACTCCATGAAACCCATCATCGCCTCGAACCCGTCGCGGTCCAAGGCGCGGGTGCTGTCCACGCCGGCGATCTGGACAAGGGCGGCGCGGAACGTCTCTTCCGGCATCCCGACCTTCGCGCTCGCCGTCCACAGAAGCTTGAGCTGGTTTGGCGTGATGGTCATTGCGCGTCCTCCGTCGCCTTCATGGCGTCCCCGATCTTCCCGGCCAGATCCATCAGTGCCGAGCCTTCGGTTTCCGCCAGGTGGTGCAGGGCGATGCCGCACAGTTCGCACACCGCCACCAGCCCGGCCACGTCCGGGGCATCGGAAAGTTCCCGGTGGATGTAGGCGAAGACATTGGCGGCGCATTCGTAGCGATAGCCCGCCTCGTCCGCCGCCTCCTTGAGCCGCTCCATCTCTGCCGGAGACAGATCAAGCGCGACCTGCCGGGGCTGTTCCCGGTCCCCTTTTTCCAGCATCTCTTTCAGCTTGCCGGGATAGTATACGGCCTTGCCCTCGGCTGCCATTTTCGTCCTCCATTCGTGATCGGACAGGTTTGCATCATCGCTCATTGGACCGGGCCTTTCGTGATTGAAGCCGCCGCCCGAAGATGGTCCAGAACGACGCGGCTGTTTCTCTCTGCAAGTTCGATATCGGCCTGAAACTGCGCCACGATCCGGGCCAGCTCTTCGCCGTCTTGCGGCGATGCCTCGGGCTTCGCCAGAATATCCCGGACCAGGGCCAGCCAGCTATGGGCAACGGTCGGGAATTCGGTCAGCGCGAAAAGCGCCTGGATGAGGGGGTTTTCGGGACTATCCTGCATCACCGGCTCCCCCCCATCATGCGGATTGCGAAGCTCAAGTGATCGGCACTGAGCGCCTGTCCCTTCTGTCCGGCGCGGATATGCGCCTGACGTGCTGCCTTTGCGGCGGCGCGAAGGCTTCCCTGGTCTTCTCCGAACGCCTGCACCATGGCGCGCAGCTTGTCCGCCTCGGGGCCTTCTCCAGGGAAGAGCGCGCGGGCGAACGCCGCCTGTTCTTCCTTGGACGGGCGCGGCAGACGAATGTTGTGCGTCACACGATCCCAGAGCGGCAGAAGGTCCACCCGCTCCTTCCGCGTCCCGTTGCCCAGAAACTGGTCGTTGCCGACCAGGACAAGCCCGAAGGCCGGGCACCATTCGTCCCCGAGGCGCGCGAGTTCGCCCCGGTCCCAGAGCCCGCGAAGCTGCGCGATGATCGGCGCGGCAAGGTCTTGGGCTTCGTCAACGACCAGGACCGATTTCGGCCCGTAGGACCGGAACGGATGCCCGGCGATGGTGGCGAAGGCGAGTTCCAGCCCTTCCGCGCTGGATACGCCGTCCCGACCGTGCAGCGCCCGCAGGAATTCCGCGATCTTGCCTTGCACCGCGCCTGACGCGACGATGTAGGTGACGCGCGCGCCGCCCGCCTCGAAGCCCGCAAGCGTCTCGCGCAAGGCGAAGCTCTTGCCGATGCCCACCGGCCCGCGCATCACGGCAAGCCCCGCGCCGTCGAGAACGTCGCCGATCACGTCGCGCATGATTGCCGAAACCGCCGTTTCGATGGTAGGTGTGTCTGGTATCTCTGTCATATCTCCATCCTTTGACAGGGTTGCGCTCCGAAGGGCCGGTGGGTGTAGACGCCAATCATCCCCCATCGGTCCTTCGCTCTTCTCCGCCACGGTAGTGGCCAAGGAGTTCTTCAATCTCAGCCCGGCGCGCCGCGTCTTCGTCGCGCGCCTCCTGTTCCGGGTCCGCATCGGCAAGCCGGATGATATGGCCCGAACCGCCGCCGAGCGGTGTCCGGTCCACCCCGCGCAGGATCTCCGCCGCCGGGTCTATGGACGGGTCCACACGGCCCTTAAGCGCGCGGATAGCGTCCTTCTGGATTGCCACGCGGCGCGCCTTCTCTACCGCCCCGGCGCGGTCCAGCGGGTGATATCGGGTTTCGGGCACCGCCCGGCCCGGAAGCCGCTTGCCGTCATGCAGGACAAAGAGCCCATCCGCGCTGCTCCGCAGGGGAACGCGAACCTGCACCGCGTCCCCGGCTCCGAGCGTGAGCGTCCCGTTGCTGACCCAGAATTCATTGTCCAGACGGAACCGGCCTTGGTTGATCGTGCGATCTTCCCGGCGGCTGAATGCGAAGTCGAAGGCGTCTTCGTCCAGGGCCACGGCCTGCCAGCCCGCGTCAATCGCCGCCTGCATCACATGGCGCGGCGACTTGCCGTCCAGGAGCCCGCCTTGCGGCGCGTCGTTATACGCCGCAACCATGTCGAGAACCCTTTGAATGAGGTTTTCAATGGGGCCTTGAAACCCCTTCACGGGCTTGCCCACGGCTTCGGTTTTCTTGTTGGTCCGGTCCCCGCCGATCCAGCCGGGAATGTGCCGGAAATAGCCCTGTTCCAGCGTGGCGAAGGCGTGTTCCAGAAGCCCCTTCGCCGGGCCGTTGTAGGGCATGGCCTTGACCACGCCGCCCCGCGCCGCCAGCGCGTCCACCGCGTCGGGCAGCTCGAGCATGGCGTCGGACAGGGCCGAATACTCACCGCCGTTGTCCAGGTAGAGGACGCGGGGAACGCCGCCCGCCGGGTCGCACACCATGTTGTAGAGCGCGTCGGCAATGTCGGTCTGCCGGATGCCTTGACCCTTGCCGAAAACCGCGACCGTTGCCCACATGTAGCGGGTGCAATCATCCATCCAGGCGACAAGCCGAAGGCGGAGCTGGCCTTTGCCATCCGGGTTCGACACGAAAATGTCGATCGGATGCACGTCGCCATAGACCACTTCCATGGGCCATGCGCACCGGCCCCGCGCAATGCGCGGCAAGTCCTTGTCGAAAAAGGCTTTGTTGTCCAGATCGTGCCGCGCGACCATCTTCATGGAGCGGAAACGGTCGGTGTATTTCTGATTGATGCGGCAGAGCTTTTCGAGCTTGGCCGCGCTCATTTCAGACCCCGCCGCGCGGCTCAGCTCCGCCAGCTTGCGGGACGCGAGACGTTGAACCCGGACCCCTGAAACCGCCTTGGCGATGAGGCTTTCGGCATAGGTGGCCAGCTTCGCCGCTACCGCCTCGCGCGCGTCGTCGGGAAGGTCTATGCCGCTGTCCCAGGCGCGGGTGATCAGGACGCGCCGCGCGCCCGTCACGTTCGACGGCTTGGGCATGAGCCCCGCCAGCCCGTCCCGCTCGAAGTCGGCAACCCACCGCTTGAGCGTCGGGAGGGAAGCCCGCTCCAGCGCACCCTTGATCAGGTGCCGCCGTGCCGCCACGGCGCGCAGGGCTTCGCCACGGGCGCGAGACCGGGGCGCAGTGTCCAGGACGGGCCGGATCACGGCAAGCCGTTCCCGCGCCCGCTCCGCCCGCCATGCGTGATCGCTGGCCACCACGGGAACGGCGGGCGCGGCGGGCGTGTCCAGGTGCGCCTTCAGCGCCGGAACCTCCGCCAGGAGCTGAGGCGTCACCCGCGTGAGGTCAAGCCCCCACGCCATGCCCCCCGCGCCACCGCGCTGGCCCGGTAGCTGCACCACGGGAAGGTGATGCCCCCGCCAGGGCTTGCCCTCGGCGGCGTTGCGGAGCGCATGACGGGCGCTCCGCTCCGCCAGCCCTGCGGCGTGTGAGAATTGGATTGCGGAAAGGCAGTTCAACGCGGCTCATCCTTCAAGCCGAGTTGCACCGCGATCTTGTGTGCTTGCCCGTAGTGCCCCTTGTTGTGACCATTCAGGACTGCGCGGACGCAAGTCACTGGAAAACCGTGAGTTTTTGCCCACTCCTTGATGGTCATCCCTTTTGCGCGAAGACGCTTTTTCGCGTCTATTGGCGAGATTGCCATTCTTGCCCCCTGCGTGCTACGATACACAAACGTCAACTTATGCACATAATACACGCAATACACAAATGACACAAGAGCCATCAGCGAAGGCCATTGGAAAGCGCATCCGTGCGTTGCGTGGTGATGAGACACAGGCGGATTTTGCCGAGAAGATCGGTGTGACCAGGGCGGCGCTAGCCAACTACGAAACCGGCAGGACGGTCCCGAAAGACATCGTAATCTTGAAGATCGCCAACCTTACCGGGGTCGAACCTTCGTCAATCGCATCGACCGAAGCTTATTCCTTCGATGATCTTGCAGCTTTGGTTGGGGCAAAGCGACAAGTTGACGGCATGGCCGATCTAACACCCGATGAGAGGGCCTTTATTCGGGTGCTACGCGCCTGTGATGAAGAAACCGTGCTGACCGTCGCGGGGTACATTCTTGACGCCGTGCAGGCGGGGCGGATCAACCGATATGCCCTTGATCCACTTACCTTCGAGTTTGACGTGACGATGCTCGCAAAGGTCCGTGCGGATGGCGGGCGGTATATCAAAGGCATGTCCCGCGATACCCTTCGGAGCCTTCTTGAAGCCCTACGCGAGAAGGACACAGAGTGACTGAGGCAACGATTGCCGCAATCGCTTTACCAATTGCCGCAATCGTTGCCGAAATCACCGCACATCGTTTAATTTCAATGCCTTAGCGGTTCCGGATCATGGAAGCGATTGGAGCAATCCCCGCCCTTCGTATTTCTCTTGCATTATCAAACACTTGCGCCGATCTGGCGGCGCGTCCGGTATCAAACCGAAGGTATGAAGCCGCCGCGTCCAGTATCAAAGCGAAAGTTTCGCTTCACCGAGCGCCTTCATGCCGCGGCCTTTCAGCCTGCAACAAAAAAAAGTCGCACAAGTTGCAGCGACATATCGGGGGCATGTCGCTGCGACTTGCGCGTGAGCCAGATCGCGTTTCCGCCGGGGCTACCAGTCTAGAGCAGTCGGGCGGTTTGATCCGTGTCGAACGAGTTGAACAGGGACCAAACACACGACAATCTAGAAACAGATGCCCCCGCGATGACAAGAAAACGCCAGAGCATTCCGGGTCTCCGAGGTTTCAGCCCGGCACTCCAGTCGGTGCCGGGCGCGCATTCGGATATGGCCGGGCGCAAACGGTCACTCAAGGACCGGCAGGTAGAGGGAAAAGCGCGTGCCCTTGCCGCAGGTGCTGTCGAGATCGATGGCGCCCCCCAAGGTGAGGACGGTCTCGCTCACCACCATCATTCCGAGGCCCCTGCCCTCCTTCGCCTTGGTCGAGAAGCCGAAATCGAACAGCTTCGCGCACTGTTCCGCGTCCATGCCGCGGCCGTTGTCCGACACCTGCAGAACCGCGTAGGGCCGCGCGGGATCGATCTGGCCGACCACCGGACGCAGTTCGCTCAACAGCTCGTTGCTTGCCGCGGAAAGCGCTATTTCGATCTTTCCCCTGCCGCCACACAGCGCATCGCGTGCGTTCAGCAGCAAGTTGAGAACGACCTGGGTCAGGTCCAGCGGATCGCAGCGAAGAACCAGCGCCGTCTCCGGCTTGGAGACCGAAAACACCACATCCAGCGGCGCCGTGTCACGCACAAGCTGCACGGGCTCGTCGATCGTCTCGGCGATGTCGACGAGGCGGACATGCCGGGTGCGGGTTGCCAGTTGCAGCCGGGCGCCGACCAGCTGCGCGCCCGCCTCGGCCGCACGCAGGATGCGCTCGGCATCCTCGGGCGGATGATCGCTGTAGCCGCGGGCGATCAGTTCCGCCGTGTGCCGGATCGAGCCCAGCAGGTTGTTGAGATCATGCGCCACACCTTCCAACAGGATGTGGACGATTTCGTGCCGTTGCGACAACAGCAGCTCTTCGCGCAGAAGGGCGCGCGATTTCTGGTCTGCCAGACGATCGGAGATATCGCGGGTAGCGCAGATCATGTTGCCATGTTCGGTGAGCGTCAGCGCCACCTCCTGCGGCACCGGCCGGTCGGCGCGGTGGCGGCCGATCAACTGGCCGCGCCAGGCCCCTTCGCGCAGCAGTTCCGGCAGTACCTCTTCTTCGATCTGGCGGGCTACCTCGGGCATGTAGAGGTCCGACCAGTGCAGCATCGACAGGTCTTCGTCAGGCCCGATGCCGAACATGCTGCGATGGGCGGGGTTCATGTAGGTGTAGAACCCGTCATCTGCGGTGATGGCGATTCCGTCCTGGATCTTGGACAAGGCCTGCAGCCGCTCCTGGAGTTCACGTTCCAGGGCCTTGCGGTCGGTGACATCCAGGTCGATGCCCGCGATGATCGCAGGCCGGCCAGAGGCGTCGTATTCGAGAACCGCCCCTCGATGGTTGACCCAGACATAATGGCCGTCCTTGTGCAGGAAGCGGCGCTCGATATCGAACGTGGGCAGATCGCCCCGCGCCACCGCCTCGCGCGCGGCAAGCATCGTGGGCCGGTCGTCCTCGTGCACGAGGCGCAGGAAATCATCGAGCCGGAAATGGGCGATTTCCGCCTTTGAATATCCCAGCAGGCCCTCCCAATCGCCGTCGAGCACCATCTTGCCGGTTGCGGGGTCCAGGGTCCAGGCTGCGACACGGCTGCCGGCCAGCACCTCGTCGAACCGCCGAACGGACTGTTCCAGGTCGCTCACGTCGTTAAGCAGCAACAGGGTTCCGCCCGATCGCGTTTCGATCGCGACCCGGCGCACCGTCCGCCCGTTGGGCGACTTGCGCAGCGCACCGGCGCTATCTCTGCCGGCCAGTTGCAGCCCATGCCGTTCGAAGCGGTCCAGATCGCGCGCGCCGAGGCGTTCCGCCTGCGCGCGCAGATCGTCGCGCGTGCGGCCGATGATCTCATCCGGGTCGGCCGCGTCCACATAGGCGGCATAGGCAGTGTTGCAGGACACCAGCCGCCCCTGCGGATCGAAATACGCCAGCGCCTCGGGGAATTCCCTCAGCGCCTCGGCAAGCTCGTTGCGCGACCCGGTGAGCCCGGCCGGCGCGTTGAGAAGGACCGAGGGCGGTGCGGGGCGATACTGGACGGCGTAGCGCGCCGCCATTCTGCCCTGCACCAGGGTGACGCTGCGTTCGAGTTGCTGGCCAGAAATACGCACGCGCGCCTTTGCGCGCCCCTCGCGCAGATGCGCTTGCAACATGGGGTCGTGCCGGGCGACGCAGGCGGCCAGCGACAGTTCGGGCGTTTCGTGGCATTCGAACAGCGCCATGGCGCTTTCATCATTTCCCACGAGATTCAGGCCGCCGTCCAGAAAGATGAGCGCATGATCGGACGAAAAGGGGACGGTCATCATTCTTCCAGTCGCATTCCGGCCCCCACCGTCAGTCGTTCGGCCAAGGATGCTGGTATTTCGGTGATCTAGGGACATCTTCAACCGTCTGGCGCCGTCGCGAATAGGTGCCGGAGCCGGAGTTACAGTCAACCTGAACCTGAACGACCGACCATATAGGCCGCCGCAAGAACTTTGGAGTCGAAAAACGAACGATTTACACCGACGTCCGACACGAGCCCTCATGCTATGCGTTCAACCATGGAAAATGTCGTCGACAGACTCTTCGCCTCGCTGCGCCCGTCCGTCTCGCTGATGAACCGGCTGTACGCATCCCGGCCATCCGGCGCCCCGCACGGTGCGCATCCGGCCCTTGCGGGGCTCCCGCCGGCCATGTTCCTTCCGGTCTCGGGAAAGCGGCTGTGCATCCTCTCGGGTGATCCGGAGGGCTGTCCGCGTATCCGCCGCTGGGCGCAGGAGATGGGCGTGGAGTTTCACAACGCCTCCACGCTGGAAGCGGCGGTGCCCGACGACTGGCTGATCGTGGATGTGGACACCCTGGGTGGAATCACCGCGATCGTGGACGATCTGCTGCGCTTCCGCCTGTGCTGGCCGGGTGTCGAGGTCATCCTCGTCTCCGCGGAGTTCGACACCGACGACACGTCGGCCGAGCGGCTGGCGCTGTCGGACATCTCGCTGCGTCTGCCGGTCACGATGTCGCGGCTGGAGGCGGCGCTGCCCGAGATGGTCATCAACAACCTGGCCTGGCAGGACCGCCTGAGCGAGCTGCATCTCGCGGCCAGCTGACCCGGCCAGCCTGTCCCTCTCCATCCCGTCAAAGTCTATCCGATTTGGCGCGCTGCGCCGGTCACGCCGCCGCGCAGGGCGCCGAGAGTTGCAGCAGCGCGGCATCGAGCGCCCGCGCCACGTCATCGGCATGGGCTGCGCAATCGGTCTCCTCCCCCGACCCGCATGCGCGCTCGGCCTCGGCGAGGGCCTCGTGCAGTGCCGTCAGCCCCACCACGGCCGCAGATCCCACCGCGCGATGCACGATCTCGACCAGTTCGGCAAGGTCATGCGTTTCGTCCCGCAACGCCGCGCAGGCGCGCCGCGCATCGGCGATCGTCTCGCGGACCAGCGCCTGCGCCGTCTCCGCGCCCACCAGTTCGGCCAGTTCGTCGCAGCGCAGCGTCGTGTCTTCGGGCATGTCCGCGCTGACGCTTGCGCCCGCCCCACCGGTATGCGCGGCCCAGTGCCGGCGGATCGCGGTGTCGAGCTGGGCGCGGGTGACAGGCTTGACCAGCGTCGACTGCATCCCGGCCTCCAGCGCGCCCTCGGTGGTGCCTTCGTGCAGCATCGCCGTGACGCCCAGGATCACCGCCCGACGGGAGGCGCCTTCGGCCCGGATGCGCCGGGTGGCCTCGATGCCGTCCATCACCGGCATGCTGACATCCATCAGCACCAGGTCGAACGCGGTCTCCTGCGCCTTCATCACCGCGATCTCGCCATTGGAGGCCAGCTCTGTCCGGTGACCGAGCCGCCGGACCATCTCGGCCAGCAGGGTCAGGTTCACCACGTTGTCATCGACGACGAGAACGGACAGGCCGGGCATGACGCTGTCGGCCGGTTCCGCCTCGGGCAGCGGCGCGGCCTGGACGCTGCTTCGCGCCAGCCTCAGAGAAAAGCCGAAGACGCTGCCCCG
>Ga0008833_1001356_pt1 | contig 11235 bp, 12 predicted proteins | sample HotLakConsoUCCLE_FD_62216 | JGI IMG/M metagenome (GOLD analysis project Ga0008833, IMG submission 62216) | Hypersaline microbial mat communities from Hot Lake, Washington, USA - Hot Lake Consortium UCC-LE | ecosystem: Environmental > Aquatic > Non-marine Saline and Alkaline > Hypersaline >... | reverse complement strand
GCCCAGCGCCACGGCACCCAGCGTGGGCGCGTCGAGCAGCCCCTGCACATAGACGGAGCGATGATCGATCGCCTTCAGCCCCTCCGGCAGATCGTCGGGCTCGATGCCGCCGGGTGCAGCCAGCACCGGGCCGGCCTCATCCCAGCCGAGCAGCACGGCATGCTCCAATCGCGCGCCCGCGACCGCGCTTTCGGTGATGGCGAAAAAGGCCTCGAACCCCGCGCCATTTTCCCTCAGCACCAGGCGGCCGGCCCGGGAGACGAGCAGCCGTGCGCCGGGCGCGGCCAGTGCCTCGCCAAGTGCGGCTTCGGTGCGGTTTTCCGACAGGCGCTCGATGCGACCGCCGGCAAAGCCCACGAAGCGGCTCGGCTCGTCGGCGGGGGCGGAAAACAGTCTCTCGATCATGAGGCCGAAATCACAGTTGCGCCTTCAGCTTCTCGACAAGGGCATCGCGTGCGGCCGGTTCCCACGGCTCCCGCGTCCCCAGCCCGAAGACCGGGCCCGGCCAGCCGGCGTCGCCCGGATTGCGCGCGACAATGTGGACGTGAAGCTGCGGCACCACATTGCCCAGCGCTGCGATGTTGATCTTGTGGCACGCACTCGCTTCCTTCAACGCCCTGGCGACCATGGATATCTCGAAGGTGAGCATGGCCTGGTCGAGCGGGGTGAGGTCGTGCATCTCGGTAATGCCGACGCGCTGCGGCACGAGCACCAGCCACGGCCAGCGGGCATCGTCCTGCACGCGCAATGCGCACAGGCCGAGTGTCAGAACCGGCCTGCTATCGCCCTCAATGCGGACATCGAGCGAAAAGCCGGCCGCCCTGCCGGGAGCCATGAGTGATCCTCCGAGATGGGAGGATGGAGGCTAGTGGCGAAGGGGGGATGGGGCAAGGGGGGGGCAGGCTCATGGCGAGACGCGAAAGCGACGAGTCTACGCCGCCAAGAATAGTTGCGGGGATGCCTCGCCTCAAGCAGCAGGGTGCCGGTACACTTGATCGTGATGTAATTTTTTCGCGCTACGAGCGACTTTCATCAATGTAGGCTCGTAACAGGCATAAGAGAGTGGACGGATGTCCGCCGGGAGAGAAGAAGGAAGGACCAAGCCCATGGCTGCATTTCGCTATCCAAGAGTGTCGGCATCCGAAATCACGCCGCGCTCGGTTTGGCTCGATCGCCGCCGTTTCATTGCCGGTGCCGCAGCCGCGGTATCGCTGATCGGCGGCCGCGCGTCTCATGCCGCGCCGCTTGCTGCCACCCCCGGTCCCTATCCGATCGACGAGGAACCGACCTCCTTCGAGGACGTGACGAGCTACAACAATTTCTACGAGTTCGGCACCGGCAAGAGCGACCCGAAGAACAATTCGGGCGACTTCAACCCCGAGCCCTGGACGCTCGAGGTCGGCGGCATGGTCGGCCGGCCGCAGACCTTCGATCTCGACGCCCTGCGCGGCTTTCCGCTGGAGGAGCGAACCTACCGCATGCGTTGCGTGGAAGGCTGGTCGATGGTCATCCCCTGGGTCGGCTTCCCCCTGGCGGCCATTCTCGACCGGGTCGAGCCGCTGGGTAGCGCCAAGTTCGTTCATTTCGAGACCGTGGTGCGTCCGGAGGAGATGCCGGGTCAGCGCGGCATCTTCCAGTCGATGTCGTGGCCCTATGTCGAGGGTCTGCGCCTCGACGAAGCCCGCCACCCGCTTACCATTCTCGCCGTCGGCCTCTACGGCGAAACGCTGCCGAATCAGAACGGCGCGCCGGTGCGGCTCGTGGTGCCGTGGAAATACGGTTTCAAGGGCATCAAGTCGATCGTCAGGATCACGCTGCAGGAAGAGCAGCCCGTGTCGAGCTGGGAACGCCTGCAGGCCTCCGAATACGGCTTCTACGCCAATGTGAATCCCGAGGTCGATCATCCGCGCTGGAGCCAGGCCACGGAACTGCGCGTCGGCGAGGACGGCGGCTTCTTCAATTCGGGCCGCCGCCCCACGCTGCCGTTCAACGGCTATGGCGAGCACGTCGCATCGCTGTATGAGGGCATGGATCTGCGGGTCAATTTCTGATCATGGCTTCCACGGCGAAACCCTGGTGGCGTCCGGCCAGCGTCTGGGCGCTTTACGCAGTCGGCTTCGTGCCGGCGGTCTGGTATTTCTGGCTTGGTGCAACCGGGCAGATCCCGGGCAACGCGGTCAAGGTGTTCGAGCATCTCCTCGGCATCTGGGCGCTGCGCTTCCTGCTGGCCACATTGGCGGTCACCCCGCTGCGCGACCTCGCCGGCGTCAACCTGCTGCGCTATCGCCGGGCACTTGGCCTGCTCGCCTTCTGGTACGTCGTCATGCACTTCCTGACCTACATGCTGCTCGACCATCGGCTGAACATGGCAGAGATCGTGAAGGACATTGTCGAGCGGCCCTTCATAACCATAGGCATGGCCAGTCTCGTGCTGCTTCTGCCGCTGGCCGCAACGTCGAACAATTTTTCCATCCGCAGGCTCGGGCCGAAATGGCAGTCGCTGCACAGGCTCATCTACCTGATAGTGCTGGGCGGCGCGGTCCACTACGTCATGTCGGTCAAGGTCTACACGGTCGAGCCCTTCATCTATCTCGGTCTGGCTTTCCTGCTGGTGGCGTATCGGCCTCTTCGGCCCGCGATCATGCGCTGGAAACGAAGCCGCAGGCAGGTCGCGGCAGGCTAGAGCCGGAGCGAAAGACGGCAGCGATAACATCCCCTGCACCAGCCGCTAGCACGGGCCTGGGCCTGTATCTTGCACCCACAAATGGGTACAGATCATCAGCGCGGTATCCGCTTCAATCGCGAGGCTGCTGGCACAGGTGAGACGCGAAGAGTTCAGGATTATCCGTTGCGACATGAAAGGCGTTGACGCGGTTTCGGCCGATACGTCTCACGCCTTCGGTCGGCATACGCATGACCAGTTCGGCATCGGCGTCATCCTGCGCGGTGCGCAGAAATCAGCCAGTGGGCGCGGCATCGTCGAAGCGGAAGCCGGCGATGTCATCACGGTCAATCCGGGCGAGGTGCATGACGGGGCGCCGCTGGGGGACGGCGGCCGCGCCTGGCGGATGCTCTATTTCGATCCGGCAGCTCTTGCGGGGCCCATACACGGGCTGACGGAAGGCAGGGCCACCAGCGCCGAAATCTCCCACCCCGTGATGCGCGATCCGGCGTCGGCGGGGTTCTTCTTTTCGCTGCTTCGCACGATGATCGATCCGGCCGGCGGCTTGAGCGAAATCGAAGGCCGCGAAAACCTGCTGCTGCTCCTGGCCCGGCTGATCGACCTGCGTGACCAGGAACGGCTGACAGGAGCTCCCCGTAGCATAGCGCAGGCGCGTGCGCGCATCGACGACGACCCGTCCGGGCCCCTGTCGCTGGTCGAACTGGCGGCGATCGGTGGGGTCAGCCAGTTCCAGCTCGTGCGGGGCTTCGCGAAGGCGACGGGCCTCACGCCCCACGCCTATCTCATCCAGCGCAGGCTCCAGATGGCGCGCAGGATGATCGGGGAAGGCGCGACGCTTGCGGGCGCGGCGCAGGCATCGGGTTTCGCCGACCAGAGCCACATGACCCGGCTCTTCGTGCGCACCTACGGGCTCTCGCCCGGCCTCTACGCCGCGGCGGTGAAGGAGCTGCAATTTCCTTCAAGACGCACCGAGGCGGACCGGCAAGAATGGCTCGAACAACAATCGAGCGACGATCATGCCGAGAGAGTTTCATTACGCCCCTGAGATCCGCACTGCTTTTCCGCAACTAAAGTCGCGCGCCCTGCTCATCGAGGGTGTTGATTCAAAAGCCGATGCTTCCGCCGCAATCGCCCAGCTGAACGCGATTGCCGACAGACGGCTCGCCGCCGGCAGCGAAGGGGAATTTCCCGAGATCAAGGCGTGGCGTCGTGCCTTTTCGGCGATGGGGCTCAAGCCGACACAATATCGCTGCGCCTCGGAATCCCTCCTGCGGCGCTACCGCAAGGAAGGTTCGCTCCCCGCCCTCCACCCGCTGATCGATGTCTGCAACGCCGCCTCGCTGGCTTTCGCCATACCGGTCGCGGTGTTCGACACCGCCCGGATTGCCGGCGCGATGACAGTGCGGTCTGCCGAGGGCGACGAGACCTACGACACGTTCGGCGGCGAGATCGAGCACCCCGAACCCGGCGAAATCATCTTTGCCGATGACGTTGGCCGGGCGCATGCGCGCCGCTGGTGCAACAAGCAAAGCGGCTGGTCCGCCGTGCGATCCGACACCGCAAGAGCGCTGGTCCTTGCTGAAGCCCTGCACGAGACGGCAGACGCCGATATCGCGGCGCTGATGTCGTCGCTCACCGAGACGCTGACCGCAATCTACCCCGCCGCCGCCATCGCCGGAAGGGAACTGTCATGACGCTGGAATTTTTCCTGACCTCGCTGGTCATCGTCGCCTCGCCCGGCACCGGCGCGATCTATACGGTGGCGGCCGGTCTTGCGGGCGGCGCCCGCGCGAGCCTCGTTGCCGCCATCGGCTGCACGCTCGGCATCATCCCGCACATGCTGGCGGCGATCAGCGGGCTTGCGGCGCTGCTCCACACCAGCGCGATGGCCTTCCAGATCCTCAAATATCTCGGCGTCGCCTATCTGCTCTACATGGCCTGGACAATGTTCCGGGATCGCGGAATGCTCAGCCTGAACGACGAGGGCAGAGGCAAGAGCGTGCGCCAGGTGATCGGCTCGGCGATTCTCATCAATCTTTTGAACCCGAAACTCTCGATCTTTTTCTTCGCTTTCCTGCCGCAATTCGTCAGGCCGGATGAACCATCCCCTGTGAGCCGGATGGTGGAAATGAGCCTGGTCTTCATGGCGCTCACCTTCATGATCTTCGCCGCATATGGCGCGTTTGCCGCGGCCGTCCGGCGCCATGTCATCTCCAGCGCCGCGGTGCAGTCCTGGATGCGGCGCGGCTTTGCCGCAGCCTTCGCCGGATTGGCGGCGCAACTGGCGTTCAGCCAGAGATGAGCAGGCGTCGCGCCCCTTCGGCCGGACACGCCATGAAACCGCACACCCCCACCCTTGCATTTCCTTTCCCTATCCCCGATATGGGGGCCGGGAGGTTGGTGGTGGACGAGCCACTCGCCAACCGGGTCAGGTCCGGAAGGAAGCAGCCCTAACGAGCTCCGGCACGGGTCACCGTGCCAGCCTCCCACCTTCTCCACATCCGGCGTGCCATTGACGCCGTCGCGTGCCGGGGTCCAAGGTCTCAGACGACAATCCGGCGGAACGCAGCACGGGAGCGACAGCCAGGCATGGACCAGACCGGAGACGCCAAGGCGCCGGGCCCGGCCTATCGCGTTCTGGCACGCAAATACCGCCCTTCGGATTTTTCCACCCTCATCGGCCAGGCGCCGATGGTGCGCACACTGACCAACGCGTTTTCGTCCGGCCGCATCGCGCAGGCCTGGATGCTGACCGGCGTGCGCGGGGTCGGCAAGACGACGACCGCGCGGATTCTCGCGCGTGCGCTCAACTACAAGACCGACACGATCGACCAGCCGACCATCGAGCTTTCCACGCCCGGCGTGCATTGCGAGGCGATCATGGAGGGCCGGCATGTCGACGTGACCGAGATGGACGCGGCCTCGCATACCGGCGTCGACAACATGCGCGACCTGCTCGAACAGGTGCGCTATTCGCCGGTTTCCGCACGCTACAAGGTCTACATCATCGACGAGGTGCACATGCTGTCGGGCGGGGCGTTCAACGCCATGCTCAAGACGCTGGAAGAGCCGCCGCCGCATGTGAAGTTCATCTTCGCCACGACCGAGATCCGAAAGGTGCCGATCACCATCCTGTCGCGCTGCCAGCGCTTCGATCTGCGCCGCATCGAGCCGGCGATGATCACCGGCGAGCTGTCGCGCATCGCGGGGCTGGAGGAGGTCGAGGCGGAGGACGAGGCGCTCGCCATGGTCGCGCGCGCCTCCGAAGGCTCGATGCGCGACGCGCTGTCAATCTTCGACCAGGCGATCGCCCACTCCTCGGCACGAGTCACCGCGCAGGCCGTGCGCGACATGCTGGGGCTGGCCGACCGGGCCCGCGTCATCGACCTGTTCGAGACGCTGATGAAGGGCGACGTGGCGGCAGCACTCGGCGAATTGCGCGCGCAATACGATGCCGGCGCCGATCCGGCGACCGTGCTCTCAGACCTGGCCGAGTTCAACCATCTGGTCACCCGCCTGCGCTTCGTGCCGGAGGTGGCCAATGACGCCTCGCTCTCGCAGGAGGAGCGGGTACGCGGGCTGGAATTCGCCCAAACGCTGCCGGTGCGGGTGCTCTCGCGGTCCTGGCAGATGCTGCTGAAGGGGATTTCGGAGGTGCAGAATGCGGCGCGGCCGATCGATGCCGCCGAAATGGTGCTGATCCGCATCGCCCATGCCGCCGATTTGCCGACACTCGACGAGGCGCTGAAGGCGCTGGAAGGCGGGGCGCCGGCCGATGGAACAGCTTCTCCCTCGCGGCCTGCGCCATCGGGGAATGGCGCGAATGGCGGCGCGCAGGCGATCGCCAGTGCCAGCCTGCCCTCAAGCGGCAGTCCGCAGGGCCAGACGATGCGGCTGGTGCGCAGCGAGGACGCGCGTGAGATGGCGCCCGCAGCACAACCGGCACCGGAAGAGCCGCCGGCGGTGCGCATTGCCAGCCTCGCCGACCTCGCCGCGCTCGCCGACCAGAACCGCGACCTCGCCTTCAAGGTGCTTTTGAAACGCTGCGTGCGGCCGGTGAAGATCGAGCCCGGGCGCATGGAGATCGTGCCGACAGACGATGCGCCGCGCACGCTCGTCGGCGATCTCGGCAAGAAGCTGCAGGAATGGACCGGCCGGCGCTGGGTGATCTCGGTGTCGCGCGAGGAAGGCGGCCCGACGCTGGCCGAGACCGAGGAGGCGAGGCGCGACACCGCCCTGGTCGACGCGCGTTCTGATCCGACGGTGGCCGCCATCATGTCGCGCTTCCCCGGCGCCAGGATCATCGACGTGCGGCTGCCCGATCTGGTGGCCGATAGCGAAGAGGCGGAACCGCCGGTCGAGACCGACATTGACGACGATGACGGGTCCCTCTGACCCCCCGGATACGGAGACCAGGATGAAAGACCTTATGGGCATGATGGGCAAGGCCCGCGAGATGCAGGAGCGCTTCCAGAAGCTGCAGGAGGAGATCGCCGGCATGGAGGTCGCGGGCCAGGCGGGCGGCGGGCTGGTCGAGGTGACGCTGTCGGGCAAGTTCGAGATGCGCGCCTTGAAGATCGATCCGTCGCTGTTCAAGGAAGACGATGTGGAGGTGCTCGAGGATCTGATCCTGGCCGCCCACAACGACGCCAAGGCAAAGCTCGACGTCGCCATGCAGGAAAAGACCCAGGAACTGACGGCCGGCCTGCCGATCCCGCCCGGCATGAAACTGCCGTTCTGAGGACGCCTTTCCGGCGCCGCCACGCTTTCGCCCGAAACGGCCGGCTTATTCGCCGGACCGGGGCGGCGGGGCGTGCCTGGAGAGGGTATCTGTATCGTGTTTCCCAAGCCTTCGAACAATCCGGCGGCGCAGTCCTGCGCGCTTATTCTGATATTTGCCGTTGCCGGCTGCACCCAGAGCACGGGCGTGCTAGAGGAATTCGCGACCTCCTCCACCCATGCGGCGACCAGCGGATACTCCGCCCGTGACAAGGAGTGCATGGCGCGCGCGATGTTCTTCGAATCGCACCGCTCCAGCCGCGCAGGGATGATCGCGGTCGGCACGGTGGTGATGAACCGGGTCGATTCGCCGCGCTACCCCGACAGCGTGTGCGCCGTGGTCGGCCAGAAGAACCAGTTCGCGCCCGGCGTGATGTCGCGGGCCATGAACTCGCCGGCGCTGCCGGATGTCGAAGAAGCCGCGGTGGCGGTGCTGCGTGGCGAACGCCATCCCGAGGTGCACACCGCCAAATTCTTCCACCAAGCGGGTCTCACCTTCCCCTATAACAACATGCATTACGTGCTGGAGGCCGGCGGCAACGCCTTCTACGAGCGGCGCTGAACGCGCTCGGGAAGGGCCTGATCGGTCCAGCGCCCTATACTCAGGGCGCGCGCTTGGCTCTATAACGCCTCCATGTCGAAACGAATCGCCGGTCCCGAGATCGAACGCCTGATCCAACTGCTTGCCAAGGTGCCGGGGCTCGGGCCGCGCTCGGCGCGGCGTGCGGCGCTGCACCTAATCAAGAAGAAGGACCAGCTGATGGCGCCGCTGGCGGTGGCCATGGCCGAGGCGGTGGACAAGGTGCGGGTCTGCTCGACCTGCGGCAATGTCGATACCACCGACCCCTGCACCATCTGCACCGACCCCAGGCGCGATCCGGCCACGCTCATCGTGGTGGAGGACGTGTCGGATCTCTGGGCGCTGGAACGGGCCGCGGCTATGAACACGCGCTACCATGTGCTGGGCGGCACGCTCTCGCCGCTCGACGGCATCGGCCCCGACGATCTGAACATTGCCAACCTGGTGTCGCGTGTCGCCGAGGGCGGGGTGAGCGAGATCATCCTGGCCGTCAATGCGACGGTCGAGGGGCAGACGACGGCCCACTACATCACCGATCAGCTTGCCGAGCTTGAGGTGAAGGTGACGCGGCTCGCCCATGGCGTGCCGGTCGGCGGCGAGCTCGATTATCTGGACGAAGGCACGCTGACGGCGGCGCTGAAATCGCGCACGGCGTTTTAGAACCTGCCAAGCGGAGGAGAAGCGGATGAGACCCCTGGCCTGCAAGATCCTGCTCTTCTGCATGCTTCTTGCAATGCCGGCCCATGCCGACATCGACCGGCAGTTCGCCGAGTGGCTGCTCAGCGATCTATGGCCCGAAGCGTCACGCAACGGCGTGTCGGCCGATACCTTCAACAGGGCCTTTGCCGGCATCACGCCCAATCTGCAGCTGCCCGACCTCGTCAGGCCCGGCCAAGAGGCGAGCGTGCCTCAGGCCCAGCACCAGGCCGAGTTCGGCCAACCGTCTGCCTATTTGGCCGAGAACATCGTGGGCGGCATCGTCAATGGCGGGCGCCAGCGCGCCCAGCGCCATGCCTCCGTGCTGCAGTCGCTGGAAGAACGATTCGGCGTGCCGCGCGGCGTGGTGCTGGCCGTGTGGGGACGCGAATCGGCGTTCGGCAACGCCTCGATCCCCCACAACGCCATCGAGGTGCTGGGCACCAAGGCCTTCATGGCACGGCGCAGGGAGATGTTCCGCGCCGAGATCATCGCTGCCCTGGTGATGCTGGAGCGGGGCTATGCCACGGTGGAGCAAATGAAATCATCCTGGGCCGGCGCGCTCGGTCAGCCCCAGTTCCTGCCCACTTCCTATCTGCAACACGCCATCGCCTTCGACGGCAGCCGGCGCGCCGACATCTGGAACTCGGAGGCCGATACGCTGGCCTCGATCGCCAATTATCTGGCCAGTCACGGCTGGGTGCGCGGCCGCGACTGGGGTTTCGAGGTGACCGTGCCGACCAGCGTGTCCTGCTCGCTGGAAGGACCTGATCGTGGCCGCCCGATCTCCGAATGGGTGTCCATGGGCGTGGAACGCATCGGCGGCCGGGCGTTTCCGGATCACGAGCTGCGCGGCGAGGGATTTCTGATGATGCCGGCCGGGCGCAACGGGCCGGCCTTCATGGTGACCCCCAATTTCTACGTGCTCAAGGAATATAACGAAAGCGACCTCTACGCCCTGTTCGTCGGCCATGCCGGCGACCGCATCATGTATGGCGATATCCGCTTCAGCGCCTCCTGGCGCAACGTCGCCGGGCTCTACCGCTCCGACATCGCGGCGATGCAGCGCGGGCTCGAAGGACTCGGCTACGATGTCGGCGGCGCCGACGGTCTGGTCGGCTTCCGCACGCGCCGTTCGATCGGCGACTGGCAACAGCGCAACGGGCGCGAGCCGACCTGCTGGCCCGACGCCGATCTGGTGGGTGTGCTGCGGTAGCCCGGGGACGAAGAAAGCAGATTGCAGTTCAACCTTTTCCGGAATAGGCATTTTGAGGGGACGCTTCGGAGAGGAATTTGATCATGCGACTGTACGGCCTTTCTTTCCTTTCGGCCTTCCTGATTCTGGCGGCGTGTACGGTCGTCGTCGACGATCGGGGTCCACCGCCCCCGCCCCGTGACCGCGATCAGGCCTGTCTCGCCGTCTACGATCCCGTCTGCGGAGAGCGGCGTGGCGAGCGCACCACTTATGGCAATACATGTGAAGCCGACCGCGCCCGCGCCCGCATCGTCCATCCCGGAGAGTGCCGTCGTGGACGGCCTGAGCCCACCGCCTGTACGCGCGAATACCGTCCCGTTTGCGGTGAGCGGAATGGACGCACGCAGACCTATGGCAACGCTTGCGTCGCAGAGGCTGAAAGAGCACGCATTCTCCATCCGGGCGAATGCCGGGAGCGACGCTCCGAGAGGCCAAGACGGCAGCCGGTGGCCTGCCCGATGATCTACGATCCAGTCTGTGGCCGACGCGGACGCGACGTGCAGACCTACGGCAATTCCTGCGAGGCCGATGCCGCGCGCGCCGATATCGTGCATCGCGGGGAGTGTCGCCCGCGCGGATAGAATTTGCCGGTGCCGCGCCGTCTATTCGGCGGCGCGGGCCATGCTTTCCAGGCCAGACACCTCGGCCAGGATCTCGAACGAATGGCGGCGGGCTGCCGGGTCATGGATCTGGGCGGTGACGATGATCTCGTCAGCGCCCGTCCGCGTATGGAAATCGGCGAGCCCCTTGCGCACGGTATCGCGCGAACCAACCACGGCGCAGGCCAGGGTGTGCGACAGAATGGCCTGGGCAGCGGGTTCAAGCGCTTCGGCGTAACCTTCCACCGGGCGTGGCAGCGGCCCCGGACGGCCCGAGCGAAGATTGACGAAGGCCTGCTGGGTCGAGGTGAAGAGGTAGCGCGCCTCCTCGTCCGTATCGGCGGCGATTACGCTCATCGCAGGCATCGCATAGGGCCGCTCCAGCTGCGTCGATGGCTTGAACTGTGCGCGATAGATCTCGAGCGCACGATCGAGTTCGGCCGGCGCGAAATGCGAGGCGAACGCATAGGGAAGCCCGAGAGCCGCCGCCAGTTGCGCACCGTAGAGGCTCGAGCCCAGGATCCAGAGCGGCACGTTGGTGCCCTGCCCCGGTATGGCCTGGACACGGCCGACCGGCCCCTCGTCGCTCAGATAGGACATCAGTTCCACCACGTCGGGGAAGGAATCGACGTCCATGTTCATG
>Ga0008833_1001353_pt1 | contig 11239 bp, 11 predicted proteins | sample HotLakConsoUCCLE_FD_62216 | JGI IMG/M metagenome (GOLD analysis project Ga0008833, IMG submission 62216) | Hypersaline microbial mat communities from Hot Lake, Washington, USA - Hot Lake Consortium UCC-LE | ecosystem: Environmental > Aquatic > Non-marine Saline and Alkaline > Hypersaline >... | reverse complement strand
CCAAGTTGAACAACCGCCCCAGAAAACGCTTGGGGTATCGGACACCGGCACAAGTGTTCCTGGGAGAGTATTCAGGGGCGCTAAAAACCGCAGGTGCTGCGCTTAATGTTTGAATTCAGGAAGAAAGCTATATTGTTAATTATAAATAACTGGCATACATGTTACTTAATGGAAAATAATGCATACGCAATTACGTGGAAATATATATTAACTTTATGACTGCTTTGTTTATTAGCTAAAATAATTGATGAGGGATTAGCTATAATCATACTATTAGCCAAAAAAATAAATCAAAATCAATCACGAAGCCCTGGATCGAGACTAACTTTAATAAAATACTCTAATTGTCACAGGCCATAAATAATTAAAGCAACTTAGCTTCCAAACTCAATGAGAACCTCGTCTTCTCTTGAATCCTTCTCTCCAATTCTCCAAGGTCAGGCTTCACTTTCACTGTCACGCCATCATGCTGTAAAAGTACAATATTACCTTTCAGCTGCTCAATCATTACGTACATAGCTTCTGATTCTGCGCCTTGCAGAATATGAGACAGTATCTTCGTCTCGGAATATGAGCTGGCGATCTCCCTACCGGCATCGTTCACGACCACGCCGCCCTTTTTTCGTGTCTGATTCTTATAGCAATCAACAACCCCCCGTCTTGCTGCCTTCAGTTCATTCAGCATGCTTTGCAAAATCGGATGAGACGTTAACCTCTCCACCACCTCTCTTCCCAGCTTGGCCTCAATGGCGTTTTTCTTGTCATCAAAATTTTCCTGGTAGCCTCTACATCGGAGAACAGCGCCATAGATAATTGAAATCAATACAAATTTAGCATGATCGATAGTAATATCTGCAAATAGTGCAATCTCATTTCGGAGTAATTTCTTGTTTTTCAAGTAATAAGATATCTGTGGAGTATCAATACCTATTCGCCTTGCCATTTGAGAAAGCAGTGACCAATGGCAGTTTTCGATGTCAATGTCATAGCATCCTTGCAAAGCTAATCGACGCACTTCGCCTACACTACGCTGAAGGTTTACATGCCCCGTTGCATACAACCGTCCAGCTTTGCTTTCAGAATAGAGTGTAGGAATGAGTTTACCCTCTCCTTTTCTTTGTGTAGCTATTCTTAACATCACTTTTGCTTGATTGCTGGCTCGCATGACACGATTATTTGCTCTCTGTTTACCGTAACATCGATTATATTCTTCCCAGTGATCATTTAGCCATTCTAGATGTTCTGGGAATGGGTCTCCTTTCAGCCAACACTCAGTTGACAGGCACAGATCTTTGAGATTCTGAGTATTAATTCTCACTAGAGAAGATATTAAACCGCGTGGAAATCGGCATTTCGATCCTGTGGCTGTGACACTACGAAGTGCATCCCTAGGAGTACGAAATGGATTGCCAGCCGCATCGATCAAACCGTATTTAAACTCAGAATTTTGTGATGGTAGGTTTGAAAGTGATTCTGAAAAAAATCTAGAGGCAACATCACGACCATGAGCGGTTAGCTCCCAGCCAGATGCCCACTTTCCTTTCACTCCCTCCAGATCTTTTTCAAACCATCCCAGCTTTCCATTGATTTCATCAAATCGAGCTGCCGAGCCGAATATAGCTTTTTTCGCCTCCCAATGAATGGGTGTAAGATCTACTCGGTGAGATTTGTGAGGAATGGTATTGGCGTACATCGCCCACAAAAATGAAGCCAGACCACGCCGCTCTTTTTCACGCAGAGAAGCAAAGTATGAGTATTGAGTTAAATAGATATCCCAGCTTTTAGGGCGGTAATAAAAAAAACCAGTGAGAACTTGATTAGCTTTTGATTTTTTATAGGAGGGCATATTGCAGTGAATTTTCTACATCTTATCACAATACTCGCAATATAAAACAGTCCACAGCATATGCATTAAAACACTAAATCCTTGTCCATTGCTGGACAGAGGATGCATTTAATTTGCTTGAAATGGGAGGACTTCGAAAGAATTATAAAATCATTTTCTTTAGTAATAGCGAAGACCCCGGAGTGATGGCCAAAGCCAAGGTGAAAGTCATAGCGAAGGCCAGAGAGCCTGAGCAAGCTTGACTCATGACGGCCCGAGGCCCGATAGACAGCATTGGATCCGGAGAAAGGGTAAAGTAAGATAGGTGAAGATCACTGAAGTTCGAAGGAGAAGGAGAAGGAGAAGGAGAAGGAGAAGGAGAAGGAGAAGAGATGAACGAGTATCTGGAAATGATCCTAATTGCTTCACCGGTTCTGATACTAGGTTTTGTCTGAAAAATTAGCTCGCAAGCACCGATCTATGCAGGCGAGACAGATCATCGCGCGAAAGCTGCTGGCCAGCTTGTCAAAACGCGTGCAAATTCGCCGCAACTCTTTCACCCATCCAAAGTGGCGTTCGATGATATTCCGCTGCCGGTACTTTGGCTTATCGAACCCTCTTGGCGGCCCTGGCCGGGGCTTTCTGTTACCGATGACAGGCTTCATTCGATGACGATCGCAGTAACGACGCAATTCATCGCTGTCGTAGCCCTTATCTGCCACCACATAACGACAGCGTTTGCGAGCCCGACCTGACGGGCCAGGCAAACGCACTTGCTCCAGGGTCGGAATGAAATGACGCGTATCCGAGTCCTGCCCGGGTGACAGCGTGAACGTCAGGGGAAAGCCATGAGCATCGCAAACCATTTGGATCTTGGTGGTCAAGCCTACCCGGCTGCGGCCCAGCGCATGACTTAGCGGTTCGTCAGGTCACCCTTTTTACAGCCTCCCGAGGCGGCGCGTGTTGCACGAATCGTCGTCGAGTCGATCATCCAGGTATCCAGATCCATCAGGCCATCCTCACGCAGCCTCAGCTGTAGCCGGGCCAGGATGGCCTCGAAGGTGCCATCATCACGCCACTGGCGGAAACAGTCATAGGCTATCTTCCAAGGCCCATAGCGCTCCGGTAGGTCACGCCACTTGGCCCCAGAGCACAGGATCCAGAAGATCCCGTTCAACCCCTGGCGGTCATCACGGCGTGGGCGCCCCATCGTCTGGGGCGGGGAGACGATATCTTCGATCAGGGCCCAACCATGGTCAGAAATCTCGTAGCGTCATGCCATACGTCACCTATGCAGCTTCAACATAGGAAAAATTAGCAGATTCGATTTTTCAGACAAAGCCTAGGCGTCATAGTGGCAGGGGCTGCTCATTGGATGTAACACCATCAGGATAAGGATTAAACCCATTCTATCGGGTCACCGTAAATCCAGTCGCCCATCGTGCCTCTAGTCTCGACTACAGGGATTATTGGGCCGAATTCGGTTATTAATGTGTTGATAAGCTCTTTCTCATCATCATCAAGATTTTGGGGCTCGGGCATATATGCCCAACGATAAGCATAAAGCTCCCAGGCCTCTTTTTGTGGCAGCAAAGACCCACGGCGATCCCAACAAACAAAGTTAAGATACTTGTATTGTGTAGTATCGATAATCTCAGATATTGGCATTTTAAGGGCTCCAGTCGATTAAATTAACGATATTTTTTTTAAATGCCGCGTCGCATAAGTGACCCAGAACTATTCTTAAATTTTTACGTAAAAATTTTCACTTCAAGAAACAGATTAATATTGATTGAACAATAAAACAAATCAATCTAGTCTGTATTGAGCGGGTTGAATTGTTTGTCCAGCAATGGACAAGGACTTAGATTAAGGAAGTAAGTCATGTCAGAAGATAGCAATCGATTAATAAAATCACGCGTTACCTGGCTTGAAGAAGCTTGCGACAATGGGTGTATAGTCAAGGATTGGGAAGTAATCTTTATCGCCTCAGAAAATTGCTGCTTCCTTTACGGCACAGTCATCGATGATTTTTATAACCGCTTTCCCCCTGGTGGTTATGTTTTTACAGGCGCGATTGAAGATTTTGATGAAGATACCGGATTAATCCGAACTAAAAACTCACTTTACGCCCTTGTCGGCAACGGCGAGGAGCTTACTGCCACCTTGGAGGAGGCCTACAAAATGAAAAAGATCGGGCAGTCGCTTCATACTATACGTGGTATAGAAAAGAATATTGGCCCCATCGTTGGGCGGGAAGATTAGAACTAGGTATAGTCGCCGTACTCGATGGTATGGGGCAAGATCTCGTCTTCAACTTGATCTTTGTCGTGGATCTGGTCGATTCGTTGCTTCAGGAAGGCCAGTATCTTCTCAAGCTCGCGAATCTGATGCATTTCAGTGGACTCCTCAATTTGGTCAATGCTGTTTAAAGTGATATAGAACCCTGTATCAGCAAACGCAGTCGAGATCGTGAAGGTGTAGCGATTCCCTAGGTCATCACAACAGGTGAGGCGATTATGAAGAAGGATAGCTACGTTTCTATGCGTCAGGAGGCAATCGACAAGGCGATTAGAAGCGCTTTAAAAGAGATCCCTACTAAACGTCGGCAGCAGCTGCTCGACGAATGCATCAATGAGATTTTTGGCAAGGGGATATCAGGTCTTGATGATTTATCTTTCGCGAGAAAAAAATAACCTCACAATCCACACCCACGGCCAGCACCTGTAGATCAATGGGTACTTCCAGCGCCCTCGCCTGTTTACGCTCGATCCTACTCGTAGCGTTGTACGCTGTATCAGCTCCAACACCAGCTGCACATGATGACCGGCTGGCTGGGCATGGCTATATATGCTCAGCGAGTGCTATCCAGGACCAGAAAATGAAGAATGGTGATCAGTACGGGATTGAGGTCTAGATCTCCACTTCCTATCAATATGTAGTAAACTACATGTAGTGATCAAAAAGCGGGCTCAATATATAAAATATTGCATGTTGGCCTATGAATTAAACTTTTCGATTTTACAATATTCACTCACGACTCTTCATATCCAAGAGCTTCCAGCAATTGACATAGCACTTCATCGGCATCGTTTGATGATCTTCACACAGGCGTAGAAAACCATAAAGAACAGCTGAGGCAAGTGCAAGACGAAATGAGTCTGAGCATTTGACACCATCTTTACCCCTCTAGCCTAGTCTGGCGTGGTTTCAATTGATACCACCCCCAACTTGTTATCATAAGCACCTTGATCGTCGTTAAATAAATTCTGAATGCGCTGATTTTTTCAGTAAATACCACTCGTCTCGCCACGCACAGCCCTCCTGTCCAGCGATGGACACTTATCCAAGCTTCAGCACCTTTACAGCAGAACTCCCTTCTTACAGCCTTTCCTGCCTTACCTTGCCAGTGACATTAAATTTTCCATATCTGAGACCTCAACCCCTCTAAGGCTCCAGATATGACACCAGCGGTACGATATATACATTATTGCTTACCAGCACATCTTGTGCGACATCCTTGATATACGCCTCTCGCAAGATCTCCGACCATTTCACCACTACCTGGATATCAAACGCTGAGTCTCTATATACCAATGCAAAGGCACCAGGTAGATCTTCCTGATACCCATACTCCTTCAGTATCCCCTTCTCGATTCCCCAGCCGCTCAGTAGTAACAAACCTGGATTCTGGATGCACCGCCAATCCCCCTTTCTTGAAAGCATCCAAAGCGGGTTTTCAATTACTGTGAATTTTTTTATTTGTTAAAACTCCAGTAGGGCCAAGAGATATATGTTTAACAAACACACAGCCGTCAAGTAAAAGCAATAATTATAGGATTATTTTCGACTTAAGGGTTGATCCAATGGATTAGTCACATCATAATAAAGTACAAATTGAGAAATACTATGAAAATCAACGTAAGCAATAAAGAAAAAATGAGCACAGCTATCAAGGATATTGAAGGAAGCTTAGTTTCTGCTAGAACGCTTGATGCCGAGATGGTTGAAAGCATGGTTGAGCGAATTGAAGAAAAACTTAGCAGTCTCCTTCCCAAAAAAGACTGGACCAAACTGAGATTCGAAATAGATTGCTACGCCCAATCGTTCCCTGGCTCTTACAACGGCGCTCCTGAAAGCACGCAGTTTACTTTAGAGCGATTTAGATCGGGGTGGTTTATAGTTGACATAATCCGCGATTTAACTCGATCAAAAACTCAAGTAATTACCCCTATCAATCTTGATATAAAGCAGAAAGAAATTACTGATTTTGTAAAACAGCCTAGTAATTTTTAAATGTATTAACCCCGCTAGCCTAGTCTGGCGGAGTTTGAATGCTAAAACATTATTAACAATAATAAAAAGGGTGACATTAATTAAAGCAGTGGCTGCTAAAATAACCAGCAAGGAGGGATTAATGCTCTGCGAGGTTATTAAAATCCAGTCTAATCTTGCACAAATTCAGAACTTTTATTCACTTATCAATCACTCGAACTCCTTGTGAGCTAAAGGTAAAAGCGCTCTATACGTTAAGGCCCTCATACGGTCAACACCTTCATTATCGAGACGGATATCATGCATCATTTTTTTCCATCTTGGTGTTGCTTGAATACTTAGCCTCAACTGCTTGGCTGAAGACTTAATACAAAAATCTAATGCCTCAAGGGAATTTTGATCACCCTGCACAGCATCTTTTAAAAGTTTAAAACATGCATCTAAATTGCACTCATGCTTTATTCTTGCGCGCTTCAATAAATTAACAGTGTCACTTAAACCCTCAAGACTCATTGATATCTCAATAAAGCTTTCTGAAACACCTGCTAGGCCATTTTGCATTGCCAAACTCTTTCTTTAAATAATTACATAAAATCATAAGAAATGAAATGGTAATTATCATGAGATACAAAAAAGGATGTTTTCACAAAGGAGCCAAAGAGACTAAAGGGAAACATCGGCGCTGAAAGTCACTATAAGTTGAGCCTAAGCGAAACTTCTATGTGACGATAAGCGCCTGGGTTTGGGTTTGGGTTTGGGTTTGGGTTTGGGTTTGGGTTTGGGTACCATACTCCCACTGAAGAGTGGGAGTATGGGGAGGGTTTATAGCTTTAGAGTCATTTATTGACAAAGATAGAGCGAGCGGAGCGAGTCGAGATCTATGTCAATAAATGAGTCGACAAGCTACAAGATTAGTAAGCGAGCCTAAGCGAGTCTTGCTAATCGCAGCCCGACCCGCGAGCTGGAGAGACCTAAGCTTCGCTTATAGCGCGGGGGTTTGCGCTATAAGCGAAGCGAGGGTGTCGAGAGGTCGCTCCTGCCGCGAGCGGTCTGCGATGATGCCGCAAACTACATGAGTGATAGTGGAAGGTTGTTGCATTACCTGAGAGCAAGATGCCTCAGGGGCCACACTCACATAGAGCGGGCATGGGTAGGAGTCGCACTAGCTGAGAGCGAGAAAATCAATACTTATGTATGTTTTGCAATACATATAGTCAGGACTGAATCATTAGGGTCAGCTTTAGCCCGCACTGGGTCAGGAATGGAACAACTTAACGCCTCTGCTAGTCTAGCCATTTCGAGGTTTGTTTTTAACTCAACTTACCACATATTGATTAATTTCTAGAACCGGCCCATCCTTAATCCTTCATATATGATATAATGAATTTAAAATTATAAAAAATATGACCAATATAAGATACAACACAAAGCTTTTTAAGACATACAATAAATTCACTAAAGATCATAAAAAAGACATTATGGAGGATAGCACTTATCACTCATACTTAAGCGATGCGTCTGCATTCTTCAAAAAAGTCGTCGTTATTGACATGACAAATATCACGACCAAAAAACACCTCAAGTCAGTACTTGAAGAAAACCACAAACTCATTATGTTGTCACTGAAGGCTTCAGCATACAGCAAGACAAGCGCCTCATGGAGAAAGCTTCGCCGGGCTTTGACAATCATGTACAAAGCTGCGGGCATGAGTATATACGGAGATGAGGTCCGTTCGATAACTAATCCTGCTCCGATCTCTGCGCGCTCTCATAACACCAAAAAAAGACGTCGTTTAATAACGGTGACGAACGATGTACTTAGAACCATCATAGCTGATCGAGAACTAAATAGAGATCAACTATCATTAGACTTAATTAATCTCGTCAAGCTTTTGGGAATTCGCCCAAGCGAAGCTGAGCACCTAGAAATTATTAATGCTGACGAAGAGAGCGGGATAATTGTCAAAATCAAAGGAAGTAAAAAGACGCTACTTGGAAAGAAGCAGAAAACGAAAGCCAGGGGCCTAGATCGGGTTTTGTCTGTCTCATACGACAAATCACTACACAATGCCCTGCTGGGGGCCAAGAACCTTGACGAGCTGAGTATCAAGGCGGCCCAAATGCGTATCCACAGGTCTTCAAGAAAGCTTTTCGTAAATACAGAAAAACAATTTTGCCTATATAGCTTACGTTATACTTTCGGCTCGAATCTAAAGCGAAAACTTTACATGGTTCAGGGAGGTCGCACCATCGCAGCAGCTATAATGGGTCATAAAAACACAACTTCGATTTCTAGCTACGGTCACTTTCGTTCGGGTTCTGTGGGTCCCGAGATACCGAAAATTGATAAAGAGGCTCTCAAGCAAGTCAAAGATAACTCAGGAGTGAGATTTGGTAGGGAAGGAGAAAATTTTGATATCGGTTCAGCAATTCGAAGGAAAGAGTATTTAAGGAAAAATTCAGAACCAACTTTAAGCACTTAGCCTTCGCAAAATAAAAATTAAATAAAACTAATAGGCACTAAGCTAGTGCCTAGTGCCTATATAGCTTCTTTTAAATGTTGCTAGCTGTATGATGAGCAGTACTACTAAAAGTATCAACTTCACTCAACCACTCTAATACGTCAGACAAACGATAGAAAACACTTCTATTAAATTTGACATATTCTGGAGTAGCTCTCCCAAAAAGAACACCTGTTGACCGGCTTTTTCTGGCGGTCGCTGGCTGTGCAGGTATAATATGAGGAAAAACCTGTTTCTCTTTCAGAAAAATCGTTTGAAGAGAATCTCCAGATTCAATACGACTAACAATATCACAACTTAGAGAGCCAAAAGCATTTTTAAGACTAGACATGATTTTACTTCGATTTGTAACTACTTTTCCATAAGAAGCTCTACCTGTCAATAGTAATAATTAAACTCTACTAGCACTGCATATCGATCGCCATTCTCAAGTAAGCTATCCAACCGTCATACAGGCCTGAGTTTAACCGACTTCAAGAGATGCTTCTGTTATAGCGTTTTTCTGTACCTGCACCAACTGAGCAAATGTCTCCACAGCTTCGCGTTTGTGGTCAGGGGCAAGATGGGCGTAGTGGTCAATGGTCGTCTGTATGTCAGCATGGGCCATCAGCTTAGAGACGGTTAGCAAGTCAATGCCAGCCATCACAAGCTGGGACGCGAAATTGTGGCGCAGGCTGTAAAGTGCCAGGTCGCCGGGCAAGCCGCCAAGCTTCCGCACATTCGCCCATGGCTGCTTCATAGATGTTTTGTTCAGGCGTTTGCCAGTGGCAGGAGATGGAAATACAAAGCCTGACTTCGGCTCACCTTGCTGGCTCCACCACGTTTTCAGTACACCCTTGGCTGCATTAGATAACGGGAAGGTTTGTGGCATCGGTCGGATATGAGCTGTCTTCTCGATAGTCTTACGGATAGTAGCAAAACCTAGGTTCACGTGCTCCCAGCGCAATCCGAACAGGTCTCCGGGCCTAAAGCCAGTAAAGTACATGGTCAAGATCCATGGCTTCACGTGGTCTACGTAGGATACCCCGTCCAGAGTAGGTAGATACAGCTTACCGTGGGCACGGCTGCTGCGCCGCTGTTCCCGCTTCAGTTCTTGATACGCCTCTACGCCAGCGAAAAGTACCTCAACTTCCTCGGCCTCCAGATAGCGACGCGCGACACCCTGCTCGGCTAGCTCGTCCTCGGTTAGCGCGGGTTTCTGAAGCTTGATTCCTTTCAGTGGATTGGCTGGGATCACTTCCCGCTCGGCGGCATGCTCTAGAAGAGTGTATAGAGCACCGTAATCTCTCTTTATCGTGGAATAGGCACGTGGCCGAGGCTTAGGATCTTTTTTGCTCTTAGGCTCCTTCTCCACCTCTTGTTCAGCCTGCCATCGTTCCAAATCGGCACGGCTCAGGCTACCCATCGGCTTGTCGAGCCACTTCGGGAATGCATGACGAATGCGCCTTAGAGTCGCTCCACCATCCTTTTTGCGATTCTGATAAGCACTATACGGACCTTCAAGATAGGCTCTGAGAGTCTGCTGCTCTTGGCGCTCGACTTCAGCCTTGTCAGCTTCTTGAGCAGCTCGCGGGTCACCGCCCTGAGTAACGGTCGCCAGAGCCTCCTTGGCATTCTCACGTGCCTGGGCGACTGTTAGCTTTCCGTAAGCACCAAGCGTCATCACGCGGCGTTTTCCGGTCTTGCTACGGTAGTATATTCTGAAGGTTAAGCCACGTTTGCCTGGTCGAACATGAAAACCAGCTAGCTCTGTATCCCAAACATCACCAGACGGTGGACTCTTGGCTAATCTCTTGACTTCCTTAGCATCCAATTTTTGATGTTTATCCGTACCATTGCCTTTCAAGAACGCCTCCACATGCTAGGTGACAAATAGGTGACACATTCAGGATATAACAGGGCATACCCAGCCACAACGAGAAACATTCTAATAAACCAGAAAAACCATATATTACATATATTTAAATTTTATTATGGATACTGCTTGTTGCTGGGTGATTATGCTAAATATGCCTTCGGGAGGCAGAGGTCGTAGGTTCGAATCCTGCTATTCCGACCAGATATGTTTGAAAACGGCCACTTAGCTTTTAAAGCTGGTGGCCGTTTTTGTTTGCCCACCAAACGCCCCCCTCTCTCAACAAGCTCGCTTTCTATTTGGCGCTCGTCGACGGCACCCTCCTTGCAGCAGGCACCATTGAGACTGATACTGACGATCAGTCGCCTCCCAAAAGCGTTGTGCAGGGTCTCGCTTTCATGGGTCAGGCAATTAAGTTAAAGTAGCCGCCTTTTCGCGTGAGCCGTGAGATCAGTGTCTTTTTCCCTATATCTCGAAGACTGGCGGGGATGGCTTCCTGAAGAGGCAATTGCCACCAGCAAGCCAAGCCACCGAATCTCTGCTCAGTTGGGCAGGGGGCTGCCGGCTATGCTGCGTCGCCGTCTCGATGCGACGGGGCGCGCTACCTGCGATATTCTCAGAGAACTGGACCCCGACGCCGACACGCCCCTGGTGCACGCCTCGCGACATGGCGGCGCTGCCGATACGCTGACGATGCTTGAGAACCTGCAACGTGGCGATCCTATCTCCCCCGCGCGTTTTTCCATGTCGGTGCATAACGCC
>Ga0008833_1001352_pt1 | contig 11273 bp, 1 predicted proteins | sample HotLakConsoUCCLE_FD_62216 | JGI IMG/M metagenome (GOLD analysis project Ga0008833, IMG submission 62216) | Hypersaline microbial mat communities from Hot Lake, Washington, USA - Hot Lake Consortium UCC-LE | ecosystem: Environmental > Aquatic > Non-marine Saline and Alkaline > Hypersaline >... | reverse complement strand
CCCGCCATCTTGACGAGTCCGGAGTCGCCCGATGCCCACGCAGCTAGAGATCTACCAGGAACAACTGGAAACCGCGCGGTTGGGGGCGATCGTCACGCTGCGGCGGGCGGAGGTGTCGCAGGACATCCTGCAATATGCCGATTACGCGCTCGACATCATCGAAAGCATAGAATCGGACGCCGACAAGCTGGAACAGGTGGCCCGAGGGCTGGAAAATGTCGCCAAGCTGGTTTCCAAGGTCGGGTTTCTGAAGCCGCTCACCGTGCCGCTGCGCGACCTGATCGAGAATATTCGCGACCGCGCCGCCAGTGTCGAGCAGCGCGCGGAGCAGATCGAACAGAAATACAACAATCTCGAACTGGCGATCGAGGCCCAGCAGGCCGCGCTGGGCGTCCAGATCACGGTGCTTCAGGACCTGTTGGGCGAGATCGACTCGATCAAGCAGGGCGTCGACGACGCGACCGAGGCCAGCGTGATCGCCTCGCTGCCCGGCATCGCCGAAGATGCGGTGATCGCGGCCAACAACTCCGTCTCCGTGGTGGATTTCGCCGCGGTCGACGCGATCATCACCGCGATGCAGAATGCCGGCAACACGCTGGAAAATGCCATCGACGACGTGCTGACCCCGGCCGAAACCATCGTCAGCGTGTTCCGCAACGTGGCCTCCATCGTGCGCGAGCTGGATTTCCTGCGCGGCCCGCTGGAGGCCGTGGGCCGGGTCATCAAGCCGATCGAATGGGCGCTCGACGCGGTGGATTTCGTTTTCAACCTGGTCGTGTCGCCGGTGCTGGACCCGATCCTGGAGGCGCTGGGCATCCGCAAGCTGTTCGACCAGTTCCTCGACGCGATCAATCTGCCCACGTTGACGCCGTTCAACAATTTCGACCTGGAGCTTGCCGATCTGGAGCTCCACATCACCGGGCCGAACAATCTCGTCGATCAGCTGGTGGACCGCATCGACGAGTTCCGGGATTCGCTGGAGGTCCAGCCCAACGGGCTGCTGCGGATCTTCTCGCACGCGCCGGACAACGATTCGGAACTGGTGCTCGGCGAGGACAGTCTCGACGGCTCGAACAACGCCATCGACGCGCTGGACGGCGATGACCTTCTCGCGGGCGGGCTCGGCAACGACACCCTCGATGGCGGGGCCGGCGACGACCTGCTGGTGGGCGGGCGCGGCGACGATGTGCTGGACGGCGGCACCGGGCGCAATACGGCCGTGCTTCTGGGCAATTTCAGCGAATTCTCCTTTACCGTGCAGGATGACGGCGACACGCTGATCGCCACCCATACCGCGCCGGCGGCCGGCCGGCAGGACCAGGGCACCGACACGATCCGCAATGTCGAACAGGTGGCCTTCCTCGACTTCACCGTGGCCTTCACCGATTTCGGCCTGATCCAGGAATCCCCCAGTTCGCCGACCCAGAACGCCCTGCTGGAGGGCGACGAGGGCGGCGTTCCCGCCAACGACTTCCTGATCGGCAACGTGGGCATCGACACGCTGCGCGGGCTGGAAGGCGACGATTACCTGGAGGGCCGCGCGGGGTTCGATTCCCTGGAAGGCGGGCCGGGCGACGACTGGCTGGATGGCGGCTCGGGCCGCGACTTCTTCGATGGGGGCGACGGCATCGACACGGCGGTTTTCCGCGCGGGCGATGGCAGCGAGGCCGGTTACAACCGCATCTCGCTGCTGGGCGATCCGTCGCGCCAGCCCTTCACCACGGTGGAGACATTGATCGACATCGAGAACCTCACCGGCGATACCGCGCGGGAGTGGTTCTGGGGCAGCGACGAGGACAACCGGCTGGACGGCAAGGCCGGAGACGACCGGCTGAACGGCTTCGGCGGCAACGACACGCTGCTGGGCGGCGACGGCAACGACCAGCTGGTCGGCTGGTCCGGCGATGACAGCGTGCTGTCGGGCCAGGGCCGCGACATCATGATCGGCGGGCTTGGCAACGATTACTACCAGGCGGAGAACCGCGCCTCGATCCTGTGGTATGGCGGCGACGACAACGGGGTCGAGTACTACTTCCCGTTCTGGCTGGATCCCTACGGGTCCACCTCGCTTACCTCGGACGAGTATGCCGGCCTGCAGACGCTGGGTTTCCTGCCTTCCGACTTTGCCTCGCAACTGGTCTCCAGCATCGCGCTCGACATGACGACGGGCATCGTGGAGAAATTCGATGCCTCCGGCGCCGCCATCGGGACCGACACGTTCAGCGGCATCGGCCATGTGGTGGGGGCCTCCGGCGCTGACGTGATGCATGGCTCGGGCCTGGGCGACACGCTGCATGGCGGCGGGGGCGACGACCTGCTGACATCGGCCGATGCGGCCGAGCCAAGCAACCGGCCCAACGATTTCCGGGGCGGCCAGGGCAATGACACGATCAACCCGGGCGAGACGAATGCCTTCCTTTACGGCGAGGCGGGCGATGATCTGTTCATCGTGGATGATGACGGCGCGCAGCTGTTCGAGGGCGGCGCGGGCCGCGACACGCTGGACTTCTCCGGCAGTGGCCGGGCCTGGGACGTGTCCGCCTTGAACGACACCGCGGCCGGGTGGCTCGATGGCAGCCGCGACCCGTTGAACGGCGACCGCGAGGACGTGCTTCTCTCCGAGGTGGAGGATTTCATCGGGTCCGGCTTCGACGACATCATCGAAGGCGATTCCGGCACCAACCTGATCCGGGGCGGCGAGGGCGACGACACGCTGCGCGCGATTGACGAAAGCGGCGCGATCGTTGGCGATACGCTTTATGGCGAGGCCGGGCGCGACGATCTGTACGGTTCGTTCGGCAGTGACCTGATCGACGGAGGCGAGGGGGCCGACACGATCACCGGAGGAAGCTCCTTCACTTCGGTGGGCGGCAACGACACCTATATCGGCGGCGAGGGGGACGACGTGTTCCGCCCGCTGCCCGGCGGGCGCTACCTGATCCAGGGCGGGGACGGGGTGGACGAGCTGGACCTCAACGGCTGGTCCGGGCCGCTGCGCATCGCGCGCGGCGACTCGCTCGACGACGACGTGACGGCCGACGTGATCCATAACGGGATAGAGATCATCCGCGGCGCCAGCTTCGGCGATACGCTCAGCGGCACGACCGGTCCCAACCAGTATATCGGCGAGCAGGGCAACGACATCCTGAACGGCAACGAAGGCGACGATGTGCTGTACGGGAACGCGGGCAACGATGTGCTGGATGGCGGCGGTGGCGACGACCTTCTTTTCGCCGGCACCGGCAACAACACGCTGCGCGGGGGCAATGGCATCGACACCGCCTCCTGGGACGCGGCGATGGATGGCGACCGCTTTGACGGCACCGACGACTGGAGCCCTCGTGAAACGCCGGGTCAACTCGAGGCCGACCTGATGCGCGCGCAGGCGATCTTTACCCTGGAGGCCAACGGCACGCGCCATCCCAGCACCTTGGTGGGCATTGAAAACGTGATCGGCACCTCGTCGTCCGACGCGATCCGGGGTGACGCGGAGAACAACACCCTCTCGGGCGGGGATGGCACCGGCAACGACACGCTGGAAGGCCGCGGCGGCGACGACGCGCTGACCGGCGGCGAGGGCGACGACCTGATGATCGGCGACAATGCGCTGTCCGACGGGCTGGCGCTGTCCTACATCAACCAGTTCGGCGCGGTGACCGGGTATCTCTCGCCCGATGCGGCCTCCTACAGCCTGCCCACGGGCGGGGTGATGACGTTCGAGGTGCTGGTCCAGAGCAATACGCAGGTGGCGTTCCCGCATTTCGTCTCCTATTCCGCCGGTGGCTCGAACAACGAGTTCCTGCTGGGCTTCGGGGCGCTGGATGCGCTGACCGTGGCCGCGAACACCTCCAGCTGGCAGACCAACATCACCCGTGCGGACATCTACGACGGGGCGATTCACCGGGTGTCGGTGGTGCTGGACAACACCACGGGCTTTGCAGAGATCTATCTCGACGGCGCGTTGCGCGACGCCACGGTGCAGCCCGGCCTTGTCGCGCCGCTTTCGGGCAACGGCTCGCTGATCTTCGGGCAGGAGCAGGATTCCTTCGGCGGCAGTTTCGACCCGAGCCAGATCCTCGACGGCGGCATAGGCGACATCCGCATATTCGACACCGTTCGCACCCAGGCCGAAATCGCCGCGAACTGGGATGCGCCGCTGGCCGACCCGGCGACGACGCCCGGGCTGGTGGCCAACTGGCAGACAGACCTGTCCTCGGGCGCGATGATCGACGCCACCGGCAACGGCCCGGATCTTGCCGAACGTCCCAATTCCGGCGCCGCGCGGGCCGCGCAAAGCGGCGTCGCGGGCGACGACTTCCTGAACGGCGGCGCGGGGCTCGACACGCTGATCGGCGGCGCGGGCGACGACCGGCTCGACGGCGGCGCGGGCCCCGACGTGATCGAGGGCGGCGCCGGCAACGATACCGCCGAATACACCAACAGCGCCGCCTGGGTGAACCTTTCGCTGCTCACCGGCTTCCAGGGCGGGGGCGAGGGCAACGACGCCGAGGGCGACACCCTCTCCAGCATCGAGAACCTGTCGGGCTCGGCCTTCGACGACCGGCTGAACGGCGACAATGACGCGAACGTGCTGGAGGGCCGCGCGGGCGCCGACACGTTGGACGGCAATGGCGGCATCGACACCGCCAGCTATGCCAATTCGTCCGAAGGCGTGCGCGCGGTGCTGGCCGATCCGGCCGGCAACACGGGCGATGCCGCGGGCGACATCTATTTCGAGATCGAGAATATCCGCGGCTCGGACCACGACGACATCCTGGGCGGGCTTGCCGCGCCGGGCGTGATCGACGGCGGCGCGGGGTTCGACATCGCCGATTACGGCGCCTCCACCGGCTTCGTGAACGTCTCGCTGCTCACCGGTTTCGCGGGCGGTGCCTCGGGCAGCCATGCCATCGGCGACACGCTGATCGGGATCGAGGGGCTGGCGGGCGGCGCGCTTGCCGATATCTTGTCGGGTGACAATGGCGACAACGTGCTGGCGGGCCGCGCCGGGGCCGATACGCTGAACGGGCGCGAGGGCAGCGACACCGCGGATTACTCGGAAAGTGCGGGCTGGGTGAACGTGTCGCTGCTGACCGGCTTTACCGGGGGCGGCGGGGGCAGCCACGCCACGGGCGACGTGCTGGTCTCGATCGAGAACGTCTCGGGCTCGGAATTCGACGACCGGCTGACTGGCAGCGACGGCGACAACATCCTGCGCGGCGGGCTTGGGGCCGACACGATCTCGGGCAATGCGGGCAGCGACACGCTGGATTACCGCGACAGCGACGGCTGGGTGAATGTCTCGCTGCTGACCGGGTTCACCGGCGGGGGCGGCGGCAGCCACGCCACCGGCGACGTGATCGAGGCGATGGAGAACCTGCTGGGATCGGAGCATGACGACCGCCTGACCGGCGATGACGAAGACAACTTTATCCGTGGCGGCGACGGGGCCGACACGATGCAGGGCCATGGCGGCACCGACACGCTGGATTACTCCGACTCGGTGGGCTGGGTGAATGTCTCGCTGCTCACGGGCTTCACCGGCGGCGGCAGCAACAGCTTCGCCACGGGCGACGTGATCTCGGGCTTCGAGAACCTGATCGGCTCGGACCAGGACGACCGGCTGAACGGCGACAATGGCGACAACATCATCGTCGGAGGCGCCGGTGCCGACACGATCAACGGCTATGGCGGCATCGATACGGTGGATTACGCCGACAGCGACTCCCGGGTGACGGCTTACATGGATGGACGCACCGCGCTCTTCGATGCGGGCGATGCCACCGGCGACGTGCTGACCGATATCGAGATACTGCGCGGCTCGGCCTTCGACGATTCGCTTTTCGCCAGGCCGGGCGACAGCACGCTGGAAGGGCGCGGCGGCGCCGATGTCCTGGTGGGCACCGATGATGTGGGCGCTGATTGGGCCGTCTATGACGACAGCCCCGACTGGGTCAACGTCTCGCTGCTCACGGGCTTCACCGGCGGCGGTGGGGGCAGCCACGCCACGGGCGATTTCCTGTTCCGCATCGAGCACCTCTCCGGCTCCGCCTTCGGGGACCGGCTGAGCGGTGACGACGCGGACAACCGGCTGGCCGGGCTTGCCGGCGCCGACACGCTGGACGGCAACGGCGGCAGCGACACCGCCGATTATTCCCGCAGCATCGCGGCGGTGAATGTCTCGCTGCTCACGGGGTTCGCGGGCGGGGCCAGCGGCAGCCACGCCATCGGCGACGTCCTGCTGGATATCGAGAACCTGATGGGCTCTGCCTTCGACGACCGGCTGAACGGCGACGATGAGGACAACCTGCTGGCGGGCCTTCGGGGCGCGGATACGCTCGACGGGAACGGCGGGCTGGACCTGGCCGACTATTCGGCCTCCGGCGTCGCGGTGAATGTCTCGCTGCTCACGGGGTTCGCGGGCGGGGCAAGCGGCAGCCACGCCACCGGCGACGTGTTCGTCGATATCGAGGGCTTCCTCGGCTCCGATTTCGACGACCGGCTGAATGGCGACAATGGCGACAACCTGCTGATCGGCGGGGCGGGGGCCGACACGATCGAGGGCAATGGCGGCAGCGACACGGTGGATTATTCCGCCAGCGCGGGCGGCGTGAACGTGTCGCTGCTGACCGGCTTCGCGGGAGGGGACCCGGGCAGCCACGCCACCGGCGACGTGCTGTCGGGGATCGAGAACCTGACGGGCTCGGCCCTTGCCGACAGGCTGAACGGCGACAACGGCGCCAACGTGCTGATCGGCGGCGCCGGGGCCGACACGCTGGACGGCAATGGCGGTGCGGATACCGTGGATTACAGCGGCAGCGCCGCCGGGGTGCATGTGGCCGTCGATACCGGCTTCACCGGCACGGCGACCAGCGGCGACGACGTGGGCGACGTTTTTCTGGATATCGAGAACGTCACCGGCTCGTCCTTCGCAGACACCCTGACCGGCGATGGTAGCGCCAACCTGCTGGATGGCGGGGCCGGGGCGGATACGGTCGATGGCGGCGCGGGCGATGACACACTGATCGGCGGCAGCGGCGCGGACGACCTGATTGGCGGTGCGGGCACCGATCTCGCCGATTATTCCGCCAGCGGGGGGTTCGTGAACGTCTCGCTGGCCACCGGCTTCACCGGCGGCGGGTCGGGCAGCCATTCCATCGGCGACACGCTGGCGGGTATCGAGAACCTGACGGGCTCTGCCTTCGACGATCTTCTTACCGGGGACAACGGCGCCAACCGGCTGGACGGCGGTTCGGGCGGCGACGACTCGCTGCAAGGCAGTGGCGGGGCGGATGTGTTCGTCTTCTCCGCCGGGTTCGGCGAGGACACGGTGGGCGATTTCGAGGACGGGCTCGACCGGCTGGATTTTTCCGGCCATGGGGGCGTCGGCGGGTTCGGCGATCTTTCCGTGAGCACCTCGGGCGGGGTCACGACGGTGTCGGACGGCGCGGGCGGCACCCTGACGATCCTCGGGCAGGCCAGTTCCATCGGCGCAGACGATTTCATCTTCTGATACGGCCGCCGCAACGAAGGTCGGGCGGGGCCCGCAGCATGCGCTGCGGGCCGTTTCGTTCTTGTCCTGAGGTGGCGGAGAGAACGCTCTTTTTGCGGGGATGGGTCTGAATTCGGGGATCTCCGAGGCGTTTGGGTAAAGAGGGATGACCTTTCAAAAATTGGTAGAATTATCTGCGACTACACAATTTTTGGTTGAGTTCCGGGATTGGCTCCAGAGTTTTCCCGATGTCCAAAATAAAATCAACAAAAACAGATATTTAACCTAAGTTGAAAACTTAACAAATGGTAAAATATTCATGTTGACAGCAATGTAATCCGTATATTCTCTTAAGTTGTAGTCGAATCCCGATATTGGGATCCATCGCATCACGGTTTTACAGCGGCCCCAGAATAAGCCGGAGGCCGCTCGAAACGACTAGACTTGGGGGCAGACATGACCACGATCACGATTTCCGACGGCGAAGACATCTCCGCAGCGATCAACACAGCGACAGCGGGGGACACGATTATCCTCGAAGACGGTGCCTATTCGGCCTTCACCGTTTCCAAGTCGATCATCGTGCAGGCCGAGAACCCCGGCGGGGCCACGATCACCGGGCCCGGAGTCAACCAGGGCTCGGCCGTCCGGATCGAGAGCGGCGTGAACAACGTGACGATCGACGGGCTGGATATCGACGCTGCGGCCAATGATCTGGCCGGGCTCTACATCGTCGGCAACAGCACCGGCATCCAGGTCCAGAACAGCGATATCGACGGCGGCAGCACCGGCCACGCGTTGTCGAGCGGCGGCGGGCTGACGGACTCCACCTTCGACAACAACACCTTCTCCAGCACCGCAACGTCGGCATTGGTCTATGTCAACGGCGAGGTCAGCAACCCGGGCACGGTTTCGGGCAGCGTGAACGTCACGAACAACAGCTTCACCGGCGACGCCACCAATGGCGGGCTGCTGCTGGGGCTGGAATCCGGCTCGGGCTCTGTCACCGGAAACAGCTTCTCCGGCACGGCGAGCTACGCCGCGATGGAACTCTGGGTTCCGGGCAACACCGTTTCGGGCAATGATTTCCAGGCAGATACCGGCGGTGCGGTGATCCAGGACCCGACGGACGGCTACGACATGGAAGCGCTGGGCGCGGCCAACACCTTCGGCTCCGGCTCGGTCTACGTGCCTGCCTCCGACCTGATCTACGAGTCCCTGTCCGACGCGGTTGCGGCCGAAGGGTCCGGCGTCGCCGCGCAGGATCTCGCCAGCGGCACTTGGCTGGTGGAGGACGGCATGTCGATCCAGGCCGCGATCGACGCGGCGGCGGATGGCGACACGATCCAGGTGGGGGCGGGAACCTACACCGAGAATCTCGTGGTCGACAAGGAGGTGAGTCTGCTGGGCGCCCAGGACGGCGTCCAGGCCACCGGCGCGGCGCGCGGCGGCGGCGAATCCGTGATCGATGGCACGGGCCTCTTCGGCATCACCGTGCTTGCCGACAACGTCACAATCGACGGGTTCGAGCTGACGGGCTTCGGCCGCGACGCGGTGAACGTGCGCACGCTCGAGGATGAAAAGCCCGGCGATGCCAGTGTGGGCGCCTTCCGCACGGGGGTCGAGATCGCCAATACCTGGATCCATGACGACGCCACCTCCGGCGCACGCAACGGCATCCTCGTGGGCGAATTCTCGGGCGATCCGGCCCGCAGCACCGAGACCGCCGAGATCGCAGGGCTGACCATCAGCGGCAACCATATCGACCTTGCCTCCACCGGCGGACGCGGTCTGGCCTTCACCAACCATTTCGATTTCGTGACCTTCGACGGGACGGTGATCGAGAACAACACCATCGACTCCGCCGGCGCGGCGTGGTTCTCGGGCGCGGCCACCGACAGCTTCCGCTTCGAGGGTGCGGCGATCACCGGCAACACGGTCGAGAACGGGTCGGTCAACAGCTACAACCTGTTCAACTCGCTGGTGGACGGGAACACGTTCAATGACCTGGTGCTGTTGGGCGTGGACGGCTCGACCGTGTCCAACAACGTTTTCAACATCGAGGAAGACTACGGGCTGGGCCTGTGGGGCTCGGAATTCGGGGCGAATGTCTCGCAGAATTCGGACATCGCCGGCAACACGTTCAACTTCAATGACGTGGCGAACGATGCGGGCTACATCGCCGGCCTCGCCATCCGCCCCGGGGCGGACGCCGCCAGCCTGAATTTCGACGGCAACCAGTTCAACAACGGCGGCGCCAACACCGATGTGCCCACGCCCGACGTGATCGTGCGGGGTCTGCCCGGCGATGACGACCTGGACGCCACGGCACTGACCGACAGCGGAGGCACCCCGATTGCCGTGACCGTGCAACTCGTGGGCAATGACGGCGACGACCGCCTGACCGGCGGGGCCGCGAACGACTGGTTCGACGGCGGCGACGGCATCGACACCGCGGTGATCGTGAACGACAATGGCGGCGCGGCCTATGACCCGGCGGATTTCGACTTCTCGCAGCTCGACGTGACGGGCGGCGTGGTCTCGGGGCAGATCACCGGGCCGGAGGGCACCGACACGCTGGCCGGGATCGAGGTGCTGGAGGTCGCCAATACCGGATCCTCCACCTTCGTGGTGCTGGAAGGCATGTCGATCCAGGCCGCGATCGACGCGGCGGCGGATGGCGACACGGTGCATGTGGCCGCGGGCGACTACTCGGGGCAGGGCAAGCTGCGCGTCCAAGACAAGACGGTCGTCATCGAGGGGGCGCTTGCGGGCGACTCGCCGCTCACCGGCTCGGGGGACTGGGATACCGAGGCGAACCAGACCATCGTGGATGGCTTTGCCGTCAGCGGTACCGGCGGCATCACCGTGGACGGTGTGCGGATGCTGGGCCTGCCGCCCGAAAGCGGCAACGGCCTCAGCAGCGTCCAGGCCTATAGCTCGGGTGACGTGACAGTGCTCAACAGCCGGGTCGAGACGGATGGCAGCAGCGTCTCCGATCTTGCTTTTTCGCCTGCGGGGATCGACGTCTCGGGGCAGAATGGCGATCTGACGGTGGACAACGTGCTGTTCACCGGCTTCAAGGCCGCGCCGGGCGACGAGGACAGCTTCCCTTACGGGATCTATCTCAACTACGGCAACGGGGTGACCGACCGTGACGTTTCCGTCACCAACAGCCGTTTCGCGCTGAACGACAACGGGGGCACCTTCCTCAACCCGACCGGCATCGCCAGCGACGGGCGGCTGGGCACCGAGGGTGACTTCATCGTCCAGAACAACAGCTTCGAGGATACCTCGCCGCGCTTCGCCATCGGACATTTCGACTTCGCCGGCCGGCTGTTCGACGGCACCTCGCCCGGCTTCGACCAGGTGAGCGGCAACACCTTCACCGACGCGTTCGGCACCGACGCCGATACCGGCCCGCTCGACAACCGCTCTGGAGCGACCGTGGAGACCGGTGCGAACGAGATCGACGGGGTGGTCTTTGACCAGATCATCGCGGATGGACGGACGGAGGCGAACGGGCCGGAGGCGTCGAGCGCGCTGAGCGGTGGCGCGGGCGCCGACTTCATTTCCGGCGACGGTGGCGACGACACGCTGGACGGTGCCGGCGGCGCCGACCATCTTCTCGCCGGGGAAGGCGATGACAAGCTGACCGGTGGTGAAGGCGACGATACGCTGGACGGCGGCGACGGCATCGACACCGCGGTGATCGTGAACGACAATGGCGGCGCGGCCTATGACCCGGCGGATTTCGACTTCTCGCAGCTCGACGTGACGG
>Ga0008833_1001351_pt1 | contig 11285 bp, 8 predicted proteins | sample HotLakConsoUCCLE_FD_62216 | JGI IMG/M metagenome (GOLD analysis project Ga0008833, IMG submission 62216) | Hypersaline microbial mat communities from Hot Lake, Washington, USA - Hot Lake Consortium UCC-LE | ecosystem: Environmental > Aquatic > Non-marine Saline and Alkaline > Hypersaline >... | reverse complement strand
TGATCTGGCAGGACCCGCTTCCGCCGGTCGACCATGCGCTGATCGACGCCGGCGACATCGCGGTGCTGAAGGAGAAGCTTCTCGTCTCCGGGCTGTCGATCTCCGACCTCGTCACCACCGCCTGGGCCTCGGCTTCGACCTTCCGGGGATCCGACAAGCGCGGCGGGGCAAACGGCGCGCGCATCCGCCTCTCGCCCCAGAAGGACTGGGACGTCAACGAGCCCGCCCGGCTGAAGAAGACGCTGTCGGTTCTGGAAGGCATCCAGACCTCGTTCAACGATGTCCAGAGCGGCGGCAAGCGCGTCTCGCTCGCCGACATCATCGTGCTCGGCGGCGTGGCCGCGGTCGAGAAAGCGGCGAAGGCGGCGGGCCATGACGTGAGCGTGCCCTTCAGCCCGGGTCGGGCGGACGCGACCGACGAGCAGACCGATGTCGCCTCTTTCGACGTGCTCGAACCCTACGCCGACGGCTTCCGCAACTACCTCAAGCGGGAATATTCGGTCTCGGCCGAGGAGCTTCTCGTGGACCGCGCGCAGCTTCTGACGCTGACGGCTCCCGAGATGACCGCGCTCGTGGGCGGAATGCGGGTGCTCGGCGCGAACCACGGCGGCGCGACCCACGGGGTGCTGACCGACCGGGTCGAGCAGCTCACCAACGACTTCTTCGTCAACATCCTCGACATGGGGACCGAATGGTCACCGGTGGGTGAGGGCGAGGCGCTCTTCGAGGGCCGCGACCGCAAGACCGGCGACGTGAAGTGGACGGGTACGCGGGTCGACCTGGTGTTCGGCTCGAACTCGCAGCTTCGGGCGATCGCGGAAGTCTATGGCGGCTCGGACGGCGAGAAGCGCTTCGTCGACACCTTCGTCGCCGCATGGACCAAGGTCATGGAGGCCGACCGTTTCGACCTTGCGTGAGGTCTGACCTCGAAAGAACCAACACCGCTTCCGGAGCTTTCTCCGGGAGCGGTTTTTCTTTTACATTGTGGCATGTTCAGGCTGAAGCTTGATGTTCCGGGCGTCGAGGCTGCAAAGCCCGGTCTGACTGGCCCCCTGCCGGCCGCCGGCGCGAGCACCGCCCGTCTTCAGCCGGATTTCGCCTCCGGCCGCTCGACCGGGCCGCCATGGTCTTCCCATGTCGAAAACCCCTCACGGAGATGGGCGGCCTCGAACCCCATGTCCTGGAGCGTCGCCACGGTGAGCGCGGAGCGCCATCCGCTCGCGCAGTGGAAGACGAATGTCTTGCCTTCCTGTCCGAAGACGTCCTTGAAATAGGGGCTCTCGGGGTCGACCCAGAACTCGACCATGCCGCGCGGCGCGTGAACACTGCCGGGGATGAAGCCCGTCCGCATGCGCTCGCGGATATCGCGGATGTCGACGACAACCACGTTCGGGTCGTCGAGCATGCCGATGAGATCGTCGGTCTCGACCTCGCGGATGCGCGCCCGCGCCTCGGCGACCATGTCGGCGGATGATTTCCTGAGGCGGAACATGGGAGGCTTTCAGGTCGGGTTTCGGCTGCGAATGAAGTGCCGTCATATTGACCCCTCCCGGAACCCGCGACAAGCATGGCCCATGGGTATGTCCCGTCTTTCCCGCCTGCCGGCCGATGGTTGAAAGCATTCCGGTTCCGCTCTGGGAGCGCACGGCGGAGGAAACCGCCCGCACCGACCCGTTCCAGCCGGACGGCGAGGTGGATGTCGCAGTCGTCGGCGGCGGATACACCGGGCTTTCCACCGCGCTCCATTGCGCGTCGAAGGGGCTGTCGGTGCAGGTTCTCGAGGCGGGGGAGATCGGGCATGGCGGGTCGGGGCGCAATGTCGGTCTCGTCAATGCGGGGGTCTGGATGCCGCCCGACGAGGTGGAGAAGACATTGGGCGCGACCTACGGGCCGCGCTTCCTGAGGCGGTTCTGTGACGGGCCGGAGGTCGTGTTCGACCTCATCGAGAAGCACCAGATCCGCTGCGAGGCGACGCGCAGCGGCACGGTTCATGCCGCCCATTCGCCTGCGGGGCTTCGCGATCTCGAGCGCCGCCACGCCGTCTGGCAGCGGATGGGCGAGCCGGTCGACCTGCTCGGGCCGGACGAGGTCGCCCGGATCGTCGGCTCGAAGGTGTTCCTCGGCGGGCTTCTCGACCACCGGGCCGGCACCATCAATCCGATGGGCTATTGCCGGGGGCTCGCACGGGCGGCGCGATCGGCCGGCGCGCGGGTCAGCACCGGCGTACGCGCGACGAAACTCACCCCCGGAGGCAGGGGTTGGGAGGTCGCGACCGACCGGGGGCCCGTTCGGGCCGCCCAGGTGGTGCTGGGCACAAACGCCTATACCGACGACCTCTGGCCGGGGTTGAGCGCCGGCTTCACGGTGATCCACTATCTCCAGTTCGCGACGTCACCGCTTGGTGCGGAGGCCGACCACATCCTGCCCGGGCGGCAGGGTGTCTGGGATACCGGTCGGATCATGTTCAACTGCCGCCGCGACGGCGCGGGCCGCCTGCTGATCGGCACCATGGGCCGGGTCATCGGCACCGAGGCGCGCGGCCTCACCCGCCGCTGGGCCGCCCGGCAGGTGGCGCGGGTCTTTCCCGACCTGGGGCCGGTGGAGTTCGAGGCGGCGTGGCACGGGCGCATCGCGATGACGCCCGACCATCTGCCCCGTATCCACCGCCTCGCCGAAGGGCTCTGGACACCGATCGGCTACAACGGCCGGGGCATCATCACCGGAACCCTCTTCGGACAGGCGATGGCGGAGCTTTTCACCGGCGCCGCCCCCGGCGAGCTGCCGCTGCCGATGACCGACCCCGTGGCGGTGCCTCGCGCGGGCCTGAGAAGCCGGTTCTATGACGCGGCCTTCACGGCGAATCAGGTCTGGAGGGGTATTCGATGAGCAGCGTGCGCGTGGGCGCCGATATCGGCGGAACCTTCACCGACATCGCGCTCGAACATCCCGGCGGCCTGACGACCGCAAAGGTGCTCACCGATCACGCCCGCCCCGAAGCCGCGATTCTCGCCGGCATCGAGGAGGCGGCGAGGCGTGCGGGGGTGGCGCTTGGTGAGATTTCACAGGTGATCCACGGCACGACGCTCGTGACCAACGCCCTCATCGAGCGGCGGGGCGCGCGCACGGCCTTCATCACCACCGAAGGGTTTCGCGACGTCATAGAGATGCGTTCGGAGAACCGGTTCGAGCAATACGACCTCAACCTCGTCCTGCCCGACCCGCTGGTACCGCGCGCCGACCGGCATGTCGCCGCCGAGCGCATCGGGGCGGACGGCGGCGTGCGGCTGGCGCTCGGCGAGGCGGAGATAGACCGTCTCGTCGGCGTGGTGCGGAAGGGCGGCTACGAGGCGGTGGCGGTGGGCTTTCTCCATGCCTACGCCAACCCAGCCCATGAGCGGGCGATGGGCGCGGCTCTCTGCGCGGCGCTTCCGGGGGTGGCGGTGTCGCTCTCCTCTGAGGTCTCGCCGCTGATGCGCGAGTTGCCTCGGTTCAACACCGTCATCGCGAACGCCTATGTGCAGCCGAGGGTTGCCGACTACCTCGGCCGTCTCGTGGCGGGGCTCGCCGAAGCCGGCATCGCGGCACCACTGTTCCTGTTCCACTCCGGCGGCGGTCTCATCAGCGTCGAGACCGCCATCGCCCAGCCGGTGCGGCTTCTCGAATCCGGCCCGGCGGGCGGCGCGATCTATGCCGCCGGCTACGCCCGTGCCCATGGTATCGAGAAGGCGCTGTCGTTCGACATGGGCGGGACGACCGCGAAGATCTGCCTTGTCGAGAACGGCGTGCCGAAGACGGCGAACACCTTCGAGATCGCCCGCACCTACCGGTTCAAGAAGGGCTCGGGCATGCTGGTCTCGACCCCGGTGGTCGAGATGGTCGAGATCGGCGCGGGCGGCGGCTCGATCGCGTCTCTCGACCCGATGGGACGGATCGTGGTCGGCCCGCGCTCGGCGGGTTCGGAGCCGGGACCGGCCTCATATGGCCGGGGCGGCACCGAGCCCACGGTCACCGACGCGAACCTCGTCCTCGGCCGGATCGACGCGGAGAGCTTCGCCGGCGGCACCATTCCGCTCGACGCGGCGCGCGCAGGCGTTGCGCTCGACGAAGGCCTTGCCGGGGCCGGGCTCACCACGGTCGAGGCGGCCTACGGGGTGACGGAAATGGTCGACGAGAACATGGCGAATGCCGCGCGGGTGCATGCCATCGAACACGGTCGCGACATCGAGGGTTTCACGATGATCGCCTTCGGCGGCGGCGCGCCGCTTCATGCCGCGCGGCTCTGCGAGAAGCTCGGGATCGACCGGCTGGTCGTTCCGCCCGGGGCAGGGGTGGGCTCGGCCATCGGTTTTCTGCGCGCGCCCTTCAGCTATGAGGCGACGCGCGGACTCTACCAGCGGCTCGACGCCTTCGATGCGGGTGCCGTGAACGCCGCCATCGGCGAATTGCGCGCCGAGGCGGAAGCCTTCGTCGCCTCGGGGGCGGGCGACGCGGAGGTCGCCGCCGACCTCACCGCCTACATGCGCTATGCGGGGCAGGGGTGGGAGATTCCCGTGCATCTCGACCGCACGGCATTCCGCGACGGGGACGCGGAGCACCTCCTCGCGGCCTTCGAGGCGGCCTATGCCGCGCTCTTCGGCCGGGTCATCGAGGGGCTCCCGGTGGAGGTCACCAACTGGTCGCTTCGCGTTTCAACCGCGAGCCCGCGGGTCACCCCCGTCGCGCCGCAGGAGGCGGGCGCAGCGCCGCCCGTGGTGCGCGAGCGGCGCATGTTCGACGCCGGCGCGCGGCGGGAGGTGACGGCCCGCGAAGTGCGCCGGTGCGACCTGAGGCCCGGCATGGCGATCGACGGGCCGGCCATCGTCACCGAGAATGAGACTTCGACCATCGTCACCGAAGCGTTCCGGCTCGTCGCCGAGGCGGACGGTTGCCTCAGGATAGAGCGCAGGAAGGTCGCGTCATGAACCCCACCGCCATCGACTTCCAGATCATGTGGAACCGCCTCATCGCGGTCGTCGAGGAGCAGGCGACGACGCTGGTGCGCACCGCCTTCTCGACCTCGGTGCGTGAGGCAGGCGACCTCTCGGCGGGGCTTTTCGACCGGCAGGCCCGGATGATCGCGCAGGCGGTGACCGGCACTCCGGGGCATGTGAACGCGATGGCCGAGAGTGGCGCGCATTTCGTCCGCGAGATCGGGCCGCAGAACATCTTTCCGGGCGATGTCTACATCACCAACGATCCCTGGAAGGGCACCGGGCATCTCCATGACATCACGATGGTGACGCCGGTGTTCCGGCGCGACGTGCATATCGGGTTCTTCGCCTGCACCGCTCATGTGGTCGATATCGGCGGGCGGGGCTTCGGGCCGGACGCGGGCGAAGTCTACGAGGAGGGGCTTCTCATCCCGATCTCGAAATTCGCCGAGCGGGGCCGGGTGGACCCGCTTCTGCTGACGATCGTCCGCGCCAACGTGCGCACGCCTCGGGAGACCGTGGGCGACATCTATTCGCTCGCGGCCTGCAACGACGCGGGCGAGAGGCGGCTTCAGGCGATGCTCGACGAGTTCGGCCTCGACGATATCGACGGGCTTTCGGACTACATCGTCGAGACGAGCGCGCGGGCGACGCGGGAGGCCATCGCGCGCGTGCCGGACGGGGCGTTCGACAACGAGATGATTGTCGACGGATACGACCGGCCGGTGAGCCTGCGTGTCCGCGTCGAAGTCGATGGTGACCAGCTGCGCGCCGACTTCGCCGGAACCTCCGGCATGAGCGCCTTCGGTGTGAACGTGCCCGAGGTCTATACCCGCGCCTATGCCTGCTACGGGCTGAAATGCGCCATAGCACCCGAGGTCCCGAACAACGCCGGCTCGCTTGCACCTTTCGAGATCGTGGCGCCCGAGGGCTCAATCCTCGCCGCGACCCGGCCTGCGCCGGTGTCGGTGCGCCATGTCATCGGCCACCTCGTGCCCGACGTCGTGCTGGGCGCGCTGCACCACGCGCTTCCGGGCACCGTTCCGGCCGAGGGGGCGTCGGCGCTCTGGAACATCCAGATCAGCGCCCGGGCTGCGAACCCCGACAGCGGCCTGCCCGCGCGCGAGGTCTTGATGTTCAACTCGGGCGGCACCGGCGCCCGGCCCGGCCTCGACGGGCTTTCGGCGACGGCCTTTCCCTCTGGAGTGTCCACGATGAGCGTCGAGGCGACCGAGGCGGTGGGGCCGGTCACGGTCTGGCGAAAGGAGCTTCGGCCGGGCTCGGGCGGGGCCGGGGAGAGCCGCGGGGGGCTCGGCCAGATCATCGAGATCGAGCCGAACCCGGGCTACGAAATCTGGTTCAACGCCATGTTCGACCGGGTCGACCACCCCGCACGCGGCCGGGACGGCGGGGGTAGCGGCGCGGCGGGCCGGGTAGAACTCGTAGATGGAACGCGGTTGCGCGCGAAGGGGCGCCAGAAGGTGGCGAGGGGCGAAAGGCTCCGGCTGTGTCTGCCGGGCGGGGGAGGGCTTGGCGACCCGCGCGCGCGGGACAGGGACCTCGTTCGGGCTGATGTCGAGGCCGGCTACATCTCGCCTGAAGAGGCGCGGGAACTCTACGGACTCGACGACGACGGGTAGATGGCTCGGGGGTCTGCCCAAGGCGGGAATATTCGGGAGACCCCCTTGAGATTCCAGTGACTGGAAGCCTTATCTTGAGTGCTAACCCACGAAAGGCAGTGATCCGATGTCCACACCCGTCCGCCTTAACGTCGCCATCGAAGGCATGTCCTGCGCGTCTTGTGTCGGGCGCGTCGCGAAGGCTTTGTCCTCCATCGAGGGGGTCGGCGACGTGTCGGTCAATCTTGCCTCCGAAACCGTGCAGATGCGCATCGACGACGCCGCACGATCCTCTGACATCGCAGAGACGCTGTCGGGTCTGGGCTATGCCGCCCGCACCGCCGAGGTCACGCTGAACGTGTCGTCGATGTCCTGCGCCTCCTGCGTCGGGCGGGTGGAAAAGTCGCTCACGTCCGTGCCGGGCGTGCTGGCCGCTTCGGTCAACCTCGCTGCGGAAACCGCCAGGGTGCGCTATCTCGAAGGGTCCGTCGCGCCGCGTGACCTCGCGGCTGCGGTGAGCGACGCCGGCTATCCAGCCGAACCCGCAGAGGCGGATGCCGGCCCCTCGCGCACCGAGCGAAGGGCGGAGGAAGCCGAGGCCGTTCGCCGGAGAGCTCTGGTCGCGGCCATTCTCACCCTGCCGGTCTTCGTGCTGGAAATGGGCTCACACCTCGTTCCGGCCTTCCACATGGCCGTCGAACGGTCGATCGGGCTCCAGACCTCCTGGCTCATCCAGTTCGTCCTTGCGACCATCGTCCTCTTCGGGCCGGGCCGGACGTTCTTCGTTCAGGGTGTGCCGGCGCTCCTGAAGGGCGCCCCCGACATGAACAGCCTCGTCGCCTTGGGCACCGGTGCGGCGTGGTCCTATTCAGTGGTGGCGACATTTCTGCCGGGGCTACTGCCAGAGGGCGTGCGCGCGGTCTATTACGAGGCCGCCGCGGTCATCGTCGTCCTCATTCTCGTCGGCCGCTGGCTCGAGGCCCGCGCCAAGGGCCGGACCGGAGCCGCGATCGAGGCGCTTCTGGGCCTCGAGCCCCGTACCGCCCGGGTCGAGCGAAACGGGGAAATCGTCGACATCGACGTCTCCGACCTCGTCGTCGGCGACAGCGTGATCGTCCGGCCCGGCGAGCGGGTGCCCGCCGACGGCGAGGTGACGGCCGGGTCGGGCCATGTCGATGAGAGCATGATCACCGGGGAGCCGGTGCCGGTGGGCAAGTCCGAAGGCGACAGGGTGACCGGCGGCACGGTCAACGGGTCGGGCAGCCTCACCTTCCGCGCCGCGCGCGTCGGGGCCGACACCACGCTCGCGCAGATCGTCCGCATGGTCGAGGAGGCCCAGGGCGCCAAACTGCCGATCCAGGGTCTGGTCGACCGGGTGACGCTCTGGTTCGTGCCGGCGGTGATGGCCGTCGCGGCGCTCACGGTCGCCGTCTGGCTCGTCGTCGGGCCGGACCCCGCGCTGACCCTCGCGCTCGTCGCCGGTGTGTCGGTGCTCATCATCGCCTGTCCCTGCGCGATGGGCCTCGCCACGCCGACTTCGATCATGGTGGGCACCGGCCGGGCGGCCGAAATGGGCGTGCTGTTCCGCAAGGGCGATGCGTTGCAGGCTCTCTCCGGCGCGGATGTGATCGCGCTCGACAAGACCGGCACCGTCACCGAGGGCAAGCCCGAACTCACCGACCTCGTGACTGCGGAGGGGTTCGAGCGTCTCGATGTTCTCGGGCTCGTCGGCACGGTCGAGGGGCTGTCGGAACACCCCATCGCCGAGGCGATCCTGCGGAGGGCGCGCGCCGAGGATGCGGTGCTGGCCGATGCGAAGGACTTCCGTTCGGTCACCGGACACGGGGTCGAGGCCCTTGTCGAGGGCCGCAGGGTTCTGGTCGGCGCGGGCCGCTATATGATCCGCGAAGGGATCGACACAGCACCCCTCGCCGAAACCGAGCGCGCGCTTGCCGCCCGCGGCCGCACGGCGCTCTTCGCCGCGATCGATGGCCGGCTCGCGGCGGTGCTTGCGGTCGCGGACCCGGTGAAGCCCTCCAGTGCCGCGGCCATTGCGACGTTGCGGAAAAGGGGCTTCGAGGTCGTCCTAATCACCGGCGACAAGGAAGAGACCGCCCACGCGATCGCCCGGGAAACCGGCATCGACCGGGTGATCGCGGATGTTCTGCCCGACGGCAAGGTCGCCGCGATCGACCGGCTCCGCGCGGGCGGGGCAAAGGTCGCTTTCGTCGGCGACGGGGTGAACGACGCCCCGGCACTCGCCCATGCCGATGTCGGCATCGCCATCGGCACGGGCACCGATGTCGCCATCGAGGCCGCCGACATCGTGCTGATGTCGGGTGATCTCAGGGGCGTGGTGAACGCGGTCGAGGTGTCGCGCCGCACCATGACGAACATCCGCCAGAACCTCGTCTGGGCCTTCGGCTACAACACCGCCCTCATTCCGGTCGCCGCGGGCGTTCTCTATCCTGCTTTCGGCCTTCTGCTGTCGCCGGTCTTCGCCGCCGGCGCGATGGCGCTGTCGTCGGTCTCGGTGCTCACCAACGCGCTGCGCCTGCGCCGGATCGCACCGGCGATGGATGAGGGTACACCGACAGGTGCGCGCGGCACGCGCACCGCGCCGCAACCGGCCGAATAGGAGGCAAGGTATGAACATCGGAGAAGTCGCCGAACGATCGGGCCTGCCGCCGAAGACGATCCGCTACTACGAAGAGATCGGGCTCATCCGTCCGCTGCGCAGCGAAAACGGCTACCGCAGCTTCCGCGACAGCGATCTCCACAAACTCGCGTTTCTCGGTCGCGCCCGCGCGCTCGGCTTCTCGATCGAGGATTGCCGGACGCTCCTCGGTCTCTACGAGGACGAGAGCCGGGAGAGCGCGCAGGTCAAGGCGCTCGCCGAGGAGCATCTTGCCGCGATAGACGACAAGATCGCCCAGCTCGGCGCCATGCGGAACACCCTTGCGCATCTGGTATCTGCCTGTTCAGGCGACGCCCGGCCCGACTGCCCCATCTTGAGCGACCTCGCCGGCGCGACGGCCTGACCCGCGTTCAGCCTGCCGGCTTCCTGAGGCCAACGAGGCTCGTCGCGGCGAAGAAGACCGCTGCGACGCAGACCACCGAGGGGCCGGCGGGCGTGTCGAAGAGGTAGGCGCCCCAGAGCCCCGCGACCACCGAGAGCGACCCGATGCCGGCGGCACCCAGCGCCATCGCTTCGGGATTGCGCGACAGGGGGCGGGCGGCGGCGGCGGGGATGATGAGCATCGCCGCGATCAGGAGCACACCGACCACCTTGATCGCGACTGCGACGGTGATCGCAAGCGAAAGCGTGAGGACGAGCTGTTCGCGCCTGGGGTCGATGCCGCTCGCATAGGCGAGGTCTTCGTTGAGGGTCGCGGTCAGAAGCGCCGACCAGCGCCATCCTATGAGGCCGACCACCAGCGCGGCACCACCCCAGATGATCGCGAGGTCCGTCCGGCTGACCGCAAGAATGTCGCCGAAGAGATAGGCCATGAGGTCGATCCGGATGCCCGAGAGGAAAGACACCGCGACGAGCCCGAAGGCGAGGGCGGAATGGGCGAGAACGCCCAGCAGCGTGTCCATCGCGTAGCCGCGCCCCGACAGGACCGAGACCGCGAGCGCCATGACGAGCGCGACCGCCAGGGCGCCCGCGAAGACCGAGACCGAGAGCGCCAGCGACAGCGCGACGCCGAGGATCGCCGCATGGGCCGTGGCGTCACCGAAATAGGCCATGCGGCGCCAGACGACGAAGCTGCCGAGCGGCGCCGCGGCCAGGGCCACCCCGATGCCCGCGAGGGTGGCGCGGATCATGAAGTCGTCGAGCATCAGCCACTGGCCTTCTTCGGGGCAGGCTCATGGACGTGGGCGACGTCATCGCCCTCGTCGTGAGCGTGGTCGTGAGCGTGGTCGTGCTCGTGTCGGTAGAGCGCCAGAGCGCCGCCCGTTCCCGTCCCGAAGAGCGCGCGGTATTCGGGTGCGGAGGAGACCACCTCGGGCGTTCCCTCGCAGCAGATGTGACCGTTGAGGCAGATCACCCGGTCGGAGGCGGCCATGACGACGTGCAATTCATGGCTGTTCATCAGGATCGCCGCGCCGGTGTCGCTGCGCACCTCCTCGATCAGGCGGTAGAACGCCGCCGAGCCCGGCTGGTCGAGTCCCTGGGTCGGCTCGTCGAGCAGCAGAAGCTGTGGCCGGTTCAGGAGGGCGCGCGCGAGAAGCACGCGCTGGAACTGCCCGCCGGACAGCCCCGACATCTGCCGTCCGGCAAGCTCGGGTACCCCGGCGCGTTGGAGCGCTTCGGCGCATTCGGTCCGGCTCCGGCGCCCCGGCAGCCGAAGGAACCGTTCTACCGTGATCGGCAGCGTGCGGTCGACATGGAGGCGCTGGGGAACGTAGCCGAGCTTCAGCCCTTCGCTGCGGACGACCCGCCCGGACGCCGGCGGAACCGCGCCGACGATGGCGCGGAGAAGACTCGTCTTTCCAGAACCGTTTGGACCGACCACCGTCACGATCTCGCCGGGTTCGATGGCAAGGTTCACCCCGGCGAGGACCGTGTGCGCACCGTAGCGGATGCCGAGGTTCTCGACCGTGACGAGCGCCATGCCTCAGGCCTTTTCGGCGCAGGTCGGGCAGACGCCCTCGGCCTCGACCACGGTCTGCTCGATGACGAAGCCGGCCG
>Ga0008833_1001350_pt1 | contig 11297 bp, 13 predicted proteins | sample HotLakConsoUCCLE_FD_62216 | JGI IMG/M metagenome (GOLD analysis project Ga0008833, IMG submission 62216) | Hypersaline microbial mat communities from Hot Lake, Washington, USA - Hot Lake Consortium UCC-LE | ecosystem: Environmental > Aquatic > Non-marine Saline and Alkaline > Hypersaline >... | reverse complement strand
CGCGGACTGGTGGAGCGTAAATGGGGCGGTGAGATCGTCCACACAGAGGATCAGGGCTATCGGCTGCAGATACGCGTGCCCGTGCCGGCCGATAACCCCGACCCGCTGGCCGAATAGCCAGCAGCCAATGGGTGCAATGCGTCGAATTGAGGGGGTAGGGGCCTGTCCGGAGGGCCAAAAGCCACGTGGTCGATGGTGGGCGCGACAGGGATTGAACCTGTGACCCTTCGCGTGTGAAGCGAATGCTCTCCCGCTGAGCTACGCGCCCGTTCGACCCGAGGCCGGACTGCGCGCGATATACGGTGCCGGGCCGCGGCAAGTCAAGCTGGGCTGAAGCGGTGGTGTCGAAGGCCATCGAGAAGGGGCCTCGGCTGAGCTTTGGACGACGTATGTTTGAGTGTCATTGAGCCGCCGGCCCGACCAACTCGCTGACGAAATCGAGAAAGGCGCGGACCTTTGCGGTCAGCAGCGGGGAATCGTGGTGGTAGGCGTAGACAGGAAACGTCTCTTCCGACCAGTCAGGGAGAACATGGACGAGCTTGTTCTCCGCCAGAAGTCCGCCAGCGTAGACTTCGAGCATTTGGGCGATGCCGCGGCCGCTGAGGCATGCGGCGATGATCGAGCCGGTGTCGTTGACCATCAGGCGGCCCGTCACCGAGACCGGGATCGTCTCCTTCCCGTTCTGGAACTCCCATTCAAAGGGCTGCCCCGTTACCGCATCGCGGATCAGCACGCATTCATGCCCGTTCTCGAGGTCGTGCGGATGCGTCGGCGTGCCATGACGGGCCAGATAGGCTTCCGACGCACACGTCAACACCCGCGTTTCCAGCAGAAGTCTTGCCTTGAGCGAGGAGGGCTCCGGCACGCCGAACCGAATGGCGAGATCGTAGCCCTCGGCCACCAGATCGCCGGTTCGATCCTGCACGATGATGTCGACCGAGAGCTCGGGATATTTCTCCATGAATGCCGAGATTTTCGGGGCGAGCACATAGTGTCCGAAGGTTCCGTCAACATTGACACGCAAGCGGCCCCTGACGCGTGCCTCGGCCGAACTGGCATCCAGTGCGGCTTCCTCGATCCTGGCCAGCAGCGGGGCCACGGTCTCGTAGAAACGGCGACCTTCGTCGGTCAGTGACACGGCCCTTGAGGTCCGGTTGAAGATCCGGATTCCCAGTCGTTCCTCGAGCCGTGCGGTCGCCCGGCTGACGGCGGGCTGTGTCAGGCCCATCGCTTCGCCTGCACGCGCGAAATTGCCCGCTTCCACGACGGCGGAAATCACCCCGATGCCATTCAGCAGCCGGCTGTCGAAATTCATGACCTCATACTTTCTGTCATTGTTGGAGTGATCATAATGCATTTTCCTTATTGATGGGCGAGCCCTATTTTGGCGCTGTCGCTGACATCCAGCGGCACACGACCGAAAGGAAGACACCATGTCCGATAGCCGGAAAGTCGCCCTCGTTACCGGGTCTTCACGCGGGATCGGCTCTGAGATCGCGCTTCGTCTTGCCCGCGACGGCTTCAAGGAGATCGTCAACTGCTCCGGCAATACCGAGCCTGCCGACCAGGTGGCCAAGCAGATCGGCGCGGCCGGAGGCGATGCGCTGGTGATCAAGGCCGATGTGTCGAATACGCCGGCGGTGATCGCCATGTTCGATGAGGCCGAGCGCGCGTTCGGCGGCATCGATGTAGTCGTCAATTGCGCTGGCATTCTCAAGCTTGCCCCGCTCGCGGAGTTCGACGATCGGACTTTCGACCAGACGATCGCGGTCAACCTCAAGGGCACGTTCAACGTGTCACGGGAGGCGGCGCGACGCGTGCGCGAAGGCGGCCGCATCATCAACTTCTCGTCGAGCGTCGTGCGTCTGCCCACCTATGGCGTCTACATCGCCTCGAAGGCTGCCGTCGAAGGAATGACACAGGTCCTGGCGCAGGAAATGCGCGGGCGAAACATTTCAGTGAACGCCGTGGCGCCCGGCCCGGTGGCCACCGAACTTTTCTTCGAGCGCAAGAGCGACGAACTGATCGCGAACATGGCGAAGATGAATCCGCTCGAGCGTTTCGGCCAACCGCAAGACATCGCCGGCATCGTCGCCTTCCTTGCCGGGCCGGATGGCGGCTGGATCAACGGCCAGATCATCCGCGGCAATGGCGGCATGTGCTGAGCATATCGCAATGACGACCCGATCCTCTGATCGGCAACCGACTCTTTGGACCACCTTCAGGAGAAGAAACATGAAGATGCGCAAGCTTGGCAATAGCGGCCTGTTCGTTTCGGAGCTCTGTTTTGGCACGATGACCTTCGGCGGAACCGGCGGAATCTGGGGGCAGGTCGGCCAGGTCCGCCAGGATGAGGCGGATACGCTCGTCGGTGCCGCGCTCGAAGCCGGCATCAATCTTTTCGACACGGCCAATGTCTACGCCAATGGCGGCAGCGAGGAGATTCTCGGGCAGTCGCTGAAGAATCTCGGCGTGGCACGGGACGAGGTGGTGATTGCCACCAAGGTCGGCTCGTCCATGGGTGCTGGCCCCAACATGCGCGGGGCATCGCGGCACCACATCATGAGCCAATGCCGCGCCAGCCTGCACCGCCTCGGCGTCGACCATATCGACCTCTACCAGATCCACGCCTTCGATCCGGCGACCCCGATGGAGGAAACGCTGGAGGCGCTCGATGCGCTGGTGCGGGCTGGCGACATTCGCTATCTGGGCCTCTCGAACTGGGCGGCCTGGCAGATCATGAAGGCCGTCGGCATCACACGGGCGCGGCAGCTCGCGCCGGTCACTTCGCTGCAGGCCTATTACTCGCTCGTCGGTCGCGACCTGGAACGCGAAATCGCACCGCTCCTTGCTTCCGAAAAGCTCGGCCTCCTGGTCTGGAGCCCGCTCGCCGGCGGCTACCTGACGGGCAAGTACTCGGACGGCAGCGGCATCGAGGGCGCGCGGCAGACGCAGCTCGATTTCCCGCCTATCGATCGCGTTCGAGGGGAACCGCTCATCGACGTGCTGCGGTCGGTCGCCGCAAAATACGAAAGCCGTCCGGCCCAGATCGCAATCGCGTGGCTGCTCAGGCAGCAGGTCGTGTCGACCGTGATCATAGGTGCGAAACGGGTCGAGCAGCTTCGCGAAAACGTCCTGGCGACGGAGATCGCGCTGGACGAGCAGGACGTTGCGGAACTCGACGCGGTCAGCCGCCTGCCGATCGAATATCCGGGCTGGCTCCTGAATCCGCCTACGGGAGAGTGAGAGCCTGGCAGGGGCCATCAGGACCCGGCGGTGCGCCGTCACATTGCCCGGTGCAGTCGCGCGAGGTAGACAGTCTGAAGCGCATCGCGGTTCTGAAGCGGGTTGTGGAAGGTCACTGGGCAGGCGCGCGCCTGGCCGAAGACCGCCTCCAGCAATGAGACGAACGCGTCGTCTGTCGGGTCGTTCGACCACAGGGCGAAGATTCCGCCCGGAAGGAGGTGGCGGCTCAGCGTCTCCAACCCGTCCTGCGTGTAGAGCGCGGCGTTGGACGGGTGCAGCACGTGGCTGGGCGAGTGGTCGATGTCGAGCAGGATCGCGTGGAAGCGGCTGGCCGGATTGTCCGGATCGAACCCGGTCTCGGGCGAAAGCGCCATCGCGAAAAAGTCGCCAGTGACGAAGCGGCAGCGGGGGTCCGGCGACAGCAGCTTGCCCAGGGGCAAAAGCCCCTGCTCGTGCCATTCGATGATGGGCTGCATGGCATCGACGACCAGCATCGAGGCGACGTTCGGGGATTCGAGTGCGGTGGCTGCCGTATAGCCGAGCCCTAGCCCGCCGACCACGATCTTCAAACCGGGCATGTCGAGATCCGCCAGCGCCAGTCGAGCCAGCGCTTCCTCCGATGCCGTGAACTTGGACGACATCAGGAAGTCGTCATTGAGCTTGATTTCGTAGATGTCGCCGCCCTCGGCGAGATCCTGCCTGCGCCGCAGTACCAGCGTGCCGAGGGGCGTGACCTGATAGTCGAGTTCCTCGAAAAGCCTGCTCATGCTCACCCCCGGTTCGTGTCGTCGGTTCCTATGCCCGTGCGGATCATCTCGGCTGCACCTTCTCAGCGCGCTGCGGCTGCCAGGAGGCTGTCAGCGAGGTCCAGCGTGAGCTCGTCATAATGGGAGATGATGTGGGAAGGCTCGAATTCCCGCACGTGACGATCGGTATAGCCGAAATCCACCGCGACCACCGGAATGCCGGCGGCCTTTGCCGTGTCGATGTCGGTGCGTGAATCGCCGACCATGAGCGCGTGGGCCGGGTTGCCGCCCGCCTTGGCGATCGTCTCCACGAGGTGGCGCGGGTCGGGCTTGCGGAAGGCGAAGGTGTCGGCCCCGCAGATGGCGGCAAAACGCGGACTGAGTTCGAGTTTGTCGAGCAGGGCCTGCGAGAGCCTCTCCAGCTTGTTGGTGCAGATGGCCATGCCATAGCCGCGCGCCTCGAACCGGTCGAGCGTCGCCAGCAGCCCCGGATAGGGGGCGGACTGACCGGGCATGCCCGCCGTGTAATGGTCGAGGAATGTTTCCATGAGCCGTGCCAGCGTAGCCTCATCGAGGTCGCGCTGCCCGGCTGCAAAGGCCCGCTGGATCATCACCCGCGCCCCCATGCCCACGAAGCGGCGCAGCTCCGAAGCGTCGACGGGTTCCATGCTCTCGCCCGCCAGGCAGTGGTTCAGGCTCGCCAGCAGGTCCGGCGCCGTGTCGATCAGTGTTCCGTCAAGGTCGAAGACGATGGTGGGCTGGGTCATGCGGGCATCCGGGTGGGGCAGGGCTGGTGCTTAACCACTTGCTAACCAGCCGGCAAGTCGGGGCGTCCCCGGACGCCGGTACCCACGCCACGTGGGGAACCTTTTTAACCGCTGACCTTTATTCCTGCGGATAAGTATCATCACCGGACGTTGGATTTTGTGGCATGGCATCCAGGCCGAACTCCCATTTTGCAGCCCTGCTCGATGCCCTGATTGCGGCGGAGCCGGGTCAGGAGCGCGTCCAGGTCACAGCCCCGTCCTTGCGTGTCGATCTCCTCGACCAGTTGGAACGGTTGCAGACCAGCAGCCCGGCATTTGCAGGCCAGCCGGCCATGGACGAGTATCAGGATGTCGCGGCCGCGCTGGACGAACTCGACGGGTTCGCAGGGCGGGTAGGGGTTCTTGACGATCTGCCCCCGGTCGATCCCGAAGCCATCGCGAAGGAACTCGGCGGCCTCGTGGGCCTGAGCGAAAGGCAGCTCGCCCATCTCAGGCGCGACTTCGCCAAGCACAATCACCCCGACCGCCAGCCAAACGATCAGCGTGACCGGGCCGAGCTTCGCATGCGGGTGGCAAACATGCTCATCGACGACGCGCGCCGCAAGGTATCCCGGAACGCCAAACGCTGATCGGCCGATCGCACCGCCTCGTTCGTCTGCAACCCGCGGCTCGCCCGGGCGTTTGACCTACTGCATATGGCAGTACCGACGCAGCCGGCGGCTGCCGCTCACAATTTTGGAGACGAGATTTGGCTATTTCACGCAGGGAAGAAAGACGCGCGCTCGACGCCGACGAACTCGAACTGGTGGACAGAACCCATCACCCGGAAGTCGCGGATCTGTCGGACAGCGAGTTGCGCGATCTCATCCGCCTCGTTCGCGAGCGTCGCGACCGGGCGGGCGACATTGCCAGCCAGCGTCGCCGCGAGATGCGCGGAAAGTCCGCGCCGCGCGGAGCCGAGGCCTCGAAGCAGGATGACGGTTCGCGACTCAAGAGGGAGGTTCTAGCGATGGCCGGGCGACGACTGAATGCCGAACGCAGCCGCCGGAAGGACGAGGCGTAATTCGCCCGCCCGTTCACGACAAATTGCCATGAAAAAGGCGCCGGGATTTCCGGCGCCTTTTTTTTCATAAGCGGAGAGGCCTACCAACTGCCCGTGTTTTCCATGGAGCTCCACGGCTCCGCCTGGGGCAGCGCGTCGCCCTTCTGCAGCAGTTCGATCGAGATCCCGTCGGGCGATTTGACGAACGCCATGCGCCCGTCGCGCGGCGGGCGATTGATCGTCACGCCCTTGTCCATCAGGCGCTGGCAGGTGGCGTAGATGTCGTCCACCTCATAGGCCAGATGCCCGAAGTTCCGCCCGCCGGAATACTCCTCCGGATCCCAGTTGTAGGTCAGCTCGACCAGCGGCGCGCGATCCTCGCGCCCGGTTGCCTCGTCCTCGTCGGCGGCCAGGAAGATCAGCGTGAACCGACCTGCTTCGCTCTCATAGCGGCGCACCTCGCTCATGCCGAGCTTGTTGCAATAGAAGTCCAGCGACTGGTCGATGTCGGTGACACGCACCATTGTGTGCAGATAGCGCATTGCGGCCTCTCCTTCTTGATGGCTGCCTACATATGGTCGCTTCATCGGCGCGGCAAGCAGCGTTCCGGACGCACCCCCGCAAGGCAATCGCAAGTTGGCTCACAGTATTGATGGTGCATTGGGTTGAAAATTGCACCCCGGCCCTTGCTAAGATCGGGAGGTGAGGTGTTATCCTTTGAATCGAGAATCAGTTGGGGTGTCTCGAAAAGAAGGTGCGTTCGGATGGGGGACAAGGCCTCGGGGGAGGACCGCGACAGGATCGTTGACGAAGTCTCGTCGGCTGACGCCATGGGCGAGACGGAGCTTCTGGAAGTCTCTGGAGCCATCAAGTGGTTCGACGTCGGCAAGGGTTTTGGTTTCCTGCTTCCCGACCAGCCGGGCGTGGGCGACGTTCTTCTCCACGTCACCTGCCTGCGCAAGGACGGGTACCAGACGGCCATCGAAGGCGCCCGCGTCGTCTGCCTTGCCAAGCGCGGCGATCGCGGCTGGCAGGCATTCCGCATCATCTCGATGGACAACACCACCGCCATCCATCCGGCCGAACAGCCCCAGCAGCGCACCCACGTCGCGGTCAAGGCTGAAAGCGGGCTCGAACGTGCTTTGGTCAAATGGTTCAACCGCACCAAGGGGTTCGGGTTCCTGACCCGCGGCGAGGGCACCGAGGACATCTTCGTTCACATGGAGACCCTGCGGCGCTACGGTCTGGCCGAACTGCGCCCCGGCCAGGTGGTGCTGGTGCGTTTCGGCAATGGCGACAAGGGCCTTATGGCTGCCGAAATCTACCCCGATCTGGGAACCTTGCCGATTCCGCACTAACTTAGCGGGCATCGCGACGAAAGGTTTGACCATGTCCCCATCTCTCCGGCTACCCACCGGCCTGTTCGTGCTGATCGCCGCGCTGGCGCTAATGCTCCAAGCCGCAGCTTCCCAGCAGCCACGCGGCGAGCCGATGATCCTGCCCGTCGACGAGGCCCCGCTTGTCGCGATGACGGAGGCCGGCGAACGGCAATTCTCGATCGAAATCGCCGAGACGTCCGAACAGCAGGCGCGCGGCCTGATGTTTCGCGAGGAGATGGACGACGATCGCGGCATGCTGTTTGCCTTCCCGGTCACGAGGCGCGCCAGCTTCTGGATGCGCAACACGCCCATGCCGCTCGATCTCGTCTTCATCGGTGAGGACGGGCACGTCGTGTCGGTCGAGGAAGGCGTGCCGTTTTCGCTGGATTCCATCGGGCCGGAAGACCCGGTCCGTTTCGTGCTTGAAATCAAGGCCGGCATCGCGCAAGAAACCGGCATCGAACCGGGCACCAGATTGCGGCATCCACGTATCGATGAAGTAGCTGGCGCCGAGTGACCCCACCCGCCTCAAGCTTGTCCTCCATGCAAACCTTCCACCATGACGGCTTCGACCTGGCCTATCTCGACAGTCCGGCTGCCGAAGACGCGCCAACGGTGCTGCTGATCCACGGCTTCGCGTCGTCGGTGGCGATCAACTGGGTCAATCCTGGCTGGATCGAGACCCTCAATGAGGGCGGCTACCGTGTCGTCGCCTTCGACAATCGCGGGCATGGCCAGTCGAGCAAGAGCTACGAGAAATCGGACTATGTGCCGGCCAGGATGGCCGACGATGCGGCCGCGCTGCTCGACCATCTGGGCATCGAGACGGCACATGTCTTCGGTTATTCCATGGGCGCCCGCATTTCCGCTGTCCTCGCCTTGCGCCATCCCGAAAGGGTGGCAACGCTCGTTTTCGGCGGGCTCGGCATCGGCATGGTCGAAGGCGTCGGCGATTGGGACCCGATCGCGGAAGCGCTGCTCGTTGAAGATTCCGGCACCATTGATCATCCGCGTGGCCAGATGTTTCGCGCATTCGCGGAACAGACCAAAAGCGATCGCAAGGCGCTTGCGGCGTGCATCGAGACATCCCGGGAGCTGATTTCGGAGGCTGACATCGCCCGTATCGCGCAACCGACGCTGATCGGAGTTGGAACCAGGGACGATATCGCCGGCTCCGCGGCAGAGCTTGCCGGCCTGATGCCGAATGCCGAAGCATTTTCAATTGAGCGCCGCGACCACATGCAGTCGGTCGGAGACCGCTCCTTCAAGACGCGCGTCCTGCAATTCCTGAAGGACCATCCGATTTGAAACCCACGCCGATCGAACTGACTGGTGCCGAAGGCAACAGGCTGTCGGCCGACCTTTGGGACGGGCGTGGCCATCCCGTCGTGCTTCTGCATGGAGGAGGGCAGACGCGCCACGCCTGGGATGAGACCGCCCGTCGCATCGCCTCTGAAGGCATGCGCGCCGTGACCGTCGATCTGCGCGGCCACGGCCAGAGTGAATGGGTGGAAAGCCGAAACTACCGGTTTGGCGATTTCGGCGCCGACGCTGCGGCGATCTTCCGCCAGGTGGCCGAGATGTTCCACACCGCACCGTCGGCTGTCGGCGCTTCGTTGGGCGGTCTTTCGTCTCTCACGGCGGAAGCCCGTTCCGGCCGTCTTCTGGAATCGCTCGTCCTGGTCGACGTCACCCCGCGCCTCGACCCGCAAGGCGTTGCCAAGGTGCAGGGATTCATGAGCGCGCGCCTGTCGGAGGGCTTCGCTTCGCTGGAAGAAGCCGCCGCCGCCATTGCCGCCTACATGCCGCACCGCAAGCGCCCCGCATCGTTGGAGGGCCTCCGCAAGAATCTCAGGCTTGGCGAGGACGGACGCTATCGCTGGCACTGGGATCCTGCGCTGTTTGCCGGCGGCGCCAGTCTGGAAAGCGATGGCGCGGCTGTACGTGATGAACTCATGGCCGCACTGCCGAACCTGCATCTGCCCATGCTGCTCGTGCGCGGCATGCAGTCGGAACTCGTGCATGAGGAATATGCCCGCGAATTCGTCGAACTGGCGCCATCGGCGAGCTACGTGGATGTCGGTGGCGCGGGCCATATGGTCGCCGGAGACCGCAACGACGTCTTCTGCCAGGCGATCCTCGAATTCCTGACCGATCGGGAAGCGGCCTAGGTCCCTGTTTTTTGACCGGCGTTTCGCTTCAGCTTCGCAGCCAGTCGGGTTCGAAAGCGACCGTGTCCACGCCGGTAAACCGCCGCAGCCTTTCCAGTTCCGCTTCCAGCGCGCTCAGCAAGGCTGGCGATACCCTGGTGCCCGGCTCGGGCCAGAAGGCCCGCACGACCAGCCTGTTCGTCTCGCGTTCCGCTTTGGCGTCAATCCGCCCCACCATCCTGTCGCTGCGCATCACGGGGAACACGTAGTAGCCATACCGGCGCTTGGCCTCGGGCACGAAGACCTCGATGCGATAGTGGAACCCGAAGAGCCGCTGCGCTCGCGCCCGGTCGCGCAGCAACGGGTCGAAGGGGTTGAGGATGCGAAGCCGCGCCGGCGGTTCAGGCGGTTCGACCTCGGGATCGAAGGCAGAGGCCAGCGCCACGGCTGGGCGTGGGCGGCCGCCATCGACCGTTTCGACCTCCAGCTGCAGGAGGTCCTTCCGATTCTCGACGATCCATGACTCCACCTCCGCCGGTGACAGAAGGTCCCAGAAGGCCGCGATCTCGCCGCGCGAGCCAAATCCGAGGCGCCGCAACGCGCTGCGGCAGGCCCAGTCGATGAAGTCGTGGTGCTCGATTTCCGTCTCATAATACTCGGCGGGGATGACGTTTTCAGCAAGGTCGTAGACCTTCTGGAAACCGTCACGCCGCGCGATCGCCAGTTCGCCGGTGCGCCAGAGGAACTCGAGCGCTGCCTTGGAAGGGTGCCAGTCCCACCATCCGGTCGACGGCTTGTCGCGCGCTTCGAAATCGCGTGCGCGCAGCGGACCTTCCTGGCCGATACGCTCGATCACACGCGCCATCTCGGCCCGGCCGGCCTCCAGCCGGTCCTTCCACCATTGTGACTGAAGCCGTTCCCTGTCCCTCAGGAACCGGTGGCGCCAATAGGGGTAGAATTCGCTCGGGATGACCGCCGCATCATGCGTCCAGTGTTCGAAGAGGTGCCTGTCGTCTTCGATCAGGCGATGCAGGTCGCGCTGGCGGTAGGTCTGGTTGCGCGAGAACAGGATATGGTGATGGGCCCGTTCCACGGTGCCGATGCTGTCGACCTGGACGAAGCCCAGATCGTGAATTGATGCCAGCAACTCGGCGCGCGACAGCGCCTTTCGAGGGTGAGCCGCAAGTCCGTGGCGGGCCATGAAATGCCGCCGTGCCTGCTGGTTGGAAAGTCGAATCGTCATGCCTGCGCTTCTGCCTCTGGCCTTGCGTGCTCAACCACCCGAAATATCCGCTGCCTGCAAGACCCGGCTGCCCTGTCTCATGACAGATGGGGCATGAGGCGGCTCATTCTCCTCGAAAGAGGGGCTTGCGCTTGTCCTTGAACGCCGCACGCCCCTCGCCATAGTCGGCGCTGGTGAAGGTGGCATCGCCGATCCGAGCAGCCTTTTCGGCATCCTCTGCTCGTCCGGACAGGACGGCAGCGATCGACGCCTTGGACGCCCGGATGGACAGCGGCGCGTTGGCGGCGATGGCCGAGGCGAGTTGTGCGGCGCGATCGCGCGGGTCGTCCGCCACGGTTTCGAGCAAAAACCCGGCTTCGAGCGCCTCAGCCGCGCCAAGGCTTGCACCGGTGAATGTCAGGTAGCGGGCCAACTGCGCGCCAACCGCATGGACGATGTCGCCCATCGCCTCCACCGGATAGGCAAGCCCGAGGCGTGCGGCCGGCACCGCGAAGCGGGCTTCAGAGGAGGCGACCCGCAGATCGCAGGCGGCCGCCAGACCGAACCCGCCACCGAAGCAGATGCCGGATATAGCTGCGATGGTCGGAAAGGGCGCGTTGCGCAACGCCGCGAAGGCCGCCGAATTCGCGGCCTCATAGGTGCGCGCACTGTCGGGGTCAGCACGCATCGCGTCGAACTCGGAAATGTCGGCCCCGGCACAGAAATCCGGACCGTTCGAGCCCAG
>Ga0008833_1001349_pt1 | contig 11300 bp, 15 predicted proteins | sample HotLakConsoUCCLE_FD_62216 | JGI IMG/M metagenome (GOLD analysis project Ga0008833, IMG submission 62216) | Hypersaline microbial mat communities from Hot Lake, Washington, USA - Hot Lake Consortium UCC-LE | ecosystem: Environmental > Aquatic > Non-marine Saline and Alkaline > Hypersaline >... | reverse complement strand
TCGTGCCGGCGTAGCTCAGTTGGTTAGAGCGCCTGATTGTGGATCAGGAGGTCCCCCGTTCGAGCCGGGGCGCTGGTACCATCCCCCAGAGGCAGGAACCGTGACGAGCAGTGTCGCGTTGCAGCACCATGTTCGCGGACCTCGCCCTGCCCGTGCTGTTGGCCATCGTCGTGCTGGCAGCCCTCGTCATCCTGTTCAGCGGCTTGCGCATCACGCCGCTGGCCGACCGGCTGGCCGACCAGACGGGGCTCGGCGAAGCCATCGTCGGCGGCGTGCTGCTGGGGGCGGCGACCTCGGTTCCCGGTCTGGCCGTGACGGCCACCTCGGCCTACGATGGCTACGCCTCGTTGTCCTTTTCCAACGCGGTTGGCGGCATCGCGGCGCAGACCGCGTTCCTTGCGCTGGCCGACATCGTCTATCGCAAGGCCAATCTCGAGCACGCCGCCGCCGAGATCGCCAATGTCTTCCAGGGTGGCGTGCTGATCGCGCTGCTGTCCATCGGGATGCTGGCAACCAGCGGGCCGGAGGTTGCCGTTCTGGGCGTGCATCCCGCGTCGCTCTTCATCGCGGTCGGGTACGTGACCGCCGTGGCGGCGTCGCGGCGGGTGCGCGCGGATCCGATGTGGCACCCGGTCGAGACCGACGTCACCGAGCTTGACCGGCCCGATGAGGAGAGGAGCAGGGGACGGCGGCTGTTTCGGACGTTGCTGGGGTTCGCCGGGTTGATGCTGGTGATGGCCGCGGCGGGCTGGGTCCTGTCGCGCACGGCCGAGACGATGATCGATCGGTTCAGTCTGTCGCAGTCGCTGATCGGCGCGCTGATGACGGCTGTGCTGACCTCCTTGCCCGAGCTGGTGACGACGCTGGCCGCGGTGCGCCGGGGCGCGTTGCAGCTGGCGGTGGGCGGGATCATCGGCGGCAACATGTTCGACACGCTGTTCCTTGTGGTCGGCGATGCGGCTTACCGCGACGGGTCGATCTATCACGCGGTCACGCCGGGCGACGTGTTCTGGCTGGGCACCGGCCTGACGATGACGGCGGTGCTTCTGCTGGGGCTGGTGTTGCGGCAGAAGACCGGGCCGGGCGGCATCGGCTGGGAAAGCGTGACGATGCTGGGCCTCTATGTGGGGGCGATTGTGGTGCAGGCAGCGGCCTGAGCCGGTCAGTCGCCGATGGGGAGTTCCTGCAGCAGCGCACGGCTTTCGCTGTCGTAGATGCGGATCACGCCATCGTCCCCCACGATCACCGTGCGCCCGTCGATGACGCTGATGCCGACGAGGCCCACGCCCTCGGGCAGCGCGAAATCGCCCGGCGCGATGACCACCGGCCGGGTATCGGCGTTGAGGCGGATGACAAGCGCCGCGGCGATCGTTATGACCCCTGCGATCATCGTCAGGGTCAGCACCGTCACCAGAAGCCGCAGCCGCTTGAGGTGCGGCGGCAGGGCGCCCTCGTCGATCGGCGTTTCAGGAGGCTCGGCCACACCCATGTCCATTCGTATCGTGACGGTCGACATCGGGCCGGACCCGGCCCCGCGCCTTGATAAGGCACTGGCCCGCGATGTGCCAGAGGAGGCGCATCTGAGCCGGTCGCGCCTCATGCGCCTGATCGAGGATGGCGCGGTGACGCTGAACGGCGCGCCGGTGACCGACGCGCGCGCGAAGGTGGCCGAGGGCGACCTGGTCGAGATCACCGTGGCCGAGGCCGAGGAAATCGCCACCGCGCCGGAACAAATCGCCCTCGACATCCGTTATGAAGATGACGACCTGATCGTGGTGAACAAACCGGCGGGCATGGTCGTGCACCCCGCGCCGGGGTCGCCCGGCGGCACGCTCGTCAACGCGTTGCTGCACCACTTCGGCGGCAACCTGTCGGGCATCGGCGGGGAAAAACGGCCGGGCATCGTGCACCGGATCGACAAGGATACCAGCGGGTTGCTGGTCGTGGCGAAATCGGACGCGGCCCATCACGGGCTGGCGGCGCAGTTCGCCGACCACTCGCTGGAGCGGGAATATGTCGGGCTCTGCCATGGCCTGCCTGATCAGGCGGACCCGCGATTGAACGGGATCAGGGGGGTGAATTTCGAACTGGGCGGTGTGCTGAAGATCACGACGCAGCTGGCCCGGCACAAGACCGACCGGCAGCGGCAGGCGGTGCTGTTCCAAGGCGGGCGGCATGCCGTCACGCGGGTGAAGGTCGAGGAACCGCTGGGGCCGGTCACGCGGGTGTCGTGCCGGCTGGAGACGGGGCGGACGCACCAGATCCGGGTGCATATGGCCCATGTGGGCCACGGGCTGCTTGGCGACCCGGTCTATGGCGGGCGCAGGCGCGTGTCGGAGAAAACGGTGGGGGCCGGGCTGGCGGCGGCGCTGAACGGCTTTCCTCGGCAGGCGCTGCACGCGGCGCGCCTGGGCTTCGTGCATCCGGTGAGCGGCGAGAGCATGGCGTTCACCGCCGACCTGCCGCCGGACATGGCCGATCTGGTGCAGGGGCTGCGCGCGGCGGGCCTGTAATCTGTGCGCACATGCACGTGAGGTCGCACCATCCGGGCTTGCGGTTCGCTCGCGCAAGACGCAAAATCTGAACCAACGAGTTTACTTTGACCTTGACGAAAAGTTAATCTGCTTCACATACTGTCACGATGGAGCCAAAACGGGGGTCCTTACCCATGTCGACTTACGCAAATCTCCCGGCGCCTTCGCCGGAACAGGGCCTGAACCGCTATCTTCAGGAAATCCGCAAGTTCCCGATGCTGGAACCGGAACAGGAATACATGCTGGCCAAGCGCTGGGTCGAGGATCAGGACACCGCTGCCGCGCACCAGCTTGTCACCAGCCACCTGCGGCTCGCCGCGAAACTGGCGATGGGCTACCGCGGCTACGGCCTGCCCACGGCCGAGGTGATTTCCGAGGCCAACGTCGGCCTGATGCAGGCGGTCAAGAAATTCGACCCCGAAAAGGGCTTTCGGCTCGCCACCTACGCGATGTGGTGGATCCGCGCCTCGATCCAGGAATATGTCCTGCGGTCGTGGTCGATGGTCAAGCTCGGCACGACCAGCGCGCAGAAGAAGCTGTTTTTCAACCTGCGCAAGGCCAAGGCCCGCATCGGCGCGCTCGAAGACGGCGACATGCGGCCCGAGAACGTGGCCCGCATCGCCCATGACCTCGGCGTGACCGAGGACGAGGTGATCTCGATGAACCGGCGCCTGTCGGGCGGCGATGCCTCGTTGAACGCCACCGTCGGGTCCGAGGATGACAGTTCGACCCAATGGCAGGACTGGCTGGAGGACGAAGGCGCCAACCAGGCGTCGGAATACGCGGAGCGTGACGAATACACCCAGCGCATGGCCCTGATGGCCGAGGCGATGGATGTGCTGAACGAGCGGGAGCGCGACATCCTTACCCAGCGGCGCCTGCAAGACGAGCCGGTGACGCTGGAGGATCTGTCGGGCGTCTACAACGTCAGCCGCGAACGCATCCGCCAGATCGAGGTGCGGGCGTTCGAAAAGCTGCAAAAGCGGATGCGCGACCTTGCGAAAGAGCAGGGCATGCTCGCCTCCGCCTGAAATCGGGTGACATGACTCACTCCGCCGCCCCGGGCCACCGCCTGCGGGCGGCGGTTGCGCTTTCGGCTTTCACCACCGCGCGCGCCACGCTACCCCTTGGAACATGACACATGACCATATCCGCTGGGGCGTGCTGGGCGCGTCAACTTTCGCCCGCACCACAATGGCCCCTGCCATCAACGCGGCCCGCCGCGCGCGGCTTGCCGCCGTCGCCACCCGCGACCCGGCCCGCGCCGCGCCCTTTGCCGAGCTTGCGCCGGGGCTGAGGGTGCATGACAGCTACGACGCGCTTCTGGCCGACCCTGACATCGACGCGGTCTACATCCCGCTGCCCAACGCGCTGCATGTCGACTGGTCGATCCGCGCCGCCGAGGCGGGCAAGACCGTGCTGTGCGAGAAACCGATCGGCCTGCACGCCCGCGATTTCGACCGCCTGATCGCCGCCCGCGACAGCACCGGCCAGCTGATCGCCGAGGCGTGGATGCCCGCCCATCACCCGCAATGGCACGCAGCGCGCGAGATGATCGCCGATGGCACGCTGGGCCGCCTGAACTGTGTCACCGGGGCCTTCACCTATGGCCTTGGCGATCCCTCCAACATCCGTCTTTCCGGCGATCTGGCGGGCGGCGCGATGCGCGACATCGGGGTCTACCCGATCGGCGCGTTCCGCTTCGCTACCGGGCTCGAGCCCGAGATCGTGTGGGCCGACGCGGTGGTCGAGGACGGCGTCGACACCTCCACCTGGGTGCAGGCGCGGGCGGGCGACACGCGCTTTGCCTTCCATGTCTCGATGCGCACGAAGCAGCGGCAGGAGATGGTGTTCGAAGGCGACCGCGCCACCCTGACCGTCGCTGCGCCGTTCAACGCGGGCAAGTATGGGCAGGCCGACCTGATCGTCACCCGCGACGGGCAGCCGACCCAGACCATCGCCTTTCCCGAAGCGCGGCAATACGTCCTCCAGGTCGAGGCGGTGGCGGCACAGCTTCTCGACGGGGCGGCGTTCCCCTATTCTCTGGAGGCCGCACGCGGTACACAGGCCGCGATCGACGCGGTGTTCGAGCGATTGGGAAAGTGACATGGACCGCAATGACGACGCCAGCCTCGACGGCCGCCTGAACGGCGACCAGCCCGAGCCGGACAAGGACAGCCTTGTCCTGCGGCTGCTCTACCTCGTGCTGATCTGGGTGATGTTGAGCCTGAGCCAGACGATCCTGACACTGGTCACCGTGGTGCAGTTCGTCGTCATGCTGGTGAACGGCGGCGAACGGAATCGGCGGCTGGGGGATTTCGGCACCGATCTCGGCATCTGGATGGCCAAGGCCGCGCGCTACCAGTCGGGCGCGTCCGAGGTGAAGCCCTGGCCCTGGACCGATCTGGATTGAGCCCATCAAGGGCCTGAACCGTGGCGCGTGCGACCGGATTGCCGAGCGATTTGATAAGGATTGACATATCCGAGTGAATTCATCAGGCTTTGGGAAAGATCACCAGCCCCGAGTCACCGCTCATGTCCCCAGTCCCCTCCCGCCCGCACCGAACGATCCCGCGCCCGGGCGTTCTCACGGCCCTGACCGAGGCGCGCGCCCTGCTTGTCGGGGTCTCGGCGTTCGGCTTTCCGCCCTTCATCCGCTGGTTCGATGCGGTGCTCGACCGGCCGGGCCGGATCGATGCCCGGGCCACCGGCCACAGGGGGCGCGCGTGATCATCTGCCAGTGCACCGGCATCAGCGATGCCGACATCCACACCGCCATCGACTGGATGCGCGCCGCCGACCCCGACACGATCATCACGCCCGGCAAGGTCTACCGCGCGCTTGGCCACAAATCGGACTGCGGCGGCTGCCTGCCGCTGTTCATGGCCACAATGGCCGCCTCGCCCGCCATCGGCGTTCCCGCCGAATTGCGCGGCCTGCGCCGCCGGGGCGTCGCGCGCTGAGCCGGTTTTCCCGTGCAAATCGACGTGTCCGCGCCTAGACTCATCCTCCAACCAGCTGTGCGGGCATCGGGCCTGCCAGCCAGACAGACAAGGGAAAGACGGCCATGAAAGGCGACGAAAAGGTCATCGAATATCTCAATGCCGCCCTGCGCAGCGAATTGACGGCGGTCAGCCAGTACTGGCTGCACTACCGCCTGCAGGAGGATTGGGGCTATGGCCGCATCGCCGAGAAATCGCGCGCCGAAAGCATCGAGGAGATGAACCACGCCGACAAGCTGATCGCGCGCATCATCTTTCTGGGCGGCCATCCGAACCTGCAAAAGCTCGACCCGCTGCGCATCGGCCAGACGCTGAAGGAAACGATGGAGGCCGATCTGGCCGGCGAACATGACGCCCGGACGCTCTACATCGAGGCGCGCGAGCATTGCGAAAGCGTCAGGGACTACGTCTCCAAGATGCTGTTCGAAGAGCTGATCGCGGACGAGGAAGGCCATATCGACTTTCTTGAAACCCAGCTTGACCTCTACGAGCGGTTGGGCGAGGCGAATTTCGGCCTGCTCCAGGCCAAGCCCGCGAACGAGGCCGAATGATCGTGCGTTAGGCGCAGGGGCGGAGGCGCGTCAACGGCGCCCCGTCACTTCCCGGCGCGCTTGCCGCGCAGCCAGCGCAGCAGCGGCACCACGTCCAGCGCCGCCACGAAAAACCCGACCGGCAGCATCCAGAGACCCAGAAACGGCAAGATCGCAAAGACGCCGCCGATCATCAGCAGGATTCCGAGGATCAGACGCCCGCCCGGTGGCACGCGCTGGCGCACGCGCACCAGAAATCGCTTGGCCCGCATCCGCAGGCTTTGCCACTGTTCCCTGGTGATGAGCGGCCGGCGCACCCTAGGCCCCCTCCATGGCCTCCAGCTCGTCGATCAGGCCCTCGATCATCGACAGCCCCTTGTCCCAGAACGCGGGGTCCGAGGCATCGAGGCCGAAGGGCGCCAGCAGTTCCTTGTGGTGCTTGGACCCGCCAGCCTTGAGCATCTCGAAATACTTCTCCTGGAACCCGGGCGTGCCCTCTTCGTAGACAGCATAGAGCGCGTTCACGAGGCCGTCGCCGAAGGCATAGGCGTAGACGTAGAACGGCGAGTGGACAAAATGGGGGATGTAGGCCCAGAAGGTCTCGTAGCCCTCCATGAACTCGAACACCGGCCCCAGGCTTTGCGCCTGCACGCTCATCCACAGCGCGTTGATGTCGTCGGGTGTCAGTTCCCCCTCGCGGCGCGCGTCGTGCAGCTTGCACTCGAAATCGTAGAAGGCGATCTGGCGCACGACCGTGTTGATCATGTCCTCGACCTTGCCCGCCAGCAGAACCTTTCGCGCCGCATCATCCTTGGCCTCGGCCAGCATCTTGCGGAACGTCAGCATCTCGCCGAAGACGCTTGCGGTTTCCGCCAGCGTCAGCGGTGTCGAGGACAACAATTCGCCCTGACCTGCCGCCAGCCTTTGGTGGACGCCGTGCCCCAGCTCATGCGCCAGCGTCATCACGTCACGCGGTTTGCCGAGGTAGTTGAGCATCACGTAAGGGTGCACGTCGGTGACGGTGGGATGGGCGAAGGCGCCGGGGGCCTTGCCCTCCTTGACGCCTGCGTCGATCCAGCCGTCGGTGAAGAACGGCTCGGCCAGTTCCGCCATGCGCGGATCGAACCCGGCATAGGCCTCGGTCACGATGCTGCGCGCGGCGTCCCAGCCGACGACGCGGGTTTCCTCCATCGGCAGGGGCGCGTTGCGGTCCCAGACCTGCAGCGTGTCGAGACCCAGCCATTTCGCCTTCAGCGCGTAGTAGCGGTGCGACAGGCGCGGGTAGGCGGCTACGACAGCGTTGCGCAGTGCCTCCACCACCTCGGGCTCGACATGGTTGGCAAGGTGGCGGGCCATCTGCGGGCTGGGCAGCTTGCGCCAGCTGTCCTCCACCTGCTTTTCCTTGGCCAGCGTGTTGTGGACGCGGGCAAAGAGCGGCAGCCTTTCGGCAAAGGCATCGGCCAGCGCCCGGGCACCGGCCTCGCGGCGGCTCCGGTCATGGTCGGTGAGCAGGTTCAGGGTCGCCTCGATGCCCAGCCGCTCGCCCTCGACGTCAAAGCTCATGCCCGCGATGGTCTCGTCGAAGAGCTTGTTCCACGCCGAGGCGCCGACGACCGACTGGTCGTGCAAGAACCGCTCCAGCTCGTCGGACAGCTGGTAGGGCTTCATCGCGCGCATCCGGTCGAACACCGGCTTGTAGCGCGCCAGCGCCGGGTCGGCATCGAACACCGCGGCATAGCGGTCATCGGGGATGCGGTTGAACTCGAGGCTGAAGAACACGAGGCCGGTGGTGTAGGTCGTGATCCTGTCTTGCATGTCGGACATGAACTTGGCCCGGCCGGCATCGGTCGTGTGCTGGTAGTAGCGCAGCCCGGCGAAGGACATGATGCGGCCCGCCACGAGGTCGATCTTTTCGTAGCGGGTGATACATTCGAGCATCCCGGCGCTGTCCAGATCGGCCAGCCTGCCCTCGTAGGTGTCGGCGAACCCGGCGCATTCGGTCTTGAGCCAGTCGAGATCGCGGGTCAGTTCCGGCGCGTCCTGCGCGGTGTAGAGATCGGACAGGTCCCATTCCGGCAGGGCCCCGAGGGGTGCGCCCCCGGTCTCGGCGGCATCACGGGGCAGGGCGGCGGGCAGGGTCAGGGACATGGGGAACCTTTCGAGGTGCTTTCCCCTGATATGGCGCGTCCACCCCCCGTCCTCAACCCGAACCGCGTGGCCGCGCCGTCATCTTTCCCGAAATATGGGGGGGCAGCGCCGACAGGCGCCGGCGGCAGCGCCCACAGGCACCGGCGGGGCAGCGCCCCCTCGCGCTCGAAACCCCGTCCCGACCGGCGGGCAGGGTCGCTACAGCTCGACCTCGCCGTCCGCGCCGATTTCGGGCATCTCGCCCTCCCCCTCGCCCCAGGGCGGTGCGTCGGGCGAGCGGCGGATGAGGATGTCGCCGTTGGGCAACCGCTCGGGCAGCTCGTAATAGGCCAGGTCGTCGACGATCTCGCCCATCCGTTCCAGCATCGGCACCACCTCGTCCTCGAAGAAGGGCCGCACCTCCTCCATCATAGGGCGCATGTCCTCGAGCAGGTTTTCAAGGATCATCCGCGACCCCTCGCCCAGCAGGCCAAGCCCGTCGCGGACCCCGTCGTCCGCGTCCTGCGCCAGCGCCGGGCTGGCCAGGGTCAGGGCACCGGCCAGCAAGATGACATGTTTCATGGTCAAGCCCTCCATCGCTCAGGCCTTTCAGATAGTCACGGCGCCTGCGCGTTTCACCCCGCCTGAGCCAGATCCAGCGTCACCGGGAAATGGTCCGACGCGCTCAGCAGCGCGTGGCGAAGCGTGTCATCCTGCCAGCAGGCCGGGTCTTCGAACGGGTGCCAGACGCGCCAGTGCCGGGCCGTGCCGCGCAGGTCGGGGGACACCATGATGTAGTCGAGCAGTGCCGAGAGATAGCGCCCCTCGGAGGCGATGAAGAACCGCGCGGTGGTGGGGGCGGCGACGATACGGCGTTCCAGCGCCTTGGCGGCATGGGGGTCGTACAGCCGCCGGTCCGCGGGCCCCTCCCAGCCCATCACGATCTCCACGCCGGAACGGCCGAACAGGTCCTCGTAGATGTCGAGGCCGGGGCCGTCGTTGAGATCGCCGAGCAAGATCAGCGGCGTGCCCGCGTCGAGATGGGCGGCAACGCGGCGGCGCAGCCAGATGCATTGCGCCAGCTGCTTGCGGCGGTTGGCGATGGCGATCTTCATCGCGTGATCGTCGTCGCGCGCGCCATGGGGGGCCTTGGATTTCACATGGGCCCCGATCATCCGCATCGGCCCCAGCGGCGTGTCGAGGCGCAGTTCCAGCGGCGGCTTGGAAAACCGCACCACGTCCTCCACCGCGTCGATGTCGAGGTCGATCCGGAACTCTTGGTCGAATCGCGGCGCGCCAAGGTCCGAAGGGTCATGGGTGGCGCGCAGCACCTCGGGATCGAAGAGCAGCATGATCTCTTGCTGGGTGTCGTTGGCGAAGCCGAAGCGCACCTCGCGCGCGCGCAGCCCCGCCGCCTGCGCGAAATTGGCCAGGGCCTGCGCGCCGTTGCGGCGGCGGGAAAGGTCGGGCGCCTCCACCACCAGCACCGCGTCGGCGTCGAGCGCGCGGAACACGGTGGTCAGCGCCGCGATCTGCTCGGCGCGCGTCACGTCGCGGCGGGCCGACCAGGCGGCGGTGGGCGACAGCTGCCCGTCGTCATCGAACAGCGCGTCGAACCATTCCACGTTGTAGGTCGCAATGCGCAGGCGCGGGCCGTGCGCCACGGCCTCAGGCCCGTTCGGCGGCGCGGGTCGAGATATCCTCCCACGCGCGGTTCACGGCGATCAGGCGCCGTTCGGCCAGTTTCACCGCCTCTTCCGGCACGCCGCGGGCGATCATCGTGTCGGGATGGGTCATGCGCACCTCGGCCCGCCAGGCGGCGCGGATCTGGTCGAGCGGCGTGTCCGGCGTGACGCCCAGCACCGCGAACGGGTCGGGGGCTGCGTCGGGCACGTAGCGGGCGCGCAGGCGGCGGAACTGCCCATCCTCCATCCCGAAGATCTCGGCCACGCGGGCGAGAAAGGCGTCCTCGGCGGGGTGGTAATCGCCATCGGCCGTGGCGATGTGGAACAGCCCCTCGATCAGGTCGCACAGCACGCTGTCGACGCCGCAGGGCTTGCCGTCGGCGCGAAACATGCGGGCGATGCGCGTGGCGTAAAGCTCGAACCCCGCCACATCCTCGCGCGCGAGGTTGAAGACGCGGGCGGCGGCGCGTTCATCTTCGGGCGGGATCTGGAACACCTGCCGAAAGGCCGAGACCTCGTTGCGGGTGACGAGGCCATCGGCCTTGGCCATCTTGGCCGCCAGCGCGATCACCGCGATGGTGAAGGCCACCGACCGCTCGGGCGGGGAGCGGAGCCTGTCGAAGACCGCCGACAACCCCTCGCCCTTGGCGAGGGCCGCCAGCGCCTCGGAGATGCGAGACCAGAGCGACATGGGAACTTGTACCGCGAACCGGGCCGGAATGTGAGGGGAAACCGTGTCGCGTCAGAGCATTTTCTGCATCAGCACAAGATCGTGCCAGCGGCCGAATTTCCATCCGACCTCGGGCAGGCGCGCAATCTCGCGGTAACCGAGCGCGGTGTGAAAGGCCGCGCCGCCGGTGTTCTCGCCCGCCACGCCCGCGATCATCGAATGCAGCCCCGTGGCGCGGCCCCGATCCTCGGCCATGGCCATCAGCGCGCGGCCCAGCCCCCTGCCGCGGCCCGAAGGGGCGACGTAGACGGAATGCTCGACCGTATGCGCGTAGCCGGTGCCGGGTCGGAACTGCGACCAGGTGACGAAGCCCTGCACGGTGCCGCCCTCGTCGGCGACGAAAAAGGGCTGCGCGCCGATCTGGTCGGCAAGCAGGGCCGGACGTTTCTCGACCGTGTTGAAGGTCTGGGTCGTCTCGCGGATGACCTGGTTCCAGATCGCCGCGATCGCCTCCGCATCCTCGGGCCGGGCGGGGCGGATCACAAGACAACCTCACCCGCGGGGGTGGCGATCACCGTCTCCATCCGCGGGGCAGGGGCCTCGATCACCGCGACCCGCGGATCGTCGATCAGCGGCGCGAGGGCTGCGCGCAGCGCGTCGGCCTCGGGCGTGCAGAGCCGCAGACCGACCAGCCGCGCGCCAAGATCGCTCAGGCGCGGGGCGGGATGGGCCGGACCCTCCCACTGGATCAG
>Ga0008833_1001347_pt1 | contig 11331 bp, 11 predicted proteins | sample HotLakConsoUCCLE_FD_62216 | JGI IMG/M metagenome (GOLD analysis project Ga0008833, IMG submission 62216) | Hypersaline microbial mat communities from Hot Lake, Washington, USA - Hot Lake Consortium UCC-LE | ecosystem: Environmental > Aquatic > Non-marine Saline and Alkaline > Hypersaline >... | reverse complement strand
ACGAAGGTGATGACGCCCATCGCGAAGGCGAGCTCGAGGCCGAAAAGCTCCATCACCACGTAGACAAGCCCCCCGGTGAGTGCGCTGATGAGGGTCTTGACCACAAGGTAGCGGTTCACCCGGTGCATGATCGAGGAGGTGATGCGCTTCACCCGCTCCGCGCCCTCCTCATCTCCCATGAGGCTGGTGAGCTTCGGCGAGAACCAGACCCGCTCGAGGAAGAGAAACCCCACGAAAAGCGCGACGAGGACCGCCCCGGACGCGATGTTGCCGGCCTGCCCGGCCATGGCGGTGAGCGTGGTCGCAAGCCGGATGCCTCTGAGCCAGTCGAGCACGGCCGCTTCGACGTCCTCGCCCAGCCACCCGAAGAGTTCGGCGACCGCTCTCTGGCCCGGTTCGGCATAGATCAGGATCGTCTGAACCACGGTGTTCGCCTGGGTCAGGATGATCACGGAAAGCGCGATCAGCACCGTGGCGATCAGCAGCACCGCGAGAACCGAGGCGACGCCGACCGAGAAGCGCGCCGTGCCGATCCGGAGGCGCTGGAAATAGTTGATCGCATCGGCGGTCAGCGAAAAGAGCATGATCGCGATGGCGAGCGAGATGAGCAGGAATTTCGCCTGAACGAGAAGAAACAGGATGACCGCGAAGGCGATGATGCCTAGAAACCAGACCTGCAGCGGGTAGAGGTCGTGTCTGGGGCTTCCGGGGTCAGGGGTCTGGTCGATGGGCGGTTTCATGGGTTGGACGGGTCGCTCGCTTTCAGGGGGCATTCTTCTCGAGGCGCGGTGTGCCGTCCACGGTATGGCGTGCGCCGGGAACGGGCAAGGCGAAGCGTTCCCGGTTGAGGAGCGACGCGTGATTCGGGCAGGCGACGGTAGAAGTTCGGGCCACAAGCCTCTGGGCTGGCCTTCCCTTTCCGCATAAGGAGGGGCGTCCGGGACGGAGGACGACCATGAACCTTGCAAGACTGGCCGCCGAAGCGCGGGACCGGGGGGCACCCGTCAGGGCCGGGCTCATCGGCTCGGGCAAGTTCGGCTCGATGTTTCTCGCCCAGGTGCCGACGGTGGCGGGGCTCGAGGTCACCGCCATCGCCGATCTCTCCCCCGACCGGGCGCGCGCCGCCTGCCGGGGCGTCGGCTGGGACGAGGCGCGCATCGCCGCCACGGCTTTTCTCGACGATGGCGCCGCCCTCGCGGCCCGCGACGATGTCGATGTCGTGATCGAGGCGACCGGCGACCCGAGGGCCGGCATCGCCCATGCCGAGGCCGCCATCGCCAACGGCAAGCACGTGGTCATGGTGAACGTCGAGGCCGATGTTCTCGCCGGACCGGGCCTTGCCCGCAAGGCCGCCTCCGCCGGCACCTGCTACTCGATGGCCTATGGCGACCAGCCCGCCCTCGTCGCGGAGATGGTCGACTGGGCCCGCGCCGCCGGATTCCATGTCACAGCCGCCGGCAAGGGCACGAAGTACCTGCCCGCCTATCACGCGGTGACGCCGGACGACGTCTGGACACATTACGGGCTTTCCGCCGAGGAGGCGCGCGCCGCCGGTATGAACCCGCAGATGTTCAACTCCTTTCTCGACGGGACCAAGAGCGCCATCGAGATGGTGGCGATCGCGAATGCCTGCGGGCTCGACGTGCCCTCGGGCGGCCTCGCCTTCCCGCCTTGCGGCGTCGACCACCTGTCCCATGTCCTGCGCCCCCGCGAGATCGGCGGCCAGCTCGAGAAGCGCGGGGTTGTGGAGACGGTGTCCTCGCTCGAACGCGACGGCCGCCCGGTATTCCGCGACCTGCGATGGGGCGTCTATGTCGTGCTCGAGGCGCCGAACGACTACGCGGCCGCCTGTTTCCGGCAATACGGCCTGCCGACCGACGCCACGGGGCGCTTCGCCGCGATGTACAAGCCCTTCCACCTGATCGGCCTCGAACTGTCGATCTCGGTCCTGAGCGTCGCCCTGCGGCGCGAGCCTACCGGGCAGTCGCGCGAGATGCGCGGCACCGTCGCCTCGGTGGCGAAGCGCGACCTCAAGGCCGGCGAGGTGCTCGACGGCGAAGGCGGTTACACGGTCTGGGGCAAGGCCTTGCCGCGCGAGCGTGCCGGCACCGCCCTTCCCATCGGGCTGGCCCATGGCGCGAAGCTCACGCGCGACGTCGCTTCGGGCGGGGTTGTCGGGTTCGATGACGTCGAGCCGGGCGACGACCCCCTGGCGCGGGCTTATCGCGAAGCCGTTTCCGCCGGCTGACCGGCCGCGACGGCGGGGACGGCCTTTCCGGCTTCCTTGCCGGGCGATGCGGCGTTCCGGGTGCCGTGGTCTCCGGACGCCGAAGCGGGCGCGAGCCCGGCGGGGGGGGGTGAGCGTACATCGGCCTCCGCGCGCGTCTTCTGACAGACTCGACGCTCTACCCGTGGAACACGGGCGGTTTTTCTCTATCGCCATCCGGTGTCGCTTCGTAGGCTTGCGGCGGGACTTGAGGCTTCCGGGCGGAAAGGTCTCGAAACGAAAGGATGCCCGCGACCGACGACCGGGCGGCATCGGCCCGCTGCCTCGTCGCCGTCGGAAGCGGCCCGGGATGGCGTCGCGATGGATGAGCCAGCACTTTCTCGAGAGAACGGGAACCGGGAGGTGTGGCACCATGTCTTCGCCGTCGGTGCCGCCGACCTTCTCGATCAGCGCAAGTTCCACTCCCGCTTGCCGAGCGCCCCCAGATGCCGATTGTGCAGGGCACCGTTTCGCGGTGTCGGAGGCCTCCTGCTGAGGTGGAGAGGCAAGCGTCCGGCAAAGCGCAACCCGAACTTCTGCAGCGCCTGCGACGCGTTTCTCGACCGCAATCCCGGCGGCGCGGAGGTGCCGATGGCGATCCTCTACGCCGACATCCGGAAATCGACCGAATACGTGCGGACGCATTCGCCGGCCGAGGTCGCCCGCCGCGTGAACCGGTTCCTCGACATCTCGACGGAAGCCATCACGGAGAGGGACGGGTTCCTTCTCGCGTTCTACGGCGATTGCGTGCTCGCGAACTGGCCGCCGGGCTTCTCCGGGGCCGCTTACGTCAGCAAGGCGGTGGAGGCCGGACGGTCGATGGCCGAGGCCAGCCGGGTGGCCGGCATTCCCGTCGGCATCGGCGTGCACGCGGGCTCTGCCTACATGTGCAGCGTACGCGCGCAGCGCGGTTCGTTCCGCGACGTGTCGGTTTTCGGCGAAGCCGTCAACACGGTGGCCCGCCTCTCCGACTCGGCGGAGGCGTGCGAACTCCTGCTGAGCCGGGCCGCCGCTGCGGCGGTCGGTATCGACGGGCCCTGGGAGAGCCTCGCGATCGAGGGATTCGACCAGCCCGTGGAGGTTCACCGGATCCAGACCTGAACCCGACCATCCACGACCTTGCGGCCGCATGCGCCTCGCCGGCCCGCGTTCTCGAGGGTCAGGGACGAACCGGACCGGGGCCGGCGAGGCGGGCTTCGCCGGGAGGCGGCTTCGCTACGCGAGGTGCGCGCGCAGCATCCAGGCGAATTTCTCGTGGGTCTGGCCGCGCGCGATGCAGAGATCCTCGGTGAGCGCGTCGCCGTGGTTCGCGGCAAGCTCGCCCGCGCCCGCGAGCGTTGCCGCCAGCGTTTCCTGGGCCGTCTGCATCGCCCGGATCATCTCGACATCGGTCGCGTGCCCGTCGTGTTCGGAGACCTTCGAGCGCTTGAGCATGGTCGAGAGCACGCCCTCGGCATGGCCGCCGAGCGACTTGATCCGTTCGGCGAGATCGTCCTGCGCCTGGAAATGGTCCTCGTAGATCGTCTGGAACAGGGCATGCAACGGGCCGAACCCCATGCCGGTGACGTTCCAGTGAAAATTCTGCGCCAGCATGGTCGTCACGGCCGTCTCGGCGACCGACTGGTTCAGCGCCTCCACGATCTCGGTCTGCGCATCGGGCGCCAATGCTGCTGCGGTCTGGGTCATGCCTTGCTCCGGTCCTGGTCTGAATGAATTGGCTGGCTGGCGGTGGCTGGCTTGCCTGACCCCAATGTATACCTTCTCGGGACGGTGCCAAGATGTCTTTTAGAAAGATTCTAAAGCGAGCGGGTCGGCGCCAAAGCCTCGGGTTCCGTCGGCGGACCGCTTGCCGCCCGCTCACGCCTCGAAAAGCGGAAAGGAAACGCCGAGCGCGAGCGCGAGCACCAGTCCGAGGGCGAGTCCGGCCGCAACGGGGCCGGACCGCGCGCTCACCGCGTGCCCCATCGAGCCGAAGACGAGATAGAAGAGCACGATCACCGGCGCGATCATCAGCAGGAAGAACAGGCCCTCGAAATCGAGCGCCACGGCGAAGACGAGCGAGGCGAGGAACATGCCGTGGAGAAAGAGGCGCCGGCCGATGGACGCGCGGTGCGAGAGCCGCGCGTCGGCCACGAAGAACGGCACGGCGCCGGTCAGGAGGGCAGCGATGATCCAGAGCCGCTCGGGTGTGGGCACGAAATTCGCCGCGTAGCGGTCGAGGGCGATGACGACGAGGCCGCAGCCGGCGACGAGAAAGACGAAGCCATCGGTGCCGAAGGGGCCGAGGGGAATGCGCCAGAGCGCGAGCAGGCCCAGCTGGATCGCGCCGTAGATCGCGAGATGAAGGGCGAGGTAATCGGCCACGAGCACCGGCAGGAAGGCGGGCTCGAAGACGACCGCGAGCGGAGGTGCCGCGACCGCCGGCAGGAGTGCTGCGGCGGCGAGCCGCCAGCGGCCCGGCGCGGCGGGTGCGACATCGCGGAGCGTCAGCCGGCGCGCGGCGGCGACCACGAGCAGGACGAGGCCGGTCAGCAGGCCGACGATGGCGGGGCCGGTTGGCCAGACCGTGACCTCCGAACTCCGGCCATAAACCCCGTCGAGCCAGTCGAGCGCGGCGGAGCGGGCGACCCGGCTGTGAAGGATCGAGACGTGTTCGGTCAGGGGAGCGACCACCGCGCGGCGGGTGATCTCGCCCGTCGTCACCGTCTCGCCCTCTCCTGCTGCGGGATCGACCATGCGCGCGGCCTCGAGCGCGAACTCCCGCAGCCCCGGTTCCCAGGCCCCGGTGACGAGAAGCAGGGTTTCGGGTCGGGTCGCCGTGATCTCCTGCGAGAACGCCGACAGCAGCACCAGCGGACCCACGTCGTGCCGCTCGGCCGCGACGCGCACGAGAACGTCGGTCGCCATCGAATGCCCCAGAAGCGCCACCGGCCCGTCGCCCGCCGCGACGGCGTCGATCACCGCGGCGGTCTGGTCGACGAGAAGGCGCGTCGTGCCATCCACCGCGTTGACGTCGCCCGACATCGGCATCGGGTGGCGTCCGTGGCCGAGAAAATCGAAGACATGCACCCGGTAGCCCGCGCGCGCCAGCGGCAGCGCGTAGCCCTGCATCATCTGCGACGACCCCGCGAAACCGTGGGCGACGACGACGACGGGACCGTCGGCACCGGGTGCCGCATAGGACGTCACGGGCGTCTCTCCGACCGTGGACCGGGTGACCTCGACGCCGCTGCGCGCGGTTTCGAGGACCCAGAGCGAAAGGCCGATCAGCACGAGAGCGACGAGCGTTCTCATGCTCCGTTCTCCGGGGCGGACGTGCGGGGGAAGCTCTTTCGGTCTTCGGTGGCCATGGAAGCCTCGATACCGCCCGCACGGCTTCGATTGCAATGCCCGGACCCCGTTCCTGCCGTTCGCGCCGGGAAGACGGCCACGTGGCGAAACGGGGTCGGCGCGACGATCGGAACGGAGATCGTGCTGACCGACATGCGCTCGCCTTCTCACCGCCTGCCCCGGAACCGCGCTCACCTGGCGCCAAATCGCGAGGTTTCGCCGCCGAAAAAAAGTCCGACAGGAAGACTCGGAATTGCTTGACGCAAGCGGAGGGCATGGTATCCGACTAAAGCACTCGGACTTTCAGGGAGACACCAATGTCCAACACTCGAACCCGCCTGACGATGTCGGCTCTCGCCGCAGTCATCGCCGTACCGGCCTTCGCGCAGGGGGAACTCAACCTCTATTCCTCGCGCCACTACGACACCGACGAGCGGCTCTACTCCGATTTCGAGGAGATGACCGGCATCACCATCAACCGCATCGAGGGCAATGGCGACGAGTTGATCGCGCGGATGGAGGCCGAGGGTGCGAACAGCCCTGCCGACGTCCTGCTCACCGTCGACACCTCGCGGCTCGAGCGCGCGAAGGAAGCCGGTGTCCTGCAGTCGATCGAGAGCGACGTGCTCGAGCAGCGCATCCCCGGCTATCTCCAGGACGAGGACAACCAGTGGTTCGGCTTCTCCCAGCGGGCCCGGATCCTGTTCTACGACAAGACCGAGGTGACCGACCCGCCGCTGACCTACCAAGACCTCGCGGATGCGAAGTACGAGGGAGAGGTCTGCATCCGCTCCTCGTCGAACGTCTATACCCAGACGATCGTCGCAGCGCTGATCGAGCATCTCGGCGAAGAGGCGGTGAAGGACTGGGCGCAGGCGGTCGTGGCCAACTTCGCCCGCGACCCGCAGGGCGGCGACACCGACCAGCTTCGGGGCATCGCATCGGGCGAGTGCGGCGTCGCGATGTCGAACACCTATTACTTCGGTCGCATCCTGCGGAAGGGCGACGACCAGATCACGCCCGAACAGCTCGAGAACATCGGCTGGGTGTTCCCCAACCAGGATTCCTTCGGGGCGCACATGAACCTCTCGGGCGGCGGCGTGGCCGCGAACGCCCCCAACCGCGAGAACGCCATCGCCTTCCTCGAGTACCTCGCCTCGGACCAGGCGCAGGAATACTTCTCGGCGGGCAACGACGAGTACCCCGCCGTGCCGGGCGTCGGCCTGAGCCCCTCGGTGGCGGCCCTCGGCTTCTTCAAGCCCGATGACCTCGACGCTACGGCGATCGCCAACAACGTGCCCGACGCACAGCGGCTGCTGAACGAAACCGACTGGGAGTGATCTCGCCCCGGGACGGCGGCCCGGCCGCCGTCCCGACCCCGCGCCCCGCTTGGGCGGGGCATCTTCGCCACCGCCGGCAAGCAGCGCCGGCACGAAAAAAGGGATGACCCCAGTCTATCCTTTCTTGGGAAGCCCGGCAGACCCCGTGACCGAGAGGAGATATCCGATGACCGTGTCGCAACCAGAGCTTGCGGAACAGACCGTGCCCGCCGCCGACAGGCCCTGCTGGCGCGAACTCGTCCAGATCGCCCTCGAAGGACTGCCCTCGCCGGAATTCAGGCTGGAAGAGATGATGGACAGGATCGAGAGCGAGAGGCCATCATGAACGCACCACAGCCCGCCCCCGGCACGCCGCATGGCAGACAACGCGACGGCAACGGAGCGGTCCACGATGCGCGCGACCTTGTCGGCGAGGACGGAACCGCCGATATTCTGCTCGACGACCAGCGGTATCGCCTCCGCATCACCCGCGCCGGGAAACTCATTCTGACGAAATAGCCAACCGAAAGGCCAGCCAGCGACCATGGGCAACAAATCGAAGGTTCCCTCCCCCTGTATCGACGTCTGCAAGTTCCGGCGTGCCGGCCACTGCATCGGCTGTTCCATGACGAAACCGCAGAAGAAGCTGTTCAAGGCGCTGAAGAAGCGCGACCAGCAGGAGGGGTTCGTGGAACTGCTCGTGCATCAGCAGGCGAGCCTTGGGAAATTCGGGCACTGGGCTCCGGCCTATGCGCGCAAATGCCTCAAGAAAGGCGTCCGGCCCCCGCTGAAAGACATCGCGAAGGCCGGCTGACCGATCGTGTCACGCAAGGTGCGCGCGCAGCATCGAGGCGGATTCCTCCTGCGGCGCAACGACGGACCGTCACGCCGCAGCGGCCGCCCCGTCTAGCGTGGCGAGAAGGAAGGCGACCTGCCGGCGCATCGCGGGCGCGAGCCGGGAGCCGAGCAGGAACGCGAGGCTGTCGAGATCGCCGTCCTGGCGCGCCGTGATGGCGCGCAAAAGCCAGGCCTCGTCGAACGACACGCTCGCCACACCGGGCCGGAAGAAGACCGGCGGGCCGCCGAGCGCCTCGGGAAGCGCACGCACCAGAGCCGCCGCGGCGGCGGGTGCCGCAACCGCCCGTTCGAGCGACAGCAGGGCGCAGGCTTCGAACACGTCGAGACGCGCGGCGGACCGGCAGGACAACGCCGCGAGCCGCAGCTGGCTCAGAAGAACGCGCGCTTCGACGGGGAAATCCTCGAGCCTGCCCGCCACGTTGGTCGGGTGGCGGGGGGCGCCGGTGAAGGGAGCATTCTCAGCGACCAGAGCGAATGTGCGGGCGGGAAGCGTCATGTCAATCGTCCTATTTCCGACGAAACTAATCAGGAATGGAGGACTTCGCAATCCTTTCCGACGCGACACGCCGCCGCTTTTTTCCAGGCTCAGAGCCCGAGATCCCGCAGCCGGCCCTCCTGACGGTGGATCATCGCCGCGACCTCGCCCGCGCTCGCCGCGTCGAGCGCCGCGCCGGGGCGCCTCAGCGTCGCATGGGCGATGGCCCCGCGCCGGGCGAGGACGTGCTTGCGGATCGCGAGACCGATACCGGGCTGCGCCTCGTAGCGGACGAGCGGCAGGTAGGCGTCGAAGATGTCGCGCGCCCGGTCGGTGTCGCCCGCTTCGTGCGCGGCGACGACATGGGCCATCATCTCGGGGTAGGAAAACCCCGTCATCGCCCCGTCCGCCCCGCGCAGCATCTCCTCGACGAGATAGAGACCGCCCATGCCGCAGAGGATCGAGATGCGCCGCGCACCCGCGTCCGAGGCCGCGCGGAGCTTCGTGATCTTCGCAAGCCCCGGCCAGTCCTCGTGCTTCAGCATCACGCAGGTCGGGCACTCCTCGACGATCTTCAGGATCACCTCGGGCGCGACCACCACGCCCGTCACGAGCGGGAAGTCCTGAAGGACGAATGGGGTTTCGCCGAGGGTTTCGGCGACATCGTGGTAGTAACCCACGATCTGTGCGTCGGTGTGCAACGTATGCGGCGGGGCGACCATGACGCCGGCGGCGCCTGCGTCCATCGCCTTGTTCGACAGCGCGGCCATGGGCGCGAGCCCGGCCGCCGAGACGCCGACGATCACCGGCACGCCGGCGCGCGCCGTCACCCGCCGGACGACACTCAGAGCCTCCTCGGCCGAGAGCTTGCCCGCCTCGCCCATCATCCCGAGGATCGTGAGGCCCGTCGCCCCCTTCTCGAGGTAGAAGTCGGTCACCCGGTCGAGGCTGTCGAGGTCGAGCGCGCCGTCCGGCGCGAACGGGGTGACGGCGATGGTGAAGACGCCTCTGGCGCTTTCGTCGAGTCTGGTCATCGGTTGCTTTCCTTTCCAAGTCCGAGGGCGATCCGGCCGAGGGCGAGGGCCGCGCCCGCCTGGCAGGGTTCGACCACGGGCAGGCCGGTGGCCGCCTCGATCTCGTCGCGGAAGCCGGCCATGCCCGCGCAACCCATGACGAGCACATCCGCACCGTCGGTGTCGCGAAGCGCACGGCCGGTCTCGACCATGGCCGCGAGGGTGCGCGCGGCATCGGCGAGGTCGGCGACGCCGAGGCCGATCGCGCGGTCGCCGGCGAGGCGGTCGGACACGCCCATCGCCCCGAAGGCGCGCAGGTGCCGGGGCACCGAGGCCGGCAGGATCGAGATCACCCCGAAGCGCTGGCCCAGCGCGAGGGCCATCAGCACGCCGGCTTCCTGAATGCCCACCACCGGCAGGCTCGTCCGGTCGCGCAAGGCGTGCAGCCCGGGGTCGCCGAAACAGGCGATGACATAGCCGGTGGCATCCGCCTGCGCGGCGGCGAGCGCGAGCATGGGCGCGATGGTGAGGTCCGCCTCGGCCTGGCTCTCGATGCCCGGCGGTCCTTCGGCGAGCGTCATGCACCGGATCGGCATGCCGAAGCCGCGCAGGGGCGCGAGGGCGGTGTCGATGCCCTTCGTGACCGCCTCCGACGAGTTGGGGTTGATGACGACGAGGGTCACGGCGCGAGGGCTTCGGGCAGGTGCCGACGGTCGATCCAGCGCCCCTGCCCCGGCGCGGCGCGGCATGTGCCCCGCGCGACGATGACCTTGCCGCGCAGGAGCACCGTCTCGGGCCAGCCGGTCACCGTCACGCCCTCGAAGGGGTTGTAGCCCACGTTGTCGTGGAGATCGTCCGCGCCGTAGGTGACCGATTTCTCCGCGTTCCAGATCACGAGGTCGGCGTCCTTGCCGGGCGCGATGGCCCCCTTGGCATCGAGCCCGTAGAGTGCCGCCGGTATGCCGGCGGTGAGTTGCGCGAAGGCTTCGGGGCCCATCCGGCCCTTCGTGACCATGGCGTCGAAGAGAAGCGGCAGGCGGGTCTCCAGCCCCGGCATGCCGTTGGCGATCTCGGGAAACGCGGGGTCGGGCCCGGCGGCGAGCTTGCCCGTCTCGTCGTAGCGGAACGGCGCGTGGTCCGACGAGACGAGATCGAGCGTGCCGTCTTCGAGCGCGACCCAGAGTGCCGCCTGGTCCGCGGCCGTGCGCTGCGGCGGCGAGCACATCCACTTCCCGCCATCGGGGCGCGACAGCACCTCCTCGGTCATGAAGAGGTAATGCGGGCAGGTCTCCGCCCTGACAGGCGCTCCGCGCGCCTTGGCCCGGCGCACCACCTCGGCCCCCTCGGCGGTGGAGACATGGAAGATCATCACCGGCTGGCCGGTATGCTCGGCGAAGCGGCACATCCGCCCGATCGCCTCGATCTCTGCGGCGCGCGGGTGCGAGGCGGCGTGGAACCGGGGCGCGATCTTGCCCGCCGCGATGAGGGCCGACTTCGCCCGTGCGATCAGCGCGTCGTTCTCGGCATGGACGCAGACGAGCGCGCCGGCGGCCTTCGCGGCGTCCATCACCTTCAGGATGGCGGCGTCGTCGAGTCTGATCCCGTAGGTCGTGAACACCTTGATCGAGCGGTGGCCGGCCGCGATCAGGTCCGCGAGGTCCGCTTCGAACGCCTCGACGGAGGTGTCGGCGACGATGAGGTGGAAGGCGTGGTCGATCATCGCCCCCCGGGCAGCACGGGCGGCATAGTCGGCGACCCCGGGGGCGAGCCGCGCGCCCTTCGCTTGAGCGACGAATGAGATCACGCTCGTCGTCCCGCCCATCGCCGCCGAGCGGGTCGCGGTCTCGAATGTGTCGGCGCACATCAGCCCCATGCCCGACATCTGCTCGATATGGGCATGGGGGTCGACGCCCCCCGGCATCACCCATTTGCCGCCCGCGTCGATCTCCCGCGCGGCCCGGCCCGGCGCCTCGCCCACCGACAGGATGCGGCCCCCGGCAACGGCGACATCGCCTTCGATGACGCCCGCCGGGGTCACGACGCGCCCGCCGCGCAGGAGGAGATCGGCCT
>Ga0008833_1001345_pt1 | contig 11346 bp, 9 predicted proteins | sample HotLakConsoUCCLE_FD_62216 | JGI IMG/M metagenome (GOLD analysis project Ga0008833, IMG submission 62216) | Hypersaline microbial mat communities from Hot Lake, Washington, USA - Hot Lake Consortium UCC-LE | ecosystem: Environmental > Aquatic > Non-marine Saline and Alkaline > Hypersaline >... | reverse complement strand
TGGCCGGCAAGATGGGCGGGCCGCGCATGAACGCCGCGCTGGAGACCTTCGCCGCGCTGGTGACACTGGCCTTCTTCGTGGTGCTGGCCTGGCAGTTCCTGCGCATGACCGGGCAATTCGCCGAGGCCGGGCGCACCACGCGCACGATCGGCATTCCGCTGGCGCCCTGGTGGTGGATCACCTGCGCGATCATGGCCGCCTGCGTGCCGGTGCAGGCCTATGTGGCCTGGGCCTGGGCACGCGCGCTGGTATCGGGCACGACACCGCAGCACGCGGCGCTGGCCCATGCGGACACGATGGACACGGGGACAGCCTGACATGGTCACGGATCCACTGACGACGGGCCTTCTGGGCCTTGGGGCCATGTTCGTGCTGATCGTCCTGCAGGTGCCCGTGGGCATCGCCATGGGCGTGGTGGGCGTGGTGGGCACCGGGCTGATCATCGGCTTCGGGCCGGCGCTGACGCTCTTGGCGACCGAGCCCTCCTCGGCGATGGGGGCCGAGGGGCTGGCGGTGATCGCGCTGTTCCTGCTGATGGGCAACCTCGCCCATGCGGGCGGGCTGTCGGACGAGCTTTACCGGCTGGCCTACGTGTTCCTGGGCCACCGGCGCGGCGGGCTGGTCTTTGCCACGATCGGGGCCTGCGCCGGCTTCGGCGCGGTCTGCGGCTCTTCGGTGGCGACGGCCGCGACCATGGCCCGGATCGCCCTGCCGCAGATGGTGGCGCGGGGCTATTCCAAGTCGCTGGCGGCGGGCGCCATCGCCTCCGGCGGGACGCTGGGCATGATCATCCCGCCCTCGGTCGTGATGATCCTCTACGCGATCCTCACCGAGAACTCGATCATCGCGCTGTTCCTGGCCGCGGTGATCCCGGGCCTGATGGCGGTGCTGTTCTATTTCGGCGCCATCGCCATCGCGGTGCGGCTGAACCCCGATGCCGCCCCGCGCGGCCCGCGCAGCGACTGGGCCGAGCGCAAGCGCGTCGCGCGCACCAGCTGGGCGGTGGTGCTGCTGGCGCTGATCGTGTCGGGCGGGATCTATTCCGGCGTCTTCACCGTGTCCGAGGCGGCCGCGGTGGGCGCCTCGGTGGCGCTGCTGCTGGCGCTGATCCGGCGGCGGCTGACGCGCTGGAACTTCCTGTCCTGCCTGGGCGAGACCGCCTCCAATACCGGGCTGATCTTCATCATCATCATCGGCGCCTCGGTGTTTTCCTACTTCGCCACGCTGTCGGGCCTGCCGGCGGCCACGGTGGACTGGATCGAGGGGCTGGGCATGCCGCCGCTGATGGTGATCGCCTGCCTGATGCTGTTCTACCTGATCCTCGGGTCGATCTTCGACACCATCGCCGCGATGGTGCTGACCCTGCCCTTCGTCTACCCGCTGGTGACCGGGCTGGGCTACGATCCGATCTGGTGGGGCGTGGTCAACGTGGTGGTGATCGAGCTGGGCATGATCACCCCGCCCATCGGCATCAACGTCTTCGTGCTGCACGGCATGGCGCGCGACCTGCCGCTGTCCACGATCTTCCGCGGCGTGGTGCCCTTCCTGCTGGCCGATACGGCGCGACTGGTGATCCTGATCCTCTTCCCGGCGCTCAGCCTCTGGCTGCCGGGCGTGCTGGGATGGCTGTGACCATGGAAGTCTCCGATTACGGGCAAAAAGGCTGCATCGGCGTTCTGACGCCGCAGGCCAACACCACGGTAGAGCCGGAATTCTGGTGCCTGCTGCCGCCGGGCTGGTCGCTGGTGAATGCGCGCCTCGTGTCGGAGCGCGGCACCATCGAGGAGCGGCTGGTGCAGTACACCGAGCGGTTCGCCGAGACCGCCGAGCGCTTCGCCAACGCGCCGCTGACCGCGATCGCGGCGGCCTGCACCGGAGCCTCCTACCTGATCGGCGCCGAGGCCGAGCGCCGCATCGTGGACGAGATCGAGGCGCGCCGGGGCGTGCCCTTCCTGACCGCCGCGCTGGCGGCGGCGGGCGCGCTGAAGGCGATGGGCGCGAAGCGGATCGCGCTGCTGACCCCCTATCCCGAGAGCCTGAACGCCAGGTCCGCCCCCTACTGGGAGGGGCATGGCTTCGAGGTGGTGGCCAAGGCCGGCCCGGCGCTGGAGACCACCGCCTTCCACCCGATCTACGCCATGCGCGGCGGCGGCGTGCTGCAAGCCTACGAGGAGCTTTCGCAAACCGGCGCGGATGCGGTGCTCATGCTGGGCACCGGCATGACCACGCTGGGCCCGATCCTGGCGGGACGCGCGCGCGGCGGCTTGCCCGCGATCTCGTGCAACATCGCGCTGGCCTGGGCGGCGGTGCAGGGCCGCAGCTGGCAGGACCTGGAGCCCGCGGGAATAACGGACTGGCTGGAGGGCAGGCATTGGCGCGACCGGCTGGCCTGCCTGTTCCCCGACCTGGTGCCCGAGGCGCCGCGGCAGGCCCCTGCCCGGCCTTGACGCCGGGGCAGGGTCTTGGAAGGGTGCGCCGGCAGCGCGCGAGGGAGGGCAGATGGCCGAGATCACCGAACGGGGCGCGGGCCCGCGCCTGCCCGTGACCGAGATGGTCAACGCCTTCGTGGCGTTCCTCTTCGCCGCCTCCGCCCCGGTGGCGATCATCCTGGGCGCGGGCGTGCGCGGCGGGCTGAGCGAGGCGGACCTGGCCTCGTGGCTCTTCGCGGCCTTCGCGGTGAACGGGGTGCTGACCATCGGCATGTCGGTGGTCTATCGCCAGCCGCTGGCCTTCTTCTGGACGATCCCCGGCACGGTGCTGGTGGGCGCGGCGCTGCAATCGCTGAGCTTCACCGAGGTGATCGGCGCCTACCTGCTGACGGCGGTGCTGTTGCTGGCGCTGGGGCTGACCGGCTGGGTCAAGGCGGCGATGGACCGGCTGCCCATGCCCATCGTGATGGCCATGGTGGCGGGCGTCTTCGTGGAATTCGGGCTGGACTGGATCCGCGCCTTCGAGCGGGATTTCGTGCTGGTGGCGGCGATGACGGCCACCTTCTTCGTCCTCACGGTGATGCCGCGCGCGCAGAAGGTGTTTCCGCCCATGATCGGGGTGCTGATCGCGGGGCTGGCTGTGCTGCTGGTGCAGGGCGGCGAAGGCGTGGCGGCCGAAGGGCCCGCGCGCATTTTCGCGGCGCCGGTGCTCTACGCGCCCGAATTCTCGCTGGCGGCGGCGCTGGAGCTGGTGGTGCCGCTGGCGGTGACGGTGATCGCGGCGCAGAACGCGCAGGGCATCGTGATCCTGCGCTCGGCCGGGCACAACCCGCCGGTCAACGCGATCACCACCGCCTGCGGCGGCACCTCGGCGGTGACGGCGCTGCTGGGCTGCGTCTCCACCTGCCTCACCGGGCCGTCGAACGCGATCCTCGTCTCGGGCGGGCCGGTGTCGCGGCACTGGATCGCGGCGGTGCTGCTGGGGGCGCTGGCGATCCTGTTCGGGATCTTCGCGCCGCTGGTGACGAACCTGCTGCTGGCCACGCCCACCGCGTTCCTGAGCACGCTGGCGGGTCTGGCGCTGCTGCGCACGCTGCAGGCGGCCTTCCAGACCTCGTTCAAGGGCGATTTCTCGCTGGGGGCGATGATCGCGTTCCTGGTGACCATGGCGGGGGTGCCGATCTTCAATATCGGCGCGCCGTTCTGGGGGCTGGTCTTCGGCGTGGCCACCAGCCTGCTGCTGGAGCGCGAGGCGTTCCGCGCGCGCTGAGCTCCCGGCCCGGCACGGGCGCCGCGAACAGACGCCCGGCCGCGTCCTCCGCCACCGGCGCGCCTGCAAATGGCGGGCGGCCGATCTTCGATATCGGCGCGCCGTTCTGGGGGCTGGTCTTCGGCGTGGCCACCAGCCTGCTTCCGGAGCGCGAGGCGTTCCGCGCGCGCTGAGTTCCCGGCCCGGCAGGGGCGCCGCGAACAGACGCTCGGGCGCGTCCTCCGCCACCGGCGCGCCTGCAAATGGCGGGCGGCCGATCTTCAATATCGGCGCGCCGTTCTGGGGGCTGGTCTTCGGCGTGGCCACCAGCCTGCTGCTGGAGCGCGAGGCATTCCGCCCGCGCTGAGCTCCCGGCCCGGCGCCCGGCCCGCCCGCTCAACGCTTGTCGCGCATCGCCCGTTGCAGCGCAGCGGCAAGCGCGCCCTGCGCGCCGGCGCTCTCTGCCGGGGTCGCCGCGGCGGGTTTGCCCCGCGGCTTGCCCAACGGCCGTTTCTGCGCATCGGGCCGCGGCGCTGCCTCGTCGGGCCGTGCCTCGCGGCGCATGGAAAGGCCGATGCGCTTGCGCGGAATGTCGACCTCGACCACACGCACCTTCACCACGTCGCCCGCCTTGACCACCTCGTGCGGATCCTTGACGAAACGATCGGCCAGCTGGCTGATATGGACCAGCCCGTCCTGGTGCACGCCGATATCCACGAAGGCGCCGAAGGCGGCCACGTTCGTTACCGTGCCCTCCAGCATCATTCCCGGTTTCAGGTCGCGGATATCCTCGACCCCGTCGGCGAAACTCGCCGTGCGAAAGCTCGGGCGCGGGTCGCGCCCGGGCTTTTCCAGCTCTGTCAGGATGTCGCGCACCGTGGGCAGGCCGAACCGCTCGTCGACGAAGCTTGCCGGATCGAGCCCCTTCAGCGCGGCGCCGTTGCCCATGATCGCGCGCAGGTCCCGCCCGCACGCGGCCACGATGCGCCGGGCGACGCCGTAGGCCTCGGGATGAACGGCGGAGGCGTCCAGCGGCTCGTCCCCGTCGCGGATGCGCAGGAAGCCCGCGGCCTGTTCGAAGGCACGGGGGCCGAGCCCCTGCACCTTCAGCAGCGCCTTGCGGGTGGCGAAGGCGCCATGCGCGTCATGATGCGCGACGACCGCCTCCGCCAGCCTTGGGCCCAGGCCCGAGACATGCGCCAGCAGCGGCGCCGAGGCGGTGTTCAGATCCACGCCCACCGCGTTCACCGCATCCTCGACCACGGCCTCCAGCGTCTGGGCCAGGCGGCGCTGATCGACATCGTGCTGATACTGGCCGACGCCGATGGATTTCGGCTCTATCTTGACCAGCTCGGCCAGCGGATCCTGCAGGCGCCGCGCGATCGAGACCGCGCCGCGCAGGCTGACATCGAGATCGGGAAATTCGCGCGCGGCCAGTTCCGAGGCGGAATAGACCGAGGCGCCCGCCTCCGACACCACCACCTTGACCGGGCTCGGCCCGTCCTTGGGCAGGCGGCGCAGCGCATCCGCCACCAGGCGCTCCGTCTCGCGGCTGGCGGTGCCGTTGCCGATGGCGATCAGCTCGACCCCGTGCCGCCGGACCAGCGACAGCAGCGTCGCCTCGGAGCCGGCCAGGTCGTTCCTGGGCTGGAACGGGTAGAGCGTGGCGGTCTCCAGCAGCTTGCCCGTGGCATCCACCACGGCGGCCTTCACCCCGGTGCGGATCCCGGGATCGAGCCCCAGCGTCGGACGTGCGCCCGCCGGTGCGGCCAGCAGAAGGTCGCGCAGGTTGTGGGCGAAGACCTCGATCGCGGCCTCGTGCGCGCGGGCGCGCAATTCGCTCATCAGGTCGACATACATCGACATGCTGAGCTTGACTTGCCAGACCCAGGCCGCCGCCTGCCGGAGCCAGAGATCCCCGGGCGCGTCGCCCTCGATGCCGATCTCGGCGGCGATCATCGCGATGGCGCGTGCCGGGCCGGTCTCCGCATCGGGGCCGGGCGCGATGTCTATGGTGATCGCCTCTTCCTTGGCGGCGCGCAGGATCGCCAGCGCGCGGTGGGCGGGGATCCCGGCCCAGCCCTCGCTGTGATCGAAATAGTCCGAGAACTTCGCCCCCGCCTCTTCCTTGCCGGGCACGACACGGGCGGTGATGACGGCCTCGCGCCGCATGAAATCGCGCAGCCGGCCAAGCAGCCCCGCGGTCTCCGACAGGTCCTCCACGAGGATGTCGCGCGCGCCGGCAAGCGCCTCTTTCGCGCCCGGCACGGCCTCGGACAGGTAGCGCGCGGCCAGCGCCTCGGGGCTGGCGCGCCGGTTGGTGCGGATCTCGGCCAAGAGCGGCTCCAGCCCGTTCTCGCGCGCGATCATCGCCCTGGTGCGGCGCTTGGGCTTGAAGGGCAGGTAGATGTCCTCGAGCGCTGCCTTGGTGCCGGCGGCGAGGATCGCGCAGGGCAAGATCGTCGGTCAGCTTGCCCTGCGCGCGGATCGACTCGAGAATGCTGCTCCGGCGTGCCTCCATCTCTCGCAGGTAGACGAGCCGGTCGGCCAGAAGGCGCAGCTGGCTGTCGTCGAGCCCGCCGGTCGCCTCCTTGCGGTAGCGCGCGACAAAAGGAACGGTCGCGCCTTCGTCCAGCAGTCTGGCCGCGGCGTCGACCTGCCGCGCGGAGGCCCCGATTTCGTCGGCGATCTGGCGGTGGATGCGGTCATCGGTGGATGTCACGGGGGATCTCCTGTGCGGGGCGGAATCCCGGATTACCCGCTTCTTCGCCACCCGCCAAGGGACTGCCGGAAGGTTTCGCCCGGAGGTTTCGCCCGGAGGTTTGGCCATCCCGCCCGGTCGTGGCGCGTGTTCGGGCGCGCTGCCCTGCGCGCCGGTGCCGCGGGAAGAAGGCTCACCGGTCGGGCGGGGGCTTGCGGCCAGCCCGTGGCTGGGGCCGGGTGGGGATTTCCTTCAGCAGCCCACCCACGCCCATGGCGGCGATGTCCCCGGCGCTCACCTCCAGCCCGCAGGCCACGCGCGCCAGCACCCAGTCCGCGCCGTTGAGCGCGGGCGAGCGGGCGCAGCCCGGCAGGCCGATCACCGGCCGGCCGCCCTGCGCACCGAGAAACAGCAGGTTGCCCGGGTCCACCGGCATGCCGAAACGGTCCACCCGGCCGCCGGCGCGGCGCACCGCCTCGGGGGCCACGTCGGCCGGGTCGGACGTGGCCGATCCGGTGAGGATCAGCACCAGATCGCCCGGCGTGGCGGCAATGGCGGCGGCCAGCGTCGCCTCCTCGTGCGGGACGGTGACGGGGCCCAGCATGGCAAGGCCCAGCGCCTCCAGCCGGCCGGCGATGGCGGGCACGCCCTTCTCGCCCGCGCCGCCGGGGATCTCGGTCACGATCAGGGCGGCGTCGCGCAGCACCGGGCGGGCCAGCCGGATGGCGGCCTGCCCCGCCGCGCAGGCCCGCGCCACGTCCGCCCCCGAAACCGCGTAGGAGATGATCTTGACGGTGCCCACCATCCCGCCCGCCCGCATCTGCTGGAAGGGCGGCACGGTGGCCAGGGTGATCATCGGATCCACGAGATTGAGCGCGTGCAGGCGCGGCGCGTCCAGCACCACCACGCCCGGCCCTTCGGCCACCAGGTTCACCCGGCCGGTGAAGGGCTTGGTCAGCCGCAACCCGGCCACCGCCGGGTCGGGCACCAGCGCGGCGGCGATGCGGGCGGCGGCGGCGTCCTCGTGCAGGTCGTCCGGGTCGAGCCTTGCGGCGATCACCTGCGCATGGCCCTCGCCCGCCAGCCGGTCGAGCGCGGCGCGGTCGAGCCGCAAGCCCTTCTTCAGCTTGCCATCGGCCAGGCGAACCGAATGGGCGAGGATCGCGCCCTCGGCCTCCTCGAGCCCGACGGGGCCGAACCTCATGCGCCGCGCCTCAGCACCCGGGTCATCTGCGCGAGGATCGAGACCGCGATCTCGGCGGGTCCGGCGGCGCCGATATCGAGGCCCACGGGCCCATGGATGCGGGCGATCTCGGCCTCGGAAAAGCCCGCCGCGCTCAGCCGCTCCACCCGTTTCGCATGGGTGCGGGTGGAGCCCAGCGCGCCGATATAGAACACCTCGGCGCGCAGCGCGCGGTGCAGCGCCGGATCGTCCAGCTTGGGATCGTGGGTGAGCAGCACCAGCGCGGTGCGGGCGTCGAGGCCGATCGCGTCCAGCGCCTCGTCCGGCCAGTCATGCACCAGCCGCTCGCCCGGAAAGCGGTTGTCCGAGGCGAAGGCCTCGCGCGGGTCCACCAGTACCGGGTCGTAGCCCGCGATCCGCGCCATGGGCAGCAGTGCCTGGGCGATATGCACCGCGCCCACCACGATCAGCCGCAGCGGCGGGTTGTGGATGGCCACGAAGGTGCGGCCGTCCTCCTCGACGCCGGAGCGGTCCATGCGGAAGCGCTCGGCCCAGCCTGCCGTGTCCAGCCGGCGCGGCGTGGTGCCTTCGAGGTCAGTGACATAGGCCACCGGACGGCGCGCGGCGCGGTGAGTCACCAGTTCTGCCAGCATCGGCTCCGGGAGCGCGCCGCCCACCGGCTCCACCAGCACGCGGATCGTGCCGCCGCAGGCGAGGCCCACGGCGAAGGCGTCGGCATCGGAGACGCCGAATTCCAGCAGGCGGGCGTCACCCTGCTCGATCGCCTCCAGCGCCTCGGCCACCACCGCGCCCTCGACGCAGCCGCCCGAGACGGAACCCTCGATCTCGCCCTCGCCCGAGACGGCGAGCTGCGCGCCCACCCGGCGGGGCGCGCTGCCCCAGGTCTCCACCACGGTGGCCAGCGCCGCGCCGCGCCCGGCCCGGTGCCAGGCGAGCGCCGTCTCGGGGATGTTGTCGAAACTGTCCATGCGTCGCCGCCTCCCTCGCCGCGTTTCCCCCAAGTTAGGCGCCCCGGGCACGAACGGAAAGGGCCGCGTCCAGGATCGGACGCGGCCCCTGGCCGGGCGAGGCTCGACGGGCGCCGCACGGGGTGCGCGGCGCGGCTTATTCGGCCGGCTGCTGCACCCGGCGCCGTTCGGGCATCAGCCGCTCGGGCAGGCCGAAGGCCAGCGCGATGAAGCCCAGCCCCAGCACGATGCCCAGGATGTCGCCCGGCAGGCCGGTGACGCCCTCGTAGGACGACCCCGATACGCTGCCCAGCGTGACCTTGCCGCCGGCCACGTCATCCAGCAACCCGGCGGATTTCCAGGCCGGGTAGGTCAGCATGTAGGCGGCGGCGCCCAGCAGGCCGCCCGCGATGAAGAACAGCGCGTCCTTGCGTCCCGCGGCGGCGGCGGCGACGCCGGTGCCGGGGCAGAAGCCCGAGGCGGCCCAGCCCGCGCCCAGCATCAGCCCGCCGATGAACACGCCCGCATAGGCGGCTTTCACCGACATGTGGCCCACATCCACGAGGCCCAGCATCTGCCCGCCGAACATCAGCACGGAGCCGGTGCCGATGGCCAGAAGGATGGTCTTCATCAGGTGCAGGTTGGTCAGGTTCAGCATGCGCCAGATCCAGCCGGGATTGGTGGCGCCGATGCGGTCGAGCACGAAGCCGAAGGCGGCTCCGATGACGATGGCGAGAAGGATCGTTGTCATGGCTCAGGCCTCCTTGCGATACAGCGCGATGGCCACCGGAATGGCGGCGGCGAAGGCGCCTGCGGCGAAGATGTAGCCCGACAGCGCGGTCTGCATCATGCCCGACATCATGTGCCCCGAGGTGCAGCCACCCGCGAGCCGCGCGCCGTAGAGCACCACGAAACCGCCGAGAAAGGCCACCGCGTAGCGCTTCCACGGTGCATCGCCGAAATTGGCACGCCAGAGCGCCGGGGCGACGCGCTCGGCCCGGTCGAGCCCGCCGCGCAGCATCGAGGACAGGAACGCTCCGGCTGCCATGGCGAGCACGAAGACGAAGCTGTAGTTGAGCGGGTTGGCGGCGTTGCCCGCGTATTTGCCGTTCGACTTGGCGAGATAGGCGTTCGAGGAGGTATAGCCCTCCTCGGTCTGCTCGATCAGCGTGGGGTTGGCGATGTCGCCGATGATCGCGTCGAGGATGACGAATTGCGTGGACACGCCGATGGGCTTGACCAGCAGCACCGCCAGGAAGAACACGAGCCCGAGCGCAAGCCCGCCGGTTTTCCAGTTCAGTGGCATGGGGAATGCTCCCTTTCCGATTCATATTCCACGATCAGAATAGAAAACATATTCGGCTTTCGGCATGATTCAGATCAAACCGGCGCGGTGAAGCAAGCAGGGGTGGGTCGAGACCCACCCTACGGACAGACGCCGGATCGCGATGCGCGATCTGTCGAGCGGAGGCTGGCAGGGTGGGTCTCGACCCACCCTGCAGGCAGTGTCAGCCGGCGCGCAGCTCGGCCATCAGGCGGGCCTTCTCGCCCGCATCCGCGGGGCGCGAGATGACCCTGGCCAGTTCCTCCAGCGAGGCGATCGAATGGCCCGCGCGGAAACTGTCCACATGGGGCAGCATGGCGCGGATGCCCTGGGCGCGCGGGGCGAATTCGCCGAAGCGCAGCAGCGGGTTGATCCAGATGAGCCGGCGCGAGGAGAGGTGCAGCCGCTCGATCTCCTTCTCCAGGCGGTCGGGATCGTCACGGTCCAGCCCGTCGGTGATCAGCAGCACCACCGCCCCCTGCCCCATCACCCGGCGCGACCAGTCGCGGTTGAAGGCGTGCAGGCATTCTCCGATCCGCGTCCCGCCCTCCCAGTCCTGCGCCTGGGCGCCGGCGGCGGCCAGCGCGGCGTCCACGTCGCGCCTGGCCAGGTGGCGGGTGATGTTGGTGAGCCTCGTGCCGAAGGTGAAGGCATGGACCTGCGCCCAGCCCGCCCCCCTGGCATTGGCCACCGCGTGCAGGAAATGCAGCACCACCCGGCTGTACTGGCTCATCGAGCCCGAGATGTCGCACAGCGCCACCAGGTTGGGCCAGCGCGGCCGGGGGCGGGCATGCACCAGCCTGTGCATCTCGCCGCCCTGGCGCATCGCGGCGCGCAGCGTGGCGCGGCGGTCGATCTTGCGGCCCAGGTGGCTGACCTGGCCGCGGCGCGAGGGGATCGGCTGCACCGGCAGCGAGAGCTGGGCCAGCATGCGCTTGGCCCGGGCCATCTCCTCGGTGCTCATCTGTTCGAAATCGAGCGTGCGCAGCCGTTCTTCGGACGACATGGTGAGCGAGGCGTCGATCTCGATCTCGGTCTCCTCGTCGCCGGGGGGTGTCTCGGGCTGCTGTTCGGCCTCGGCCCCGTCGAGCAGCGCCTCGGCGGCGCGTTTCTCGGCGGACTGGGCCTGCCGATCCTCGGCCACGCCACGCACCGCGGGCAGCAGGAGCGACATCATGTGTTCCATGTAGCGCGGGTCGCGCCAGAACAGACGGAACACCTGGGAGAAGGTGGCCCGCTCCTCGGGGCGGGAGACGAAACAGGCGTGCAGCACCCAGTAGAAATCGCGCCGGTCCGTGAAGCCCGCAGCCTCCACCGCGCGGATCGCGTCGATCACCCGGCCGGTGCCCACCCGCAGCCCGGCCTTGCGCAGCGCACGGGCGAAATGGGTGATGTTCTCGGCGAGCCGGGGATTTTCGGGCAGGTCGAGCGGGGCGTATTCAGGCATCGTGTGCGCGGGCCTCGGGCGGTGTCGAGGAGGCGCCGCCCCCTC
>Ga0008833_1001341_pt1 | contig 11380 bp, 16 predicted proteins | sample HotLakConsoUCCLE_FD_62216 | JGI IMG/M metagenome (GOLD analysis project Ga0008833, IMG submission 62216) | Hypersaline microbial mat communities from Hot Lake, Washington, USA - Hot Lake Consortium UCC-LE | ecosystem: Environmental > Aquatic > Non-marine Saline and Alkaline > Hypersaline >... | reverse complement strand
CGGCCACCGGCGAGGAAAGCCCCTTGATCCGCGCGGCCTGCTCGGAGACTGCGTTGTCGAGGGCGAGCGGACCGTCCACATCCGCGCCGGTGATCTCGCCCCGATCGGCCATCTTGCAGATCGCGGCGGCGGTGATCGTCGAGGGGATGTCCGCCGTCACCGTCTCGACGGCTGAAAGGAGGGCGACCTTCGGGCGTTCGATGCCGACCGCGTGGGCGAGGTCGATCGTGTTCTGAACGATGTCACGCAAGGTCGAAAGATCCGGCGCGATGTTGACGGCCGCGTCCGCGACGAACAGAAGCCGCGGGTATCCGGGAAGATCTTCGACGAAGACATGACTCAGACGCCGGCGCGTGCGCAATTCGCGGCGGGCAAGCACCGCGCGCAGGAGCGTGTCGGTGTGGATTCTGCCCTTCATGATCGCCGCGCACTCGCCGTTGACAGCGAGTTCCGCGGCCTGCGCCGCCGCGTCGTCGGCGTCAGCCGCATCGATCGTCTCGATGCCGGACAAATCGAGGCCCTGGGCGTCGGCCGCGGCGCCAAGCTCCCCAAGCGGGGCGATCAGCACCGGTTCGATCAGTCCCGCCTCTGCACTGTCGAGCGCGCCCGCCAGCGATGGTCCGTCTGTCGGGTTGACCACAGCTGTACGGACCCGGCCCGCATGGCGGCCGAGTTCCTCGATGTGATCGAGCCTGTCGGGTGCTGCGTCGGGCTCGAGCGCCACGGTTCGTCCGAAGGGCCGAGACAGGGGCACCGTCGGTGCGGTCACCTCGATCTTTCCCGAAACGATGGTATCTCCGCCTGCCGTGCGACACAGACAGTCGAGCACGACGGAACCCGCCGCCTCGTCGAGAGCGGCGACCCTTACCTCTGCAATCGCCGTATCGCCCTCCCGGAGCGCTCCGGAAAAGTCGAGCGACAGACTGCGCAATTCGCTTCCCAGCCCCGGGAACCGGCTGGCGATCAGGGACATGAGCATGCCAAGGCCCGTCCCGCCGGCCGACAGCATCGCCCGGAAGCGCGGATCCGCCGCCAGTTCGCGGTCTACCGCATGTCCCGTGACATCGGCCGCAAAGGTCACGAAGGACCGTATGTCGGATTGGGTGATGTCTCGCCGGAGGTGTTCGATATCGCCCGTTCGCAGGCTGTCGAACGTGCGGTTGGTCACGCGATGGGTCATCTCTGCTCCCGGGGATCGGCTCGCGATTCTCGCGCGGATCCTTCTCCCATCTTCTCCGCCGCGACACCGGGCTTCAAGTATCGGGGACCTTGGGGTGACGGGTGTGGCGGTGCGTGCCGGTGCGAGGCATCGGGGCGGGTTCGCCGCGCTTCATCCTGCGCGAAATCCCATGGACCAAAGTGCAGAGAAGAAAAAGCCCGGCGGCCGCGGCGAATGTGACCGGTAGCCAGACATAGAAACCCAGCGAAAGCACGATGGTCACGAGACCACGCGCCAGACCGGACCCGGTCATCAGAGTCAGGACGAAGCTGAGGCGGCTCACCGGAACCCCCGGGGATGAACACTTGTCGGGAGGCAGCCTTTCGAACTTGACCGAAGGCGGCATTAACGGCCGTTAACGACTGCAGCGCCCTAGGGTGCTTCGCTTCGCGACATGCCGAAGCCGGAATGGACCGAAGCTTGAGATGACGCGCGAGACCGATCTTGTCCTCGACCGATTGCTTGAGTGTCACGGGACCCTGTTCTCGGCGGAGCTCGGTCTCGACTTGGAAAAGAACACGCCATCGGTTCTCTTCCGCTGGCTCTGCGCTGCGCTTCTGATGAGCGCGCGCATTTCCCACGACACGGCACTGGTGGCCGCCCGCGCGCTCGCCGATGCGGGCTGGACCACGGCGCATCGGATGGCGGAAAGCACATGGGAAGACCGGGTCCGTGTGCTCAACCGCTCAGGCTATGCGCGATACGACGAGAGCACAGCCCGGATGCTTGGCGACACCGCGCGTCGGCTGCTGGACGAATACGATGGCGATCTGCGCAAGCTGCGCGCTGAGTCCGGGAACGACCCAGAAAGACAGCGGGCGGCGCTGAAGGCATTCAAGGGCATCGGGAACGTCGGTGCTGACATCTTCCTTCGGGAACTGCAGACGGTCTGGTCCGAGCATTATCCCTTCCTCGACGACAAGGCGCGCACTGCCGCGCGGCGGCTCGGTCTGCCTGACACGGCGGAGGCGCTCGCCGAATTGGTCGGCCGCGATCGCTTCGCACGCCTCTCGACAGCGCTTGTCCGGGCGCAGATCGCCGATGTCGACCGGAATGCACTCCTCGAAGAGGCGGGCGAGGCTGGCAGATGACCGATGCCGGGTTCGTCATCTACAGGGTCCGGAGCCAGACCGCTCCGCCGGAGGGCCGGTATGAATTTCGTGTCTGGCCAAGATCTCCGCATCCGGCCGGCTCGGCCCTGCAACGCTTCTGGCCGCAAGTCGGTGCGGAACGTCGCACGGACGTCTATCTGGTGCACGCCGCCAGCGATCTCTTGCTCGTGAAGCTGCGTGACGGGCAGCGGCTCGAGATCAAGCGCCGTGGCCACGACGTCGGCTCCGTGCAATACTGGAGCACGCAGTTCTCGACCGGCTTTCCCCTGGCGGCGCAGGAACGGGCCGCGCTGGCGGAGGCCCTGGACCTGACAAGGGGCCTCTCGGCCGATGCCGCCCTCTCACCCGCGCACCTGCTCGCGACGCTCGATGCGCGCGCCGAACTCGTCGTCCCGAAACGGGTGCGCAAGTCGCGGCTTCTCTTCCTCTCCGGTGCGTGCCGGGCGGAGGTCTGCCGGGTGGCCGTCGGTTCCTGGACAGGCCTCACGATCGCACTCGAGGCCCCTGATCTTCCGTCGATCGCCGTGGCGGTCGATGACCTGCGCCTCGGATCGCTGCCGAACCGGTCCTATGGCGAGGCTCTGGTTCGTCTGGCGAACCCGTCGCCGCAGGATCGAAGGAGATTGCCCTCCGGCGCCGGGACGCATCAGGAGGAACCAGCGCCATGAAACGGCTGGGTTCCGACCGGCTCGTCGGCCCAGAAGATGCTTGCCGTCTCGACATGACGTTTCGCATCGGGCGCGAAGGCGGGTTCGCCGACGTCGGCAATCCCGCCACGTTGAAGGCGAAGCTTGGCCATCGGGCCGGGTACGGGGGTGGCAATGCCCGAAATCCGGAACGATGAGCGTGGTTCGGCAGACCCCTGGACGATCGATCCTGCGGACTTCCCCGCAGCCGGCGGGCCGATGCGGCAGTTGAAATTTCTTCTCGATTATGCCGTGCTCGCCCCGTCCGGGCACAACAGCCAGCCTTGGCTCTTCCGCATCGGCGACGGATGGGTCGAGGTTCACGCCGACAGAACCCGTCGGCTTCCCGTCGTCGACCCGGGGCTGGAGCGATGACGCAGATCGTAACGAGCTTGTCGATCGGGAGTCGCTCACAGGGGCTGGCCCCCTCGGCCAGTATCTCGCCGTCGGCATTCTGGATGGGCACGTTCGGCATGGCTTCCGGTGTGATGCCCTCGCGGCGCCTCGCAACTCGCACAGGGCTGTCTGCCTATGGCTCAGATATCTATCGAAAAAGTGATTGAGTGTCGAGACAAGGAAGCTGATCACGTGCGAACTCGGCCGCAGCATGCGTCGGGCTTCATCGCCGGCGAAGCCACATTCTTTGTCTCCTTCACCGAAGAGGCGGCGCAGACGCCGGTTTGCCACCTCGCCGACGGGGGCGGGACGGGCTGGTATCGTGGGAAACGCCGGCCGGAGCCGGTCGAGTAAGCTTGGACGCTTGACGGGCCGGGGTTCGGAAAATGGGGCCTCGACGAGAGGGGGCGGGAAAAGTTCCCGCCCCTTCCGCACCATTATCAGAAAAGGTCCACTCGGTAAGGGTTGGTCGACCAGGAGAGGCGCGCGAGTTGCAGGAGCCGTTCGCGCGGTTCCGTGGCCGCGGCACCTCCGCCGTGGGCGGCGAGGATTTCCTCGAAAGCCGACTGGCTCGATGCGCCGAAGGCGCCGTCGACCGTAACGGATCCGCCGAGCTCGTTGATGAGCTTCTGCGCCGCCCCGTCGAGGTCGCTCTCGGACAGGAAGTCGAGCAGTTCCTCGGCGTCGCTGGTATAGCGGTTGCCCCGCAGGGTCGCCCCCTTGGCCGCGAAGACCGCAGCGTCGAAGAGGTCGTAGTCGCCGGGGCGCTCCTGTCCGATCAGAAGGGCGGCGCTGACGGCGGAGCGCGTGTCGCCGCGGCTCATGCCTTCGGCGAACCATTCGACCGCGCGCTCCGGGTTCGCCCCGCCCGGAGCGCGTCCGTCGCGGTACATCCGGCCGATGTTGAACGGTGCCGTCGGATGCCCTTCGGCAGCGGCGCGGTTGAAGTACTCGTAGGCTTGGGCGTCGTCCACTTCCAGCCCGGCGCGGCCGCGGTAATGGGCGATGCCGAGGCTGTTGTAGCCGTAGATGTCGCCCCGGCTCGCGCTCTCGCGCAGGTAGCGCAGGCCGCGCTCGCCGTCGAAGTATTCAGAATCCGCGTCGAGGTAGAAGGAGGCGAGGTCGTTCATCGCGAAGGTGTGGCCGACTTCGAGCGAGCGCATCACGAGGTCGTAGCCTTCGACCTCGATCGCGTCGGTGCCGCCAAAGCGCATGAGCTGCCGGCCGAGGGCATAGAAAGCGTAAGGGTCGCCCTCGTCGACGCCCCGGGCATAGAGCGCGAGCACGTCTTCCGGAGCAGCGCCGCCGATCACCCGGTCCTCCTGACGCGCGCGTTCGAGCGCCACGATGCCGAGGGAATACCAGGCCCTTGCATGGCCGAGATCACGCGCCGCCGCGAACGCCGCCTCGGCGCCGTCGAGATCGCGCAGCGCGAGGAGAGCGCGGCCCTTCTGAAAGTGAAAGCGACCGATCTCGGGAGAGGCTTCTATGGCGGCCTCGCAGGCGGCAAGCGCGGTCTCGGGTTCGATTTCATTGGGATAGCGCGTGATGCCCATGCCGTCGGGGTCGAGATGGTCGCCGGCGTGAAAGTCGCATTTGCCGGGGCGCAGTTCCAGCGCGATGGTGCGCTCGGTTCCGCTCACCTGAAGCGTGAGGCTGTCGTCGATCCGCTCGTTCTCGAGCGAGAGGGCCGGGATCTGGACGGATGTATCGACAAGAAGCAAGCGGTCGATCTCGGCCGGCGAGAGGTCACGCCCCTCGACCTCCTGGCGGCGGCCGTCCTCCTGGGGAAGCACGAGACGGCCGGTGTCGGGAGCTCTGCCGATCGTGACGCGGTCGGTCGGTGCGAGATCGAGCGCGTTCAGCAACGCCGGGCCGATGGCGATCTCGGACTGGAAATCAGCCTCGATGATGGCCGACACGGTGACGTCGCTTGCCGAAACGAGTTCCTCGGGACCGGTCTCGGCGATGCGGGCGAGCCCGCGGCTCTGGCCGGTTCCGAAGCTCGAGACGGGGAGGGGACGCGTGAGTGCGGCGCCTATCCCGAAGCTTGCGGGCTCGATCAGGGTGGAACTGTCCCACGGCACCTGACGGCCCTGGGTTTCCGTGTAGACCGCGCGGCGGACATCTTCGAAGACGTCCTGGATCTCGTCGTCGGGACGCGCGCTCGCTTCGGTGACGAGGGCGGCGGTGAAAGGGCTGTTCTCCCCTTCGCCGTCATAGGCCAGAGCCCCGGGTGCGGTGGAATAGACCAGCATCGAATTTATCGGAGCTGCGACCGAGCTGAAGCCGGTTTTCGTCTCCCGCAGGTTCGCTCCGAGATCCGCAAGTGCCGTGCGGCCCGCGAACGGGTTGTCACGGCAACTGTCGAGGATGACGACCTGAAGCCGCGCCCGGGCACCGACGATGCTCAGGAGCGAGCCGAGCGAGACAGCTTCGAAAGGAATGTCGTAGACAGTGTCGAGGTCGGCATCCACCGGCACGAGGTAGTTGTCGGCGCCGATCTGGAAGCCATGACCGGCGAAGAAGATCACCACCTCGGTGTCCTTATCGACATCGAAAAGGATGCGGCGAAGAACGTTCTCGAAGCCGCGCTTGGTGATGTCGTGATGCAGGTGGACGAGATAGTCCTGACTGCGCAGGAACTCGGCCACGACCTCGGCGTCGGCTCGTGCGTTCGGAAGGTCGGGAATGGCGCCGTAATCCGAATTTCCGATCACGACCGCATAGCGCTTCTCGGCCCGCGTCGAGGTGTCGATGCTTCTCAGGGGCGCGAAGCTCGCCGAGCCCGAAACGAGCTGGTCGAGATAGGAGCCGCTCTGGGCGGTGGCACCGCCGGCAAGACATGCGGCGGTGCCCAGAAGGGCTGCGATGGTGGACATTCGTCTCATTGCAACGCCTCCCCGCGTCAGTTCCAGCCGGAATCGTCGTCGTCGCCGCTTCCTCCGTCATCGTCATCGTCGTCATCGTCGTTGTGGAACGGGTTCTGGTTGGCGCGGACCGGCGTCGGTGTCGGCGTCGTGGCCACCGGCGTCGGCGCGGGCGCGACTTGCGTAGCGACGGGCGCAGGCGCGACGGCCTGGCTCTGCGGCGCGAACGAGGGTATCTGAAGACCGGAGCAACCGCTGACAGCGAGCGCCAGCGCGCTCACGCCTCCGAAGCGGATCATCTTGTCGAACATTTCATTTTCCTTCCTTTGATGGGGTTGAGTGTCAGCCGGTCCGGGCCGACGGTTTCGGGATCGGACGGCCGACAGGTGCCGGCGCCGCCCCGCTGGCGGATCTGATGCGCGCGATGAGGTCGAGAAGCTTGACCGGATCCACCCGGCCGCGCCGTTCCATACGAGGCAGACCGGAAGGGTCGCAGGGCGTTGCAAGACGTGTCGAGACCATGTCGGCTCTCCTTCCTGCATCCTTGATCCTCCATCTGTCTGCTCCAGCGCTGTGACGTCCGTCACAGGTAAATTACAAAATGTTTTCAGGGCTCTGGTGGCTCGTCTCAATTGACCGGCTGACCACCCGCATCGCGAATCCTCTCGATCAGCCTCAGCGTCTTCGCGGGGTCCGAGCGCCAGGCTTCGGCGACCGGCGCCAGATCGAGCCAGGCGTCGTCGGGCAGGGCTTCGGAAGGCTCGGACCCGGCCTCGCCGGGCCGCGTGGAACGGGTCGCCGGAGGCGGTACGTCCCTGAGCTGCTGGCAGAAGACCTGCGCGAGATATTCCGAACTCAGCCCGAAACTCGGGCAGACCTCCGATTTCGCCACGCCCGGCAGCAACCCCATGACGACGATGGATGCAACGCGCATCATACCTCTCATTCCCCTCGGCAACGTGCGGCCATGGCTGACCTGATTTCGTTCAAAGTAAGCAGGCGTGGCCTACTCAAGGCGGCGTCGTTTTCCGTACGACAGAGCGCAGAGGGCGGAGCGCCCGTGGCACCAAGGCGAGACGGGTTCGCCAAGGGAGTGACGCGCATGAGTCTCGACTATCTTCTGACGACGGGCGCTCTTCTCATTTCATTCGTCGTGCTGATGACGCTTCTGCGCGAGGCCCTCATCGGCTCGATGGCGATCAAGACATTCCTGTTCTCGTTGCCGCTGGGCTGACGCGATGGTGGACGACGCGGTATACGACCAGCTTCTGCGTCACGTGATGGGTCCGCTCACGCCCTATTACGACGATCCCTCGGTGACCGAGATCATGATCAACGGTCCCGAAGAGGTGTTCATCGACGGCAGGAGCGGCGTCGTCCGGGTGCCCGAGACGATGCGCGACCCGGCGGCTCTCAGAGCCATGGCCCGGGTGATCCTGCAGTTCTCCGGCAAGCGGCTCGACCCGCATACCCTCTCGCTCGAGGCGCGCACGCCGAGCCGGGCGCGGGTGCACATCGTGCAGGACCCGGCCGCGCGCGCGGGCATCACCATCGCGATCAGGAAATTCGCCACCGACCCGCCCACGATCGAACAGCTCGAAACCTCGGGCTCGCTCTCGCCCGAGGCCACGGCCTACCTGCGCGATCAGGTGCGGGGCCATCGCAACATCATCATCTCGGGCGGCACCGGCACCGGCAAGACGACGCTTCTGGGCATTCTCGCCCGCATGATCGAGCCGGCGGAGCGCATTCTCACAATCGAGGATGTCGCCGAACTCGATCTCCGGATGCCCCATGTCGTCCAGTTCGAAAGCCAGATGCCAGACGGCAAGGGCAGGGGGGGCATCACAATCCGCGAGCTGTTCCGCGCCGCGCTCAGGATGCGGCCCGACCGCATTCTCGTCGGCGAATGCCGGGGCGGCGAAGCGCTCGACATGATCCAGGCGATGAACTCGGGTCACGCGGGGTCGCTTTCGACCGTCCATGCCGACGACCCCGCCCGCGCGCTTTCCCGGCTCGAGACGATGTGCCTGATGTCCGACGCCGACGTGCCGCTCGTCGCCGTGCGACGCCAGATCATCGAGGCGATCGACATCGTGGTGCAGGTGCGCCGCACGGCCGGCAGGCGGCAAGTGGTCGAGATCGCGGAAGTCGGCGCGCTCGACCCCGGCGCCGGGCCCTACCCCGTCACGACGCTCTTCAGCAGGGCCGATGCCGACGCCCCGCTTCTGCCCGTCGCATCGGAAACGACGTCCGCGTCCTGAGCGGCGAGCGGCGTAAGGTCAATCCATAGAATTCAGTCACGGGAAACGGAGATCGCCCTCATGTCCCTGGAATACCTTCTGATTTTCGGCCTCGGCCTCGCGGTCGCGACGGTTCTGGCGACCATGGGCGGAGACATCGTCGAATACGTGATCGAGACGATCAACGAATTGATGGAATAGCGGCGGGCAGGCCGATGAAACCTCCCGCCTTCATGAAAAGGAAGTCCAACATGACCCTCGAGAAACTCCTGATCTTCGGTTTCGCGCTCGCAGCACTTCTCGCGATCACCACGCTTGCCACGAATGTCATGAACACGCGTGGCGAGACCGAAAGTGAGCTGCAGGATGGTTTAGGCGACCTCGCGGGCGCCGGTGGTCAGTAGACACGGGATCGCCCCATGACCCTCGAAAAGCTCCTGATCTTCGGCTTCGGCCTCGCGGTCGTCGCGGCGCTCACCGCGATGGCGACAGGCATCACCGACAGCCGCGTCGAGCAGCGCGACGGTTACCGCGACAAGGTCGACGAAGTCGTGGACAGGGCGAAATGAGACTCCCGGGGCCGAGACGGCGCGCAAGCGCCGGCCTCGAGGCGGCGCTTGCACTGCCAGTCATGCTCATCCTCTTCGGCGCGGTCTCGCAGGTGATGATCACCGCCCAGTCGCGGGTGCATCTCGAGCAGGCGGCCCATGCTGCCGCCCGAAGTGCGATGGTGCATCTCTGCCCGCCGTTCGACTTCGTGGACCGGCTGAACTCGGGGCTGGTGGGCCTTCGCCCGACGCAATGCGACCTCGACGGCAATCGCCTCGATGCCATCGCACAGCGGAAGGCCGAGGATGCCGCGCGCTGGGCGCTCGTCGCCGCGGCGCCAACCACCGGGGCCGCAGCCGGGCGCGGCTGCCCGGATGTGCCGCGCGAGGCGATCGAGGCGCTTACCGGCTCCGACATGGTCGCAGGCCGCAACGCTGCGGTCGAGAACGCCCTCTGCTACGTCTACGAGCCGGGCAACGTCACCGTCGAACTCGAATGGCAACGCAGTGCCTTCTCGCTCGTGGACGGGCAGACCGACGCGCCGATCCGCGCCACGGTGGGCTTCCGCTTCCCGCTCTCCACCCCGTTTCGGCGCTTCGTGCATGACGGCGAGCGCGGCGACGGCACCTACTGGAAATACGCCGAAACCTCGGTGACGCTGTTATGAGCGGTTTTCTCCAGCGTCGCCGCCGGGGCGCGCTCGCGCTCGTCGCCGTCGCCGCGATGGTGCCCGTCGCCGGCATGATGTCGGCCAACATCAACACGAGCCAGATGGTCGACGACCGCCGCCATTCCCAGGACGCGGCCGATGCGCTGGCGAAGGCCCACGGGGTCTGGTCCGCCCGCGCGCTCAACGTCATTTCGATGAACAACGTCACGGCGGCGCAACTGATGGGCGTGGCCGTCGGGTCCGAGGCGCTTCTGTGGACGACGACCGAACTCACCATCGTCTCGACCGCAGCTGCCGGGCACATCGCGGGCCATGCAGCCCAGCAATGCCGCCCCTATACCTCGAACCCCATCTCGATCGCCGCCGAATTGGCCACCTGGGTGCCGTTCTGCGGGGCCTGGCACACGGCTGTCGGAATTCCGGCGGCCACCGCGCTGGCCCGGTCGTTCCACATCCGAGACAATTTCGACCCCGCCCACGGGGTGAAGACAGCGACGAAGGCGCTCGAGGCCATCGACGGGATGAACCGCGCGCTCGCCGCGCGGCACCCCCGTGCCGTGGCCGAGATCGCGGGGCATTACCGCGAGGTTCTCGAAATCGACGACCACCATTTCGCCGACCCCTGCAACGGCGACGGGGTGGCGAACTGCGACCGGTCGAACTCGCGCGACGGCATGGCGCTGCCGCTTGTCGAGGCCAAATCCGAGGCCCATGGCCAGCTCTATTTTCTCACCACCCTGGGCACCACGGTCCGTGACACGACCTTCGCCGCGCGGGGCTTCGACATGGGCACCGGGCCGATTTCCGCAGGAGGCTCGTCCAGCCGGCCCGAATTGAAAGACTACATCAACCACGCCACGGAAATCGGCACCGCGCTCTACGACTTCGATCAATTCTACAAGGACCGCATTTCCGACCTGCCGCGCCATCCGCTCGCGGGCCCCGGCAACGCAATCGGCCCGGGCAACAGGCCGCCCGCCGAGGGGCCCGACGAAGAAACCCCGTTCGACGACGAAACGACCGCCCTCCTTGAAGGTCTCGAGACCGTCGGCGAGATCACGGAGCAGGTGCTGCGCGTCCTGCGCAACCTGCCCTTCGCCTTCGATCGCCACCCCCGCGGCTACCCGTTCAACTTCCCGCTGGCGCAGGGACGGCGCGACAACAACGAGTTCACCCGCAAGTTCGACATGTTCCACCTCGCGATCATGGCGGGCGACCTGCGCGACAACATCCCCGTCGGCCTCGACGGCTTTACGCCGCTCTTCGCCGCCCCGGTGCCCGAGATCTGGGAACTCGACGGGGTCGGCCCCATCGATCCGGCGCCGCCCATCGAGCCGGCCACCATGCCCGAATCTTTCCACATTCTCGCGTTCTCGGAAATGGACCTTTCCGCCCGGCGCGGCACGGCGATCCTCTCAAGCCCGGTGCAGTCGCATACGGGCTACGGGCAGGTGGGCGTCTTCAACCCCGATGGCGCCACGCTCTTCACCCAGAACTGGCAGTCTCGCATGATGCCCGCCACCCGGCTCGACGACCCGAGCGCCATGGCAGGCGACCTGCGCCGGCAGGCGACCGCGAGCTTCGGCGAACTGGCCGAGAGCCTCGGCGCGGTCAGCGGCGGAAGCGGCTGGGAGC
>Ga0008833_1001339_pt1 | contig 11384 bp, 9 predicted proteins | sample HotLakConsoUCCLE_FD_62216 | JGI IMG/M metagenome (GOLD analysis project Ga0008833, IMG submission 62216) | Hypersaline microbial mat communities from Hot Lake, Washington, USA - Hot Lake Consortium UCC-LE | ecosystem: Environmental > Aquatic > Non-marine Saline and Alkaline > Hypersaline >... | reverse complement strand
CCTTTTAAAGTTTATCAGCTCGGGCGGCTTCCAGAAGCTTCTCGCCGGAGAGGCGCTCCTTGTAGTCCGGGTAAAATAGCGGAAGCGGATACGGGCCTCGCGGTCGATGATGAAGACGGCGGGAACGGGGAGCAGGTGATGGTCCCGCCCGGAGGCTTCTTCGAGATCCATGCCGTAGCCTTGAAGTTTTTCGTAGGTTTTCGCACCCACTTTGAATGCCAGGCCGAGGGCCTTGGCGGCTTCCGCAGAAGCGTCGGGATAGAGGGAGTAACAATACCTGTGGAGGCGATACGGATTCCGGCGACCCGGGCCTTCGGTTCGAGTTCGTCGCGGTTGCGTTCGTAGGGGAACATGGTGCCCCGGCTGGCGAAGTAGCTTCGGTAGGGCAGGTCGAAGTGGTTGCGGCGTTGGCCAGTGTTCGTGTTGAGCACCTCGCGTTCGGGATTCCCGGTCTTCCAGGCGGCCCAGGTGGTTTGCTCGGACGGCCGCCATTCCAGTTCGGTGCCGGCGAATTCGCCGGCCACCGCTTTCGTTCCCAATCGGGACCAAAGGCTCTCCGTCTGCCGGTCGAACGACAGGACGTCGCTGTTGTAGAGGAGGCCGGACACGCCGCCTTTTTCAAAGGGGATGACGGTATCGTCTGCTTCGAGAAAGTCGAGGTCTGCGACGGTCGTGAATTTCGGCTCGTCGATGGAGGGTATGCCGTCGGGCGGTGGGCCACCGCGGCGAATTTCATCGAGCGGAATCGTCGCGTTGCTGACGTCGAAGCCGAGCTTCGTCCGGCCGAACGCGGGAATCGCGACGCATAGGAGTAGCAGAAAGCCGGGGAATGTTTTGAATCTGGGGTTGGACGTAGTTTTGGAGAGGTTATTGTTAGTCGGATCGCGGGGTTGTTAAATGTTCGAGCGGCAGGCAGGTCGGCGGGAGAAAGCCTTGCCGGACGGCATCCACAAGATCCTCGGTCGTATCGACGTCGTTCGTGATTTCCAGATAGTGGATGCGCAGCCCGTGAGTCCGGGCGCTTTCAGCCCTCGATCTTTTCTTCGAGGAAGCGGAGCAGTTCGTCTTCGGAGACCCGTCGCTGTTCGGTGGTGTCGCGGTCGCGCAGGGTGACGGTGCCGTCTTTCTCGATCGTGTCGAAATCGACGGTGATGCCGAAGGGGGTGCCGATCTCGTCTTGGCGCCGGTAGCGGCGGCCGATCGCGCCGGAGGCGTCGTAGAAGACGTTCCAGCGGCGCCGGAGCTTTCGATAAAGGGCCTCGGCGCGCTCGACGAGCTCGGGCTTGTTTTTCAGCAGGGGGAAGACGGCGGCCTTGTAGGGAGCGATCTTCGGGCTGAACTTGAGGAGGGTGCGCTTTTCGGCCTGCCCCTTGTCGTTGGGCACCGCGTCCTCCGCGTAGGCGGCGGTGAGGACGGCGAGGAGGGTGCGGTCGACGCCGAGGGAGGGCTCGATGACATGCGGGACGTACTTCGACTTGCTGGCTTCGTCGAAGAGCTCCATCGACTTGCCGGAGAATTTCTCGTGCTGCTTGAGGTCGTAGTCGCTGCGGCAGGCGATGCCCCAGAGTTCCTGGACCCCGTGGGGGAAGCGGAACATCAGGTCGGTGGTGGCCTGGGAGTAGAAGGCGAGTTTTTCCTGCGGGTGGACGTCTTCCGAGACGGACTCGCGGGGGAGGCCGATGGAGACGAGCCAGTCGATGCAGGTGTCGAGCCACTCGCGGTGGAGGGCCCGCCAGTCCGCCTCGGGCGCGATGAAGTATTCGATCTCCATCTGCTCGAACTCGCGGGAGCGGAAGATGAAGTTGCGGGGGGTGATCTCGTTGCGGAAGGCCTTGCCGATCTGGGCGATGCCGAAGGGGATCTTCACCCGGCCGGTGTCGACCACGTTCTTGTAGTTGGCGAAGATGCCTTGGGCGGTCTCGGGGCGGAGGTAGGCGGTGGCGGATTCGTCGGCGAGCGGGCCGACCTTCGTCTCGAACATGAGCTTGAACTCGCGCGGGGCGGTCAAGGTGCCCGGTTTCGCGGCGTCGGGGCCGAGGGTTTGAGAGCGCAGGGCCTCGTCTGCTTCGGTGAACTCGGTCCGCTCCTTCAAGAGGGCGTCCTCGTCGAGCTTCGCCTGCTTCTTGTCCTGCAAGTCGCGGAGCTTTTTCGCGAGCTTGACGATCGTCGCATCGTCCGCGTCTTCCATGAAGGCGACATGGCCGCAGGCCTCGCCATCGAGGATCACGGGGGCGAAAAAGAGCTGGTCGGCGCGGTAGCGGCGTTTCGATTCCTTGCAGTCGACCATCGGATCGGAAAAGCCGTCGACGTGGCCGGAGGCTTTCCAGATCTTCGGGTGCATGATGATGCTGGAGTCGAGGCCGACGATGTCGTCGCGGCGGTGGACGAAGTCGCGCCACCAGGCCTGCTTGATGTTGTTACGCAGCTCGACGCCCAGGGGGCCGTAGTCGTAGAAGCCGTTGTAGCCTCCGTAGATCTCGGAGGAGGGGAAGATGAAGCCGCGGCGTTTGCAGAGGCCGACCAGTTCGTCCATGAGGTTTTCGTTGGGAGCTGCGTGCGCTGTCATAAGTGGGCGGAGGATGAAGCTTGGGGAAAGCGGGTCAAGGTTCGTCGGCGGTCGGCTCGCGCTTTGTAGGTGGTGGTTCGGGATGGGGCCAAGCCGGCAGGTGGGCCGGGACCGCTCCTGCCGCCGCGCTTGGGCGGCGCTGCGGCGGTCCGCTTTCTCCGCGGCGCGGAGGCGGGGAGTTTGCGTCAGAGCGCGGTCATCTTTTCCTTGCGTCGGGGAAGTCCCGGACTTCTTTGCGGGGGCGCCGCTTCGGCGTTGCCTAGGGGCGGGCGCGGGCCAAGCTTTTGCGGCAATGGCGGAGGAAGCGAAAGTCCGGTCCCGCTCCGCGAAGGAGCTGAAGTGGCATCAGAAGGTGTTGCTGGCCTTTGTGGCGCTGGTGCTGAAGCTTTGGATGCGGAGCATCCGGATCGACGAGACGGCGGCGAAGGCGGTGTTGGAGGCCCAGCCGGGGACTGCGGCGGTGGTCCTGTTCTGGCACAACCGCTCCTTCCTGGCCCCGGAGTTCTACCGCCGGCACGGACGGGGGCGGCGGCTGGCGGCATTGGTCAGCGCGAGTGCGGACGGGGCCTGGTCGGCGGGCTTTCTCAAGCGCATGGGCGTGCTGCCGGTGCGGGGCTCGGCCAAGCGCGGACGGGTCGAGTCGATGCGGGTGCTGGTGCGCTCCTTGCGGGAGGGCTACGACATCGCGGTCACGCCGGACGGCTCGCGGGGGCCGGTCTACGAGGTGAAGCCCGGAGCGATCTCCGTCGCGATGAAGGCGGAGGCGCCGGTGGTCTTGGTCTCCTTCAACTTCGACCGGGCCTACCGCCTGCGGAGCTGGGACGGCTTTTACCTGCCCTGGCCCTTCAGCCGGGCGCGGGCGTTGGCCGAGGTGGTCGACGCCGCCGAGCTGGCGTCAATGGGCGAGGATCCGCGCGACGTGGCGCAGGCCCTGAAGGCAAGGCTCGCTGCGCTGACGGTGGATGGGTGAACGTTGGGTGTTGGGTGTTGGGTGTTGGGCGTTGAAAAAAAAGCCCTCCCCGGCAGGAAACCGGTGGAGGGCTTTGAGAAACCGAGCCGTGTCGGAGCGCGGGTGGCTTCAGGAGAAGGACGGCGTGCTGATGGAGGCGCCGCCCGGGCTGACGGTCAGGTTGTCGCCATCGGCCCATTGTTCGTCGTTGATGAGGAACTTGAACTCGATGTCGGACTTCGCCCGCGTGGTCTTCCAAGTCCATTCGTAGGGGGAGACGTTCTCCATGAGAACGCCCTTGTCCCAACTCAGGCCGGGGCCCTCGCCGCGGATGAACAGGTTGTTGCCGAAGCCGACATCGACGCGCGCGATGGCCGAGGTCTGCTCGACCTTCTTGGCCGGGCCCGCCTTGACGGGTGCCGCTGGAGCGGCCTGCTTGGCGGCGGCTTTCTTGACCGCCTTTTTGGCCGGCGCTTTCTTCACGGTAGTCTTGGAGGCCGCTTTCTTGGCGGCTTTTTTAGTGACTGCTTTCTTAGCCATAGGAGGATGGTTTTTAATTGAGTGTTGCTTGTCCGGTCGCGACCGCCCGCAGGAGAACGGGCCGAAACGATCCGCGGCACGATAGCAGTTTGGACGCCAAAGTCACCTCTTAAAAAGTGACGGGGCGGTGAAAAGCTTGAAAGGCCGAGGTGGTCTCCGGCGGCGCTACTCCCCGGTCAGCAGGTAAATCACCTCGTCCGCGAGGTTTTTCGCGTGGTCGCCGATCCGCTCGAGCGACTTCGAGATGAGGATCGTCTCGACTTGGGTCGTGATGGCCTGTCCGTTCAGACCCTGGTTGGACAGGCGCTTGAAGTTCTCGCGGTTCAACTCGTCGATCTCCTTGTCGCGGCGGATGATGGCGCGGGCGAGTTCGACATCCTCCTCCACGAAGCAGGAGATCGCGTCCCGCAGCATCTCGAAGGTGAGGGTGCTCATTTTCGCGATTTCGACCGGGTCGGCGACACGGCCCTCCCGCGAGAGGATGCTGCGGGTCTTCTTGGCGATGCTGTGGGCCTCGTCCCCGGCGCGCTCGAAGTCGTGGCTGGCCTTGATGGCGACGAAGACGAGACGGACGTCGCTGGAGACGGGGCCGCGCAGCGTGGTGTAGCGAACGACCGCGCGGTCGATCTCCTCTTCGAGGTCGTCGATCTCGTCGTCGAGCTCGAGGGCCTGTTCGGTCTTTTCGAGATCGTTTTCGAGAAAGCCGTCGATCGCGAGGCGGCCTGCGTCGACCGCCTTTTCGCCGAGCATGATCAGCTTCGAGCGGATGTCCTGTAGTTCTTCGTGAAAGAAGCGTCTCATTAAATGGGTGGATGAATGGGAAAAAGGCGACTCAGCCGAAGCGGCCCGAAACGTAAGCTTCGGTCTGAGGATTGGAGGGATTCATGAAGATAGTCTCGGTGTCGTTAAACTCAATCAGTTTCCCCAGATAAAAAAAGGCGGTCCGGTCGGAGATCCGGGTGGCCTGCTGCATATTGTGGGTGACGATGACGATGGTGTAGTCTTTCTTCAGCTCGTGGATGAGTTCCTCGACCTTGCCGGTGGCGATGGGGTCGAGGGCGGAGCAGGGCTCGTCCATCAGCAGGACCTCGGGGTTGTTGGCGATGGCGCGGGCGATGCACAGCCGCTGCATCTGGCCGCCCGACAAGCTGAGGGCGCTTTCGTTAAGGCGGTCCTTGACCTCTTCCCAGAGGGCGGCGCCGCGGAGGCTCTGCTCGACCACTTGGTCCAGTTCGGACCGGCGGTTGCGTCCGGCGATCCGGAGGCTGTAGACGATGTTCTCGTAGATCGACTTGGGGAAGGGATTGTATTTTTGAAAGACCATTCCGATGCGTTTGCGCAGGGAGATCACTTCGAGGGTGGGATCGTAGATGCTTTGTCCGCCGATAGTGATGTCGCCGCTGTGCCGGATGCCTTCGATCAGGTCGTTCATGCGGTTGATGCTGCGCAGGAGGGTGGACTTGCCGCAACCCGAGGGGCCGATGAAGGCGGTGACCTGTTTTCTCGGGATCTTCAGGTTAAGATCGAAGAGGACTTGGGTGGGGCCGTACCAGAAGTTGTAGTCGTCCTTGATATGGATGAAGGGATCGAAGCCGTCTTCGGCGGTCTGGACTTTAGGTTCTTTGCTCATGGCGGAAAGCTGCAAGTTGAGGAGGGAAGCGAGGGGCGGCGGATCAGAAGGTGTCGCCCTTGTATTTTCTGCGGAGGTGGTTGCGGATGGAGATCGCGCTGAGGTTGAGCACGACGACGAGCACGATGAGAAGCAGGGTGGTGGCGAAGACCGTCGGTCTGGCGGCGTCGGAATCGGGGGACTGGAAGGCGAGGTCGTAGATGTGGAAGCCCAGGTGCATGAACTTGCGGTCGAGGTGGACGAAGGGGAATTCGCCGTCCACCGGCAGGTTGGGCGCGAGCTTGACCACTCCGACCAGCATGAGGGGGGCGACCTCTCCGGCGCCGCGGGCCATGGCGAGGATCAGGCCGGTGAGGATGCCGGGCGCGCTCGCGGGGAGGACGATGCGCTGGATGGTCTGCCACTTGGAGGCGCCGCAGGCGAGGGAGGCCTCGCGCATGCCGCGGGGCACGGCGGAGAGGGCTTCCTCGGTGGCCACGATGACGACCGGCACCGTCATGAGGGCGAGGGTGAGGGAGGCCCAGATAAGGCCGCCGGTGCCGAAGGTGGCGGTGGGCAGGCGCTTGGAAAAGAAAAGTTCGTCGATGCTGCCGCCGAGCACGTAAACGAAGAAGCCGAGGCCGAAGACGCCGTAAACGATGGAGGGGACGCCGGCTAGGTTGTTGACGGAGATACGGACGGCGCGGACGATGACGCCTTGGGCGGCGTATTCGCGCAGGTAGATGGCGGCGACGACGCCGAAGGGCATGACGGCGATGCTCATGAGGAGCGTCATGACGAAGGTGCCGAAGATGGCGGGGAAGATGCCGCCCTCGGTATTGGCTTCGCGGGGGCCTTGGGAGACGAAGCGCCAGATTTGTTCGAAGAAGAAGCCGACCTTGGCCGGGAGGCTCATTTCGTTGGGGAAGTGGGCCTGGGTGATGTTGTCGAAGCCGATGGTGCGTTCTTCGCCGGTGTGCAGGCGGATGCGGAGGTGGTCCTGTTCGCGGCGTTCGCGGAGGGCGCGTGCTTCGGCGGCCAGCTCGTTGTAGTCCGCCTCGAGTTGTTCCCGGCGCTCTTCCAGCCGCCGCATTTCCGGCGAGTTTTCGGCCTCGGCGTCGCCCAGTCTCTCGCGGAGGGCCCGCTGGTCCAGGCGGATGGATTCCATCTGGCGGTTGATCCGGCCGATCTGTTTTTTCTCGATCCGGGTGTAGGTCTGGAGGCGTTCGTTGCTCGCCTCGATGGTGGCGAAGAGGGCGGCCTTGAGTTCATCCGGATCGGTGATGGTGCTGCCGTCTTCGAGTTCGATCGCCACGGGGTAGCCGAGGGCGTCGCCGAACTCGATCCGCTCGAGTTGGACGATGCCTTCGACGGGGGTGAAGCGCGGCTGCCCGGCCTCGTCGCGCGCGATCGCGTCGGCATCGACGAAGTGGTACATCTGGCCGTAGGCGTCCTTGTTGCCGGCGAAGAACTGGTATTCGCGGGAGAGGCCTTCCTCGCCTTTCTCCTGCAGGCGCTTGAGCCGCTCGAGCGCGATGGCTCCGGCGAAGTCCTTACCGTTGCCGGGTCCGGCGGCGGATCCTTCGATCAGCTCGACTTCATAGATGGTATCGGGCCAGAACATGGCGAGGCCGTTCTTCACGATGACCGCGAGCAGGCCGATGATGAGGAGGATGCCGATGCCCAAGCCCATGCCGGTGAACCAGACGAGCGCTTCGCCTTGCGGGCGGATCGGTTTGGGAGTTGGGTTCGCGGTGGGCATGGGAGGAAGGTGCGGGCGGGTCGAGGGAAGCGGCCGGGCGAAGGCGGGCTAGATCGTCTTGTATTTCTCGCGCAGGTGTTGGCGGGTGATTTCGGCGACCGCATTGAGGACGAAGGTAAGGAGGAAGAGCGCCATGGCGCCGAGGAAGAGGGTGCGGTAGAGCGTGCTGTGCTGGGGGGCTTCGGGAAGCTCGACGGCGATGTTGGCGGCCAGCGTGCGCATGCCGTTGAAGATGTTCCACTCCATGACGGGGGTGTTGCCGGTGGCCATGAGGAGGATCATGGTCTCGCCGACGGCCCGGCCGAAGCCGATGATGGTGGCGGAGAAGATGCCCGGGGAGGCGGTCGGCAGAATCACCCGCCAGGTCGTCTGCCAGCGGCTGGCGCCCAGGGCGAGGGAAGCCGAGGTGAGGTAGGGCGGCACGTTCGAGAGGGCGTCTTCGGAGATGGTGAAGATGATCGGGATCACGGCGAATCCCATCATCAGGCCGACCACGAGCGAGTTGCGCTGTTCGAAGCTGGCCCCGGTGGTCTCGGTCCACCAGAGGCGGAAATTGCCCACCTTCGCGCCGACTTCCGGATCGTAAACGCGGAATACCAAGGCCTCCAGCGTGGGGCCGAGATGCCAGGCGACGTACCCGACGATGAGGATGACGGGGATGACGACCAGCCATTCCGAGCCGGGGCGGACGCGGTTGCGCATGGTCTGGGGCAGGCGTCCCCAGAAGGAGCCGAGCAGGGCGGCGGCGACCGGTATGCCGATGATCATGAGGAGCACGGAGGGCACCCGTTCTTCGAGCAAGGGGGCGAGCCAGAGGGCGGCGAGGAAGCCGAGCACGACGGAGGGCAGGGAGGCCATGATCTCCATGGCCGGCTTGATGTAGCGCTTGGCTTCCGGGCGGAGGTATTGGGAAACATAGACGGCCGCCAGCACCGCGATGGGGAGGGCGAAAAGCATGGCGTAGAAGGTGCCTTTGATCGAGCCGAAGAACAGCGGGACGATCGACAGCTTGGGCTCGAAGTCCGAGCTGCCGCTGGAGGATTGCCAGTCGTATTCGGGAGCGGACTTGCCTTCATACCAGATCTTCCCGAAAAAGGCCTTCCAGCCGGCGTTCGGGTGGGGGTCGTCGAGCGCATAGACGTGCAGCGTCCGCTCCGCGTCGAAGGCGAAGATCGAGTCCCAGCGGGGACCGAGGGCGATATTTTTCGGGCGGTAGCCGGTCTCCCACTCCCAGCGCACGTCCGCCGTGGTGCTGTAGCGCAGCGAAAGTCTGTCTTCGTTGGCGAGGAGGAAGCCGCGGTTGCGCTGGGCGGGGCTGAAGTCGGTCGCACCGCTCGCTCCGAGGGAGGGGAAATCCTTGATCTTGGTGTAGAGGATCTGGCCGGCTTCTTCGTCGAGGTAACTCGCCATCGTGATGTTGGCGCCGGATTTCGAGGTCAGGATGGCCGACTGCTTGCCGAGCAGCCAGTGGATCGAATGGATGGACGGGTCCTCTTCCTCGGCGAAGGGGCGGAGCTTTTGCACCCGCTCCAAGCGCCCTTCGCGCAGCCGCAGGTAGTAGAACCATCCGCCCTCGGTGGTCATCAGGATGCGGTCGCCGCGGCCTCCGATCAGCAGTCGTTCGGGTTTTTCGTCGGTGAGATTCACCTCGTCGCCGAGGTCGATCTTCTCGTCCGGTACCATCTCGGGCGCTCCGAAGAGGCTCGATTTGACGGTATAGGTCTGGAGCGTTACGACCATCTTGTCGCCGTTTTCCTGCAAAGTGGCGATGGCCCGATCGGTCGACGAATCGAAGAACGCGAGATGGCGGACCGGGGCGTCCGAGACGCCCAGAGGAGGCAGGACTTCCGATTCGACCTTGGGCACGATCATGCGGGGGGCGTCCTCGGGGTAGTCCGCCTGATAGTCGATTTGAAGCAGGGCGACCCGGCCGTCCTCCGATCCGAGTGCGATCTGACCATTGTATTCGTCGTAGTAGAACCCGGTCCATTTCTTCCCGGGAAGCCCCGTCGGCACCTCGAAGACCCTGCGGGGGCCCAAGGCCAGACGCCCCGGACCTTCCCGGCCGTAGGCGCGGCTTTCCAGATCGCGGGGCAGGTCGGCGAAGAACAGCCGTCCCCGGCGGTCGAGGAAGAAGGGCAGCTCGCCCCACTCGTCGACCCCCATGACGGCGACGTCGTCGACGGGGACGGCCACTTGGCCGACGGGCGCCACTTCCGGCCGCCCGAACAGTGGGATGACCTGGACGAAGATGAAGGCGAAGATGGCGAAGACCGCGAGTATCACCAACCAGCCCCCGCACTTGATCACGCCCGTCATCAGGCGGTCCAGAACGATGGTCGCACGGGCGACGTTGAAGCGGTCCTCGGAAGGCGGACGGGGAGTCTGGCTCATGACGGTGCGGGTTCGGGCGTGCGGATTGAAGGGCTTGAAAGCGGCAAAGTCCCCGGATGGCAAAAAAAAATGGACGGGGGAGACCCCCGTCCACGTTACAATTGCGTGAAGGCTATTTCAGGCTGCCCAGGATCTGCTCGGCGATGGCGGCCGGAAGGGGGTAGTAGCCGTCCTTGACGACGACTTCTTGGCCCTGCTTCGAAAGCACGAAGCGGAGAAACTCGTAGGTCAGCTTATCCATCGGCTCGCGCGGGTCGCGGTTCACGTAAACGAGCAGCTGGCGGGCCAGCGGGTAGCTGCCGTTGAGGCAATTTTCGGCGGAGGGCTCGACCCCGTCGATCCGGATCGCCTTGACGCCGGAGGTGCGGTAACCGATCCCGGAGTAGCCGATCCCCGCGAGGTCGGATCCCACGCCCTGCACGACCGAGGAGGAGCCCGGCTGCTCCTTCACGCTGGAGGAGAAATCCCCGCCGGCGAGCGCCACCTTTTTGAAAAATCCGTAGGTGCCCGAGGCGCTGTTGCGGCCGTAGAGGCTGATCGCGCGGCCTCCGAGGCTGCCTTCGATGCCGAGCTGGCTCCACTCGGTGATCGGCGTGCCTCCCTTGCGGTAGGTGCTGGAGAAGACCGAATCGATCTCCTGCGAGGAAATGCTCTCCAAGGGATTGTCTTTGTTGACGAAGATCGCGAGTGCGTCGATCCCCGTGCCCACCAACGTCGGCTTGTAGCCGTAGCGCGCCTCGAAGACGTCGATCTCGGAGCCCTTCATCTCGCGGCTCATGGGGCCGAGCTGGGCGGTGCCTTCGATCAAAGCGGGGGGCGCGGTGGAGGAGCCCTTGCCCTCGATCTGGATCTTGACGTTCGGGTAGATCGCTTCGAAGCCTTCGGCCCAGAGGGTCATCAGATTGTTCAGCGTGTCGGAGCCGATCGAGTTCAGGTTGCCCGAGACCCCTGGGACGGGTTCGTAGGTCGGCAGGGCCGGATCGACGGCGGAAGAATCGGCCTTCAGGCCGAGGCTGCCGAGCCCGGTCGCGAAAGTGGCCGCCAGTGCGAGCTTGGCGATGGAGTGGAAGCGTGCGTGCATGATCATGTGGTGTGATTCGGTCGGTGGTGGTTCGGTTTTGTGACGGGCGAGAGTCCGTTTCGGGAAGGGTGCCGCTGTCGGCGGGCCTTGTTGAGCAATGTATAAGTCAATGGTTTCTAAAACATGACGTGAAGGTTACGAAAGCGTTACAAATAGGTGGAATTTGTTGATTTTCGAGGAAATGTTTCACGGTTCGGCAGGCGTTCCCATTTGGTGGTAAAATTTCGACCATTGGAAGGCGGGCGATGCACGGAATTTTAACGTTAAAGACTTGTTTTCGTAAAGATGCCTCCGAGCGGTAAGCTTCGACGGCCCTGCGGTCAAATTGACGCCTTCACGCGACTTGGAGCGGCTTATGTCGTGTAACTAGAGCCTGTCCCAGGGTTGGAAGCCGTTATCAATGAATAGGTTGCGGGTAAAAAAGTGGGGCGAAAACAGGTAAAAAACCTGGATTCGCCCCGAAAAAGGTGCTTATAAGTTATG
>Ga0008833_1001338_pt1 | contig 11416 bp, 13 predicted proteins | sample HotLakConsoUCCLE_FD_62216 | JGI IMG/M metagenome (GOLD analysis project Ga0008833, IMG submission 62216) | Hypersaline microbial mat communities from Hot Lake, Washington, USA - Hot Lake Consortium UCC-LE | ecosystem: Environmental > Aquatic > Non-marine Saline and Alkaline > Hypersaline >... | reverse complement strand
TAGCCCGTCGTCGGGAAGGTCTGCGACTGGTAGATCGTCACGAGCTGGTCTTCCGACACGACCTCGCGGTCGATCATGCGGCCCTTGACCGAATTGGCGACGGAGGCCGCGATGTAATCCTTGTTGGCCACGCCGAGAATCGAGTTGTCATGCGCCCCCGAGAAAGTCGGCTCGAAATCCTCACCGGCCACCATGTCGAACTCGGCCTTCAGGATCGCGGAGGGTGCCTTGAAGCCGGAATTGGAGGTTTCCGAGGTAAATGCCAGCGTCTGGCCGCTCAGGTCCTCGACGCTTTCGATGCCGCTGTCGGGGTAGGTGATGATCTCCATCTCGTAGCCGAAGGAGCCATCCTCGGCCGCCATCATGGCGAAGGGACGGAAGCCCGCGCAGGCGACGGCCAGCGGGTTGGACCCGGTGTTGAAGCCCGTGACATGCAGACGGCCCGCGCGCATCGCCTCGATCTGGGCCGCGTTCGACTGGACGGGGAAGAACTGCACGTCCTTGCCGGTGACCTCGGCCATGTGGTCGAGGAACCCTTTCCAGACATCCGCATAGACGGCGGGATCCTCCACCGGCGTATAGGCGAAGATCAGCGTGGCGGGATCGACGAGTTCCGCCGGATCGGTCGGGATGTCGGCGATCAGGTCGCCGTCGGCATCGGTGAAGCGGTCATCCAGACTGAACTCTGCATAGGCCGGCAGTGCGACTGCGAACGCGGCGATCGCCGCAAGGGCCGTGGACGTTTTCATGGTATCCCCCAATATGTTGCGAAACTACCGTGGGCCTAAACCGCGAACGCAACAGGGATATGACAACCCCGCGGGACTCCGGCTATGGCGCCGGGGCCGCCCTGCGCGGGCTTGCCAGGAGGCGACGGGATCGGATGGACACGCTCGCCGGCGCGGGGCTGCGCCGCCGTGCTATGGCCGTTTCGTGATCGGGACACGGACACCTGCGAAAGGATGCGGCTTCGCGCGCCCGGCCACCGGAGATCAGCCCCGGTCGCCCTGCAACGGTGCCCGTGCCGGCGGCGTATCGTGCATAAGTCTCGCCGAGCCCGGCTCCAGCAACCATCGTTCCTGAGCCGCGCTTTCTATGGCGGCACCGAAGCGCGCGCGCACCCGGCCGATGGCCTCCTTCATGGGGCAGCCGCGTTCGGCCAGCATCAGCGCGGCAAGCGTGCCGCTGCGGCCGGCACCGTAGGAGCAGGCCAGGGCGACCGCAGCGCCGGCGTCGATCCGGCGATGCAGGGCAGGAGAAAGGGTACCCCACTGCCGGAGGAAGCGGCCCTCGGGGGGGTGATAGTCGCGAATCGGGGCATGCACGAGGCGCAGCGCCGCCTGCCGGCACCAATGCCGCAGTTGCGGGATGGCCTGCCCGGGAAGATCGGTGAATTCGCACAGCGCGACCAGAACGCCCACGTCCAGTTCACGGAAATCGGCGAGCGTCGCGGCGGTGGCCTCGGGATCGATCCACGCCTCGCCCGCCGGCGCGATGCGCAGCCCCGGCCAACCGGACAACACCAGCCGTCCGGTCCCGATCGGCAGGACGCACCGGATATCGGTCCGGATCGGATCAGGTTCGGTGGTCACGGCTTCTCCGGCGTTCGGCGATTGTCGCACCCCTCCAATGGGCGTATAGCTTTGGCATCAGAGTGATCGGACAAGATGCTGGGGACTGAGATTGGTGGATCCCGTCCCATATCGCACGCCAATGTCGCGGCTGGATGACATGGCCCAAGCTTTGCGGCTGCGGATCTGTCTGATGGACGCCGCGCAGAGCCACATCCTCTATGAAAACAGTCTTGCCGAGGAATTCGGCGTCAGCCGCACGCCGGTCCGGCAAGTCCTGCAGCGCCTGGCCTACGAGCACCAGGTCGAGACCCGCACCGGGATCGGCACGGTGGTGCCGCCGCTGGATCCGACCCGTGCCGCGCAGGATTTCCGCACCCTTGCGGGCATGTTCGAACTTGCCGCGCAGACGGCCGACCCGTCCTTCGATGCCGCAGCGCGCGACTTGCTGGGGCAACTGGAAACGCTTGTCGAGCGGGGCGCGCCCGAACAGCTGATGGAGGCTTCGGCCGTCTTCGCCCTGAATTCCTGGCTGATCGCCTTCGCCCGGAAGCTGAACCCCGAGCCGATCATGGCCGATGCCGCCGCCAGCCTGCACTGGCGGGCACTTCGCCGCCTGCTTCAGCAGGACGGGGCGCGTCACCGGAAGGCGCAAAGCGAGATCCTCGACGGATTGTGCCGCAGCCTGCTGGTTCAGACAGATGCCCGTGCCGCTCTGCAAATGATGGCACTCGCGATGCGCGACCTCGGCAAGGAGTCCTTGTCGGCGGAGTGACGCAAGACGCTGTCACAGGGTTGTCGTCTCGGGATGCTAGCCACCTGTATACAGGTAGTTCGCCTGCACCCGAGATGGAGAAGTCCAATGAACCGCCGTTTGATGCTTTTTTCCGGCGCGTCCGCGCTGACCCTTGCCATGTCCCTGCCCGCCGCGGCCGATTGGCGCGAGACCCATGCCAGCCTGACCATCGGCATTCCGCCGATCGAGAATGCCGAGGAAGGCCAGCGCCGCTACGGCCCCTTCGCCGAATACCTCAGCGAGACGCTCGGCGTGCCGGTCACGCTGCGGATGGCCAGCGCCTACAGCGGCATCATCCAGGCGATGGAGGCCGGCGAGGCCGACATGGCGATGTTCGGCGCAGCCGCCTATGCCTCGGCCCATGACGTTCTCGACGGCGATCTCGAGCCGCTGGGACATGCGGTCTCGCGCACCGGCGACCGCGGCTATTACGCGGTGGTCATCGTTGCCGCCGACAGCCCGGCCCAGACGCTCGAGGACCTGGCCGGCCAGACGCTGGCCTTTGCCGACCCGAACTCGGCCTCGGGCTATCTGGTCCCCAACTTCTACCTCGGCCAGATGGGTCTGGGCGAGGGGCATTTCTCGGAGACCGGCTTCTCGGGCAGCCATGACAACGGCATCCTGGCCGTGGTCCGCGGCACCTATGACGCCGCCGCGACCTGGCACTACACCGAGGACAACGGCGCCGTGCAGCGCATGACCGACCGCGGCGAGATCCCCGCCGATGCGGTGCGGGTGATCTGGGAAAGCCCGCTGATCCCGTCGGATGCCTGGTCCGTGCGCGCCTCGATGCCCGGGGATCTCAAGGCCGATCTGAAGGAGGCGCTGACAAACTTCCACGAGGCCGATCCCGAACGCTTCGACGTGGTCAGTTCCGGCGGGTCCTGGACACAGATCGTGCCCGTCGGCCACGAGGCTTTCGAGGACAGCATCGCGATGCGCGAGGCCATGCTGGCCCAACGCAACTGATCGCGGCGCCCTGCGGAAAGGCCCCGCTGCTGCAGCGGGGCCTTTCTCTTTCCGGATGCCGACCCGGGTCAGGCGCGGGCACCGGGCTCGACGTCTCGCCCGATGGCCTTGATCCTGAGCCAGCGCGACAAGGCGTCGATGGCGGCCACGGTGGGCAGGATCATGAGGATGATGAAGGCCACGTCGCTCCAGGCGTTCACCCGTATCCGATCCGCCAGGAAGAACCCGATTCCGCCGGCGCCCACCACGCCGAGGATCGTGGCCGAACGGGTGTTGGCCTCGAAGAAATAGAGGCTGTTCGACAGGAAGACCGGAAAGACCTGCGGCCAGATCGCCAGCCGGGCCACATCCGCGCCGTTGCCCCCCGCCGAGCGCACCCCCTCGCCCGCCTTGCGATCGGCGTTCTCCACCGCCTCCGCGTAGATCTTGGCAAGAACACCGGTATCGTTCAGGGCAATGGCGAGTATGCCCGCAAAAGGGCCGAGCCCCACGACCGAGACGAAGATCAGCGCCCAGATCAGCGTATCGACCCCGCGCACCACGTCCAGCACCCGGCGCAATCCGAAATGGATGGCGAAATTCGGCACCACGTTGCGTGCGCCCAGAAACCCCAGCGGGACGGAGACGAGACTGGCCAGGATCGTGCCGAGAAAGGCGATGGCCAGGGTTTCCAAGAGGGCGGCCAGATAGTCCTGCCAGAACCCCTTGTGCGTGGGCGGGACCATCTGGCTGGCGATGATCCACAGGTCGCTGAAGCCGGTCCAGAACCTCGCCGGCGACAGGCCGAGTTGATACGAGGCCCAGACGAAGGCCAGCAGGAACGCGCCCCAGACGGCGCGCCGCCCCCAGAGCCTGCGCGGGTCGGGATGGAGCAGCCCCGGATAGGCGCTGTTGATCCGCGCGATACGCTCGGCGGCGGCGCTCATCGGGTCTGCTCCCCGTCGAGGATCCGGTGCCGGATCCTTTCCGACAGGATGTCGACAAGCGCCACGGTGATGATCAGCAGCACCAGGATCGCGCTGATGTCCTGGTAGATGAACTGGTTGATGACGAACATGAGCTCCTGCCCGATCCCGCCCGCGCCGACCAGCCCGATCACCGAGGCCGACCGGACGTTGATTTCGAACCGCAGCAGCGTGTAGCTGATGAAGGCCGGCATGACCTGCGGCACCACGCCCAGACGGATCACCTGATCGCGCGAGGCCCCCGCGGCAACGACGCCCTCGAGGGATTTCTCGGTGATCGTCTCGTTGATCTCGGAAAAGAGCTTGCCCAGAACTCCCATGGTATGCAGCGCGATGGCCAGCACCCCGGCCATCGCCCCGAGGCCGAAGGCGAAGACAAACAGCATGGCGAAGACCAGTTCCGGCACGGTGCGCATCAATTCCAGGAACCGGCGGGCAAGCTGGTAGCCGACCACCCCGCCCGCCAGGTTGCGCGCGGCGGGAAAGGACAGAAGGAACCCCGAGACCACCCCCAGCGTGGTGGCGACGAAGGCGATCAGCAGCGTGTCGAACAAGAGCCCCGCCCAACGGTCGATCCCCCACATCCAACCGCCGAGATCCGCCCAGAGGGTTTCCAGCGACATCGTGGGCAGGGTGCGCCAGATGTAATTGCCGAACCGCGGGAGGCCGTCGACGAGCTTCTGCCAGGACACCTCGCCCAGATACCCCGACATCGCCAGCAGTAGCGCCATCACGCCGAGAAACAGCAGGGTCTGGCTCCGCCTGCCCCGTTGCAGGGCCCGGCGCCGCGCTTCGACGACGCTGACGATGTCGGGGCCAGGCTCCGGGGTGGTCGGGACGGTCATTCCTCGCCGTCCTGTCCGTAGATGCGGGCGATCGCGGCCGCGTCCAGCGCCTCGACCGGCCCGTCGAAGACAACCCGACCGGCATTGATCCCGATGATCCTTCGGCAGTATTCGCGCGCCAGATCGATATGGTGCAGGTTGCACAGCACCGTCAGCCCATCCTCCCGGTTGATGCGCGCCAGCGAGTCCATCACCGCCCGCGTGCTGCGCGGGTCCAGCGAGGCGACGGGCTCGTCGGCGAGAATCAGCCGGGGCGCCTGCACCAGCGCGCGGGCAATGGCCACGCGCTGCTGCTGGCCCCCGGACAGCTGATCGGCCCGTTTCAGGGCATGCGCCGTCATGTCCAGCCGGTCCAGCGCCTCGATCGCAAGCGCGCGGTCGGCGAGCGGCCAGGACAGCGTCCAGCTCCGCCAGCGCGGCACCGTGGCGACCCGGCCGACCAGCACGTTGTCCAGCACGCTCAGCCGGTCGATGAGCGCGAATTGCTGAAAGATCATCGCGGCGCGACGGCGCCAGTCCTGCAGCGCGCGGCCGCGCTTGGCCAGCACGTCCTCCTCCCCGAAGACGATCTGGCCCGAACTGGGCTCGATCAGCCGGTTGATCAGGCGCAGCAAGGTGGACTTGCCTGCACCGGAGCGCCCGATGACCCCGACGAATTCGCCCTCGGCGATCGTCAGCGAGACATCGTGCAACGCCGTCACCGTGCCGAAGCGGCGCGTCAGCCCCTCAATCTTCAGCATTGGCGTAAGCCTCGCGCAGGAAGGCGACCTGTTGCGCGGTCTCGCATCTCGACCCGGCAACCGCGACAAGGCCGGGGCTCGCCTCGGGCGGCACGCCCAGCTCGATCAGGACCGCTTCGGCCACCAAGCCCGTCCGCCCGATGCCGCCCCGGCAATGCATCACGATCCGCTCGCCCCGCTGCAAGGCCTTCGCGATCCTCTGAACGGCGAGACGAAAGGCGGGCACGCTCGGCGGGACGCCGAAGTCGCGGATCGGCAGTCGCATCACGGAAAAGCTGAAGCCGCCGGACGACAGGAACCGGGCATAGCCGGGCGCAAGGTCGCGGATCTCGTGATCCTCGGTGAGGATCACGAGCCACGTGACCCCCTTTGCCGCGATCTCGGCGAGATAGCGCCGAAGGCGCAGCTCGTTGTCCGGCAGGCCGGTAAGCCAGAGCGCGCCGGCCACCGGAGCGGGCAAGGCAAGCGGTCGAAGGCCCGCCAGCGTTTCGGCATCTTCCGATCGCGCGGCGCGATCAGGAAGGCGTTCGGATTGGTCTGTCACTGGGGCCTCTTGACGGACGCCGCTCGGCGGCAAGCGCAGCCTTGCCTGTATACAGGCCAATCTTGACAGGAGCATGACGCCAGACAGACAGTTCGGGCCGCGGCGCCGATCGCCACGGCCGGGCCCCGCGCCGCCCTCAGGAGCGGCTTGCCCGCGAAATGCGCCGTCTCCCCGGCCAGGGGCCGTGATGCACCGCCGGCGCCGCGAGGATCCGCGCGGAGGCCGAGACCGGTCGGGCCTGCACCGGATTGCACCGGCGAGTTCCGTGGCCCGGGCAGAGCCTCACTCCCACTCCATCTCCTCGTAGGTGGCCTGCGCGTTGCGGCCCGCAAGCGCCTCGAACTGGTCAAGATGGGCCCAGGCCGACTGGTCGATCGCGGGCGCGTCCATGATGTCGCCGCCGTCCTCGATCAGCGCCCCGATCCGCGTGCGCAGGTTCACGAGATAGTCGCGGGTGTCGCGCGTGGCCGTGGCCAGATCGGTCGCCCGGCCATGGCCGGGCACGACATGCTCGGGCGCGAACGCCGCCATCGCGTCGAACACCGCGATCCAGCTGTCGGTATCGCGCGCAGGGCCGTTGCCCAGCAGGCGATCGACATAGACGATGTCGCCGGTGAACATCACGTCGCGCTCGTCCAGCCAGACGAAGCTGTCGCCGGGCGTGTGGGCCGCGCCGCGATGCATGATCTCGAAGCTGAGCCCCCCGAACTCGAGCGTGTAGTCGGTCCGATAGGTCACATCGGCATAGGCCGGCTCGGTCCCGTCCAGCCCCTCGCCCAGAAACTGCGCGAGCGCGATCATGTGCTCCTCGGCGCGGGCGCGTTGATCCGCGACCGCCGCTTCCGAGGCGATCACCGTGGCGCCCTGCGCCTGCCAGTAGCCGTTCCCGAGCCAGCGGTGATCCTGCCCGCCCGTGTCGATGACATGGACGACCGGCCGGTCGGTGACGCTGCGCACCGCCTCATGCAGCATCTCAGCCCCCTTCCAGGACCCGCCCGGATCCATCAGCACCGCCCCCTCGGGCGTCACGACAAGCCCGAATGTCGCGTTGTTGGCCAGGTTCTCGGGGCTGCGCTGTTCCAACGGGCCGACGATGGCCCAGACATCGTCCGTGACGTGCTGGACCTCGAGTATTTCGGCAAGCGCTCCGGTCGGAGCCGCGAGGACGGTGACGGCGACAAGGGAGCGGATCATGCCTGGAGCCACCCTTCGAGCCTGCCCGCGTCCGGCAGGCCGCCGGCATGGACCAGCTTGCCGTCGACGGAAATTCCCGGCGTGGACATGACGCCCGCCATGGCGATGGATCGTGCGTCGGTGACCTTTTCCACCTCGACCGGCACGCCGAGCCTGGCGGCGGCCTCCCTGACCATTTGTATGGTGGTCGCGCAGCGCGCGCACCCGGGGCCATAGACCTTGACCGTTTTCATGAGACTGTCCTTTCAGAGGATTGCGTCGACCCGGAGGGTCGCCGATGACGTCGAACCGGAGGGTCGCTCACAGCAGGAAGTTGAAGAGAAAGCCGGTGGCGAGGATGCCCGCCGCGACGACCGCGAGGAAGATCGCGATCAGGCGAAGTTTCAGCACCTGCTTGAGGATGATCATCTCGGGCAGGCTCAGCGCGATCACCGACATCATGAAGGCCAGCGTCGTGCCGAGCGCGGCCCCCTTGCCCAGCAGCGCCTCCACGATGGGAATGACACCGGCCGCATTGGTGTACATCGGCACGCCCACGACGACGGCGACGGGCACCGACCACCAGGCTTCGCCCCCCATGATCCGCAGCATCAGCTCTTCCGGGATGTAACCGTGGATCGCGGCGCCGATCCCGATGCCCACCAGCACCCAGATCCAGACCTTGCCGACGATCTCGCGCACCTGCGCGAGACCCATCTTCAGCCGGTCCACCAGCGTCAGCCGTTCCTCGGGCAGGTCGGAGATGGGGCCGGCGTTCAGCTCGCGCACCCAGTCCTGCAGGTCGCGCTCCAGCCCCATCTGACCCAGGATGAACCCGGCGACGGTGGCGATGGTGAAGCCGAACACGAGGTAGATCGTGGCGATCTCCCACCCCACGAGACCGTAGAGAAGGCCAAGCCCCACCGGCCCCACCATCGGTCCCGCGATCAGGAAGGAGAAGGTGACGCCGAGCGGAATGCCCGCCGAGACGAAGCCGATGAAGAGCGGCACCGAGGAGCACGAGCAGAACGGCGTGAGCACGCCGAGAAGCGAGGCCAGCGGATAGCCCCAGATCTGCCGCTTGCCCGCCAGGATCGCGCGGGTCCTTTCGGGGCTGAACCAGCTGCGCAGGACGCCGGTGACAAAGACGATGCCGGTCAGCAGCAGCAGCACCTTGGGCACGTCATAGACGAAAAACGCGATGGCCTCGCCGGTGTGGCTGTCCCGCGCCACCGGAAACAGCGCCGTCACCCGTTCCGAAATCGGGATCAGCTGCCCATAGAGCAGGTAGAGCACCACGCCGACGGCGGGGATGCCCAGATACCAGACCCAGTCGGGCGCGCCGCGATGCGGGGCGGGATCATGCGTTTCGACGGTCATGCGACCTTCCTTTCAAGACTGGACTCGGCGGTCAGCACGGCATCGATCACGGCCGCGAACTCCGGCGCGAGGTCGGGGTTCCGGCGGTAGCGCACCCATTGGGCATCTCGCCTGTCGAGCACGAGGCCGGCCTCGCGCAGCACCTTCATGTGCCGCGACATCCGGCTCTGGCTCGCGTCGAGCCGCGCCATCAGTTCGCACACACAATGCTCCCCCCCATCCCAGAGAAGGGCAAGCGCGGCACGTCGGGTCGGGTCGCAGATCGCGGTCAGTACATCCTGCATGGCCGGATGATGATGCGTCGCGGCGCATATGCGCCTTGATCGATATCAAGCGCGCCGCGATGCTTGGGCGCCCGCCCGGCATGCTCGGTTGCCACCTCTATACGGGAAGTTCACGGCCAGCGAGGTCCGGCAGCGCGACAGCGTCCCGAAACCGGGAACCGCCCAGTCGAGGCCGACCCGCCGCCAGCCGGGCGCTCGACAAGGCCGGTCGTCTGCCGGAGCGCCATGCCGATCAGGATCCTGATCGTCGGGCGGGTCCGGATGGGAGTATCGCTGTAGCTCCGCTGACGGTCGCGCCCGCGTGCGGGTATGGCATCCCGGCACATCCCCGGGTCCAACCGGCCGCTCGGGACAGGTCGCTCCGGATTGCCCTGTCGGCCAACGGATCGTCGGAGAAGCCCGGCGCTTGAGCGCTTCGTTGCTGGCCGGCCAGTTCCCGGACCTGCTGCCCGGTGGTGTCGGCCCGCCAATGCACCCCGGCGAGCACACCGGTTTCCGACGGGGACGCCCTCACGCCGTTTGCGCACCCCCCCACTGCCTGGCAAGATGTCTTTTCAAGACGAATGCCTTGAAGGCTGTCGGCGGTCACGTCCGTCAAGCTGGCAGAGCGTCCCGGAAGACCCCGGAGCCTGATCAGGCGGCGTTCGTGGCCATGCCGGGAAGCGGGGCGGTCTCTCCTCTGTCGATCCGTGCGCAGGCCGCGGCCATCATGCAGCGGCTTGAGGTCTGCCAGCCGTCGTTCTGATCGACCAGCACCGCGCCGATCGGGCGCATGATCGAGGCCATGGCGGGGAGTGAGGACATTCCTGCCGCCGGTGCGAAGGCATGCCCGAAGGCCGACGACGTCGGCGCGGCGTCTCACCTCCCCGTTCCGACACTCGACCGGGTTCGCGGAGTTCAGTCTGGTGCGGGGCTGCCGCGGGAAGGAGTTGCCGGCCAGGCCACAGCGATCCCTTAGCCAGCCGCACCGGCGCGGCTCGCCGCCGTTCTCGGTCAGGGAGTCCCACATATGATCGGTCTCGGGTTGATCGCGGGTGGTCACGACGAGGGAGGCGGCAGGAGTCGGACGGTAATGCGGGCCGCCGTTGAGGATCTGATAGGGCACGCCGCCCAGCGAGAAGGCGACGATGATCGGGTTCGAGCCCTCCGGCGCCTCCGTTTCAAGCGCGCTGTCCGGGACAAGGCCGGTGTAGAAGCGCGCGGCGGCGAGGCCATCCTTTTCGAACCACAGGCAGGTTCTGACCTTGAAGCCTTGTGTCATCGCGTCGTGTCCTTCCGGGCGGAATTGCCGGCGCCGTCATTCATTTTGCGGGGCTTGCCCGGAACAATTGAACCGGCCTGGACGGCGCACGCTTGATGACGCCCTTCGCCTCGAGGTCGAGTTGAACTGCCTTCAGCCACCATCCGGCCGTGGCGCCCGCGGGAAACAGGGCGTCGGGCAGCAGGGGCAGCAGCGCCGCCTTGGCGTCGGGCACCTTGAGGCCCGGCGCCTCGTCGGGCAGCACCGCCAGGAGCGCATCGCGCATGGCCTCGTATTTCGCGCGGCTCACCCGTACGGTGCGGCCTGGCGAAGTGACGTTCTCGATCTCTATCCTGTCGTCGCTCATCTGGCCCTCCGTCAGGCACGCGCGCCGGTGAAGTTCAACATCCAGGGCGTGCCGAAGCGGTCGGTGAACATGGCGAAGCGCTCGGCCCAGAATGTCTCGCCCGGCGGCATGGGGATGTCGCGCGCGCCTTCGGCCAGCACGGCGAAGACCCGGTCGAACTCGACCGCGGACGGCGTCTCGATCTGGATGCGGAAGCCCTGCGGCCGTTCGTACATGTCGTCGGAATTGTCCGACGCCATCATCAGCGTGTCGCCGACGCGCAGGGCGAGGTTCAAGACGAGATCGTCCCCGCCCGGCATCCGCTCTTCCGGCGTGGCGGCATCCCTGTTGAGAAAGACGCCCTCGATGGTGCCGCCAAGCGTTTCCGCATAGCTAGTCATCGCCTCGAGGCAGTCACCGTTGAAGAACAGGTAGAGTTGCGGTGTCATCATGCGTTTGTCCACTTGCATGGCTTCGCCCTGCCGCAACCTTTCGATCCTGAACCGTCGAAGGCCCTGCGATTGCGCGCCGCAGTGATCGTTCCTATATAGGTTGATATCAAC
>Ga0008833_1001337_pt1 | contig 11419 bp, 13 predicted proteins | sample HotLakConsoUCCLE_FD_62216 | JGI IMG/M metagenome (GOLD analysis project Ga0008833, IMG submission 62216) | Hypersaline microbial mat communities from Hot Lake, Washington, USA - Hot Lake Consortium UCC-LE | ecosystem: Environmental > Aquatic > Non-marine Saline and Alkaline > Hypersaline >... | reverse complement strand
TCCTTTCCGATAAGGTCGACGTCCGGTGGTGCGCCCGCCGCGCCACCGGGCCCGGCGGCTTCAGGCGCCTTGCAGCGCCACCGCCTTCACGTCTGCGGCGGTCATCGGCTTGCCGCCGATGCCCCATGCGCCGCTGGCGATTTCCTGGACCCGAACCCAGGTGACGCCGCGCAGGGCCTCGCCCTCGATGCGGACCATCGTCTCTGTGACCTCCTCGATCATCCGGCGTTTCTGGTCGGCGTCGAAGACACCCTCGATCAGCTGGATATCCACAAGCGGCATGTCGTTCTCCCTCGTTGCAAGGTTGCGGTGGTCGCGATCGGAACACCCCGATGCAGGGCCACGATGTCAGCCAGGCCGTGGCGCGCGCCAGTTCACGGACTGAACTGACCCCGGTACAGTATCTGAACTGGCCGGAGACGGCGGGTGGCTGCTACATTTGGCGAAGGACAGGAGGCCAAGATGACGAATGCGAGCTACAAGCAGTTCTGCCCCGTCGCCATGGCGGCGGAGATCCTCTGCACCCGCTGGACCGTCGTGCTGCTGCGCGAGCTGGTCGCGGGCTCCACAAGGTTCAACGAATTGCGCCGCGGCGTGCCGCGGATGTCGCCGGCGCTGCTGTCCAAGCGGTTGCGCGAGCTGGAGGCGGTCGGCGTGGTGAAACGCGAGCGGTTGCCCGGCGCGCAGGAAGTCGACGCCTATCGCCTGACCCGGGCCGGACGCGACCTGCAGCCGGTGATCGAAGCCATCGGCATGTGGGGCCAGAAATGGGTCGAGACGGACCCCAGCCTCGAAAACCTCGATCCCGAGGTCCTGATGTGGGACATGCGGCGTAACCTCAACACCGAGCCGGTGCCGAAACGGCGAACGGTGATCGAGTTCATCTATCCCGAGCTGCCCCCGTCGCAGCGCAAGTGGTGGCTGATCGTGGAGCCCGACGCCACCGTCGACCTGTGCCATGTGGATCCGGGGTTCGACGTGGATCTGTTCGTCAACGTCGACCTGCGCACGATGACCGAGATCTGGATGGGCCTCAAATCGGTCCACCGCGCGGTGGAGGACGGTGCCCTCCTGATGACGGGGCATGCCGATCTGGCGAACACGATGCAGCTCTGGCTGGGCCTCAGCCCCTTCGCGGTGCAGAAGAAGCTGGCGAGCTGAGGGTCGCGGCCTGTTGCCGCTCTGACGCGGACTGTCCTCGATCCCCTGTGAGTACTGGAGGTAATCTCCTCAATGCGCTGGATGAAATTTCCCCAGTTTGGCGCTGGTGCCGATGGACCCCTGCTGATGCCAACGGAAGACCCCACAGCGCGATCGGATACAACGTCCCGATTGCCCTGCATTATCCCGATGGCGTCACCAGCCCGTCATCGTGAAGGAGCCGCGAGAATCCAGCATCTGGCGGTCCAAGGTTGGGGCTCAGAGCACAAACACAAAAACTCTCGTTATGAACGAGGGACGAATTGGGGGCAGGTCAGGCCGACTTGACCGGATCGCTCATCGTACATTGAACTTCCCTACCGGAATCCGCAGATAGCTGTGCCCGTCGGCATCGGCATCGGGCAGGCGTCCGCTGCGGGTGTTCACCTGAAGCGCAGCCAGCATGCGTTCGGGCAGAGGAAGGGTCGCGTCGCGGGCGTTGCGAATGGCGATGAACTCAGCCTTGCCGATTCCGTCCTTGACGTGCCGATTGCGTAGGCGGTGTTCGGCCACTGTCGCCATGTATTCCGGATCTGCTCCGTGGCCCGGGTAGTCGTGGCCGATATAGAGACGCGTGTCGGTCGGCAGGTCGAGAATCGCACGCAGGGAGGTCCAGAGGTCCTCGGTGCTGCCGCCCGGGAAATCGGCCCGGCTGGTGCCGCTTTCGGGCATCATCAGCGTGTCGTGGACGAAAGCCGCGTCGTCGGCGACATAGGTGATAGAGGCCAGAGTGTGACCCGGCGAAAACATCACCCTTAACGCGATCTCCCCCACCATGAATTCGTCGCCCTCAGCCAACAGACGGTCCCATTGCGAGCCGTCGGTCGGGAAATCCGCGTCGAGATGATAGAGGTCCTTCCAGAGCTTCTGAACGCCGGTGACCTTTTCCCCAATCGCGGTCGGCGCCCCAAGCTTCTCGGACAGATAGGGCGCGGCCGAGAAGTGATCGGCATGAGGATGGGTGTCGAGCACCCAGACCACCTCAAGCGCTTCGGTCTCGACATAGGCGAGTATCTCGTCGGCGCTTTCGGTCGTGACCGCGCCGGCCTCGGGGTAAAAGTTCCAGACCGGATCGACGATGGCAGCCATCTTCGTCTTCGGGCAGTGAAAGACGTATTGCAGGCTTCCGGTGGGCCGGTCGAAGAAGGCGCGAACGATGGGGGAAATGGTAAACTCCTCGGCTGGTGTCTCAATGCGCAAGCACAAGCATCTGAAATGCCATCATGGCGGAGAAGGCCAGCGTCACGGCGGTCGCTGCCGATCCGTGGCGGACCTTTTCCAAAGCGTCGGGGTAGAGTTCAGAGAAGACCATCCAGATCATCGCTCCCGCCGCAAGGCCGAGCCCAACGGGCAGGACTGGCTGGAAGGTCTCGACGAAAAGATAGGCGGGCGCAGCCATGATCGGCTGCGGCAGGCTGGTGAAGATCGCCCACAGAGCGGCCTTCCACACGGGCGAGCCGCGCGGGATCAGAACCAGCGCGATGGCCAATCCTTCGGGCACATTGTGAAAAGCGATGGCCGTAGTGATGTAGGCGCCCAAGCCCTCGGACCCGGCGAAGGAGACGCCGACGCCCACGCCTTCGGCGAAGGAATGCGCCGTCATGATTCCGAGGATCAGCAGCGCCTTGGCCGCGCCCGCACCCTGCAGGTCGGCCACCTCCACGTCGCCCGCGCCCGCAAGCAGCCGGTCCGCAACCACGATGGCGCCGAGCCCCGCGAGCACGCCCACAAGCGTCAGCGTAGTGTCGATCGACACGCCCTCGGCGATCAAGCTATGGCTGGCGGCCAGCATCAGTCCAGCGGCGGCGGCGTTCGACCAGCCGATCGTCCGGTCGCCGACGTTCCTCGCGAACAGGAAGGGCAGTGCGCCCGCGCCGGTCATTATCGCGGTGAGCAGCGCCGCAGCAACGACTATCCAGAGGGCTGTGTCCATGGCAACTCTACAGAAATGCGTCGGAACCCTGCACCGCCTGCAACCACCGCGCACACGGCGTGGGCCGGAGGGTCAGTCATCCGATCAGTTGGTGAGGCATCTTCGTCCGCTACGCTCCAAGCCTCGGAAAAGGCGGTCAATGTGTCGGAGAAGCTGGTCTTCAACTCGTCCCACGTGCTGCTCGTCCCGCTTTCGAGCGCACGATACCGCTCGCCCAGACGGTTTAGTGCCTCGCGCTGGTCCCGCAGGCGGGCCCGGGCGATGGCGCGCAACGTCAAGTAAATATCTATCTGACATCTTCTCACTTGAAGCGCGCCATGGCATCGTTGAACGCGCCCGAGATGCTGTCCCTGGCCTTTTCGAAGCCCGATTTCATCCCCTCCAGGCCTCGTCACCGGCTTCGCGCATCTTCTTCAGCTTCGCCTCGGCCTGGTCGCGCTGCGCGCGCACCTCGTCCAACTGGTTCTGGTACTCGATCTTCGCGTCGGCGCTGGCCTCGTCGACCTTGGCCTTCATCTTCTCGATATCAGCATTTCACTGGTCAATGCGGGCCTTGGTCTTCTCGATATACGCTTCGCGCTCGGACAATCGTAATCTCCTGATGATCTTGGACGGGTCGTCCGTGAAGTTGCACCATAGTCGTTAAAGGAGCCTGCCAAATTGATCTGGATTAAAGACGGTCAGCAACGCTGCAATCCACGCTTGAGTGACCTTGAAGGAGAACGAAAAAATGTCCGAGACGCGAAAAATGTCGCTGCCCGGCGTCAAGCTCGGGCGCGAGAACGACGAGTTCCGCAAGGTTCTATGGACCGGCGAGCAGACCCAGCTTGTGCTTATGCCCATCCCCGAGGGCGGCGAGATTGGTGGCGAGGTGCACGAGGGGCACGATCAGTTGCTCTCCTTCGTGGCGTGCACTGGCGTGGCCAAGATCGGCGATGTGGAGAACGAAATTGCCGACGGCGATGTCAGCATCGTCCCCTCGGGCAAGATTCACAACTTTCGCAACACCAGCACCGGCATGCTGAAGCTGTTCACCACCTACAGCCCGCCCGAGCACGAACCTAGAATCGAACACGCCACCAAGGCGGAAGCCGACGCGGACGAGTGACCCGGTGAAGGTCGATACCGTCATAGTTGGCGCGGGCAGCGCGGGGTTGTCCGCCCTGCGCGAGGTGCGGCGTTACACCGATGATTTCCTTCTGGTGAACGACGGCCACTGGGGCACCACCTGCGCCGCGGTGGGCTGCATGCCGTCCAAGGCGCTGATCGAGGCGGCGAACGCCTATCATCGCCGCACGGCCCTCGAGGAATTCGGCATCCGGGGGGCCGATGGCCTGCGCGTGGAGATTCCCGCCGTCCTGGCCCGCGTGCGCCGGATGCGCGACGCGTTCGTCAAAGGACCGGAAGCGGTGCCGGAAAACTTGGGCGAGCGCGCCTTCGCTGGACGCGCGCGTCTGCTTGGCCCCGGGCGGCTCGAGGTGAACGGCGAGACGGTCGAGGCACGCGCCATTATCCTCGCCCCCGGGAGTAGCCCGGTCGTACCGGAGCCGTGGAGCGCCTTCGGCGACAATATCTTGACGACGGACACCTTGTTCGAACAAATCGACCTGCCGCGCCGCATCGCCGTCATCGGCATGGGCGCGGTCGGAGTCGAGATCGCGCAGGCGCTGGCACGGTTTGGGCTTGACGTGGCCGGCTTCGACACGAACGAGGCGCTGGCGGGCATTAAAGAGGCCGAAGTGCTGGACGCCTTCCGCCCGCTGATCGAGGCCGAGCTTGCGCTGCATCTGGGCGCGTCGGTCGAGCTTGAAGACGCCGGCGACGCGATCAGCGTGACGGGGGCGGGTGGGTCCTTCGAGGCCGACGCGGTGCTGGCCGCGATGGGCCGCAGACCGAACATCGACGGCCTTGGACTGGAGACGCTGGGCGTGGCGCTCGATGACGACGGGCTGCCCGAGGTGGATCCCGCGACGCTGCGCATCGGCGATCTGCCGGTCTTCCTCGCCGGTGACGCGAACGGCCATCGCCCGCTGCTTCACGAGGCCGCCGACGAAGGCCATATCGCAGGCCGCATGGCTGCGCCGGACGCGGATGGCGGCCGGCTTTGCCGACGGACGCCGCTTGCCATCGTGTTCTCGTCGCCGCAAATAGCTCGCGTCGGTCCTCCCGTATCGGAAATCGCCGACAGGGACATCGCCACCGGCAGCGCGGATTTCTCGAAACAGGCGCGGGCGCGTATGGCGCAGACCGCCGCCGGGCTTCTGAGGGTCCATGCTGAACGCGAGACCGGGCGCCTGCTGGCCGCCGAGATGTGCGTTCCCGCAGCCGAACATCTCGCGCACCTGCTGGCCCTCGCGTTGGAGGCGGACATGACTGTCGCCGACATGCTGTCGATGCCGTTCTACCACCCCGTCCTCGAGGAAGGGCTGCGCGGCGCGCTGCGCGACCTCGCGAAGGATGTCGCGGGCACAGGCGGGTCGGATCTCTCCGACTGCAAGGCAACCGGCCATGATGCGCTCGACTGACCCGGACGCCACGCCCGACGGCACAAGGATCATGTGCGGGAATGGATGGCGTAGGTCTCCGGATTCGAGATCACGGCAACGCAGCTGTTGGCGGTGCTGATCCTCGACGAGAGCATCGGGCCTTCGCAGTTCGCGGGTGCCGCCTGCATCTTTGCCGGCATCGTGCTCGTGAACCGGACGGGTCGGCCGCGGACGTCCTCGATGCAGGCCGACAACACTCGATGAGCTGACTGCGAATTGATGCGGGTGTCCGCCGGTCGCAGCGGGCTTTCGTCGCGCCGCAAGGTCCATGACCGCTCAGGGCCGGTCCGGTTTTTCGATGCAGCGATCGCGCGAAACGATGATCGGCTACTCGGCCGCATGCGGATGATCCTCGGGCAGCACGCCCTCCGCCTCGGCCTCAGCGCGAAGCCACGCGCAAAAGGCGGCTATTCTCGGCTCGCCGGCCCGTGCCTCCTGGCAAGCCACCGAATAGATCGCCGTCGGCTGGGTCACGATGTCGAACAACCGCTCCAGTCGACCGGAGGCAAGCGTGCTTCGCACCACCGCATCATAGGCGAGCGACACGCCCTGCGACTGCTCCACCATCGTCGTCGACAGCTCGCAGTTCGGAAAGGTCGGCCCTGCGGGTAGCTCGATCCCGGCAAGGCCTGCCGCGGCGAACCACTCGGGCCAGGCGTCGTTGGTCTCGTCGTAAAGGAGGGTGAGCCGCAGCAGGTCCTCGGGCCTGTTCACCCCCTCGCGTGCCTTGAGCGCGGGGGAAATCACCGGATACCGCACCGAGGCCATGAGCGGTTGCACCAGGAGACCCGGTGTCGGCCTGTCGGACCACTGGATCACGACGTCCGCATCGTTGGTCGCGAAGTCGAGCGACGGCGCTCCGTTCGAGACCCGCAAGCGGATGTCCCGGGCGAAGTCGAGCCGTGGAAGGCGTGGCACCAGCCAGCGCGCCGCGAACCCCGGCGTCGACAGCACGCGCAGGATGCGTGGCCCCCGGCGAACGGCCTCCGTCTCGTAAAGAAAGCTGTCAAGGAGATGGCTGAGCTTGCCGGCGTAGCTTGCTCCGGTCAGCGTCAGAGTGAGCCGGTTGCCGGAGCGCTCGAAGAGCTGCGTGTCGAGGTAGCCCTCGAGGGCCTTGATCTGGTGGCTGACGGCCGATGGCGTGAGGCACAGCTCGTCTGCGGCGATCTTGACCGACATGTGCCGTGCGGTCGCCTCGAAGGCCCGGACGGCGGCAAACGGCGGAAGTTTCCGACCCATGTCGTGTTCCCTGAACTGAACTCACGCGAGCCTGAAAAAGGATCGTTCGGCGCGTTCTGCCGCGAACAGTACCATCGACCTGTCAAATCGCAAAACGCGCCATCGGAGGTTCCCATGCCCCGCCTTTACGCCGCTGTGGTTCTCGCCACGGCCCTCGTCGCCCTGTGCCCGTCGTCGCCCCGTGCCGAGGTGCCCGTTCGCCTCGACTTGGCACCGCAAGGGCGCCAGGTCGAAGTCACACATGGATTGGTGGCGGCCCTCGACGACTGGCTCGACGACAACAGCGCGTGGCCGCGCCGCGACGCACCGCCCCGCATTCTTCTGGTCAGCCGATCGGAAGCCAGCGCTCGGCGCGGCCCGACCGGAAGTTTCCAGCGCGGGCGACTTCGCGGGCTCTACGATCCAGAGCAGGAGGAGATCCTGCTGGTCAGGCCGTGGGACCCGCACGACATCGAGAACGCAAGTGTCCTGCTTCACGAACTGGTCCACCACCGTCAAGCGCCCCACCACTGGTACTGCCCGGCCGCTCAGGAGTTGCCCGCGTACCGGCTTCAGGAGGCTTGGCTGGCAGAGCGAGGAATGGAGGCGGAGGTGAACTGGGTGGCTGTGGTGCTCGATGCAGGCTGCACCCGGCGCGACATCCATCCGGACTGAGTTTCGCACTCCCTGTCGGGTCGAGTTAGCTGCGGCAATCACGAATGGCCAGTGTGATGAACACGCGGCGCAAGGGCCAGAACGTTGCAGGCGTCGCCACCGCGCGCAAGATCGCCACGCTGATCTGGACGCTGTTGAGCCAGGAGGAACCCTACCGGTGGGCGCGCCCGGCCTTCGTGGCCATGAAGATGCGCAAGCTCGACCTCCGTGCAGGTGTTCCGAAAGCCCAAGCCAACAAGCCGGGTCCCGGACGCGACTACTGGATCAAGGAGATCCGCCACCATGAAATGGAACTGATCGCAAATGCCGAGGCTGCCTATTCGTGCATGGTCGAAGCTTGGCGGGACCGGCCGCCCAAGACCAAGCCGGGTTGAAAAAAGTTCAGAAAGTGTATGTTCAACAATATCCGCGTCGATGCCGACGCGGCCATCCTTGAGGAACAGGCAGAAGGACGGCCAGCGGCTGAGGCTGTAGCGGAAGGCCTTGGCGAGATCGCCCTTGCCGGGCAGACGCGTCAACTGGAGCTCGGCCCAGGCCCGGAACGCTTCGACCTTGGGCAGGCTGTGGGCTTGCCGCGCGGCGCGGCGGACATCGGCGGGCTTGCCCGTGATGTCGCGCTCGATGTCGTAGAGCGCGCCGATCCAGTCCAGCGCCTCGCGCGCGATCTCTGACCCGGTCGAGGTCCAGACATCGTGGAAGTCACGGCGCAGATGCGCCCAGCACGCCGCCTCTCGGAACCTGGCGGAACCATCCGGGCCGGGGTCGTAAAGCTTGGCATAGCCCTTGTAGCCGTCGGCTTGCAGGATGCCTCGGGTCTGGCTCAGATGGCTCCTTGACGTGACGCGTGCGTCTTGTCGCAACCCGAAGTTCATCCCGTTGTACCGTTCGACGCTCAGGCACTGGGAGCATCCATGGCCGCGATCTTCTCGTGCTCGCCCATGCCGCTCAGCAGGCATCTCAAGACATCCGAACCGGTGACCATCCGCTTCACCTTCGGCGACCAGAGCAACATGACCGTCTCGTCATGGCCGGCATCCTGGGCGCGCAGGGTGGCAAGGATGCCCAGCGCCTTGTCGAGGGTTTCCGTCGGTCTGGTGACCGCCGCCGGGCGATGGCAATAATCGATCAGCGCGACATCTTCCCCGAGGATCAGAAAATCCCGCAGAAAGTCATTCGCTTTCAAGAGCAGGCACGGCTGCGCGTCGTCATCGGTGAGCACGATCCACTTCTTGCGCGATGCGGCCAGCTTGCGGATGAAGGGATTGTCTTGCGCGCGCTCGAGTGCGGGGAAGATCGGGCGATCCTTCTCGAAGGGAAGTTGCACGATGCTTTCGGGATCGAGCGGTTTGCCCTGATCCTGAATGACGAGATCGTCGAGCGCGAGGAAGTTGATCGCTCCGATCGCCTCCACGCGCCCCACCTCGCTGTCGTCATGCACGGCGTGGTAGCGCAAGATGTTGTGCAATTCGCGTTCGCGAAACCAAGGCACGCTTTCGGTACCGACCCATGCGTCCAGAAGAACGGCTGTGGGCTTCGCGAGCGGCCAGAGCAGGATACGGTAGAACCGCAGGACCGGCGCAAAGATCGCGACCGCGCGCAGTGCATTGCGGGAGAAATAGGCTTGGGGGCCGATCTCGCCCAACGCGGTGATGACGACGGTGGAAAAGAGAAAGGCCAGCACCCCCGCCATCACGGAATCCGCCAGCATGGTCAGAAGCACGTTGATTGCGACATTGCCCATGAGGATCGTGACGAGCGTGAAGTTCGCATCGCGCCTGAGTTCGAGGGCGCTTGCGGCGGTCTTGTCGCCTGCCGCGGCCGCCGCCTCCAGCCGGAGGCGGCTGAGACTGAAGACGGCGATGTTCGACCCGGAGAACAGGGCCGATTGCGAGACGCAGAAAGCGATCCCCAACCAGATCAGCGCTTCGTTCATGGGATCTCCTTTGACTTCAAGGTGGACCGGGGGGCCTCGCCGTTGGTCCCGACGGCAAGATGAAAAAAGTTTGGGATGCCTCTGACAACGGTTGTTGACGCGAAATTCTGCGGGTGCTGTTGAAGATCCCCATTGCACCGTTGCTCCCATCCTACCCGGTACTGCCCACGAAATATCGGGCCGCGTTCCCTTTCTGACGGCGACAACAGGACGGCCCGGAAAGAATCCTCGTCAGCACTCTTGCAGCTACGCTATCCAGCAACGAGTTTCCTCAGTCTGCCTGGAGAAAAGACGTCCTGCCGCCCAAGAGGCAGAACGCGTTCTGTTGGAACTACGATCAGGAAGGGAAACGGTGGGTCACCATCATGGTCTCATCATCGACACGCGCACAGACAGCCGATGACACCGGCAGCTCTGGCGGCCTTGGATACTTCAAGGATCGCCGGGCAAAGGTGGACGGGTTCGTGGCGCGGCATTTCACCTGGCCCGGAACGCTTCGCCTTCATGGCGCGGCCCTTGGATGGGACATCCTCCGGGCGCCTGTCAATGTCGCCTTGTCGCCGATCCTCGTGCTGACCCGCATCGCCGCTTATCTCTGTCGCCGCGTGGGCTGGCGAGGCGCCGCAGACTGGCTGTCCCGTCGGCGAATCTTGTTGCGCACCTCCGTCGCGCGGCTGGTCGAGGTGCTCATCGTGACCGATCTCCTGGACCTGCCCCTCGACCAGGGGGCTGCGGCCCGCGACCCCTTTGCCCTGGCGCGCGCCGTCCTGGCGGCGCCGCAGTTCCGCGAGATGATCCGCACGCGGGGAAGTGCCGCCGAGGCTGAAGCCCTTGGTCAACGTGTTTCTGGCGCTCTGGGCGAGTATGCGGGAGCCCGTTCCGCAGTCGCGGAGATGACCACGACGCTGTGCGTCCTTGTCGTCGGTGCCTTGTCTTTTCAGGCGCTGACACCGGGCATGATCTCAATGGCGCCGGGCGTCGCGGACGCCATGGCCCGCACCAACGCGATCGCCAACTTCCCGCTGGGCCAGACTCTCGGCGGGATGTGGTACAGCGTGTTCGCGGCGGATGCCTCTCCATGGCTGACAGGGGCTACAGTGGCGGGGCTGGTCATGCTCGGCTCGGTCGTCGCCGCCTTCGCGGGCGTGCTTGCCGACCCGGTGCAAAGCCGTCTCGGCATCCATCGCCGCCGCCTGGGACGTCTTCTGGATATGATGGAGGAAGAGTTTCTCGGGCGCGGCGAAAAACCCTTCGTTGCGCGCGAGCACTTCTTTGCCCGCGCACTGGATCTGTGGGACGCCGTTTCAAGCGCAGTCCGCATCTTCAGGAACTGACAAATTTAACACAGCGCGACCCATGGTCGCCCGATAGCGGCAACATAGAACGTCGACAAACTCAATAGTCGAAACGTTCGGCAAGAGTTGGCGAAAATGTACCTCGAGATTGCGATCATCATTCTGTTGACGTTGATCAACGGCCTTCTGGCGATGTCCGAACTGGCTATCGTCTCGGCCCGGCCCGCGCGCGCGGCTGAAGCTGCTCCGACAAGGGCAGCAAGGGGGCCGCGACCGCCATCCGGCTGGCCGAAGATCCCGGCCAGTTCCTGTCCAGCGTGCAGATCGGTATCACGTGGTCGGCATCCTCGCAGGCGCCTTCTCCGGCGCGACGCTGGGTGAGCGCCTGGCTGCAAGCCTGAGGGAAAGAGTATGCAGGAAGTTGCTGATGTGCTGGACCGTTTGGACGAACTCGGCGCTTCCCATGAACGCGTCACGGTCGATGATGTTCAGGAGTGTCTCGGCCGCGACGCTTTCGGTCCGGCTCTGCTTACGCTTGGCCTTCTGGCGCTAAGCCCTATCGGGGACATACCGGGCGCGCCGACGATTCTCGCAATCTTCATTTTTGGCGTCGGAGTGC
>Ga0008833_1001336_pt1 | contig 11422 bp, 13 predicted proteins | sample HotLakConsoUCCLE_FD_62216 | JGI IMG/M metagenome (GOLD analysis project Ga0008833, IMG submission 62216) | Hypersaline microbial mat communities from Hot Lake, Washington, USA - Hot Lake Consortium UCC-LE | ecosystem: Environmental > Aquatic > Non-marine Saline and Alkaline > Hypersaline >... | reverse complement strand
GTCCTTGATGGCGACGAGCCCGTTGTAGAGCGTCTTCGTCCACTCGAAATAGGTCGGCGCGTCCGCGCCCTGCTTGAAGAGCCGGATGAAGTCGGCGAAGGCGTTGGCGACCCACTCGTAGGTCTCGGTGAGGAACGTGCTGATCTCGTTCCGGTTGGACGAGATCCACGACACGATGAACCCCATCAGCCGCTCGATATGCGGAGCCATGTCGATGGCGAGCTGGTAGCCGAGGCCGATGATCGCGGCCCACGCGTCGTAGAGCTGCTCGCGGGTCTCCTGCATCTTGGAGGCGTGCGCGTCGCCGACGGAGACGCCGAGGCGCTCCGCGTCCGCGAACATCTGCTCGACTTCGGCGCGGCCGCGGTTCAGCAGCGGCAGCAGGTCCGTCACGCCAAGCCTCTCGGCCAGCTCGACCTTCCATTCGCCGTCGGGGACGCGCGCGAAGAGGTCGAACAGCTCCATGAACACCTGTTTGGTGTCCCGGGCGGCGACCTTCTCCTTGTAGAGGGCCTCGTTGGCCTCGTCCCTCTTCTTCTTCGCCTCCTGCTCGGAGCGCGACAGCTGCTTCTCGGTCCCGTCCGGGTTGAGTTCAGGCTCGTTCTTGTCCCAGATCGCCTTGGCGCGCTGCTGCTCGAGGGTGAGCTTCGCCGCGGTGCGCGTGACCAGCTTCAGCTTGACCTTGTACTGGTTCGTCCCGTCCTCGAGGGATTTCAGGAACGGATCGACGTCATCCCCGGCAGCGGCCACCTCGGCCATCTTCGCGCGCAGGCCCGACAGGGACCCCGCGAACGCGTCGACGCCGACGCCGACCTTGTCGGCGGCGTAGCGCATCTCACTGAACTCCTTGGTCGTCACGCCGAGCATCTGCGCGGTGCGCTGCAGCGCCGCCCCGTCGAAGGCCGCAAGTCCGCCCGCTGCCATGATGCCGCCGCCGACCACCGCGCCGCCGAGGGCGCCGATGCCGAGGCCGAGGCCGCCGACGAGGCCTGCCACGCCCGTGCGGACGGCGGCGTTGCCGACCGCGAGCTCGACCTGGCGGTAGGCCTGAAGGAACTGGGTCGTCTTGGTGTAGGCCTGTCCCATGCCGCGGCTGATGTCGCGCAGCCCCCGGGTGAGGTCGCCCGAGAACAGCTTCGACGACACGGCCTTGCGGCCGGCGCGCTCCATGGAATTGCCGACCGCGTCCGCGTCGTCGCGGACGGTCTTCAGGGCGCGCGAGTTCACGAACGCGCCGAGACGCGTATGCACGCCCCGGACACGCTCGTCGAACTTGCGGATGCGCTCGGCCTGCTCGGGGGTGAACAGGTCCTTCTGCGACAGCAGCGTGCCGACGTTGCCGACAGGGGCCGGGGCGGCGCGCGGCAGGCCGATCCTTGCGGAGAGTTCGTCGCGTTCGCGCTGCCTGCGCCGCGCGAGTTCCTCGTTGACCTCGAGCTCTGCGAGCCCGCCGGCCTTGCGTGCCTCGGCGATGTTGCGCCAGTCGGCTGCCAGCTGCGCCAGCGCCTTCCTCTGCCGCTCGATGCGGCGCTGCTCGTCGTCGGCTGCCTGCTTGCGGGCGAGCTGGGCAGACTCCGCCAGCTGCGCTTCCTTGTCGGCGCGGTCGAGCGTGTCCTTCCACCATGCGGTGTAGGCGGAGCGGCGGGAGGCCTCGCGTGCCCTTTCGAAGTCGGCGAGGGACTTCTCCTCGGCCTCGCGGCGGGCCTTGGAAGCCGCCTGGATGCGATCTTCCTCGTCCTGCCACGCTTTCTCGGCCTTGTCTTCCTGCGCCTTGCGGAAGCGCTCCGCGTCGGCCTCGCGCTTCCTCGCGGCCTTGGCTTCCAGCTTCTCGACCGCCGAGAGGCGCGTCCTGTTGCTGGCGAGCCAGTTATCGGAGACAGCCTCCATGCGGTCGGCGGCCCGCTCGAGGTCCTTGAAGTCCTTGTCGGAGATGATGCTCTCGCCCGCGTCCTTGCGCTTGCGCAGGTCATCGAGCTTGTCGTTGATCGCGTCGACGGCGCGGATGGACTCCAGCCTGTCGCGGTCGAGGTCGCGGGCCATCGCCTCAAAGGCCTGGCCGCGTCCGCGCAGCAGGCCGTCCTGGATGTCGCCGATCTGGGTGTTGATGGCGACGGCGCGGCGGTCGAGCTCGTCGGCGAGCTTGAGGGCCTCCTTCTGCGCCGTCGTCGGACCCTTTTCCTCGTCGATGGTGATCTTGGCACGGATGTTCGACGCGACGGCCTTGAGGCGCAGCAGCTCGGCCTCGAGCGCGCGGACCCGGCGCGCGGCCTGGTCCGCCTCCCTGTCGATCCGGTCGAACGAATGCGCCGCCGACGCGCCGATCTCGCGGAACGTGCGGACGAGCTTCTCGCCGCCGATGACCTCGAGCCGGGCCTGGAGCTTGTTCATCGCCATGGCGCGCCTCGTTCGGTAGGTGGGGTCAGTTCCCGGTCTTCGCCTTGGCGCCGCGGAACTCTGCCGCGAACTTCGCCGGGAGCATCCGGCTCGCCCACTGGGCCGTGTCGTAGAAGTCGAGGAGCTTCGGCATCTTCACGGAGAACTGCAGCTTGAAGAGCGTCAGGAGCTGCCCGTTCTTCTCGGCCGCGATGATCTTGCCGCCGCCCTGTGCGTCGATCAGGAACGTCTGGCCGAACTTCTCCCGCGCCTGGTCCGCCAGCGAATGCTTCTGGTGGTGCTTGAGGGGGGAGAAGATGTCGCCCGGGTTGGCGTTGCGGGTGGAGCGCGCCAGCCCGTGCTTCTCGGCGTCCTCCAGCGGGATGGCGAGAGCGCCGGCCGCCTTCGGGAAGACGGTGGCCCCGGTCTCGAAGACATGCGCCCAGCTGGAGTTGCCGGAGAGCGTGACGGCCGGCTCGTAGGAGAACCTGTAGCGGGACTTCCGCGACGGCCACTCGTATGTCCGGAACGCCTTCTCGAAGCGCTGTCCCCGGTAGCGGTGCGGCGAATCCTTGAAGTTGCGCTTGACCTGCGCCCGGACGCGGGCCTCGGCCATCTTGCCGACGTCCCGCATGGCCTCGGTGGCGGCCATGCCGATCGGGTGCTTCAGGTCGTCGAAGTACTCCCGGACGTTCTCGAGGTCGAAGAGGCCGATGGAGAACTGCTTCGCCATCGGATCAGCCCCTCTTCAGCCAGCGCTTGAAGTCCTCGTTGGACGCGGTCGACATCCTCATGGCCGAGGCCATCATCTTCATGTCGGCCGACTGGCGGACGCCGCGCAGGAGGGTGTGGTTGTAGAGCTGGCGCGGGGTCATGCCCCAGGCCACGTCGTGGCCGAACTCGGGGATCAGCGAGGCGACGGCCTCGCCGAGCCAGTCTAGGAAGCCGCCCTTGCGGCCTCGGCCTCGGCCCCTGGAGCGGCCAGACCCAGGGTCGTCAGAAAATCCTCGACACCCTTGGGGAACGTCCTGTCGTAGCAGGGCTTCAGGATGGCGAGCTGGTCGCCGAGGCCGAGTGAGCGGGCGACCGCCTCGATCTCGGCATTGTCGCCGTCACGCAGCGCGTGCGCGATCATAGCGCCGATGGCTTCGTCGCCGAGCTTGGAGATGACGGCCTGGTCGAGGCCCGAGACGCCGTTCTTGAAGATCTCGGCGAGTTCCGGGAAACGGAACAGGAGCGAGGCGATGGCGGCGGCCGAGAGGCCGAAGACGCGCAGGTCGATGCCGCCGACATGGACGATGTCGAACTGCGGGGCGATGTCGAGAAGAGTGCTCATGGTGGTTCCCCCTTGGGATGCTGGTTGCGGAAACGGAAAACGCGCCCCCGTTGCCGGGAGCGCGTTCAAGGATTCGTCGGTTACGAAACGACGTCGGAGATCGTCTGCTCGATGCCGAAGGCGAACTCGTTCTTGTCGCCGGCCGCCAGCGCCTTGGCGTCGTCGGCCATGACCGTGCCCTCGAGTTCGACCGAGCCGCGCTCGCTCTCCGAGATGTAGCTGCGGCTGCCGGACGGGGTCAGGCGGACCTTCCAGAGGGTCACGTGGACCTTGGCGCCGTTGGTGTTGTTGCCGACGATCAGCAGCTCGCACTGGATGTCCGGGTTTCCGCCGATGCCCGCCTTGAGGCGCTTGGAGGCGTTGGTGATCGCGGGCTGGTCGAAGGTGACCTCGAAGTCGCCGTCGGTCAGGGGCTGGAACACGCCGGACGGCGCGTCGAGCGTGTAGTCGACACCGAGGACCTTGACGACGGGATCGACTTCCGCGCCGTCCGTGACCACGGCGTCGATGACGTTGAACGCGCCGAGCTGGTAGAACTGCTTGGCCTTCGCGCCCTCGAACAGCTTCACCGTTTCGGTGGCCGCTTCCTGCGTCATGTAGCCGAGCGAACCCATCACGCCGAGGGCGCGGTTGCGGTTCGTCATCTGCATCAGCGTCATGGCGATCGAGACGTTGATCCCGGTGACCTGGCTGTCGACCGTCACGGCGGTGCCGAAGCGGTTGTCCTTGCGCTCGTCGCGCTCGGCCTCGACGGTGATGTCGACGGCGTCGGTGTCTCCGAGTTCCTCGAAGTAGTCGTTGCCTGCGAACTTGGCGAAGACGAATCCCTTGGGGATGCTGTAGTCGCCCTGGATGCCCTGGATGTTCATGCGTGTGTTCCTTTCGGGATTGGTGGATTACGGGTTCTTCGGATCGAAGACGTAGGGGAGCCGCAGACGCATCACGAAGATGGCTGCCGCCGTGTCCGGAGCGGACGCCGGGGGCGGGAAGGCCGCCCCGTCCATGGACAGCCCGCCGTCGTTGGCGGCGAGCAGCTGGCGCAGCGGCATGTGGGTCCAGACCGCCTTCACGGTGGCCGAGAACAGTTCGTCCCGGGCCGCCCCGACGTTCGCGTCCGAGGCCTCGACGTAGCCATAGATTTCGGCCTCCGCCGTCATCGGGAACGTCAGGTTCCTGTTGGCGGCATGCGGCCTGTCGGTCGCGCCGTCGAGGTCGCCGTCGAACATGACGAGGGCCGGCGTGAGGCCGTCAGGCAGCCGTGACGTGCGGTTGCGCTCCACCAGCTGCACGCCGTCCACGGTGCCGAGGGCCTCCATGAGCGAGGCCATGATCTGTTCGCGGACGGACATGGGATCAGGCCTTCTGCAGCGTCAGGACCCATTCCCCGCGACCGGGGCGGCCCTTCAGCTTGGCGCTGCGCACGTCGTAGGACTGCTCCTCGCCGTCGAGGCGGAGCTTCCAGCCGATCGGCTGCGCGGGACATTCGGAGTGGCGGACGTAGACGAGGGCTTCCTCGGCGTTGATGCCGGGCAGCATGACGTTGACGGAGCCGCCCCTGACGGTGGTCAGTTCGATCCCGTCCCGGTGGTCGAGCACGGTGACGGGCAGACTTTGCCCGCCCTTGTCGGTCAGCACGGCAGCCGAGCCGAGCGTGTCGTAGACCGGGTCCAGCAGCAGGGATTCGAAGTCGAACATGTTGACGAATCCTTGGCGGTGCAGGGCCGGACGGGGCGCTGGTGAAGCTAGCGGGCGTTAGGTGAGGAAGCGGGGGATGGGGGTCAGGCGAACGGGTCGTAGTCCGCGCTGGTGTCCGTGAAGCTGCCGTCTCCGTTCCGGGTCCAGCCAATGCCTACGAGGGCGGCTTCGCCCTGCTGCTCCACGAGTTCGAAGCCTTCGGTGATGGACGCGCCGCTGCCGATGATGACGTTCACGACGACGCCGTCGCTGCTGCGGATGACGATGAATCGGTTATCCATCACGCGACCTCCAAAACTTTGTAGACGATGCGGATTTCGCCGTTGCCGCCGTTGCCGCCGGCCGACGACCCGCCGCCGCCGCCGCCGCCAGGGGTGCCGCCAGGGGTGCCGTTGCCGGAGGCGTTGCCTGCGCCGCCTGCGCCGAAGCTGTAGGGAACGCCCGCCTTGCCATCCTCGGCAGTCTCGGTCGAGATGTAGGCGGGCCGGGCGGCGTCGGGGCCGAGCGCGAGCGAGCCGAACCCGCCGACAGTCAACGCGCCCGAAGCAATGCCACCCGCTCCAGGCCCGTCCGGCGAGTTAGGGCGAGCGGTGGAGGACGAATAAACAGAGAGGTCCGGGTAGGAAGCCATCGAGCGGCTCCGCCCGAAGACGTGCGAATCTTTCAGGGCGGCGGTCGCGGCAGTCTCGCCGCCGTTCACGTAGCGCAGCGAGTCCCCGGTGGTGGTGCCGCCCCACACGGTAATGCCGCCGGAGCCGTTGCTCCCGCCGCCGGCCCCGATGACGTAGGACAGCGTGGCTGCGAGCTCCGACATCCGGTAGCGCGCGATAGATACCATCCCAGGATGTCCGCCCGGGGCGTTCGAACCGGAGCGTCCGCCGGCTCCGCCGCCGACCAGGATAACCTCCATCTCGACGTCGGATTCGGTCAAGCCCGCGAACTCGGCGCGTGCCAGAACGTCCGCCTTCGTCCATGTGCCGGACGTGGTCAGCCTTTCGAACTGGACGACGCGCTCGCGCACGGGCGTGCCGGCTGCAACGGCTGCGGGCGCTTCCTCGAGCGCCGTCACGCGGCCTTCGAGGCCCTCGATCTCGGCCGAGTGGTCAGCGCCGCCAGCGGACGGGCGCGTGTAGGTCCTGCCGCCGAGGCCGTTCATCTCAGACTTCCTTGTAGGGGACGAGGACGATCTCGATGACCGCGTCGTTGCTGACGCGTCCGAAGTCCTGGTTGTTCTTGACCACGAGCCGGCGGCCGGGCGTGACGTAGATCGTCCTCTCTCCCGGGAACATGATCGCGCCGTCGTGGAACTCGGGGATGACGTTGTCGCCCGTGGGGGTCTCGGCGTACCAGATCGGCGCGCCTTCGACCTGGAACAGGTAGGTGCCCCGGTCCAGCAGCGGCGTGACGGTGGAGATCACGTTGGCTGCCAGCGTGGTCCGCTCGCGGCTGGCGTAGTCGAGAGCCGCGACCGGGACAGGATTCCCGTTGCTGTCTAGGACGAGGCGGACGGTATCCATGGGGCGGCTCCGGAAGGCTGGAAGGAATCGAAACGGCCGGGAAAGGTCTCCCGGCCGTGCTGTCGATGTCAGACTGCTTAGGCAGCGACTGCCGTGACGGCCACGCCGTCGAGGCGGACCTGGACGGAAGCGCCGTCGACGCCGACGATGGTGCCGATCGCGAACGCGCCGGCCGCCGATGCGCCGACGGTCTTCTCGGTGTTGTCCCAGAAGGCACGGTCGCCGACTTCGCCGGCTCCGGTGAACTCGTAGATGCCCGTCAGGTGCAGCGTAACGGTCGCGTCGACGGCTGCCGTGTTGGCGGCCACGCCGAAGATCGAGCCGAGGACGTAGCCCTGTCCGGCGGCGTAGGCGGCTTCGGCAGTCAGATCGATCGACTGGCCGGGTGCGATGTAGTTTCTCATAGTGGTCTCTCCTTGGAGATGGGATGGGTCCGGAAATGCGAAGGGGAGCCGAAGCCCCCCTTTACGCGGTCAGTCGTGGCGGCTGGTTAGGCGCGCTTGAACTTGTAGATGCCCTTCTCGCCCGTCGGGCCGACGCCGAAGTCCGCGATGACGCGCATCTCTGCGCCGTCCACGTCCCAGCCGGGCTTCGTCTCGACCACCGGGCCGCTCGCGCCGCCGAGGTAGCCGTAGGTCAGCACTTCCGCGTCGCCCGGCGAAGTCGCCATGTACCAAGCGGCGTGGTCGTCGAGCGCCGCGTCGGAGACGATCTGCAGCTTGCCGCTCCAGATATTCACGTCGCCTTCCTTGGTCGCGAGGATCGAGGTCAGCAGGCGCTCGACGTCGGTCTCGAGGTCGGTCGGGACGATGACGTAGCGGGCCGTGAAGTTCAGCGGAATCCCGTCGCTGGTGTGCTTGCGCAGCGCGAGGCGGCCGGCGGAGAACGCCGCCAGGTCAGGCGTGGCGACCGGGGTGGCGTGCAGGTTCTTGTGGTCGGTGTGGAAGAGAGCCTTGCCGTCCGTCAGCTTCGGGTTGTCGCGCAGCACGGCCCAGGCGATCTGGTTCTCCTGCGCCGCGATCCTGCGGCCCGACTTGCCGATCATGTCGGAGATCACGCCGAGGGAGTCGTTGACGAGCAGCTGGCGGGTGATCCCCAGCTTGATGGCGCGGGTCTTCAGCGAGACGGCCTCGGTGTTCGCGTCCGACAGGCTGGCGGACTTGATCTCGCCGTGTTCGCTCAGCGGCTGCAGGGCCGGGAACTCGCCCGAGCGCAGCACGTAGTGCGGCCTGAAATCCTCGAAGTTGCGCTGGCGGGCGATCGAGCGGAACGACGGGTTGGCCGCCTGGTAGTCCGCAAGCACAACACGGTGCGCGGCGTCGGCGAGGATGACCGGGAAGTCCGACGTCCCCATGAGGGCGCGCTTGGCGAGTTCCTCGCGGTTGAAGCGGACCTGGCGGCCGTTCGCCTGCTCGATGGCCGCGAAGCCCTCGAGCATCGAGAAGGAGCGGTATTCCAGCGCCTTGCCGTCGATCTTGATGGACGGGTCCATCTTGTGCGCGAAGGCGTCCACGAGAGCCGCGCGGACCACGTCCGGAGCGTCGTAGGAATGCCCGACCTGCGCTGAGGTGCGGGTGGCCGTAGCGTCGTCCTGGGCCGCGAGGGCGTCGAGGACGGCTGCGCGGGCGAGGTCGAGGCTGGTGCCGTCGGTGATCAGCCTCTCGGCGAAGTCGGCGCCGAGCTTGGCCTTGCGGACAACCTCCGAAATGCCGGAGACGCGGGTGCGCTCGGCGGTGCGGGCCTCGGTGGCAGCGGCGGTGCGGGCGGTCTCGAGTTCGGCTGCGCGCTCGAGTTCGAGGTTCGTGTCAGTGTTGGGAGTCGTCATGATGATTGACCTTTCAGGGGTTTCGGTTGTCGGGGTGGGATCGGCCGGCACAACCCCGGCTCGTTCGATTTCGCAGGAGTGGGTCTCGTCCCCGCTGCGGATGACCGCGCCCGCGTCTTCGGGCGTGGCTACGAGAGAGACCTCGAAAGGCTCCCAGTCGATGGCGAGCATGGTGGGTGGCTCGCCCTGCACGCCAGGGATCTCCCGGTAGCGGTGGACCCGGCAGCCGATGGAGACGGCGCGGATGATCCTCTGGTCCAGCTTATTGCGGATGCCGTCGCTCTTCGCAGTCCCGGTCTCCATTCGGAACTCGACCACGCCCTTGCCGTCCTCGAACCAATGCCGGACGACGACGCCGTATTGGCTGTCGACGCTGCGGACGTGGTCCAGGAGAATTGGCACGATGCCGCTGTCGAGGCGGCCCGTGCGGATGTGCGCGGGGTCCATCGAAAGCTGCTCGTAGTAGGGACCGTGGACCGAGCTCATGCGCTTGACCCGCACGCCCGTCGCGTAAACCGCGCGATAGGTGTTGTCCTGCCCCGGAACGGCCACTAGGCCGTCCGCGGCGCGGGTCGTCAGAGGAAGCTCGACTGTCTCGGTGGTCACGGTCATGCGGCCTCTTCCTCGATTTCCTCAAGGCAGCGTTTGACGGCTTCCCTGAGCTTCTTGTCGTCGGCCTTGGCCGCCTGCTGTTCGGGTTTCCTCGGGGTGAAGAAGGGGTGCTCGGCACCGATCCTCTCGAACTCCTGCTTCTCGGCCGCGAGGTTCTCGAGGTGGACGGAGGGGTTAAGGCCGCGGGCCTTCACCCTGTCCGACCAGAGAGCCGTGCCGTTCTCGATGTCCTGCGTTTCGGCGTCGCCGTCTTTCTTCGGATCCACGAACTGCTGCTTCGGCATCGTGAGTTCGGCTTTGTAGGGCGTGTCGGCCCAGTGTCCGGCGCTGAAGCCCGCCTCGACGAACCAGGCGACGATGCGCTCGATCGCCGGGGCGAGGGTGTGCCACTGGTGCTTGGAGACCGTCTGCTGGAACTCCATCTTCCCGGCGCGCAGGCTGCTATAGTTCGCTCCGGTGAGGTCGCTGTAAGCCTGGTCGTAGGTCAGCCCCACGCCGATCGCGATCATCCGGATGAAGGACGAGGCCAGCATCGTGTGGCCGCTCGAGTTACCCGGGTCGAAGGAGTGCGCCGTCTCGCCGCGCTTGAGACGCAGGATCGCGCCCGGCGACAGCTTGCTCGGCCCGGAGGTGCTGTCCGCCTGAGCGATGCCCGGAGGTGACTGGGTGTCCTCGGTCTGGATCGCGACGGTGAAGCAGGCCTCCACCTTCGCCTTCATCGCGAGGGCTTCGAAATAGTCGTCGAGGTCGCGCAGCCGGGTGATGACCGGGTGCAACCAAGTGACCCCATGGACTTGGTTCCGTTCCTTCCGGAACAGGTAGATCACGTCGTCGGCTGGCACCGGGAAGGACTGGATGCCTGCCCTCGGATAGGAGGCGGACTCGCCGGGGTGCTCGGGCCACAGCCAGTAGAAGACGATGTTGTCGTGGCTGTCGAACTCAAGTCCCTGAACGATGCGGTTGCCTGTCTTGGGGTTGATGCCGCTCTTCGAGCTGTCGATGAAGTCCGGCTCCAGAACCTGGAGCTGCATCGGGACCTTCAGGTTCCTGTAGCGCTTCAGGCTGCGGTATCGCTTGCGGATGACGCAGCCACCGCGCTCGACCATGATCCGAGCGAACAGCGCCTCGAGGCCGTAACCGTCGAGCCTGCCGTCCGCGTCGCAGTCCGTAGACTCGAACCACTCGAGCCAGAACTGGCGCATCCTCTTCGTCACGCGGTCCTTGCCGACGAAATCGACGGTGATGCCATCGCCGACGAGGTGCAACTCCCACAGGTCGACGATCCGCTTGGCGAGTGAGTTGTCGCGGACCAGCTGGCTGGCGCGGTTGCGCAGCGCCACCATGGACGAGCCGATCTCGGCGTTGGCCCCGGTGGAGCTCGCGGACCACGCGCTGCGGTTCTTCGAGTCCCGGGCGCCTGCGTAGGCGCGCTGGACGTCGGCCGCATCGCGCCACTGCTGGCGGATCGCGCCTGCCCGCGGGGAGACGTAGTGGATGGCGCGGTCGAGGAGGTTCATTCGTCGCCCCTCGTGAAGGCCACCTGCTCGACGAGTTGGCGGACGGTGCCGTTGACCTCGGCTTCCATGAGGGCGAGGACGCGCAGCTGCTCGTCCACGCTGTTGTAGGTGACCATCCTGCCACCCTCCATCACCTGCTTCAGGCCGGACGAGATGGCCTTCTTCAGGCGGGCGACGTCAGTCTGGGTCCATGCCATGTCTATCGCCCCAGCCATTGGTCGCCGTCGCCACCGAACCAGTCCCGTTCCTGCCGCGGCTGCTGCCGCACAGGTTCCGGATCGGGGTTCGGCCTCGCAGGCTCAGGTTCAACTTGCGCCTGCCGCACGACGGCAGGCTCCTCGGGAGGCGTTTCCACCTCGTGGTCCGGGTGCGCGTATCGCGCCTCCAGAACGGCCCATTCGGCCTCGGTCCACCTGTCGCAGCCGGCCGCGATGGCACAGGCACGGTTGTAGACCCAGAGGTCGAGCTGCTCGTTGGCCGGATGCCGCTTGATCCAGTCGTTCTTCTCGGCGACCCATTCCTCGGCGACGAGCTGCTTGCACATCTC
>Ga0008833_1001335_pt1 | contig 11428 bp, 10 predicted proteins | sample HotLakConsoUCCLE_FD_62216 | JGI IMG/M metagenome (GOLD analysis project Ga0008833, IMG submission 62216) | Hypersaline microbial mat communities from Hot Lake, Washington, USA - Hot Lake Consortium UCC-LE | ecosystem: Environmental > Aquatic > Non-marine Saline and Alkaline > Hypersaline >... | reverse complement strand
TTTCACTGGGCCGACGCGACGCGCTGGGCGCCGCCTGGTCGGGCGGACCATGTGGTCACCAACCCTCCGTTTCATGCCGGGCGGAAGGCCGAGCCCGAGCTTGGTCGCGCCTTCATCCGCGCGGCGGCTGCAATGCTCACGCCGAAGGGCGGGCTCTGGCTTGTGGCAAACCGGCATCTTCCCTATGAATCGGCCCTTGAAGCGAGCTTTCGCGAAGTGCGCGAAATCGGCAGCGACCGGGCGTTCAAGGTCTTCCACGCCATCCGCCCACGCCCCGAAAACCGGACGGGAAAGACACCATGACACTCGCGATCACAGGAAAGACCGCCGTGGTGACCGGCGCGGCCAACGGCGTCGGTCTGGCCATCGCGCGGCATTTCGTCGAGCGGGGGGCCAATGTGATGTTCGCCGATATCGACGAGGCGCGGCTCCAGTCCGAGCTCGGCGATGTCCGGGACGAGGTGGGCACGGCGCGCTATTTCGCCGGGGACCTCCGCGAGAAGCTCGCCCGGGCCAACCTGCTGTCGGCGACCCTCGACGCCTTCGGGCGCGTGGATGTCCTTATCAACGCCTCGCGTCAGGTCGAGATCTCGGACCCGCTCGACCCGAAGGCCGACAATGTCGAGGCGCTGCTCGCCACCAACCTTATGATCTCGCTCAGGATGATACAGCTTTTCGCGAGGAAGATGATCCAGCAGGGTGAAGAGGAAAGCTCGGAGGGGGAGGAGCGGCCGGCCGGATCGATCATCAACCTCTCTTCGATCGCGGCGCGGCGGACGGTGCCTGAGATGCTGGCCTATTCGGTGAGCACCGCCGCCCTCGACCAGCTCACGCGATCCATGGCGGTGACGCTGGCGCCGAACCGGATCAGGGTGAACGCGATAGCGCTCGGCTCGGTGATGTCCGCCTCGCTTCAGGTCGCGCTTCGCGACGAGGACCTGCACCGCCAGACGATCGTCGATCACACTCCCCTCGGGCGGATCGCCGGAGCGGGAGAGCTTGCGGAGGTCGCGCAATTTCTCGCCTCCGACGGGTCGGGCTTCATGACCGGGCAGGTGTTGACCGTCGACGGCGGGCGGACGCTGCTCGACGCGGTCGACGCACCTGTCCACTGACGTTGACAGCCCGATCCGGGCGGGGTTGATCTGTCGCAAGGCATCGTGGCCGGGCTGCTGCGAGACCTCGTGAAGCGTAAGGGAGGGCAGGCGTGACCGAACAGTTCGACGAGAAGAAGACAAGGGCGGCCGCGTGGTTCCGTCAGCTGCGCGACGAGATCGTGGAGGCCTTCGAGGGGCTGGAGGACAGCCACTCCGAAGGTCCCCTCTCGGATGCCGTGCCCGGCCGGTTCGAGGTCACCGAGACGCGGCGCTCTTCCGACGACGGTTCGGATGCCGGCGGCGGACTGATGAGCGTGATGCGGGGCGGCCGTGTGTTCGAGAAGATCGGCGTCAACGTCTCGACGGTCTACGGCACGCTCGGGGAGCGTGCGCAGGCGGCGATGGCCGCGCGCAAGGGCATTCCCGGAATGGCCGAGGACCCGCGCTTCTGGGCCAGCGGAATCAGTCTCGTCGCCCACATGCAGAACCCGCACGCGCCGGCGGTGCACATGAACACCCGGATGTTCTGGACACCGCATGCCTGGTGGTTCGGTGGCGGGTCGGACCTCAACCCCTGCATCGAGTACGACGAGGACACGCAGCATTTTCACGCTGTCCAGAAGGCGCGTTGCGACCCGCACGGGGCCGAGGTCTACCCCGAGTACAAGGCATGGGCGGACGAGTACTTCTTCATTCCGCACCGCGGCAGGGCGCGCGGTGTGGGCGGCATCTTCTACGACGACCGCAATACCGGAGACTGGGAAAAGGACTTCGCCCTCACGCAGGACGTGGGCCGGGCGTTCCTCGAAGCCTTCGTGCCGATCGTGGAACGGCGGCGGGTGCAGGAATGGACCGAGGCCGACAAGGAGGCGCAGCTCGTCCACCGGGGGCTCTATGCGGAATACAACCTCGTCTACGACCGGGGGACGAAGTTCGGCCTGGAGACGGGGCATGACGCGAATGCGGTTCTGATGAGCCTGCCACCGCTGGCGAAGTGGATCTGACCGCTCAGGGCTTCGGGGCGGGGATGAACTTGCCGTCGTTGCCGACGTAGCGCTGATGGCCGCCCCGGAGGATGCTGGGGCCGTCGCCGCGCGGTCCGTCGCCGCCGCCGTTGAAGAGCGCGCCGAGCGCGGCGAAGAGCCCGAGCTTCTGCTCCACGCCCGACGGGTTTTCGGCGAAGGTCGCGCCGTAGGTGCCGACGAGATCTTCGTCTTCTCCTCGTGACCCCTTGGGCCCCACCGAATAGAGGCTCGCCGTGACGTGATAGGGAATTCTTCCGTCGCCGTTCATTCTGCCCTCGCGAAGCTCGAGGTCGGCGATGACGCAATTGCCCCGCTTCTCCCGCGATCTGTCGCAGGCACGTTCGATTTCCTGATAGAGCGTGCGCTTGGCCGCGTCGCGGCCTTCCGGCGGGACGGCGATGCCGCCCTCGGCCGGAAGCCGCAGCCGGGCGCGGTAGAGGTCGCGGGGGCCCTCGACGGTTGTGTCGCCCAGGGCATGGTCGGGGAGGTAACCAACGATCGCCTCGATCTTGAAGTCGCCGTCCTCGGAAGTCTCGTCGACCTTGGCCGAAGATACTGCACAGGCCCGCCCGATGGTCTCGAGCACCACGGGGCATTCCTTCTCGAGGGCGCGACGGGAGGCTCTTGCGAGAACCCACAGCCTCTCGAACTCGGGGTCCGGCCTGGCTTCGCCCTCGTTCAGGAGATCGGCGATGGAGAGAGTCTCGGTGTATGTGATCGAGCGGCGACGGGTGAACCTGTCCTCGACGAAGAGCGCGTCGATCTCGCGTCCCTCGCGGAAGTCGCCCCAGATGTCGATGACCCGGCCGCCGGCGTCGGCGATCGGGTCGGGAACGGCACTTTGGCCGGACATCTCGTTCTCGAACTTCGCCTGCAGACCGAGCGCGCCGAGGTTGATCACCATGAGCGGGATGCCGAAAATCACGAAGACCGCGGCGGCGAGCATGAGGCGCCACTTCATTGCGTGCGCTCCATCGGTGCGGGGTTGATGATGGACAGGTCGCCTCCGGCGGCGGCTTCGGCAAGCGCGTAGCGGCGCGCGGCGATGTCCGCCTCGCGCCTCCTCGCCGGTTCGGCGTAGAGCAGGGGACCGTCATGGGCGACGATGCGGGCGCCGTCGAGCGGGCGGTAGGCCGCACGGGCCTCGGGTGAGGCGGGCAGGGGGCCGACGAGCACGTGATTTGCCGCCCATGCACCGAGAGTGCCGGGTTCGGAGGCCTCACCAAAGGTCGTCGCGAACCACGCCTCGTAGACAGCGTGGCGGGCCGAGTTTCTCTCCTCGAAATCGCCGCTTCCCGCGCCGGGCCTGTGGAACATGTCCCACCAGGGCTGCGCCGCACGCGCGGGTTGCGGTGCGCAGCCTTCGGCGATGTCGAGGAAGGTGACGGGTGTGGTGGGCTCCAGCGGGTGAACCGCGCTGCCGGGGCCGCCGACCACGACGATGCCGGAGACCTCCACGCCGGGCGTGGCATGGAGGTTCCACAGCAGGGGCGCTCCCGCCGCCTGAAGAACGAGCAGCAGCGGTGCGCTCTCGTCGGTAATCGCGACATTCACGACAGGTACCGGGCGGCTCTCGCCGGAGGGACGTTCTTCGGCGGGATCGGCGGCGCGCTGGAGCCTCGCAACGAAGTCCTCGGCACCGCTTGCGAGGTCGCGGTCGGTAACGGCGTGGTAGCCGGATGGCTGGAGCCCGTCGAAGACCTGCACCTTCACGAGCTTGTCGCCCGCCGCGCCCGTGGGCGCGCTGCAGCCCGCATCGGCCGGGCGGGCGAGGATCTCGGCCGGTGTCTCGGGTGTCTGGTTCATCGGCACGCCAGAGAGGGCCGATTGCACGAGGTGCACCTCGTCGCCCGGCCCTATGACGCCAGGGTGCTCGACCTTCCAGCCGTAGAATTCAGCCCTGCGGGTTTTCTCGGGGTCGGCGACCAGGCGAGCATCCGACGGCCCGCCGACGCTGCGCATCTCGCCGCCATTGCCGAAGGCGATGCCGAGAGCGGACGCGAAGTCGCCGAGGGAGGGCGCTGCGGCCTCGCCATTGTGGGGAAGGTCCTTCCCGGCGGCCATTTCACCCGTGGTCGAGGTGAAGACGACGAGACCGATGGCCCCCGCCAGAAGACCGAACATGATACCCTTGAAGCCCATCGCTCCGCTCGCTCCGCTTGCACCCGGCCTTCTCTAGACAGGGGTTGGGGCAAGAAAATGGCGGCTTCCGGACTATCCCCTGATCGCTTCGAGAAGACGGTGCACGTTGTCGGGGTCGGCATCGGGCGTGATGCCGTGACCGAGGTTGAAGATGTGCGGGCCGCTCGAGAAAGCTTCGACGATGCGCCTTGCCTCCGCGACCAGTTCCGGCCCGCCCGTGACCATGAGGGAGGGGTCGAGGTTGCCCTGCACGCAGCCGTCCCGCTGGACATGGGTGGCGGCCCAGTCGAGATCGACCTTGGTGTCGAGCGCGACACAATCGGCGCCCGTGGCCTTCGCGAACCCTTCGTAGCGCTCCTTCGCCTCGCGCGGAAAGGCGATGACGGGGATGCCAGGATGGCGGGCCTTCAGTTCGCCTATGATGCGTTTGGCGGGTTCGAGCGCGTAGCTGTCGAAATCATCGCCCTCGAGCGAGCCTGCCCAGCTGTCGAAGAGTTTCACGACCTCCGCGCCCGCCTCGATCTGCATCGAGAGGTATTCGACGGTGGCTTCGGTGATGCGGTCCATCAGCCCCTCGAACGTCGTGCGGTCCTCAGCCTTCAGCGCATGGGCAGGGGCCTGGTCGGGGGTGCCGCGGCCGGCGATCATGTAGGTCGCCACCGTCCAGGGGGCGCCGGCGAATCCGATGAGCGTCGTCTCCGCCGGAAGCTCTCGGCGGAGGATGCGAACGGTCTCGTAGACGGGGTCGAGCGTGTCGTGGATGGCGCTGGCGGGCTTGAGCGCGGCAAGGCCATCGGGGCCGGTTATCGTCGAGAGTCTCGGACCCTCGCCGGTGACGAACCACAGGTCCGCTCCGAGCGCCTGGGGGACGAGCAGGATGTCGGCGAAGAGGATCGCCGCGTCGAAGCCGTAACGGCGGATCGGCTGGAGCGTGACCTCGGCGGCGAGTTCGGGGTTGTAGCACAGCGACAGGAAGTCGCCGGCCTTCGCGCGCGTCGCGCGGTATTCGGGCAGATAGCGGCCCGCCTGCCGCATGAGCCAGACCGGCGGGACCGGCTGCGACTCGCCGCGGAGCGCTTTCAGGATCGTCTTGTCTTGGCCCATCGTTTTCCCTGCCCTTCGAATGTCCCGAGGGGTCTCGCGGAGGTGACGAAATGTCAAGCCGGATGGACATTGTCACCCCCCCTGCACCTTGCTAGGGCTGGTCCATGACGATTGACTTGCCCAGCCCCGCCAAGACGCTGAAGATCGGCACCAGAGGATCGCCTCTGGCGCTCGCCCAGGCCCATGAGACCCGTGCGAGGCTCATTGCCTCGTTCGACCTTGCGGAGGACGCTCTCGAGATCGTCATCATAAAGACCACCGGCGACATGGTGCTCGACCGGCCGCTGAAGGAGATCGGCGGCAAGGGGCTCTTCACGAAGGAGATCGAGGAGGCGCTGCTCGACGCACGCATCGACATCGCCGTCCACTCGATGAAGGACATGCCGGTGGCCCAGCCGGCGGGGCTTCTGCTCGACTGCTACCTGCCGCGCGAGGACGTGCGCGACGCCTTCGTTTCGCCCTGCGGCGGGAGCCTCGCCGAACTCGCTCCGGGCACCAAGGTCGGCACGTCGAGCCTGCGCCGCCGCGCGCAGCTTCTGAACAAGCGGCCGGACCTCGAGGTCGTCGAGTTTCGCGGCAATGTCCAGACGAGGCTGAAAAAGCTCGATGACGGCGTGGCGGCCTGCACGTTTCTCGCCATGGCGGGACTCAACCGGCTGGGAATGGCCGATATCGTCACGGCACCCATCGCGCCCGAGGAAATGCTGCCGGCGGTGGCACAAGGCGCCATCGGGATCGAGCGGCGCGCGGACGATGCGCGCGCTGCGAGCTTGCTGGAGGCGTTGCACGACGGGCCTACGGGGCGCCGTCTTGCCGCTGAACGCGCGTTTCTCGCCGCTCTCGACGGCTCGTGCGAGACCCCGATCGCGGGGCTTGCGGAGCAGGACGGCGGCACGCTGCGGCTTCGGGGCGAAATCCTGAGGCCCGATGGCTCGGAGTCGCATTCCGACGACTGGTCGGCGCCGGTGGAGGATGCCGCCAGTCTGGGCGAGGGCCTCGCGCGGGACTTGTTGTCGCGCGCTGGCGAAGGCTTCTTCGACTGGCGGGCGGCCTGAGCGGGCTCAGATCGCCGGGCTGTGGGAAGCCTGGTTCATCACATAGGCATCGAAGGACCGGGCGATCAGCCTTGCGAGCGGCAGGGCGTCGGGCTTGATCGACATCCCCTCGGAAGTTGAAAAGACCATCGGCCGGAACGCTTCGTCGAGCGTCCCGAGCAGCGCAATGACGTCGGCCTTGGCATGTCCCCGCCGCCGTGCGAGTTCGCCCGCATCGACCCGATGGAAGCACATCAGCGCCTCGATGACGTCTGCCCTCAGACGGTCGCCTTCGGTGAATCTGTGCCCGCGCGCTACGGCGAAACGGCCATCCCGGATCGCGGCGGTGTATTCCGATGTAGAGGACGCGTTCTGGGCGTAACCCGCGGGATAGCGCGAGATCGACGAGGCCCCGATGCCGATCAGGACCTCCGACTGGTCGTCGGTGTAGCCCTGGAAGTTCCGCCGCAGCGTTTCGTTGGCGGCGGCGACGGCGAGCCCGTCTTCGGGCTTGGCGAAATGGTCGATTCCCACCGAGACATACCCGTCGGCCTCGATCAACCGGGAGGCGGTCTCGAAGAGACGCAACCGTTCGGCGGGGTCGGGCAGCCGGTCGGCGGGAATGAGACTCTGGCGCCGCGCCATCCAGGGCACGTGGGCATAGCCGTAAAGCGCTATTCGATCCGGCGAGAGCGAAAGAACCTTCATGACGCTTTCGGTCATCCGCGCCCGGGACTGACCCGGAAGGCCGTAGAGAATGTCGACGTTGACGCTGCCGACGCCGGCGGCGCGCAAGTTGTCGACCGCTTCTTTCGTGACGTCGAAGGTCTGGCTTCGGCCGATGATCTCCTGCACCTCGGAATTGAAATCCTGCACTCCGATGGAGGCGCGGTTCATGCCGGCGGAGGCCAGCGCCTCGATTCGGGCGACGTCTATCTCGTTGGGGTCAATCTCGACCGAGAACTCCGCGCCGGGAGCCAGCGGAGCGGTCTCGAAGACGGAACGGGCAAGGCTTTCGATCAGCGCCGCGTTGAGGATCGACGGGGTGCCGCCTCCCCAGTGGAGACGCGACAGTTTGACGCCGTCCGGAAGCGTGCCGGCGATGATCCGGAGTTCCTGGGCGAGGGTCTTCACGTAGGCTTCGACCGGGCCCAGCGTCGATGTGCCCTGCGTGCGGCAGGCACAGAACCAGCACAGCCTTCGACAGAAGGGGATATGGGCGTAGAGCGAAATGTCCGCCCCGGGTGCTATCCCCCCGATCCAGTCGGCGACGGCCCCGGGGCCGACGTCGTTCTTGAAGTGATTGGCCGTCGGGTAGCTCGTGTAACGTGGTACACGCGCGTCGAAAAGACCAAGTCTGCGGAGTTGCGTAAGCCTGTTCATGATGCTCTAGTAAACCCGAGTTGACACTCTCGCTTTGATTAGGATCAACAGGATTGCGCGCGAACCGATGAACCGCAGTGTTCCGGAACTCAAGGATTGTCAGAACTGCCCGATACGTCACAGGGCGGTTTGTGCCCGGTGTGAGCCGGACGAACTTCAGCGCCTCGAGGAGGTCAAGTACTACAAGACCTACGAGGCCGGTCAGACGGTGATCTGGGCGGGCGACAGGCTGGAATTCGTGGCCTCCGTCGTCACCGGCGTGGCGACGCTGAGCCAGACGATGGAAGATGGACGCAAGCAGATGGTCGGCCTTCTGCTGCCGAGCGACTTCATCGGTCGGCCCGGCCGCGAGACCGCTTCGTTCGACGTCGTGGCGGTGACCCAGATCGTCATCTGCTGCTTCCGCCGCAAACCTTTCGAGGAGTTGCTGGTCTCGACCCCGCATGTCAGTCAGCGTTTGCTGGAAATGGCGCTGGACGACCTCGATGCGGCGCGGGAGTGGATGCTTCTGCTCGGCCGGAAGACGGCGCGCGAAAAGCTCGCGAGCCTCATCTCGATTATCGCGCGGCGCGACGAGAAGGCCAAGGAGGCCTCCTCCAGGGGCAAGCCGCTGACGGTCGCCCTGCCGCTGACCCGGGAAGCGATGGCCGACTACCTCGGCCTGACGCTCGAGACGGTGAGCCGGCAGATCTCGGCGCTGAAACGCGAGGGCGTGATCACCCTCGAAGGCAACCGGCACATCGTGATTCCGGACTTCCAGGCCCTCATGGCCGAAACCGGCGACGATTCAGACGGTGGGATGCTTTTCTAGGGTTTGCCGCTCAGAAGCGGGAACCAGTCTTGAGCTTCCCGGACACGCGAAATCGAAGGGATAGAGCGGATCGCGTGAATCCGATCGAATGAACGCGACACGCTCTAGCAGGTTCAGTGAGCCATGATGACGGGCACCGTGGCTTTCTCCAGAAGGTCGCGCGTCGCGCCTCCGAAAATCGCCTCGCGGAACCGCGAGTGCCCGTAGGCACCCATCACGAGGAGATCTCCGCTCGCGTCGTTGATGTGCCGCATGAGCACTTCTGACACTTTCGGAAGTGTGCGGGCAAGCACGGTTATGTCGGGCCGCACGCCCTTCCGCGAGATCGCCTCCGCGAGCGCCCCGCCGGGGTCGGAGCGGCCGGCGCCATGACTCGGCGGGTCGATGATCACGATGTTGACCGATTTCGCCTTCTGGATGAGCGGCATCGCCCCACGGATGGCCGCGAGAGCCTCCGGGCTGTCGTTCCAGGCAATGATCACGTTCTCCGCCTTCACGGCGTGATCGTGGCCGGGCGGAACGAACAGCACCGGCGCACGTGTGCCAAAGAGCGCGGCTTCCGCGATAGCGGCATCATCCGACAAGCGGTTCTCGCCGTAGGGCAGCGGCTGCACGACAAGGTCGGCGAACTGCGCCTGCCGCGCGACTGTCGCCCCGACCGCTCCGATCTGGATCGCATAACCTTGCGCCTCCCATCCGAAGGGGCGGCCTGACAGCATCGCCTCGACGGCCTTGTAGGTCTTCTCGGCGTCTTCCTGGGCGGCCGCGATGGCTTCCTGAACCGCAATCGCGTTCGCGCCGGCGAAATGGGTGCCAAGCTCGATGTGGTCAATTCCCAGACAGATCGCATCGAGGTGCCCGTTGGCGGCCTCCGCGAAGGCTGCGGCGGTCTCGATGGCAGACCGGTCGGCCTCTGCATCGCGAACCACGGTGGCGATCGTCTTGTAGCTCATTTCGCTCCCTCCATTCACGTCGTCACAACCCTTGCACCCCCGGCGGCAGCTGTCCTTGACGCCCGTCAACCGATCACCGTCAGCCCGTTGACATGGATCAAGGAGCCCGCGCCGCCCAAGGGCCAGATAGGGGCGGTCGGACTCCGCCCGTTCAGGATGAGGATTCGGCGCAAGGGAAAGGGACACGGAATGTGGGATTACGTTAAGCTCGCGCTTCTTGGTGCCATCGTCATCTTCGCGGCGATCGCAGCCAACTTCGCGCGCGACCTCGCCTTTCAGGTCCATGCCATCCTGATCATGCTGGTCGCGGGTGGGATGTTCCTGTGGACACTCCGGCTGACGGACGAGCCGAAGCCGGTGATAGACCAGTCGAGCTACATGGACGGGGTTATCCGCTACGGCGTGGTCGCGACTGCCCTGTGGGGCGTCGTCGGGTTTCTCGTCGGCGTCGTCATCGCCTTTCAGCTCGCCTTTCCCCAGCTCAACTTCGAGTGGGCTCAACCTTACGGCAATTTCGGCAGGCTCAGACCGCTGCATACCTCGGCGGTGATCTTCGCGTTCGGCGGCAACGCCCTGATCTGCACCTCGTTCTATGTCGTCCAGCGAACCTCGGCGGCGCGCCTCTGGGGCGGCAACCTCGCCTGGTTCGTGTTCTGGGGCTACCAGCTCTTCATCGTTCTGGCCGCGACCGGTTACCTGCTCGGAGCGACGCAGTCGAAGGAATACGCCGAGCCGGAATGGCACGTCGATCTCTGGCTCACGGTGGTCTGGGTCGCCTATCTCGCCGTCTTCCTCGGCACGATCATGAAGCGCAAGGAACCCCACATCTACGTGGCGAACTGGTTCTATCTCTCCTTCATCGTGACCGTGGCGATGCTGCACATCGTCAACAACCTCTCGATCCCGGTCTCGATCTGGGGCTCGAAGAGCGTGCAGGTGTTCTCGGGCGTCCAGGACGCGATGGTGCAGTGGTGGTACGGCCACAACGCCGTGGGCTTCTTCCTGACGGCCGGTTTCCTCGGCATGATGTACTACTTCGTGCCGAAGCAGGCCGAGCGGCCGGTCTACAGCTACAAGCTGTCGATCATCCACTTCTGGGCGCTGATCTTCCTCTATATCTGGGCGGGTCCACACCACCTGCACTACACCGCCCTGCCAGACTGGGCCTCGACGCTTGGCATGGTGTTCTCGATCGTGCTCTGGATGCCCTCCTGGGGCGGCATGATCAACGGCCTGATGACGCTCTCGGGCGCCTGGGACAAGCTCCGCACCGACCCGATTATCCGGATGATGGTGATCTCCATCGGCTTCTACGGCATGTCGACCTTCGAAGGCCCGATGATGTCGATCAAGGCGGTGAACTCCCTGTCGCACTACACCGACTGGACCATCGGCCACGTGCATTCGGGTGCCTTGGGCTGGAACGGCATGATCACCTTCGGCGCGCTGTACTTCCTCGTGCCGCGGCTCTGGAACCGGGCGTCGCTCTACTCGCTCGCGGCGGTCAACTGGCACTTCTGGCTCGCGACCATCGGCATCGTGCTCTACGCGGCGTCGATGTGGGTCACCGGCATCATGGAGGGCCTGATGTGGCGTGAAGTCGATGCGAACGGCTTCCTCGTCAACAGCTTTGCCGACACCGTGGCCGCCAAATTCCCGATGTACGTGGTCCGTGGTCTCGGCGGGGTTCTCTACCTCACCGGCGCGATCATCATGTGCTGGAACCTCTGGATGACCGTCCGGGCCGCGCCTCAGCGCGCGGTCTCGAGCGCAGTCCCGGCAGAATAAGGAGGGCCGAGAGAATGGCTCAGGACAAGGAACCCATGCCGGCGTCGGCGACCGGGGTCGGCGACCGGCCCGTCAGGAAGTCGATCCTCGA
>Ga0008833_1001334_pt1 | contig 11452 bp, 12 predicted proteins | sample HotLakConsoUCCLE_FD_62216 | JGI IMG/M metagenome (GOLD analysis project Ga0008833, IMG submission 62216) | Hypersaline microbial mat communities from Hot Lake, Washington, USA - Hot Lake Consortium UCC-LE | ecosystem: Environmental > Aquatic > Non-marine Saline and Alkaline > Hypersaline >... | reverse complement strand
TCTTCCTCGTGTTCCGGCCGCAGGGCCTGTTCGGCGAGAAGATCATCGAGAGGGTGTGACCGGGTCATGTGCATGACGATGAAAATAATTGCTGACGCGCGGCACGTTTCGCGGCAGCCTGCCGCAGCGTGGGGGCCCGGACGCGACGGGCCAGTCTCGCGCGCCCTCGGGAGGATGGACGGCCATGGCACTGGACAACTTGCAGCGATCGAACATTGGAACCCCCGATTTCGCGCAGGGTACATCGACGGCGAACCGCAAGCTCTGGGCCATCGTGACGACAATCGCATTTGGCATCTTCTGGATTTCGGGCCTGTTCGTGGTGTCGAGCTGGGCCGGGGATGCGACGATGCACTGGAGCATGCCGGTTCTCGCCGGGTCCGGTCTGGCGGTCGGCCTGTTCGCGCGGCGCAGGGTCGACGCCCGCTAGACCACACAACTTCGGGTTCTTCTTGCACGCAGCTTGGCCGCGCCCGGCGCGGCGCTACGCCGCGCGTTGCGCTGGGCCGTTCGCAAATGGGAGGGGACGCCGATGTTCTATCGTGAGGCGGGCGATTTCAAGACGTCCTACACCGCGGACAACCAGACCTTTCCGATCGGCTTCGATCGCTGGGGCTACTACCTGGTGCTAATCGTCGGCGTCGGTGTCATCCCCTTCGTGCTCGACACCTACTGGGCCAACGCCATCCTGATCCCGTTCCTGATCTACGCCATCGCGGCGATCGGGCTGAACATCCTGACCGGCTATTGCGGGCAGGTGTCGCTGGGAACGGGCGGGTTCATGGCTGTGGGCGCCTTCACCTCCTACAAGCTGATGACGGCGTTTCCATGGATGGACATGATCACCATCACGGTCCTGTCAGGGGCGATGACGGCGCTGGTCGGGCTGGCGTTCGGTCTGCCGAGCTTGAGGATCAAGGGGTTCTACCTCGCCGTGGCGACGCTGGCCGCGCAGTTCTTCCTCGTGTGGCTCTTCAACAAGGTGCCGTGGTTCTACAACTATTCCGCCTCGGGCCAGATCAGCGCGCCGACCCGCTCGCTGTTCGGCTACGCCGTTACCGGACCAAGCGCCGAATCCTGGGTGAAATATCTGTTCTGCTTCGCCTTCGTCTTCGTGCTGGCCTGGATCGCGCGAAACCTGACGCGCGGCAGCATGGGCCGGCAGTGGATGGCGATCCGCGACATGGACATCGCGGCCGAGATCATCGGGGTGAACCCGCTGCGCGCCAAGCTGACGGCCTTCGCGGTCTCGTCCTTCTACGTCGGGATCGCCGGCGCGCTCCTGTTCACCGTCTACCTCGGCGCGGTCGAGGTCGGGTCGGCCTATGGCATCCAGAAGTCCTTTCTGGTGCTGTTCATGATCATCATCGGCGGGCTGGGGTCGATCTTCGGCAGCTTTGCGGGTGCGGCGTTCATGGTGCTGCTGCCGGTCCTGCTGCGCAACGTCATGGGCGGCGCAGGCGTCGACCCTGCCATCGCAACGCATTTCGAGTTCGTCATCGTCGGCGGCCTGATCATGTTCTTCCTGATCGTCGAGCCGCACGGCCTTGCCCGGCTCTGGGCGCTTGCGAAGGAGAAACTGAGATTGTGGCCCTTCCCGCATTGAGGCGGGTCACCCAACGAGAAACCCGGACCAGAACCGGGGCGCGCGAGACAATCGGATCAACCCCAGGGAGGAAAAACCCGATGAAGAGACTTGCAACCTTTGCCCTGGCCGGCGTCATGGCAGCCGGCCCCGCGATGGCCGAGCTGGTCATCCCCGACCTGCACTACCGCACCGGCGCCTACGCTGCGGGCGGCATCCCGTTCTCGGACGGCTACCAGGATTACTTCAACCTGCTGAACGCCCGCGATGGCGGCATCGGCGGCGAGACGATCCGCATCATCAGCTGCGAAACCGCCTATGACACCGAGCGCGGCGTCGAATGCTACGAATCGACCAAGGGCGAAGGCTCGCTGGTCTACCAGCCGCTGTCGACCGGCATCACCTACCAGCTGATCCCGCGCGCGACCGCCGATGGCATTCCGCTGCACACGATGGGCTATGGCCGCACCTCTGCCGCGAACGGTGACGTGTTCAGCCATGTCTTCAACTACCCGGCGAACTACTGGGACGCGGCCAGCGTGATCATCAACAACCTGCTGACCGAAAACGACGGCTCGCTCGAAGGCAAGAACATCACGCTGCTCTACCACAACTCCGCCTATGGCCGGGAGCCGATCCGCACGCTGGAAACGCTGGCGGAACAGCACGGCTTCAACCTGAACCAGCTGGCGGTCGACCATCCGGGCCAGGAACAGGGCAACCAGTGGCTGACGATCCGCCGCGAGCGGCCCGACTACGTGATCATGTGGGGCTGGGGCGTGATGAACCAGGTCGCCGTGCAGGAGGCCGTGAACATCCGCTTCCCGATGGAGAATTTCATCGGCAACTGGTGGGCCGGTGGCGAGCATGACGTGACCTCGGTCGGCGAGGAAGCAGCGGGCTACCGCGCGCTGAACATGAATCGCCTGGGCGACATGCCGGTGTTCGACGAGATCCGCGAGCATGTGCACGAGGCCGGAATGGCCGCCGGTGACGGCTCCAACGTGGGCTCGGTGCTTTATACCCGGGGCATGTATGCCGCGATGCTGGCCGCCGAGGCGATCCGCGCCGCGCAGGAGATCCACGGCGTGTCCGACATCACGCCCGAGATGATGCGTGACGGGATGGAGGCGCTCGAGATCACCAGCGCCCGCATGGAAGAGCTTGGGATGCCCGACATCGGCCCCGAGTTCGCGGTGTCCTGCGAAGACCATGGCGGCACCGGCATGGCGATCATGACGCAGTGGAACGGCACCGAATGGGTGACGCTCAGCGACTATGTGGCGCCCGACGACAGCGTGACCCAGCCGCTGGTGATGGAGGATTCGGCGCAGTACGCGGCCGAGAACGACATCGCCAGCCAGTGCGGCGAAAGCTGATCCGATACGTCCGGCGGCGGCGCGGGCCGTCGCCGCCGGGCATGCTTGTTGATCGAAAGATGACGAATGGGGGCGGGCGCCGCGCGCGCGTTTACCCTGACCGGATGTGGACGGAGGCCCGAGGGGCGCCGATAGAGGGAGAGCCGCGACATGCTCGATCAGCCGGAAGAGACCCACGGCGACGGTATCGCGCCCGAGTTGGAAGGGGCGGAAACGCTTCTGGAAGTCAACAACATCGAGGTGATCTACAACCATGTGATCCTCGTGCTGAAGGGCGTCAGCCTCAAGGTGCCCAAGGGCGGCATCACCGCGCTGCTGGGCGGCAACGGGGCGGGCAAGACGACGACGCTCAAGGCGATTTCCAACCTGCTGCATTCCGAACGTGGCGAGGTGACCAAGGGCACGATCCAGTATCGCGGCGAACGCGTGCAGGATCTGACGCCCTCCGACCTCGTGGCGCGCGGTGTCATCCAGGTGATGGAAGGCCGCCACTGTTTCGAACACCTGACCGTCGAGGAAAACCTGTTGACCGGGGCCTATATCCGCAAGGATGGCAAGGCGGCGGTGCAGGCCGATCTGGAGATGGTCTACACCTATTTCCCGCGGCTGAAGGAGCGGCGGGGCTCGCAGGCCGGCTACACCTCGGGCGGCGAGCAGCAGATGACCGCGATCGGCCGCGCGCTGATGAGCCGGCCCGAGACGATCCTGCTGGACGAGCCGTCCATGGGGTTGGCGCCGCAGCTGGTCGAACAGATCTTCGAGATCGTGAAGCGGCTGAACGAGGAGCAGGGGGTGACCTTCCTTCTGGCCGAGCAGAACACCAACGTGGCGCTCAGGTTCGCGCACTACGGCTACATCCTCGAATCGGGGCGTGTGGTGATGGACGGGCCCGCAAACGACCTGCGCGAGAACCCGGACGTTAAGGAATTCTACCTCGGCATGTCGGACGAGGGCCGGAAAAGCTTCCGCGACGTGCGGAGCTACCGGCGGCGGAAACGGTGGTTGAGCTGATGCAACGGGAGTGGCGCGGATGAAGCGGATCATTGCAGGGATTGGCGCGGCGCTGCTGCTGGCCTTGCCATTGGCAGCGCAGGAGATCACGTCGGAGGTGATCCGGCGCGCGCCGGTGCCGGGGTCGGAGACGATGGAGGTGATCGTGTCGCTGCTGAGCGTGCCGGTCGGCGCGACCATCCCGCTGCACACCCATCCGGGGGACGAACACGCGGTGGTGATCACGGCGGCGACGGCCGAGGCGCCGAACGGGCAGGTCGTGGCCTTCGAGGCCGGGTCGACCCTCTACTTTCCCGAGGGGCAGGTGCATGGCGGGCTGACCAATGTCGGCGACGCGCCGATGCAGGCGGTGACGACCCATGTGCTGCGCGTCGGGGAGCCGTTCCTGACACCGGCCGAGTGACGGACAAGGCCGGACGGGGCCGGACAGGCAAGGATGGATAGCTGATGCTGGACCACGAAAAGAAGCATTTCGACGAACTGGAAACGCGCAGCCGCGACGCGCGGGAGGCCGACCAGCTGGTCCAGCTGCAATCGCAACTGGCCTCGAACGGGATGGCGGCGGTGGCCTCGCTTGCGGATCTGCGGACGGTTCCGGTGCTGCGCAAGGCCGACCTCGTCGCGCGTCAGTCGGAGCATCCGCCCTTCGGCGGGCTGCCGGTCAGCAACCTCGCCCATGTGTTCCAGTCGCCGGGCCCGATCTACGAGCCGGGCGGCATCAGCCATGACTGGTGGCGGATGGGGCGGTTCCTGCATGCCGTGGGGATCGGGCCGGGCGACGTGGTGCAGAACTGCTTTGGCTACCACCTGACGCCGGCCGGCATGATCTTCGAAAGTGGCGCGCGGGCGGTGGGCGCCGCGGTGCTGCCGGCGGGCGTCGGCCAGACCGAGTTGCAGGTGCGCGCGGCCAGGGATGTGGGCTGCACCGCCTATGCCGGCACGCCCGACTACCTGAAGGTGATCCTCGACAAGGCGGACGAGATGGGGGTGAAGCTCTCCTTCACGCGCGCGGCGGTGGGCGGCGGCGCGCTGTTCCCGAGCCTGCGGCAGGACTACGCGGATCGCGGCATCGCCTGCCTGCAATGCTACGCCACCGCCGATCTGGGCAACATCGCCTACGAATCGCCCCCGCCCGATTTTCCCGCAAGCCCGCCCGAGGGGATGATCGTGGACGAAGGCGTGATCGTCGAAATCGTGCGCCCCGGCACCGGCGACCCGGTGGCGATGGGCGAGGTGGGCGAGGTCGTGGTGACGACGCTGAACCCCGACTACCCGCTGATCCGCTTCGCCACCGGCGACCTGAGCGCGGTGTTGCCCGGGCAAAGCCCCTGCGGCCGCACCAACATGCGCATCAAGGGCTGGATGGGCCGCGCCGACCAGACCACCAAGATCAAGGGCATGTTCGTGCGCCCCGAACAGGTGGCGGAGTTCGTCGGGCGGCACGCCAATGTCCACAAGGCCCGCGTCGTGGCCACCCGCGCGGGCGAGATGGACGTGATGACCGTGCAGGTGGAGGCCGAGGCGGCCGATGTCGCCACATTGGCCGACAGCGTGGCGGAGGTGATGAAGCTGAAGGGCGCGGTCGAGGTCGTTGCGCCCGGCAGCCTGCCCAATGACGGCAAGGTTATCGACGATCAGCGCAAGTACGACTGAGATCGGACGGGTCGTTATCGGTTAACCACGCACAGGGATGCTAAGCATCGGGCAGAGACGAGACCTTTGCCGGAGATATCCCATGCGTTCCCTGATTCCCCTCGCCATCGCCCTCTTCGCCGCCCCTGCGGCGCTGGCCGACACCGCGCTGCTGATCGCCAACACCCGCTACGACGATGCCCAGAACCTGCGCCAGGCGGGTGACATCGCCGACCTGCAAAGGCCGCTGGACGATGCTGGCTTCGACGTGATCACGGTCGAGAATGGCACCACCGCCCAGTTGCGCGCGGCGCTGTCGATGCTGTTGGCCGCCGAAGAGGAGGACCGCGTGCTGATCGCGGTCGCGGGCCACATGGCGCATGCGCGCTCGGGCAGCTGGCTGCTGGGCAGCGATGCCGATGCGCCCGACCTGGGCACTGTCGGCGGGCAGGGCGTGTCGCTTGACGTGTTGATGGAACTCGCGGGGCGGGCGCCGGGCCGGGCGATGGTGCTGATCGGCACGGAACAGCGCAACATCGACCTTGGCGCGGGCCTTGCCGCCGGCCTTGGCCCGGTGGATGCGCCGCAGGGGGTCACGGTGATCTCGGGGGCGCCGGGCGAGGTCGTGACCTTTGCCCGCCGCGTGGCGCTGCGCCCGGGGGCGGACCTTGCCGGGGGGGTGGCCGCGTCGCGCAACCTCAGCAGCCACGGCTTCCTGTCGCCTGCCGTTCCGTTCCTCGAGATGGACCGGGACACGGGGGCCGACCCGGAGGAGACGATGGCGCCAGAGGCCCCCACGGCGCAGGAAACAGCGCTGTGGCGCGCGGTGCGGGAGTTGAACACCCAAGGTTCCTTTCGGGCCTACCTCGAACAGTTTCCCGACGGCGCCTACGCGGCGGAGGCGCGGTCGGAGATTGACCGGCTGACCGCACAACCCGCACAACCCGCCGATCCGCAGGCCGAGGCCGAGGCGGCGGAAGCGGCGCTTCAACTCAGCCGCGCGGCCCGCCAGCAGATCCAGCGTGACCTGACCCTGCTTGACCATGACACGCGCGGGATCGACGGCATCTTCGGTCCCGGCACCCGCAGCGCGATCCGTGGCTGGCAGCGGGCGGCGGGCTTTGCCGATACCGGGTTCCTGACCAGCGCCCAGATCAGCCTGCTGCGGGACCGGGCCACCGTGCGCGCCGCCGAGCTGGAGGAAGAGGCCCGCATCGAGCGCGCGGCGCGCGAGCAGGAAGACCGCGCATATTGGCAGGCCATCGGCCAGGGCCAGGACGAGGCGGGGCTGCGCAGCTATCTCGAGCGATTCCCAAACGGCCTGTATGCCGAGGTGGCGCAATCCCGGCTTGACGATATCGAGGCCGCGCGCCGGATCGAGGCCGAAGCCGACGAGCGTGCCGATTGGGATTCCGTGCGCGAGGCCGACACGCCGGGGGCCTACCGCGGCTATCTCGAAGCCTATCCGGAGGGTCTGTTCGTCGATGCGGCGCGGGCCCGGATCGCCGAGCTGGACTCAGGGATGAGCCCGGATGCGCAGGCACAGGCCGAGGCCCGCGAGGCGGCGCTGAACCTGGCGCCGCCGATGCGGCGCCTGGTGGAGGAACGGCTGGCGTCCATGGGGCTGAACTCCGGTCCGCAGGACGGCACGTTCGACGGGCAGACGCGGACGGCGATCCGCACCTACCAGGATGGTCGCGGCCTGCCTGCGACGGGCTATCTCGACCAACTGACGATGGTGCGGCTGCTGGCCGAGGCGATCGGCGGGCGGCTCTTCGACTGAGGCGCGCAGAGCAAAGAAAAAGGCCGCCCAACCGGGCGGCCCTTTTCATGCTGCGCGGTGCTGCGCGGTCTCAGCCCTGGCGGGCCTTGAACCGGCGCTGGGTCTTGTTGATCACGTAGACCCGGCCCTTGCGGCGCACGACGCGGCAGTCGCGATGGCGCTCTTTGAGCGAGCGGAGCGAGTTCTTGACCTTCATGGCCTGTCTCCTCAGTCGCGGCGCGGCGATGCGCCTTGGGTTGCAGTCTGGCCCTGATGGACCGGCGAAATCGAGCCCCGGTGCCGGGGTGGTGGGCGGTACTGGGATCGAACCAGTGACCCCTACGATGTCAACGTAGTGCTCTACCGATGAGCTAACCGCCCGACATCCCGTGACACGCTGCGCAACCAGCAAAGCCCAAAGGCCCGAGCCGGGTGCGCACCGCTTGGGTGTGCGGTCTATAGAAGGATTGAAACGGCGGTTCAAGGGCTTTTGGCTTGGCGCGAAAACCCGCTATATCTGTTGTCAGGAGCCCTTGATCGGAACGCGCATGCACCCGCCCTACCGCCTGGATCGGCCGCACGAGATACTGACCCCCGTGGTGGTGGCGTCGCCGCATTCCGGCCGGTACTACCCGGCGGAATTTCTCAGGGCCACGGTGCTCGACGAACGTGCGATCCGGTCGTCGGAAGATGCCTACATGGATGTTCTGGTGGGCGGCGCGTCGACGCTGGGCGCGCCGGTGATCGCGGCGGAATACCCGCGTGCCTGGCTCGACCTCAACCGCAGCCCCGAGGAGATGGACCCCGGCGTGGTCGAGGGTGTGGGCCGCGTCGTGCAGACGCCACGGATATCCTCGGGGTTGGGGGTGATCCCCCGCGTCGTCGCCAATGGCCGGGCGATCTACCGCGGCAAGCTGACCCGGCACGAGGCCGAGGCGCGGATCGCGCAGGTCTGGCGCCCCTACCATGCCGCGCTCGACGGGTTGCTGTGCGAGGCGCAGACGGCCTTCGGCGAGGCGGTGCTGCTCGATTTCCACTCGATGCCCCACGAGGCGCTCGACAGCGTGGCGCGGCCCGGACAGCGGCGGCCCGAGGTGGTGCTTGGTGACCGGTTCGGCGCCTCGGCGTCGGTCGAGATCCTTGACGCGCTCGAAGACGGCTTCCTGTCCGAGGGGCTGTGCGTGATCCGCAACGCGCCCTTCGCCGGGGCCTTTGTCACCCAGCACTACGGGCGGCCCGCGCGCGGGCGCCATGCGGTGCAGGTGGAAATCGACCGCGCGCTCTACATGAACGAACGGCTGGTGCGCCCGAGCGCGAATTTCGATGCGGTCAAGCGGCTGGTGACCAGCGTGATCGACCGGGTGATCCTGTCGCGCCCGGGGCGGGTGCCGCTGGCGGCGGAATAGGCGGCTCTGCCCCCGGCGAGCGGCCACCCCCGAGGTGTTTCCCGCCAGAGGAAGCGGAAAGCGTTCGCCCCTGCGCTCCGCTACCGCAGCGCGCGGCCCTTCAGGATCGCGTCCTCGCCAAATCGCTTGCGGATCGCGTCGGTGGCGCGTTCGGCCTCGATCCGCCGCGCCTCCTGCGGGTCGAGGAGGCTGCCAGCACGGTCGGCGGCCCCGGCCGGGACCAGGTCGCTGAGGCCGACGCCGATCAGCCGGTAGGGTTTGGGGTGGTCGGTCTGGTCGTAGAGCGCGCGGGCGTGGCGGTAGAGACGATCGGCGATCTGCGTGCCGTCGGGCAGCGACAGGCGGCGGGTCAGCAGCCTGAAATCGGCGCGCTTGAGCTTGAGGGTCACGGTGCGGCCCGCCAGCCCCTTGGCCTTGGCGCGGTCGGCGACCTTTTCGGCAAGCCGCCAGATGTGCCCATCCAGCAGGTCGGGGTCGGCGATGTCGTCCGAAAAGGTGGTCTCGTTCGAGATGGACTTCACCGCCCGGTCGCGCGCGACGCGGCGGGTGTCCTCCCCGCGCGCCAGATGCCAGAGCCGGTCGCCCATGGCGCCGAAGCGGGCGTGGAGATCGGTCCGGTCCCAGCGGCGCAGGTCGGCGAAGGTGCGGATGCCGACCTTGTCGAGGCTCGCCTGCCCTGCCGCGCCGATGCCCCAGATCATCCGCACCGGTTTGTCCTTCAGGAAATCCAGCGTCTCGGCCTTGCCGATCACCGAAAACCCGCGCGGCTTGTCGAGGTCTGAGGCGAGCTTGGCGAGGAACTTGTTGTGCGACAGGCCGATGGACCCGGTGATGCCAAGCTCGGCCTGCATGCGTTGCACCAACCCCGCCAGCAGCACCGCGGGGGGCCGCCCGTGCAGCCGCGCGGTGCCGGTCAGATCAAGAAACGCCTCGTCAAGCGACAGCGGCTCGATGGCGGGCGTCAGGTCCTCCATCATCGCGCGGATCTGGCGGCTGACCTGGGCGTAGACCTCCATCCGTCCCCGCACCACCACCGCCTCGGGGCAGAGCTTCAGCGCCTGGAACATCGGCATCGCCGAGCGCACGCCCTTGATCCGGGCGATGTAGCACGCGGTCGACACCACGCCGCGCCGGCCGCCGCCGATGATCACCGGCTTGTCGCGCAGTGCCGGGTTGTCGCGTTTTTCGACGCTGGCGTAGAACGCGTCGCAATCCATGTGCGCGATGGAGAGATCCCACAGTTCCGCATGAGTCGTCACCCGCGGGCTGCCGCAGGCGGGGCAGCGGCGCGCGGTATCAAACTGGGTCAGGCAGTCGCGGCAAAGGCTGGGCATGGGGGCGAGGATACGCCGGTTGGCGCAGCGGCGGAAGGTGGCGCGGCGCGCGCACGGTGGGGTTTCCCTCCGGTCGGCGCGCGCCTTTTCATCTGGATTTGCCACGGGCAAGTCCGCATAACTTCCGGCCATGAAACCCGAAGATCAGCAGACGAGGATCGTGATGGAAGACGTGATTGCCGACCTTGTGGGCGGGAACCTTGTGGTTCTTCTGCTCGCGCTCTTCATTATCTTGTGCATCTTCCTGGCGATCCGGATCGTGCCGCAGTCGGAACAGCATGTGGTCGAGCGTTTTGGCCGGCTGAAATCGGTGCTGGGGCCGGGGATCAACTTCATCGTGCCCTTCCTCGACAAGGTGGCGCATCGCATCTCGATCCTCGAGCGGCAATTGCCGAACGCCGAACAGGACGCGATCACCAAGGACAACGTGCTGGTGAAGATCGACACCTCGGTCTTCTACCGCATCATCGCGCCGGAGAAGACCGTCTACCGCATCCGGGATGTGGACGGCGCCATCGCCACCACGGTCGCGGGGATCGTGCGGGCCGAGATCGGCAAGATGGACCTCGACGAGGTGCAATCGAACCGCTCCTCCCTGATCATGCAGATCAAGGAGCAGGTTGAAACGGCCGTCGACGACTGGGGCATCCAGGTGACCCGCGCCGAGATCCTCGACGTGAACCTGGACCAGGCGACGCGCGATGCGATGTTGCAACAGCTGAACGCGGAACGCGAACGGCGCGCCGCCGTGACCCGCGCCGAGGGTCAGAAACGGGCGGTTGAGCTGAACGCCGATGCCGAGCTTTACGCCGCCCGCCAGACCGCCGAGGCGCGCCGCATCGAAGCCGATGCCGAGGCCTACGCCACCGGCGTCGTCGCCGAGGCCATCGCCCGGGGCGGGCTGGAGGCGGTGCAATACAACATCGCGATCGAGCAGGTGAAGGCCATCGCCAAGGTGGCGGGCGGCGCCGGGTCGCAGACGATCATCGTGCCCGCCGACGCGGTCGATGCCTTTGGCAAGGCGTTCCAGATGCTCAAGGGGCGCGGCTGATGTGGGCCGCCTGGTGGATCTGGGGCGCGGCCGCCGTCGTTCTGGCGGTGGGCGAGGTGCTGATCCCCGGTTTCGTCCTGCTGGGCTTTGCCGTCGGCGCGGCCGTTGTCGCACTGATCTTGCTGGTGGGCGGGCCGATGGCGGTCTGGCTGGGCGGATCGGTGCCGGTGCTGCTGCTGGTCTTCGCGGTGCTTTCGCTCTTGTCGTGGCTGGCGCTCCGGCGGTGGGTCGGCGTCTACCGTGGGCAGGTCAAGGACTTCGATCACGACATCAACGATGGCTGATCTGCCCG
>Ga0008833_1001332_pt1 | contig 11459 bp, 10 predicted proteins | sample HotLakConsoUCCLE_FD_62216 | JGI IMG/M metagenome (GOLD analysis project Ga0008833, IMG submission 62216) | Hypersaline microbial mat communities from Hot Lake, Washington, USA - Hot Lake Consortium UCC-LE | ecosystem: Environmental > Aquatic > Non-marine Saline and Alkaline > Hypersaline >... | reverse complement strand
GTCCGGTGCCTGGCGCCGTCGGATTTCCGCCGCGAGGATCGAGGGATAGACCTCGGCCAGCAGGATCGGCGCGTCGCGCGTCTCGAACGGGCGCACCGCCAGCCTGTCGCCGAACCGCCGCCGCAACGCCTGCAGCCGCGGCAGGCCCAGCAGCGTCTGGCTGGCCACGGCCCCGTTGCCGTAAAGCTGGAAACAGGTGCTCGCCCCCGGCGCCTCCAGTTCCACCCGCCGCCGTTCGGCAAAGGGAAATCCCGCGTGCGGTGGCTTGCGGAACGGCACATGGGCGGGCGTCTTGCCCACCGGATGCGACCAGAACGGCCCCGGCGCGGCGAAGCGGGCGTTGATCCGGTCCGCGACCTCCAGCCGGTTGTTGCCGTTGCGATCGTCATCCGTGACGGCCTCCCCCAGCCAGTCCCAGACCGCGAAGGGATCGGCCCGCCCGGTCAGCGCCTCGGCAAAGCCGCGCGGGTAGGCAAAGGGGAAATCGAACCCCGCCAGCACCCGCCGCCCTACGGCCAGCGCGGCCGCCAGGCGGCCTGACACATGCTCCGTCGCGGCGGCGCGGGTCCGGCAGTAGGTGATGTCACTCCGCCCCGGCGACACCTCGGCGATGTAGATCGCGTCCTTCACCGGACGTGTCCGCGACGGTTTCGACCGCGCCGACCAGTCGACCATGAGGATCGTGTCGATCCCGCTCACCGGCCCGCCAGCAGGTTTTCCGCCGCCTCGAGATCCTCGGGCGTGTTGACGTTGAAAAAGCCCGGCGGTCGCGTGTCGGGGAAGACGACCGGCAGCGCGCCCTGCGCCTCCGTGAACGCCGTCACCTTGCGGATGCCGCTGGCCAGCGCCGCCGCCAGCGCGTCGCGCACGCGCACGTCCCACAGCCCGCAGGTGCCATGCACCCCGTCCGCCGTCGCCGCCAGCGCGATCGGCGCATCCACCGCCGCCAGCCGCCGCGCCAGGTCGTCGGGCAGGAAGGGCGTGTCCACCGGCAAGCTCAGCACCCGGGTCGCCCCCTGCGCCGCCGCCCAGTCCATCGCCGCCAGGATGCCCGCCAGCGGCCCGCTGCCGCCCTCGCCGCCATCCGCGATCACCTGCAGCCCAAGCGCGGTGTAGCGATCCGCCGGGCCATTGGCGCTGACCGCCAGCCGCGCACACTGCGGTGCCACGCGATCTTGCACATGCGCGATCAGCGCCTTGCCCGCCAGCGGCACGAAGGCCTTGCCGCCGCCGATCCGCCGGCCCGCACCACCCGCAAGGATCACGCCCAAAGGCTTGTCGCCCGATCCCATCACGCCCCCTGATGCCGCGGCTCACGCAGGCTGAATTGCATCCCGCCGTGGGCTGGCCTAGGACTGCCCCGGTCGTCACCGCAAGGCTAACCCGCCCCCATGCCCAACTCCACCCCTCGCACCGCCTACCTGCGCGGTCTCAGTGCCGCGCTGCCGTTCGTCATCGTGGTGGCGCCCTTTGGCCTTCTTTTCGGCGTCGTCGGCACCGAGGCGGGGCTGAACATCGCGCAGGTGATGGGTTTCACCGTGCTGGTCATCGCCGGCGCGTCGCAGTTCACCGCGCTGCAGCTGATGTCGGACAACGCGCCGACGTTGATCGTGGTGGCCTCGGCGCTGGCCGTGAACCTGCGGATGGCGATGTATTCCGCCGCGCTCGCGCCGCATCTGGGCAAGGCGCCGATCTGGCAGCGCGCGCTCATCGCCTACATGAACGTCGATCAGACCTACGCGCTGGGTCACGCCGATTACGAGGCCCGGCCGGACCAGAGCGTGGCCGAAAAGGTCGCCTTCTTCTTTGGCACCGCCACGCCGATCATCCCGATCTGGGTCATCGCCACCTGGGTCGGCATCGTCGTGGGTGCCGCCATCCCGCCCGCGCTCGGCCTCGACTTCGCGGTGCCGATCACCTTCCTCGCGCTGATCGCGCCGGCGCTGCGCACGCTTGCCCATGTCGCCGCCGCGCTGACCTCGGTGGTCATGGCGATCGCGCTCGCCTTCCTGCCGTGGAACCTGTGGCTGCTGGCGGCGGGGCTTGCCGCGATGATCGTCGGCGCCGAGGTCGAGCGCCGGATGGAGGCGCGCAAGTGACCTATTCCGCGACCGATCTGTGGCTCATCATCCTCGCCCTCGGGATCGGCACCTTCGTGATCCGCTTCTCGTTCCTCGGGTTCCTTGGCAACCGCGAACTGTCGCCCTGGCTCTTGCGCCACCTGCGCTACACCGCCGTCGGCATCCTGCCCGCGATGGTCACGCCGCTGGTCTTGTGGCCAGAGGCGACGGGCGGTCAGCTCGACCCGGTCCGCATCATTGCCGCCGGGGCGGCGCTGGGCCTCGGGCTTTGGACGAAGAACGCGATCTGGGCCATCGTCGCGGGCATGGCGACGCTTTGGGGCCTCGGCTGGCTGATCGGCTAGCCGCCGTCGTTCCAGCGCGTGCGGTAGAGATCGAAACGCCGGTCGCGCAGGTTGCGGACCGAGCCTTGCGCGCGCGCCCATTGCACCGAGGCGAGGTTCAGGTCGGCGACGATGATCATCTCGACATTCTCCGACGCCTCCGCCGCGATCCCGTCGCGCGCGAAGGGAAAGTCGCAGGGCGTCAGGATCGCGGACTGCGCGTACTGGATGTCGAGGTTCGAGACGTTGTCGAGGTTGCCGACCATCCCGCTCGTCACGACATAACACTGGTTTTCCACCGCGCGAGCCTGGCAGCAGTAGCGCACCCGCAGGTGCCCGTGCCGCGTGTCGGTGTTGTAGGGCACGAACAAGATGCGCGCGCCCTCGTCGGCCAATCTCCGGGCGGCCTCGGGGAATTCGGCGTCGTAGCAGATCAGCACGCCCACCGGCCCGCAATCGGTGTCGATCACGTCGACCGAATCGCCGCCCTTGATGTTCCAGCTGGATTTCTCGTCAGGCGTCGGGTGCAGCTTTTCCTGCCGGTGCACCGACCCGTCGCGCAGAAAGACATGGGCGACGTTGTGGATGTCGCCATCCTCCATCCGCGTTGCATGGCTGCCGCCGATGATGTTGATCGCACGCGACAAGGCCATCTGCCGCAACCGTTCGACGAACACCTCGGTATGCTCGGTCGCGCGCTGGATCGCCTGCGTCGGAGGAAGCTCCCTTGGTTCGCACGACAAGAGCTGCAGCGTGAAATGCTCGGGAAAGACGACGAAATCCGCGCCGTATTCGGACGCGATGTTGGTGAAGTAATCCACCGCCTCGTAGAATTCCTCGGGGCTTTTCAGCGTCCGCGCGTTCAACTGCACCGAGGCGACGCGGACGACCTCGGGATCGGTGCGGGTGATCGGCTGTGCCGCGGTTTCAGCCTCGGCATAGGGGTTGCGCCAGACCATCAGCGCCGCATGTCCGCCCGAGGCGAGGTCATCGGGCGCATAGGCGGGCAGCGCGCGCAGCGCCTCGAACCCGCTGCGCATCTGGAAGCTCAGGACCGAGTCGCGCACCGCGCCGTCGCGCACCGCGTCCACATAAGCCTCGGGCGTGGGGTAGTGGCGCTGCACCCGGCGATAGCCCGGCATCCGCCCGCCAAAGGCGATCCCCTTCAGCTCGAGATCGACGCACAGCCGTTCCCGCGCGCCGTAAAGCCGCTTGCCGATGCGCAGCCGGCGGCGGCCCGGGTCGACCATCACCTCGATGCCGTAAAGCCAGTCGCCATGGCCGTTGTGCTGCGAGCCGTAGCCGCCGCCGGTGACCTCGCTCCAGGTATGCGCCGACATCACCCGGTCCTCGGCGATGCGTGACGAGGCCGCGTAGCCGACGATCTCGTCCTCGTAGATCGCCACGAAGACACCTTGCGGAAACGCGTTCACATGGCCGGTGATCTGGCCGCGGGTGTAGGGCGGCTCGTCGGTGTAGACGCGTTGCGACAGCGCCACGATGCCGGGGATGTCGGCGGGCGTTGCGTGGCGGATCTCGAGGGTCGGTCGGGTGCTGTCTGGCATGGCGTCCTCTGGCGGTCGCAGGCGTCGGGCCGGTTCTAGGGGGTTTGCGGCACGAGGGAAACCCGCGCCTTGTCCCGGCCCTGCGCGGGCCGGGCCGACCCCCCGAATGCGCCCCCCACCTCGCGGCGGCGTGATCCGCTTTCCGTCAAGTCACCGGAAATCAGGGTTTTTTCGCCTTCGCGGGCGGGCACCTGGATCACGGCAACATCGATACACCTTAATGTGCACATACGCACCAATATCACGAACTTATCCAGATTTGGTGAATTGAATAACAGAGACCCCGGTCCGATATCGGGGTCATGGACGGCGTAACCGCCGCCCCGACGAAAAAGCCCGGACGCAACGCCGGGCACAACGAGACCAAAAAGGACCAAACCGATGAAAAAGATTTTCCTGTCATCCGCCCTCGCCCTGTCGCTCGCCGCGCCGGCCTTTGCCAGCGACCAGCTTGCGCTTTCGCTCGGCGTCGAACCGGGTGCCTACACCACGGCAGAGCTGGTGCAACTGCGGCGCGCGCAAGAAGATAACGACCCGTCCACCATCGACTTCATCTTGTCGGGCGGCTCGAACCTCGATCCGGCGACGTCCGAGCGGCTTGGCCTGCAGGTCGCGCTCGACCGCGCGGTCGAGGAAGGGGATTACACCCTCGCCCGCTACCTGCGCACCCGGCTTGACGCGCCGGCAAACGGTGCTGCGGCCGCTGACAGCGTGACGGAGGTGCCCGCGCATCTGCTGGCCGTCGCCGCGTCGCTCGACATCGACGCTGCCGACTACACGGTGGGCGAGCTGGTCGCGCTGGAACAGTTCCAGGAAGAGGGTGACTCCATCCGCGTCCGGGGCCTGATCAGCCGCGTTTCCAACTGATCGCTCGGACCCTCGCCCGGACCACGTCGCGCCGGGCCGAAACGCCCCGAAGCCCCACCGGCTTCGGGGCGTTTTCACATGCGCCGCCGACCAGGACGCCCCGGACACACCGGACACCCCTGGCGGCTCAGTCGCGCACCGAGGCGGCGGGGTAGGTGCCGAGGATTTCGAGGTAGCTGGTGAAATAGGTCAGCTCCTCCAGCGCAAGCCGGACATTGGCGTCGTCGGGGTGGCCCTCGATATCGGCGTAGAACTGCGTCGCGGTAAAGGAGCCGTCGACCATGTAGCTTTCCAGCTTTGTCATGTTCACGCCGTTCGTCGCAAAGCCGCCCATCGCCTTGTAGAGCGCCGCCGGGATGTTGCGGACGCGGAACACGAAGGTGGTCATCATGTGCGGCCCGCGCCGCGTCATGTCGGGCTCGCGCGCCATGATGACGAAGCGGGTGGTGTTGCTGTCATTGTCCTCGACATGGCGGGCCAGCACCTCGAGGCCATAGATCTCGCCCGCCAGTTCCGACGCGAGCGCGGCCTTCGTCTTGTCGCCCCAGTCCGCCACGTCGCGGGCGGCGCGGGCGTTGTCGGGGGATACGCGGCCCTTGATCCCGTGTTCGCGCAGGAACCGCGCGCATTGCGGCAGCAAGACCAGGTGCGACCACGCCTCGGTGATGTCCGACAGCTGCGCACCCGGCACCGCCAGCACGTTGATGTGCACGCGCACGAAGGCCTCGTCCACGATATGCAGCCCCGAGGACGGCAGCAGGCGGTGGATGTCGGCGACGCGTCCGTAGGTGGTGTTTTCCACCGGCAGCATGGCCTGCAGCGCCGCGCCCGACTGCACCGCCGCGATCGCGTCCTCGAAGGTCGCGCAGGGCAGCACGTCAAACCCCGGGCGGGCGTCATGGATGGCCTGGTGCGAATAGGCGCCCGGTTCTCCCTGAAAGGCGATGCGCTGCGTCATGTCGGGCTCTCGGGATGTGGGCGTTTCGTCGCGCTCCTTAAACCTTGCCATGGGTCGGGGAAACCCCATACATACCACCCGAAACGGCGACACCGAATGGGAAGATCATGTTCGATACGATGACCATTACCAAGGCGTTCGCATCCGTCTGCGGCGCGATGCTTGTGCTTTTGCTTGGCGGCTGGGCCGCTGAAAGCCTCTACAACATCGACCGCAACAACGAGACCGCAGGCTTTGAGATCCTCATCGAAGAGGATGAGGATACCGCCGAAGAGGAAGAAGAAGTGGTCGAGGTCGCCTTTGCCGATGTCTATGCCGAGGCCGATGCATCGGCGGGCGAGCGTCTGTGGCGTCAATGTTCCGCCTGCCACCAGCTGGAACCGGGTGCCAATGGCGTCGGCCCGTATCTGCATGGCGTGGTGGACCGGCCCAAGCACTCCGTCGAGGACTTCGACTACTCCAGCGCGTTCCTGGAGCTCGAGGGCGACTGGTCGCCGGACAACCTGTCGGAGTTCATCGAGAACCCGCGCAGCTACGCGCCGGGCACTGCGATGGCCTACAACGGCATGGGCGATGTCGAGGATCGCGCCAACCTGATCGCCTATCTCGCGACCTTCGAGTAGGCCGGGCACCTGCCCGATCCGTCAGGGCCGCCCCGTCACGGGCGGCCTTTTTTCTGGGCAGCTGCACCGCGTGCCACACCCGATCACAGAAACTCAACTTGAACCATGGGTGGGCTGGTCTCTAACGTTGTGCGATACAGGTTACGGGAAGTGACCCCGAGGACGAGACCGGAGATCCGCATGTCAGAACGCCCTGCCGTCGCCGTCACGTTCGGCGCGACCATGACCGCCCCGCCGATCTGGCGCATCGCCGCCACCCTGCCTCTGGCCGGTGCCGCCCTCGCGCTGGCGTTGGCCGCCTGGCCCGCACAGGCGCAGGACGACGACCTGATCGTCACCTACGCGGTCTCGACCTTCGGGGTGGAGGATCTGACCTACGCCGAGGATTTCGAGCATCTGTCCTACGTCAACCCCGACGCCCCGCGCGGCGGCGAGATGTCGTTGAGCTGGTCGAGCGCGGGCGGATCGTTCGATTCGCTGCACCCCTACACCAACCAGGGCAATCCGGCGGTTCTGGCGAGCGTCTTCTTCGAATCGATGCTGGAAACCACGCTCGACACGATCGGCGAAAGCTACTGCCTGCTGTGCGAGTCCATCGCCTACCCCGAGGATCGGTCCTACGTCATCTTCACCATCCGCGAAGAGGCACGGTTTTCCGACGGCTCGCCGGTCACGGCGCAGGACGCGCTGTTCTCCTACGAGATCCTGCGCGACGAGGGGCTGCCGTCGTTCCGCGCCAACATCCCGATGACCATCGACAGCGCCGAGGTGCTGGACGACCGACGCATCCGCTTCAATTTCAATCCCGAAAGCCAGCTGCGCGGCCGGATCGAGGCGGCGGGCGGGTTGCCGGTGTTCAGCGAGGCGAGCCACATCGCCAGCGACCGCCCGTTCTCCGACAGCCGGCTGGAGCCGCTGGTGGGCTCGGGCCCCTATGTGGTGGGCCGGGTCGATCCGGGCCGCGCGACCGTGTACGTGCGCGACGAGGATTACTGGGGCGACGACCTGCCGATCAACCGCGGCCGGCACAATTTCGAGAGCATCCGCATCGAATACTACGCCGACGCCATCGCCGCCTTCGAGGGGTTCACCGCCGGCAACTACCTGTTCCGGCAGGAAAGCAGCTCCCAGACCTGGGCCACCGGCTATGATTTCCCGCGCCTGAACGACGGCATCGTCATCCGCGAGGAAATCCCGCAGGGCCTGATCGCGTCCGGTCAGTCCTTCGTCTTCAACCTGCGGCGGGAAAAATTCCAGGACCCCCGCGTGCGCGAGGCGATCGCGCTGATGTTCAACTTCGAATGGACCAACCAGACGCTGTTCTACGGTCTCTACTCGCCGATCGACAGTTTCTGGGAAAACACCCATCTCGAGGCCGAGGGCCCGCTGGAAGGCGCCGAACTGGCCGTGCTGGAGCCGCTGCGAGGCCAGATCCCCGACGAGGTGTTCACCGAACCGCCCTTCGCCACGCCGCCCTCCGACCCTGACCGCAACTTTGACCGCCGTCTCGCCCGCCGTGCCGGCGCCCTGCTGGAGGAAGCGGGCTGGACGCCCGGCGCCGACGGCATGCTGCGCAACGACGCCGGGCGGACGCTGGAGGTCGAGTTCCTCAATTCCGGACCGCTCTTCGACCGGATCATCAACCCCTACGTGGAAAACCTGCGCGCCATCGGCGTCGATGCGCGCCTGACGCGGGTCGACGGCGCGCAGATGAACCAGCGCCAGCGCGATACCGATTTCGACATCCTGACCGACCACTTCCCGATGGGTTACGAGCCGGGCACCAGCCTGCGCCAGTATTTCGGCAGCATCGGCGCCGACGAGTCGCTGTTCAACGTGGCGGGCCTTGCCGATCCCGGCGTCGACCGCCTGCTGGAAACCGTGATCCGCGCCGAGACGCGCGAGGAAATGGAAACCGCGACCCGCGCGCTCGACCGCGTGCTGCGCGCCTACCGCATCCGCGTGCCGCAATGGTTCAACGACAGCGAATGGGTCGCCTATTACAACCACTACCGCTACCCCGAGGAGCTTCCGCCCTATGGCATCGGCTTTCTCGATTTCTGGTGGGTCGACCCCGACGCCGAACAGGCCCTGCGCGATCAGGGTGTGCTGTAACCGCAGATGGGCGCCTATATCCTCAGACGCGTCTTGCTGATGATCCCCACCCTGTTGGGGATCATGGTGATCAACTTCGCCCTCACGCAATTCGTGCCCGGCGGTCCGGTCGAACAGGTCATCGCCCAGCTCGAGGGCGAAGGCGATGTCTTCGCCGGCATTTCGGGCGGTGGCGGCGAAAATGTCGGCGGCGGCGACCTCGAAGGGGCAGATTACCAGGGCGCTCGCGGCCTGCCGCCCCGCTTTCTTGAGGAGCTGCGCATCCAGTTCAACTTCGCCCGCATCGTCTGCGAGGACGGTTTCACCGGCACCCCCAGCCTGCGCGAGGATGAATGCGTGGCCGAGGATATTCCCGGCCTCGAACGCTTCGGCCTGATGATCTGGGATTACATGCGCTTCGACTTCGGCGAGAGCTATTTCCGCTCGATCTCGGTCATCGACCTGGTGATCGAGAAACTGCCGGTCTCGATCTCGCTCGGCCTGTGGTCGACACTGATCGCCTATCTCGTGTCGATTCCGCTCGGCATCCGCAAGGCCACCCGCGACGGATCGAAATTCGACACCTGGACCTCGGGCGTGATCATCGTGGCCTATGCCATCCCCGGCTTCCTCTTCGCGATCCTGCTGCTCGTGGTCTTCGCCGGTGGCCGCTATCTCCAGATTTTCCCCCTGCGCGGCCTGACCTCGGACGGGTTCGAGAACATGACGCTGATCCAGCAGATCGGCGATTACATCTGGCACATCACCCTGCCGGTGCTGGCCTCCACCATCTCGGCCTTCGCCACGCTGACGCTGCTGACCAAGAACAGCTTCCTCGACGAGATCAAGAAGCAATACGTGATGACCGCGCGCGCCAAGGGCCTGCGCGAGGGGCAGGTGCTTTACGGCCATGTCTTCCGCAACGCGATGCTGATCGTCATCGCGGGCTTTCCGGCGGTGTTCGTGGGCGTGTTCTTCGGCGGCTCGCTGATCATCGAGACGATCTTTTCGCTCGACGGGCTGGGGCGGCTGGCCTTCGAGGCGGCGGTCAGCCGCGATTACCCGGTGATCTTCGGCACCCTCTTCGTCTTTGGCCTGATCGGCCTCTTCGTGAACATCCTGTCCGACCTGATGTACGTCTGGATCGACCCACGCATCGACTTCGAAACGCGGGAGACGTAACACCATGGCCATGCCCGATGACCGCCCCCGCCGCACCGACCCGGCGCGCCCGACCCATGACGCTGAACCGGGCGCGCGCCCTGCGCCGATCGTGGTGCCGCCCGCGCGGCAGGGCCTCTTGTCGCCGCTGAACCGCCGCCGGTGGCAGAATTTCAAGGCCAACCGCCGCGCGTTCTGGTCGCTGATCATCTTCGCGCTGCTCTACGGTCTCAGCCTGTTCGCAGAGCTCATCGCCAACGACCGCCCGATCCTGGTGCAGTATCGCGGCGAATATTTCACCCCGATCTTCAACTTCTACCCCGAGACCGCGTTCGGCGGCGATTTCCGCACCGAGGCGGTCTACCGCGACGTCGAGGTGCGCTGCCTGATCGTCTCGGGCGGGCTTGAGGACTGCTGGGACGATCCGCAGGCGGTGATCGACGCGGTGCAGGACACCGGCACCTTCGACGGCGAGGCGGTGGAACAGGGCTGGCTGATGTGGCCGCTGATCCCCTACAGCTACAACACCGTCAACGACCTCGGCCGCGCCGCGCCGTCGCCGCCCGATGGCGACCACTGGCTCGGCACCGACGACACCGCCCGCGACGTGCTGGCCCGCGTCATCTACGGCTTCCGCCTCTCGGTCAGCTTCGCGCTGGTGGTCACCTTCCTGACCTCGGTCATCGGCATCGCGGCGGGCGCGGCGCAGGGCTTCTACGGCGGCTGGCTCGACCTGATCTTCCAGCGCATCATCGAGATCTGGAATTCCACCCCCAGCCTCTACATCATCATCATCATCTCGGCGATTTTCGTGATGGATTTCTGGCTTCTGGTGTTCCTCATGGTGCTGTTCGGGTGGACCGGGCTGGTGGGCGTGGTGCGCGCCGAGTTTCTGCGCGCCCGCAACTTCGAATACGTCCGCGCCGCCCGCGCGCTCGGCGTGTCGGACGGCACGATCATGTTCCGCCACGTCCTGCCCAACGCCATGGTGGCAACGCTGACCTTCCTGCCCTTCATCGTTACCGGCACGATCGGCGGGCTGGCGAGCCTCGATTTCCTCGGCTTCGGCCTGCCGTCCTCGGCGCCGTCGCTGGGCGAGATGACCTTGCAGGCCAAGAACAACCTGCAGGCGCCCTGGCTCGCCTTCACCGCCTTCTTCGCCTTTGCGATCATGCTGTCGCTCTTGGTGTTCATCTTCGAGGGCGTCCGCGACGCCTTCGATCCGCGCAAGACCTTCGTCAGCAACTCGGTGGCCGAACAGCCGGCGGCGATGACCAACGTGAGCGGCATATGACCGACCCGATCCTGCAGATCACCGACCTGACGGTGCGCTTCGGCGTCGGCCCTGCGGCGGTGCGCGGCGTCACCTTCCACGTCGAGCGCGGCGAGACGGTCGCACTGGTCGGCGAAAGCGGATCGGGCAAGTCCGTCACCGCGCTCAGCACCGTGTCGCTGGTGCCCGGCGCCACCTCGATCACCGGCTCGGTCAGATACGCCGGGCAGGAGATGGTCGGCGCCGACGACGCGACGCTGCGCAAGATCCGGGGCAACGACATCAGCTTCATCTTCCAGGAGCCGATGACCTCGCTCAACCCGCTGCACACGCTGGAAAAGCAGATCACCGAAAGCCTGATGCTGCACCAGGGCCTGCGCGGCGATGCGGCCCGCGCGCGGGTGATCGACCTGCTCACCAAGGTCGGCATCCGCGACCCGGAGGAGCGTCTGGGCGCCTACCCGCACCAGCTTTCGGGCGGGCAGCGGCAGCGGGTGATGATCGCCATGGCGCT
>Ga0008833_1001326_pt1 | contig 11546 bp, 20 predicted proteins | sample HotLakConsoUCCLE_FD_62216 | JGI IMG/M metagenome (GOLD analysis project Ga0008833, IMG submission 62216) | Hypersaline microbial mat communities from Hot Lake, Washington, USA - Hot Lake Consortium UCC-LE | ecosystem: Environmental > Aquatic > Non-marine Saline and Alkaline > Hypersaline >... | reverse complement strand
GCGCTTCCGCGCGGCGGTGTTCCCGTCGGCGCGGCAGTTGCCGAAGCATTGTCGGCCCCGCTTGACCTACTGATCGTGCGCAAGGTTGGCGCGCCAGGAAACCCCGAACTGGCGGTTGCGGCAATCATCGATGGCGATCCGCCGGACGTGGTACTCAACCGCTCCATCGTCGAAGCCTACGGCCTCGACGAGGCCGAGGTCGCGCAGTTGATCAAGCGCGAGCGCCCGGAACTCGCCCGCCGACGCGAGGCCTATCGGGGCTCCCGGCGCCCGCTTTCCGTACGCGGAAAATCCGTCATCATTGTCGATGACGGCGCCGCGACAGGCGCTACGATGAAGGCGGCATTGCGCGCACTCCGCCATCGAGGCCCACGCGAAATCGTTGTCGCCCTGCCCGTGGCACCACCCGATACGATCGAAGACTTAAGAGCCGAGGCCGACCGCCTTGTATGCCTCAGCCAACCTTTGAACTTCCGCGCGCTCAGCCTACACTATCGCAGCTTTCTCCAGCTCGACGATGGCGAGGTGCAGGGGACTTTGCTTGCGTTTGCCCGCGAACACGCGAAACGGATTCGGGAAAGGCAAGAATGAGATGCGCCTGCCCGTCATCCTCGCCGCAACTGCAGCTCTTCTGCTCGTTGCCCAGGCCGAAGCCGCAGACCGCGAGAGCGAGTTTCGCGGCCGCAGGCTGGCCGAGGCCAATTGTTACGGCTGCCATGCTCTTGCCCTTCACGACGAAAGCCTTGATGAGCGCGCGCCGCCCTTTCGCGACCTGGCGATGCGTCCCGACGTCGAGGTGTTGCGCCAGGACATGGCCGGCGACCTCTTCCTGCGCCATCCCGAGATGCCGGATTTCGAGCCGACCCCTGCCCAGATTGACGATCTGGTCGACTACATAGAGAGCCTCGCCCCGTGACCGAAGACCAAATGATCGTCTGTCCCGACTGCGGCGGTGTGAACCGCGTTCCTGCGGGGCGAGACCCAATGGCGGCCAAATGCGGGGTCTGCGCCAAGTCTCTCTTCGATGGCCACCCACGTGATGTCGATGCAAAGCTGTTCGACCGCCACATCGCGCGCGCCTCGATCCCAGTCCTGGTCGATGTCTGGGCACCATGGTGCGGTCCCTGCAGGATGATGGCGCCTGCCTTCGAGGCGGCGGCCCGGCAGCTCGAGCCGGGCATACGGCTCATCAAGCTCAATTCGGAAGCCGAGCAGGCGCTCGCCAGCAGGCTCGGGATCCGGGGCATTCCCACGCTGCTGCTCTATTCCGGTGGCAGGGAGGCCGCGCGCATGTCCGGCGCCATGACCGCCGGCCAGATTGCTGAATGGGCTACGGCGCGCCTGCGCGCCGCGGGGCTCGCGCCTTGACCAGCTGAAGACCTTCGCAGGCAAGACTTAACGTGGCCTGTCACCAAGCTTCCAAGACGCGGCGTGGGATGCTCCCGCCCGCGACCTTCCGACGGCTTCTGGTGGCTGGAACGTCAAACCATCTTGATGACAGATCGCCTGGACCGCGGCGCGAGCGGTCATCAGCCCCGTCGGCAAGCCGCCGCCAGGGCGGACCCACTGGCCGACCATGAGAAAACGACCGAGGCCAGGCAGTTTCTGGCGCATCGGTTCAAACACGGCTGCCGGCGTTATGATCCAGCCCTCCATGCTGCCTTTCCAGTTGCCGGTGAAACGGACGACGCTTGCCGGGGTGGCGATGTCGGTTGTGTCGATCCGGTTGCGGATGCCGGGCAGCCGGCGTTCCAGGACGTCAATGACCGCATCGGCCACCCGCTGCTTTTCGGCTGCGTATCGTGGTGGGTTGTCGCGCCGCAAATCGATCCAGTAGGCGAAATTGTAGGTCGGCAGAAAGCAGGTGACCGCGGTCTTTCCCGGCGGGGCGAAGGTCGGATCGAAATTGAAGAAACGAATGCCGATGGTGTCGAGCGTCGTCCCCGGATCGAGTTCCAGCGGTGCATCGACGACACGCGACACGAAGCCCGGCTGGTCCGCAAGGTCCTGCGCGACGCCAAGTGAAACCTGGACATAGGACGGAAAGCTCTGTGCCTTCGCAAAACGGTCGTCCAACGCCTGGTCCCTGAACCTTCCTCCAAGCAGTTCGTGGATTGTGGCGTGACCGTCGGCGCCGGAGGCGACCCAATCGGCCATGATCGTGTCGCCGTCTGCCAGGCGCACGCCGACCGCCGCCCCGTTCGCGATGAGAATCTCTTCGACCTTCGCGCTGAGGCGCAGGTGTCCGCCAAGCGCCAAAAACCTCTCCACGATGCCGTCGATGATCGCCTTCGAACCACCGACCGGGTAGCCGGCATTGCGATCGTTCATCCACGCGAGCGTGAACAGCAACGCGATCGCCGACATCTGGACCATCGCTCCGTCTGAAAAGAAGCGCCGCAGGAGATCATGCTTGAAGTGCGCGCCGTACGCGGCGCCGGAAATGCCTGCCCAGCGCCGCATGAGCGGCAACCGGGGGGAAGATCCTCGTTCCGACCACCACCGGTTCAACGCGTGGCGGTCTGCCGAACAATGTCAGCGTAGCTGACTGATTGAGGTCAAAGCGGCCTCCCTGGGCATCTGAAACGGTATCCTCGTGTCGGCCCTCGTGGCCGCAGAAAGGGAGATCTGACATGAACCCGTTGGTAGCCCGTAACCGTTTTCTGGATGAGTTCTTCCGTGACCTACCTCACGGCTATTCGATCAAGCCGCTGCACGGCGACCCGCTCATTGCACCGGAAAAGATCAAGATCGATGTGAAGAACAACGAGAAAAGCTTCACAGTTCACGCAGAAATGCCCGGGCTCAACAAGGACGACATCCACGTCACCATTGACGGGAATGTGGTGTCGATCCAGGCGGAGGTGAAGCAGCATGACGCTGACACCGAAGACGGGAGGATCGTTCACTCCGAACGATATTATGGTTCAATCCAGCGGAGTTTCGCGCTTCCGGCAGCGGTGTCCGAAAGCAAGGTCAAGGCGAAATACGAAAACGGTATCCTGACGCTGAACTTGCCCAAGGAAGCCCCCAACGGAGCGAAGAAGATCGCGATCAGTTGAGCTCCGCCTCCGGGCGGGCAGTCAGGCGGACACCACTATTGGTCTACGCCTGACACGTGGTAGTCGTCAGCCATTGCTGGCGTCGGCGCTGACCGGACATCAGTTCGCTTGACGGGAGCACCGCGCATCGGGGGTCGCTTCCACTGCTGCCCTCAGCAAAGTCATCCGACAGACAAGTCCCTCGGGCCGATAATCAACGCTTATATCGGCTCGAAATGTCCTCTTGATCCGCTGCTCGATGAGCATCGTACCAATGCCCTGCCGACTCGGCGGCTTCAAGGAGGCCCTCCTGTTTCACGCCACTCGATGACGATCAGGCGATCGTCACCGTCGCCAGTGCATTCGCTTGAGACGGTGACGCATCCGCGCAAATCGCTGAAGGCACCGTACGCGGGAGTGGGGGGCGGTCACACCGCTGTATACGAGTGATCTGATGCCCAAGCCTCCGACGATTGCAAACGCTCACACCGACCTTCTAGCGGGCAACGGGCATCGAAAGTCTTCACCGCAGGCAATGGCAGCTATCGGGCCGTGACAAGAGCTTCCGTTATGGCTGAATGGAGGGCGCAATTCCGTCGTTCCTAGTCGCTGAAGCGGCTCTGCTGATGGCGGGCAGAAGTGGCGCGACGCTGGCCTTAGAAAGATAGCAACGCCCGGCCTCACTCCTGACGTGTACCGCCGAGCCAAAGGTCCGCGAGGCCGTCCGCACCCAGCGAGATGTCGCGCTCTTCATCGAGCGCCTTGCCGCCGCTGGCGCGGACTGCAGGACCCGGCTGGCCGCCGTCCGGCGCATCATCGAACCCCAATAGCAAGCGGCACCCGCAGGTCCCGACGCATATTTGACACGTCAAACCGACGTTTGCCTCCGCGGGATCGGCGGCGGGCGCCTTGCCAGAGGTGGCGGCGAAGAATTCGATGCCGCTGGCGGCTTCTCCTTCCTTGGTGTTGCCGCCGCCAGCTTTGCTGCCTGTTCGGCTTTCTCTGTGTTCGTCATCGTCTGTCATCCTTGTCAACTAGGTTTGCCGCATGCATGACTAGGTTGACCGCCTCCTGCCTCGCTGCGTCCTGAAGCCGCTTGAGTCGGTCGGCCGGAATGCGGCGGCTGCCGGGCAGCCCCGGTGTCTGAGCGTACTGGCGCGCGGTTACCTCAGAGACGCCCATCTGCGTGGCCATGCGCGCCGGGGTCCAACCGGCGCGCTTCAGGAACTTCCTGCTGCGCAGGTATGCATCCCGAGTGTTCATGGCTTCGGACATGTCGAGCCCTCCTTCCTGAATCGCACGCCGTCCAGCACCTGCTGAACCTCGACCACGCGCTTGATGATGTCGGCCGAGGACTGCTCCAAATCGCCCATCTGCGTCAGGTCGTTCATGACGACCTGCAGGTCGTGGCAGCCTTCCAGCCCCAGACGGTCGCGCAGCCGCTCGGCCGCCGCCCGGGCCTTCTCCGACAGGCCGCTCATGACCCCACCTCGCGGCACTCGATGAACATGAAGTGTCCGGAGACGTTGGCCCTGTTCGCGGCCACCCTCCGAGCGCCCTCCTGGTAGCACGCGGACGCAGTCGCGAACGGCTGCTGCCGGACTTCGCGGCACTGGTCGGCCGCGCCCCAAGTGCACAGCGTCAGGTAAAGAAAAATCGTTCCCATTGTAGTCCCCTCCATTTGTTGTCAGTTCCGCTTCCGCGTCCCCGCTGCTCCCCCGCGGTCGGCGGGAGAGACGCTGGGACGCATCGTCAGTAGTAGTGTGCGGCGGTGGTGACATCGACCTTTCCGCCAGCCTTCGCGGCCCGCAGGACGACGTCGAGCATCCTGCGCGCTGCCTTGAACTCGCGCACCCAGTCCTCCGTCCTCTCGATGACCCGGCCCTCGTATTCGAGCTGCTTGCCGAATTCGCCGCCGGGCAGGTCGCCGTCCTTGTAGAAGGCGCTTGCAATCTGCGTGTCGTCGATGAGCCGCTCGAGCCGCTCGGCGTCCTTCTTCATCCGGACGAGGATTTCGTGTGCATGCTCGTACGCCTGTTCCTGAGCTTTCGTGACCTTCGTCATCGTTCTGTCCTTCCATGTTGACGTTGTCGGCTTGCCGCCATCGGGGTGCCGCGCACGGCATCCGGAGAGGGGCAAGGAGCCGGGGCTGGGTCGCCCCGGCTGCCTCGTCATGCCGCGTGGACGACGATGGTTCCGGCCATGACGGCCGACCGCTCCTCAGCCGTCTCGCAATCGTCGAGGAGCTTCAGCAGCGCCCCGGCCGCCATCTCCTTCACGTCTGCGCGGGAGGTCCCGGCCGGCACGGGGAGGCTGTCGGACTCCTCCCCGTCTTCAGCCGACACCCATGTCATTGAGCGGGGCAGATTTTCTTCCGGGCAGTCGATGATGATGTTCATGCTCGTGTGTCCTTCCTTGTTGCGTTGCACCGCCTTCAGGCGGTGGTGAAGGCCTCGTTCTCCGCGCGCGCCGCGTCGAGAGCCGACCTCCAAGTCCCGATCCCCATTCTCGCCAGCGCGGCGGGGGTGCGGTGCTGGGCTCCCGAAAGCCCGGTCCTGCGGGCGAACCCGCGTGTCGTCGACGTCTCCCAGGTGCCGTCTTCCCGCATCGATGCGGTGATCCAGACACCGTCGGTGCGGATTAGGTGGCGGGTCCCGCCGTAGTCGACGCGGAACCTCACGCCGCCACGGTCGGCGCCGAGGACCTCGAAGCCTGCTGCCTCCAGTTCGGCTACCGCGTTGAGCACGGCCCTCGGGGTGCCCTTGTGAATCTCTTAGTCCATGTTCGTGTCCTTCCGTGTCCCGGAGACCACCCCTCGCGGCCCCCTCTATACAAATGCTGACTTGCATCGGCACAGTATGCAAGCGCATTTCACAAGAAAATGCATGTCAACAAATTAGAAGGTGCCGCAACTGGCCTCGTCGACGAAGTTTTTCCAAGTAAACACGCTCTCGACTCTTGCATCTGTGCCGGTCATCCTGCTTCGACAACATAATTGACGCGTCAAGATGACGGGAGAAGGTCGATGCGGTTGCTGTCAACAATTTTGAGAGTGCTTGTGCTGGCGTTCCGCGCGCTCGTTGCGGTGCCACTGGACATCCTTGCGTGGATCAGAAGGGTGACCGGACTCGGCGGCCCGGACAAGCCGCCGCGTTACACGCCGGAGACCAGCGTGAGCGACGTGCTCGACGAGTTCAAGGACTCATATGTGCGGGAGGTCGCCAACGACCATGCCTACGTCGGCGAGACGGGGCACACGGTGCACCGCTACGCGGCAGCCGAGGACCCGTGGGTGCGGTCGGCCGTCGACCTGATGGGTCTCGACGAGCGGCAGGTCGACTGGCTCATGGGAATGCGCGAGGACGACCTGCGCCGGCTCGCGAAGGCGGGGCCGCGTGCATGCGAGCTTGCGGCGCGTGGCCGCAGGTCGGGACTGGTGGGGCTTCCGATGCCCGAGGACAAGCCGACGAAGACGGAGTCAGACGTCGCCGTTGGCTTCCCGCAGTTCGCGCCAACGTTTTGACACGTCAAGTCGAGCTTCGCGTTTCTCGCGGGCCGGCAGGACCGGGTCATGACGCAACGCCTGCCGCTTTCGGTACCATTCCTCGACGGCATCCGCCGCGGCAGGGTCCTCGTGGCACAGGTCGCGGTGGCCCGGGTGGTCGTACGGCGTGTCCGGCATCGGGCTATCCTCTCATTCGATCGATGTAGGCCTGCCGCTGGGCAAGCGCGGCGCGCAGCCTGACGTTCTCGGCACGGGAGGCCGCCAGCTCTCCGGCAAGCTCCTGGGCGAGGTCGGCCAGCTGGGCGTGGTTCGTACGCTCGTCGGCGAGGTTGGCCTCGTGGATCGCGTCGGCCTGCCGCTGGCGGGCATCGTGGACGGCCTGCATGCCGTTCGCGTGCGCGGTGTACAGGAGCGCGCCGGCGGTGATGCCTACGCCCGTGGCCGTCAGGCCGAGGTTGTATCCGCTGTCTCTGGTCATGACTGCCTCCTGTGCGTGCTGCAGGGAGCGTACCTGGCAGGATCTAAGAAAGATCTAAAGCCCCAGCGTTGCCTTGCGCTCGGTCACGTCGACCGCGAGGCGGTGCAGCATCCCTGCGATCTGCGAGTCCTTGAATCCGCGCCGGGAAAGATCGTCGACGAGGACATCCTCGTCATCCGTCCAAGGCCTCTGGCGCTGTTTGAGGTCGACCCTCTCGACGCCGTGGGCACGCTCGAGCCGACCCTTCGACAGCGCCGACGTGATGTCGTTCGCCGTCCGCCCGGTGACGATGCCGACGCACCGGTGGCGCAGTCCAAGCCCGAGCATGAGGCCCGCCAGCTGCTTGTCGTTGTCTGTCCATGCCCTCAGTCGCATCACCCCCTCCTAGCAGCGTGTCCTGAAGAAAGGATTGCCGCCGGCGTGGAATGGCGCAAGCCCCGGCATGCGTACTTGTTTCGTTCTCCGGCGGCGGCAATCATGGAATCCTGAAGTCCAGCAGGAGGAGGGTGACATGGACACGATGAGGGGCAAGTTCTACTTCAACCCGGCGCACCGGAGGGGGGTCGTGAATCACGTTCAGGGGAAGGTCACGCTCCCGGCAGCCCAAGCTTGCGAACTCGGCGTCGAGGACGGGCAGCCTGTCGAGGTCCGGCGCGAGGGCGACGATCTCGTCGTGACCCGCACAGACACCAGCGTCCGCGCCGCAGTGTGGAAGTTGATCCAGTTCGAGAGGAAGCCAGCCCGGTTCGAGGTGCGCTTCGGGGCCAGCTCGTTGGGCCTGCCCGAGGGCAGCGGGACCGGTGACATCGAGCTGCGGCTTGTCGACGGCGCGCTCCGCTTCAGCATCGACGGCCTCGAGGTCCGGCACGTGACCAAGCGCGCCGAGGAGCTGGCTGACCTGCCGGACCTCCGCGAGGCGACCCGCGGCCTGTACGACGGCGCCTTCGCGCTCGTGCAGGACGGTCTGCGGCGGCCTGAGAACGGGGTGTCGCGGCCGGTGGGACTGGATGCCGCCGTCGACATGCTGCGCGAGTCCGGCTACCGGGTCGAGAGGACCGGGACAGGCTGCTGGCGCATCGACGACAAGTCCGCCAGCCGGGCCGACCTGTCGGATCTCGTGCGGAAGGTCGACGCCGACGCGTTTCTCGTCGCCGCCTGACGCATCAAGGATTCTATTCTTGGCTGGCAGCACCGCCCCGGCTACGGTCCAGCGACCATTCAGGAGGAGGGAGCCTTCGACATGATCCCGGACGATCCCCAGCTTCAAGCCTTCCTCGATCGCCTTGAGGTCGAGACGAATGCATCCAACCGGCGAGACCTGCTGAACACCCTGTTCGCCGCGCTCGTCGGAGCGGCGTTGGCGTACTGGGCCTATGGGACCGTGGCCCACACCCTCCTATTCGGTTACGTGGTTTTCGCGGTATCGGCGGTCGCGAACCGCGTCACCGGTGAGATGCGCTCGCAGGCAGCCAGAGAGGAGGGCCGCAGGCTGGTCGACGAGCATTTCGACCGCAAGGCATCGAACGCTTGATGCATCAAGAATGGAAGCCCTCTCTCCGCTGGCAGCACACATGGCCCCACCGCGGCCCCGACTACGCCGCACACGACGGCGAGCGCGCGGTCGGTCGCGTCTACCGACAGGACGGCGGCCCCCAGTCGTCGCGCTGGTACTGGAGCATGCATGCCACGTCCCCGACATCGCTCCCGGGCATGGGCGCAACGGCTACGAGGATCAGGCCCGGGACGCGGCGCGCCGGGTCGAGGAGACGTGGTTCTCCGTGAAGCCTGCTTGACCCATGCGCCGCCCGCAGGCCTGATGCCTACATGACGACGATAGCCATCCAACTCGGCCGCGCCGGCCTGACCTGGTCCTTGATGCCGGAGACGCTGCACCTCGACGACGAGAACCCCGTCGAGGGTCACGCAGCCCGTTGGCGCCAGGGCGTGCCGGGATACCGGGGTGCGCTGCCTGAGGACATGCAGGCCCGGTTCTCCGCATACCTGATCGTCCTGGACATCGTCAGGGATGCCGACCACGTCCTGCTGGCGGTGGAGGACGATGCCGACCAGCGCTTGCTCGGGGCTGTCGACGTCGCGCTGGAGGCACCGGGCTGCGGGGTCGAGGAAGTGCCGCCGCATCCGGACGGGGCGGCGGGCCTCATGCGGGACTATGTCGAGGAGACCCTCGCCAGCAGCCCGATGCCTCCCGGCATGTGAACGGATTTCCTGCGAGGCGTGTCGGGGTGGACAGATTTCAGGTGGCGGGGACGTTTTTCATGCGGGGCTATCTAACGAGGCGGCCATTTTTTGTCCGCTTCGTTAGATAACATCCGGCGTTCTTGACGCGTCAAGATAGAATGTATGTAAGGAACAGGCTTACACTCGTGCTTTCTAGGCAGCCTTCGCGGCCTCCATCCGAGCTGCCACGCGCTCGTATCCCTCCATCACCCACGCCTGCCACTCGGCCAGCAGTGCGTGCTTGACGGCGAGGTACTCGCTCTTGTCGTACACGAGCGAGGCCGTGCCTTCGCGCCCCTCGTTCGCGTGGGTGACCATCTCGACGTCCTGTCGGGAAAGGGTCTTTCCATCCACGGTGTACTTGTGCATGCGCGGCCCCATGACGGTCACAAAGGTCCGGCGCAGGTCGTGGCTGGACGGCGCGAAGGAGAGGCCAGAGAGCGGCCCGCCTTCCTTGCGCATGTCCTCGAGGACCTTCGACACCCGTCGCTCCGACAGGTGGCCGTCCATCGCGTCGCCGATCCGTCTCGGCCGCTGCTGCGGGAACAGGTAAGGGTTGTCGGGCCTTGCCAGAGCGCGGGCGTTGTCGACCGTCATCAGCGCGAGGTCGGGCAGAGGCAGCACGCGCCAAGCAGCCGTCTTCTCTCCCGAGCCGGACAGCCGCCAGACCATTCCGAACTCGGGGTGCTCGGTGAACTGCGACTTGCGCGCACGGCAGACCGTCATCCTGCGCTGGCCGGTCGCAAGCTGCAGGGACGTGGCGAGACGGGCAGCGGGGTTCGGACAGTAGGCCAGCCCCCAGACGAGCAGCCCGATCTCCTCCTGCGACATGGCGCGTCCGGCCTCGACGTCGACCTCCTCTTCCTCCTTCTTCCGCTCCATGACCTTCCCGAGGCTCTCGGCCGGGTTGCTTTCGATGAGGCTCTCCGCCTGGTTGACGTACCACTTGAAGCAGGACTTCAGGGCCGCGACGGTGAGGTCCGCCTGCCGTAGCTTCTCGCCACCGCCCCGGCGCGTGATGTTCGACCTCACGCGGACGAGGTCCTTGGTGGTCACGGAGACGATCGGCATGCCGCGGACCGGCTCGAAGTCGGCCGCCAGCGGGCCGCCCTCGACGGCTCCGAGCGATGACCTGTAGCCGCGTGCCGTGTCCGGCCTCCTGTTCTTCCCGACCCACGTCAGGAAGGCATCGCGCACGTCTTCCCACGCCTCGCCGATGCCGTGGCTCACGTCCGTCCTCGCGGCCGCCAGGGCAACGTCGCGCTCCGTCAGGTATGCGGCGATAAGGTCCGCAGGCTCGCGGCCTTCCTTCTTCAGCTGGCGGACACGGGCAACGAGTTCGCGCAGCGCGGGGATCTCGTCGGACGTAAAGAGATCGATCGGACCGATGCGGACCTTCAGGTCCCTCGACGCGACCAACCAGACGGCTCCCTTTTTGTTGACCCGCAGCGCGAGGCCCGCGCAGGCCGTGTCCCGGAACAGTCCTTCCTCCCCGCGCTTCAGCATCGTCCTGACGCGCTTCAGTGTGTTGCCGTCGATGAGTTCGTTGGTCGCCATGCCAGCCCCCGTAAAATGTCCCTGCTGACAGCGTGACCAAAATCGCTGACGAAGGCAAGCGGGAGCGTGACCAAAAACGAAGAAAATGGTCACGGGCAAAAACGTTGACAAGCGTAGACGGGGTGAGAGCTTTCTACCCCTTAACCTGAAAGCCTTGCAGGCCAAGACTGTTGACAACCCACGATGTTTACAAGGCTAGTGTTTCGCCTTTGCAGCTGACTCTTAATCAGCGGGTCGTAGGTTCGATCCCTACATCACCCACCAATCTTCCTTGAACGTTATGTCTCCAGATGCCGGCCCGATGCGCCCGACATGGCGCCTGGCCGAAACGGCTTGGAACTTCCGGGCCGCCAAACGGTTTGGCTAAGGCGCGCCGGGACGCGGTCGCGCACATTTTTTAGCGAGGAAGGGATCGTTATCATGGAAGGCGTTGGTTGGATTGGTGCCATCATCATCGGCGGAATCGCCGGGTGGCTGGCAGAGATGTTCATGAAAAGCAACATGGGCATGCTGATGAACATCGTGCTCGGCATCGTGGGTGCGGCGGTTGCCAGTTTTCTTTTCGGGCTCATCGGGATCGATTTCGGCGGATGGATCGGCTATCTCATCGCCGGCTTCATCGGTGCCTGTATCCTGATTGCGCTGGCGCGCGCGGTGCGCCGCTAGCAAAAGTCGACTACGAAGCCGCGCTTCGTGCGCGGCTTCGATGCGACCGCCTGAGGTTGAT
>Ga0008833_1001324_pt1 | contig 11582 bp, 10 predicted proteins | sample HotLakConsoUCCLE_FD_62216 | JGI IMG/M metagenome (GOLD analysis project Ga0008833, IMG submission 62216) | Hypersaline microbial mat communities from Hot Lake, Washington, USA - Hot Lake Consortium UCC-LE | ecosystem: Environmental > Aquatic > Non-marine Saline and Alkaline > Hypersaline >... | reverse complement strand
CGCGATCCACGTGCCGGGCGACTTCGTCGACCTGCACTCGCTGTTGCTGCAGCCGATGGATCACGGGGTGGTAACGCTCTCGGCGGCGAGCGTGGTGATGGTGCCGCACTCCCGCCTGCGCGGGCTGACCGAAACCCATCCGCATCTGTCGCGCCTGTTGTGGCTTAGCACGCTGGTCGATGCTGCCATGCACAGGCGATGGCTGGTGGCGGGCGGCCGGCTAACGCCGGTGGGTCGGGTGGCGCATCTCTTGTGCGAATTATTCGTGCGGTTGCAGACGGTCCGGCTCGTGGAAGGCTATCGCTTCTGGCTCCCCATGACCCAGGCGCAGCTGAGCGACGCTATGGGTCTGTCGACTGTGCACATCAATCGGACCCTGCAGGAAATGCGCCGACGCGGAATGATCGCCTGGTCCGGCGCCGACGTCGAGATTCTTGATTGGCCCGCGCTGCAATCGGCCGCCGAGTTCGACCACGGCTATCTCAATCTGGAAACGCGGCCGCGCTGAAGGGCCTCGCGGCCCGTTCAGTCGAAACTGACGGCCATGCCGTTCCTGATGGCATGCTGGGCAACCAGCTCCGCCAATTCGCGATCATCGAGCGGACAGTCAGGCAGGGCGGTCTTGATGCTGCGAACTGCGGTGGTCGTCGAGATGACGCGAACGGACCGAGTTTCGACATAGTTTCTGATGACTTCGTCGATGCTCATGACCTACCTGATGGTTGAGGTGCCCCCCGGCACCAACAAATACTCTACCGGCGGTCTTCGCGTTGCGAAATAACAAAGGTTAAGCCGTGACAGGCTCGCCTGGCACCATGTCGAATTTGCCGAAGCCCAGATAGCTGTCGTCGAATTCGGCGAGGTCGGTCAGTTCGTGCCAGTCGAGAATCGTCACCGTGTGGCCCTCGAGCAGGATAAGACGCTGGGTCCTGAGGATCTTCAGGACCCGGTTCACGTGGACCACCGATAGACCCAGCGTGTCGGCGAGGTCGGATTGGGTCATGGGCAGCGGGAACGTCATCTGACGGGCCTTGCCCGCAACCTTGAGGCGCACGCACACTTCGCAGAGGAGATGCGCCATCCGCCCCAAGGCGCTGCGCCTGCCCATCGCCACCAGCCATTCGCGCGCCACTTCCGCATCCACCAGCGCATCGGACCACAGCAACCGCGCAAGTTGCGGCTCGCGAGCTGCCGCTATTCGCAGCGTTTCGTGGTCGATCGTCGCGAGGCTGCAGGACGACAGGGTGACCACTCCTTGCGTGGTGCGGTCGAGGAGAAAATCATGCAGATCGACAAAGTCGCCTGGGAGATAAAGGGCGCTGATCTGGCGGCGACCATTGGAGAGGATGCGGTAGCGAACCGCGAAACCTTCCAGGATCAGGGAGCAGAATTTGGCCGGGGCATAAGCATCGACAATGTAATGACGAGCATCGACGAGGCGATGGCGGCTGAGGCTGCCGATGATCGGTTCAAATGTCTTTTCAGCCCTACCGAAGCGATTGCTCCATTTGGCGATCAATGAGTCTGACAAAAGCCTACGTCCGAAAATACAGCCCGGCGGCTCCAACGAGCCGTATCGACTTCGGATACTAGAGTTTCGGGGTATGCGCGCTTTCATTTGTTAGTCGAGAACGCGTGCTCAACCGCTATCCCGCTCTCGCGACAAACGGCCATCGCCCGCGACCCAGGCGGCAGGGACCTCGACCGGAAGATCGAGCACCATCTGCGCATAGGTCTTGGCCTGGGGATCGTAGCGCAGGCTCGCCGTGCCGCCGCCGCCCAGCACGTCATGAAGCAGGAAGTTGAGCGCGTGAAAGCCGGGCAACAGGTAGCGCTCGACATCGCCCTGCAGATAGTGGGCGAAGAATTCCGCGAAGCGCTGCGGCGTCAGTTGTTGCGCCAGCAGCGGGTAGTATCCCGGACGGCGGGCGATGATGCCGATATTGGCGTGGTTGCCCTTGTCGCCGCTGCGGCCCCAGGCCAGCGCCCGCAGCGGCACGGTCGTCATGTTGCCGTCGATGTCGGGCGCTTGTGGCAGGGCATGGGGAGCCGGCGCTTCGCCCTCTGCGCCTTCGGCCTGTCCGACCGGCAGACGTTTGCCCTCGAAGTCGATCTCGACGGAAAGCCGTGATTTGGGCCAGAGGAAGGAGTGGACGCGCAGCACCGGCGTGGGCTTCGGCCGCCCGTGCAGCACGCCCGTCAGGCCCTGCGCCATTGCCACACCCGGATGAGCGAATTCACGCGCGAAGATTTCCAGCGCCTCCGCCTGCCTGTGCCGCAGCCCGATCTTGACGACCACCTCGCGCGCTTCGGCCACACGGCCGCCGCCGCTATAGGTGTCTTCCGCGCCGATGATTTCGATCGACACTTCGTCATAGGCAGGCAGGTCCTTGGCGGCGAGAAGGCGCGTGGTGCGTTCGACGAGGGCCTCGGCGGTGCGCCTTCCCTTGGGGCCAGCCTGCCAGCCGGCGATCATGTAGGTGGTCAGTAGGCGGAACCCGTCATGTTGGGTGCCGCAGACCTTGGCCTCGGGTCCCGGCGCGCGACCCTTGGCGCCGGTGACGCGGACGCGGTCCGGCGCAAGCTGTTCCAGCCGCACCTCGCTGAAGTCGCAGGTGACGTCGGGCAGGCGATAGGCCTGCGGGTCGCCGATCTCATAGACGATCTGCTCGGCCACCGTGCCGATGGAGACAAGGCCGCCCGTGCCGGCCGGCTTGGTGACCGTGAAGCTGCCATCCTCGGCGCATTCGACGATGGGAAAACCCATGTCGGGCCAGCCATCGGCAACTGCCTCCCAGTCGGTGAAAAGCCCGCCCGTCGCCTGTGCGCCGCATTCGATGACGTGGCCGGCAAGGGAGCCGGCGGCGAGCTTGTCGTAATCGTCTGGCCCCCAGCCGAATTCGTGCATCAGCGGGCCCAGCGCCATCGCGGAATCCACGATGCGGCCGGTGATCACCACATCCGCGCCCTCGTCGAGCGCCCGCGCGATCGCCCCCGCCCCGAGATAGGCGTTGAGCGAGGCAAAGCGCGTGGGCAGTGCGGCACCCGAAAACATCTCCTTCGGCGCCGCTTCGCGGATGTCTTCCATGGCCGGCATCAGGTCGTCGCCGATGACGACGGCGACCTTGAAATCGACACCTGCTTCGGCGGCCGCCGCCACGAAGGCGTCGCGGCAGGCGAGCGGATTCATGCCGCCGCTGTTGGTGATGAGCCTGATGCCCTTGTCGCGGATCGGCCGCAGCACCGGTCTCACCGAATCGATCCAGTCGGTAATGAAGCCGGCATCCGGGGATTTGGCGCGCGCGCGGGCCAGAAGTGCCATCGTCACCTCGGCCAGATAGTCGCCGACCAGATAGTCGATATCCGCCTTCTCGACCAGTTGCCGCGCGCCATGGATGGTGTCGCCCCAGGCCGCCGCCGCGCCGCCGATACGGATGATGCGCCCGCTCACGGCAGATCTCCGCCATCGCGTGCCCAAGAGGGTTTGCGCTTTTCGAGAAAGGCGGCGACACCCTCTCTGCCTTCCGGCCCCGTCAGGCAGCGGGCAAAACTGTCGGCGGCCATATCCATCATGGAGTGGGTGTCCAGCCGCGTCGCGGCCAGAACCAGCCGCTTGGTTTCGGCATTGGCGCCTGGGGCGCAGCGCAGCGCGTCAGTACGGATCGACGCCTCGCGTGCCGTCAGCGCGTCTGCGTCGGCCGCGAGTTCGTCGACCAGGCCGATGCGCAGCGCCTCGGCGGCGTTGAGCCGCGCGCCCGTGAGCATGATGCGCCGCGCGGCCGATGGGCCTATGCGTTGCACCACGAGCGGCGCGATCTGGGCGGGCGGGATGCCGAGCATGGTCTCGGTCAGCGCGAACTGCGCGTCGCTGGAGGAGATGACGACGTCGCCGGCGCAGGCAAGGCCGACACCGCCCGCCATCGCCGTGCCTTCCACCAGCATTACGGTGACCTGCGGCAGTTCGTTGACGAGATGAAACAGCTCGCCCGCATGGCGGCTGAAGGCCGCGACCTGATCGGTGGTCATTTCGCCGGAGACAATGTCGCGAAAACCCTTGAGATCGCCCCCGGCGCAGAAGGTGCCGCCCCGGCCTCGGAAGGTCACGCCGCGGATGTCGGCGTCTTCATGAAGCGCCCGCGCGGTCGCCATGAGATCGTCGGCCATCTCGGCAGACAGCGCGTTGCGTGTCTCCGGACGGTCAAGCCAGATGGTCAGCCACGCTCCCTCGCGTTCGAACTGCAGCGTCCTGGTCTCGCGGTATGCGCCCATGAGAACCGGTCCTCCCTTCGATTGGAGGGCCATCTTACAGAACGGAACGCCCGGATCGAGAGGCCATCGCGGGACAACCGTCGCCCGCTCAGTCGGCGTTGGGGGTGTAGGTGAAATGGTGGTAGCGGGCGCGCGCGGCCCGGCCGCTGGTGTCGAAGGCGGCCATGCCGACAAAGGCGCCGGTGAAGGAGCCGTGTTCGCCGCGTCCCGCTTCGTCGGAAATCAGGCTGGCGTCGAGTTCGACCTCGAGCTCGTGCCATTCCGTGCCGATGCGATAGCCGGGTACGAGGCGCGCGCCGTCGATGTGCATGGCAAGCCCGACCGGGCCGGCCGGCGGCAGGGGGATCGATCGCGGCAGCGGGAAGGTGAGCCGCCCGTCCGGCCAGTCGCCGGGACAGGACATGATGGTCAGCACGCGGCCAAGCTCCGCGTCGTAGGTGACCGCCAGGAAATGGAATTTGTGGCGGTTGTAGTAGTGAACCAGCCCGGCCGCCTGCTGGTAGGTGTCGGGCGAGAAATCGAGCGTTGTCTCGGCGCGGAAGACAAAATGCTCCTGCCGGCGCGCCACCAGCGCCTGTTCGAACCAGCTGCCGATGGATTCTCGAGCGAGCAGTGTCAGCCTGCCGGGCTGTTCGGTCAGCGAGAAGATGCGCTCGGGGTGAGGCGTCCGCAGCCACTGGAACTCCGGCGGCAGCGTCTCACTTTCGAAATCGCGGCGGATGGGCGTCGGGGCCGATGCAGGGGCTGCCTCGCCTGGCGCCGGCACCTCGACATCCGGCACCTGGCCGCCCTGCGCGAGATAGAGCCAGCCATCCTCGCCCCAGACGCATTTCTGTATCGCCGTCTCGCGCCCCAGCGGTGATCGCCGCGTGCCGGGCAGCGGCCGCGAGCAGAGATGCGTGTGATAAGTCTGCCCGTCCGGTGTTTCGACGACTTGGCCATGGCCGGCCCGCTGCAGCTCCGCGTCCGGCGCGTCCTTCGAGGTGATGGGGTGGATCAGCGGGTGAAGCTCGTAGGGACCCTCGATACTGCGCGCGCGGGCCATGGTGACGGCATGGTCGTAGCCGGTGCCGCCTTCCGCCGTCGTCAGATAGTACCAGCCGCCGCGCCTGAAGACATGCGGCGCCTCAACCAGCCCGTGCGGGCTGCCGGGAAAGATGTTCTTCACCGGCCCGACGAGCTTGCCGGCCTCATGGTCCCATTCCTGCAACAGGATGCCGTCGAAGGACGGGTGTTTCGGCTGGCCGCCGATCCCCGTCGAGACATGGTTCCAGACCATGTTGACGAACCATTTGCGCCCATCATCGTCGTGGAAGAGCGACGGGTCGAAGCCGCTCGAATTGACGTAGGACGGGTCCGACCAGGGGCCTTCGATGGAGGGCGCGGTGACGATGTAGTTGTGCGCGTCCTTGAAGTTGCCGTCGAGCCGCTTGACGTCGGTATAGACCAGCCAGAACAGGCCATCGGCAAAAGACAGGCAGGGCGCCCAGATGCCGCAGGAATCGGGATTGCCCCGCATGTCCAACTGGCTGGCGCGGGACAGCGGCCGGGCCACGAGCGTCCAGGTCACGAGATCCGTCGAGTGGTGGATCTGGACGCCCGGATACCATTCGAAGGTCGATGTCGCGATGTAGTAGTCCGCCCCCACCCGGCAGATTGAAGGGTCGGGGTTGAAGCCAGGCAGGATGGGATTGGTGATGACGGCCATCAGTGCTTTCTTTCCGGACCCTTTCGCTCCGCCGAGGCAGCCCAAAGGTTGATGTCGGCCTCGCGCGCATGCCGGTCGATCTCGGCCAGTTCGTCGGTCGTGAAATCGGGTGCGGCGAGCGCGCCGACACAATCCTCCACCTGTTCGGGCCGGCTGGCGCCGATCAGCGCGGTGGTGACACGGCCGCTGCGCAGCACCCAGGCGATCGCCATCTGGGCCAGCGTCTGGCCCCGGCTTTCGGCGATCCGGTTGAGCGCCCTGATGCGTTCGATGTTTTCGTCGGAGAGGAATTCCGAGCGCAGCGACTTGCCTTGCGCGGCGCGGCTGCCCTCGGGCACGCCCTTGAGGTACTTGTTCGTCAGCATGCCCTGGGCGAGCGGCGAGAACACGATGGAGCCGATGCCGAGATCGTCCAGCGTGTCGAGCAGCCCGTCATCCTCCACCCAGCGATTGATCATCGAATAGCTCGGCTGGTGGATCAGGCAGGGCGTGCCGAGCTCCTTGAGGATCGCCACCGCCTCGCGGGTGCGCTGTGAATTGTAGGAGGAGATGCCCGCATAGAGCGCCTTGCCGGACCGAACGGCCTGATCGAGCGCGCCCATGGTCTCTTCGAGCGGCGTGTCGGGATCGAAGCGGTGCGAATAGAAGATGTCGACATAATCGAGACCCATGCGCTTCAGGCTCTGGTCAAGGCTCGACAGCAGATATTTGCGCGAACCCCATTCGCCATAGGGCCCCGGCCACATGAGATAACCGGCCTTGGAGGAGATGATCATCTCGTCGCGATAGCCCGCGAAATCGGTCCGCAGGATCTCGCCGAACGCCTCTTCGGCCGAGCCGGGCGGCGGGCCATAATTGTTGGCCAGGTCGAAATGCGTGATGCCGAGATCGAAGGCTTTTCTGCAGATCGCCTGCTTGGTCGCGTGCGGCGTGTCGTGGCCGAAATTGTGCCACAGACCCAGCGACAGCGCCGGCAGTCGCAGGCCGGATGTGCCGCAGCGATTGTAGACCATCCGCTCATAGCGGTTCTCGGCCGGTTGCCAGCGCATGTGATTCTCCTTGTTCGCCGTCATGCAACCTTGCTGTCGGCGACGGGGACCGTCAGATCAAGCGCTTCTTTCGGAGACAGTGCCGCCGGCCGCTCGCACGTCGTGCGCATGGCTTCGAAACGGCCGCTCTCGCCGGAACGCAGCATGCCGGTCATGATGTCGACGACATGCAGCGCCAGTTCACCCGAGCAGCGGTGCGGTCGGTCGGCCATGATCGCCAATGCCATGTCTGCCAGGCCGACCGTGCGGTAGTTGGCGAGCTGTCGTCCGCCATGATCCTGGTTGGGCACGGCGAAGGCGTGCTCCCAGGCCTCTGGCAGTGGCGCAGGTTCAGCCTTGCGGGTGAGCCTGACCTCGCCGCCGAAGAAGTTGGGATCGGGCAGGAAGAGCGAGCCCTCTTCACCATAAATTTCCAGCGGCGCATGGCCGTGGCTCCACACGTCCCAGCTGGCATTCACCGTCACCACCGCCCCGTTCTCGAACTCGAGAAGTGCGTGGACGGTGGTCGGCGTGGCCACGTCTATCGTCTGTCCCCGGCGGGGTTCGGAGGTGATCGTGCGCTGCGGCGCCGGGATCGAGGTGAGTGCGGCCACCCGCGACACCGGCCCGGCCAATTGCACCAGGCTGGCGAGATAATACGGCCCCAAGTCGAGGATCGGCCCGCCGCCCGGCTGGAAGAAGAAGTCCGGGTTGGGGTGCCAGTGCTCCATGCCGTGGCTCATCACATGCGCCGTACCGCTGGTGATCCTGCCGATCATGCCCGCGTCGACAATGTGTCGGGCAAGCTGGCCGGCCCCGCCGAGGAAGGTGTCGGGCGCCGAGCCGATGCGCAGCCCCTTATTCCTCGCCAGCGTTTCCAGCTCCAGCCCCTCCTCGACCGACAGCACGTAGGGCTTTTCGGAATAGACGTGCTTGCCCGCCTCCAGGATGGCGCGCGAGACCTCGAAATGCGCGGCAGGGATGGTCAGGTTGACGATGATGTCGATATCGTCGGCAGCGAGCAGGGCCGCGACCGATTCCGCGCGAACGGAAAACTCTTCAGCCTTGGCGTTGGCAACGGCCGCATCGATGTCGGCGCATGCCCGCACCTCTATTCCGCGAAACAACGGCGCAAGACGAAAATAGGTCGTCGCGATGTTGCCGCACCCGATGACGCCGATACCCAGACTGCGATCCATGGACTGCTGCTCCTAGAATTGTTGCGCGCTCGCCAAGGAGCGCGTGGCGAAGCGTTTCGCATCGCTTGGATTGTCATGTTCGATCACGAAGATCTTTGCCGCCGTACGCTCCCGCAAGGCCTGCATGATGGCAGGCCAGTCAAGCACGCCGTGACCGACATCGGCCCAGCCATCCTCGTCGGCGGCTTCACCCTGCGGAGCAATGTCCTTGACGTGTGCGGCGACGATCCGCGTCCCGTATTCGTGGACCCACGACAAGGGATCGGCGCCGCCGCGCACCACCCAGGCCACGTCCATCTCCCACCCGATATCGGGGGCGGCATCGAGCAGAACCCGCATCGGCACGATGCCATCGGTATTGGCGAATTCGAAGTCGTGATTGTGCCAGGCGAATGCCAGTCCGGCTTTTGCGCAGGCCTCGTTGACTGCCATCAGGCGGGCGGCGAAGCTCCTCCAGCCCGGTTCGTCGGCAGGGCGCAGATCCGCGGCGATATGCGGGCAGATGACTGTCTGGACGCCCAGCGTTTCGGCGATCGACCGCGCCTTGCCGAAGTCGCCCTCGAGCATGTCGAGGCCAAAATGGGCGGTCGGCATGGAAAGTCCGTTGGCATCAAGCATCGCGCGAAGCCCGGCTGGGTCCGCGTAGAGCCCGCCGAATCCTTCCACGTGATCGTAGCCCGCAGCGGCGACCATCGCGAGGACGTCCTCCCACGGGGTGAAGTTGCGGGCGCTGTAGAGTTGGAAAGACCAGGACATTGCTGCTCCGTTATCGTTGGGAGGTATCGTTCAAAGGCGCTCGCCGCTCGCCGCGTCGAAGATCGAGGCGCGGCCGGGGTCGAACCCGATCGGCACCCGCTGGCCCACCGGCGGCGACATGTCCGATTCGGTCCGCACCGTCAGGCTCTGGTTGCCATAGCGCGTCCACACCAGCGTATCCGATCCCATCGGCTCGACGATCTCGACCTCGACCTCCGCGGTGCAGGGCATGCCGGCGGCCGACTGGCCGATATTGATGTGCTCCGGGCGCAGGCCGAACTCGACGGCCCGGTTGGCGCGGCTGCCGTTGGCGAATTCGTAGCGCGACAAATCGACCGCGATCCCATCTGCGCTGAAAGTGGGCGTGCTGTCAGTCTCGATACGTCCCTCAAGGAAGTTCATGCCGGGAGAGCCGATGAAGCCGGCGACGAAACGGTTGATCGGGCGGGTGTAAATGGCCTGCGGCGCGTCCAGCTGCTGGATCACGCCGCCCTTCATCACAGCGATGCGGTCGGCGAGCGTCATCGCTTCGATCTGGTCGTGGGTGACATAGACCATGGTGTTCTCGAGCCGCTGGTGCAGGCGCTTGATCTCGACGCGCAGTTCGCCGCGCAGCTTGGCGTCCAGGTTGGAGAGCGGTTCGTCGAACAGGAAGACGTCGACGTCACGCACCAGCGCGCGCCCGATGGCCACGCGTTGGCGCTGTCCGCCAGAGAGTTCGGACGGCTTGCGGGCGAGCAGCGGCTCGATCTGCAGGATTTCGGCGGCGCGCGCGATGCGCCGCGCAATCTCGTCCTTGGGCAGCCGGGCATTCTTGAGGCCAAAGGACAGATTGCCCGCCACGCTCATCTGCGGATAGAGCGCGTAGGACTGGAAGACCATGCCGATGCCGCGGTCCTTCGGCTCCTCCCAGGTCACGTTCTTGCCGTTGATGTGGATCTGCCCTGCCGTAACGTCGAGCAGCCCTGCGATGCAGTTCAGGAGCGTGGACTTCCCGCAGCCCGAGGGTCCGAGCATGACGAGGAACTCGCCCTTGCCGACCTCCAGATTGAGCGACTTCAGCACTTCCACAGCGCCGAAACTCAGCGACACGTCCCGAACGATGACGCTCGACATCCGGCTACCTCCAACTAACCCTTGACCGCGCCGGCCGCGATGCCGCGAACGAACAGCCTGCCTGAAATGAAATAGATGATGAGCGGCACCAGCCCGGTGAGCAAGGTGGCCGCCATGTTGACGTTGTATTCCCGGACGCCTTGGACCGAATTGACGATATTGTTGAGCTGGACGGTCATCGGGTAGGAGTCGGGCCGGCCGTAGACGACACCGAACAGGAAATCGTTCCAGATGCCGGTGACCTGGATGATCAGCGCCACCACGAAGATCGGCAGCGACATCGGCAGCATGATCTTGAAATAGATCCCCCAGAAACCCGCGCCGTCCACCCGCGCCGCCTTGAACAGCTCCACCGGGATCGAGCTAAAGTAGTTGCGGAAGAGCAGGGTGAGGATCGGCATGCCGAAAATCGAATGGACCATCACCAGGCCCCAGATCGAGCCGTAGATACCCATTTCGCGCAGCAGGATGACAATCGGGTAGAGCATCACCTGATAGGGAATGAAGGCCCCGATGATGAGGATCGTGAAGAAGGTGTCCGCGCCCTTGAAGCGCCAGTTCGCAAGGGCGTAGCCATTGACGGAGGCGATGGCGATCGACGCGATCACTGAAGGCACCGTGATGCGGACCGAATTCCAGAAGCCGCGGCTGAGACCGTCGCAATTCAGACCCGTGCAGGCCTCGGCCCACGCCTTCACCCATGGTTCGAAGGTAATCTCCACAGGCGGCGCGAAGATGTTGCCCAGCCGGATTTCAGGCATGCCCTTCAACGAGGTGATGACCATCACGTAGAGCGGCAACAGGTAATAGACGGCCACGACGAAGAGCGAGCCGTAGACGATGATGTTGCGTTTCGAGACGATGCGGCGGGGACGCGGGCCGTAGGGCTCTGCCCTGGCCTCGCGCCAGCCGGCGGTAGCGGGATCCGTTCCGGCTGCGGTGGAGGCGGTGCGGATGTCAGCCATGACGTCGCCTCCCGAATTCGAGATAGGCCCAGGGGATGAGGACGATCAGCACGGAAAGCAGCATCATGGTGGAGGCGGCGAAGCCCTGGCCGAGATTCTGCGCCTGGAACATCATGTCGTAGACATATTTGGCCGGCACCTCGGACGCGATGCCCGGCCCCCCGCCGGTCTGGGCAACGACGAGGTCGTAGACCTTCACGATCCCCGAAGCGATCAGCACGAGCGAGGTAATGAGCACGCCGCGCATCATGGGGATCACGATGAATATGTAGGTCTTCCACATCGGGATTCCGTCGACGCGCGCTGCCTTCCAGATATCCTCGTCGATGCCGCGCAGGCCGGCGAGCATCAGGCACATGATCAGCCCGGTGCCCTGCCAGAGGCCAGCAATCAGGATGCCGTAGATGACGAAGTCCTGGTTGTTCAGCGGATCAAAGGAGAAGCTTTCCCAGCCGGCCGAGCGCACCACATGCTGGATGCCGAAATCCGGATTGAGAATCCACTGCCAGATCAGGCCGGTGACGATGAAGGACAGGGCGAA